>ERZ842401.6172-NODE-6172-length-12908-cov-5.602427_pt1 | contig 12908 bp, 13 predicted proteins | sample MGYA00521270_ERZ842401 | MGnify/ENA primary metagenome ERZ842401 (study PRJEB31892, sample SAMEA3878208) | bioreactor metagenome | biome: Moose rumen | place: Sweden | collected 2011-10 | study: EMG produced TPA metagenomics assembly of the PRJEB12797 data set... | reverse complement strand
AGAGGGCATCACCTACCCGATTCCGGGCAACGATGACGCTATCCGCGCTATCAGCTTGTTCACTTCAATCATCGCAAACGCGGTCGTTGAGGCTAACAACGAAGAAGGGCTCAAAATCATCGAAACTTTGGGCGATGAAGACGATGTTGTTACCGACGCTTCTACCAAAAAAGATGATGAAGAAATCGTTGACTATTCTAACTACACTCCGACTGAGGAAGATGTCAAGAAAGACGATGTAGAAGAAGATGACGACGAAGACGAAATCGACGAGTCAAAAATCAAATAAACCGATTCCCGCCTTTTGTGGGAGCATATACTGGAGTTAAAAATGGCTATTACTGCAGCTGATGTAAAAGCATTGCGCGAAAAAACAGGCGCAGGCATGATGGAGTGCAAAAAGGCACTCACAGAAGCAAACGGAGACGCTGCTGAGGCAGAGAAAATCCTCAAAGAAAAGGGATTGGCTGCCGTCGCAAAACGAGCAGAGCGCGCTACTTCTGAAGGCCGCATTTTCATCCGCCAGAACGGAAACAAAATCGCTGTCGCTGAAGTCACTTGCGAAACGGACTTCGTTGCAAAGAATACTGATTTCATCGCTCTTGGCGAAAAAATCCTCGACATCGTATTCGAAAAGGGATACACAAAGGTCGAAAAAGAGCTTGAGGACTTGGTTCTTGAGCTTGCCACAAAAATCCGCGAGAATATGTCTCTCCGCCGCCTCGAAGTTATCGATGTTCCGGCAGGAAGCGCGGCTTCTACCTATGTTCACTCTGACTTCAAGACGGGCGCAGTCGTGGTCGTTGAAGGCTCAGACAGTGACGATGTGAAAGTGTTCGCAAAGGACTGCTGTTTGCACTTGGCTGCATTCACGCCTTCTTACACCACAAAAGACGAAGTTCCGCAGAGCTACATCGACGAGCAGAAGGAAATCTTCACCGCTCAGATGGCTCAGGACGAGAAAATGGCTTCTAAGCCTGAGAATGTAAAGGCTGGAATCCTTCAGGGCAAAATCAACAAGCACTTGGCTGAAATCTGCTTCGTTGACCAGGCTTTCGTAAAAGACGACAAAGTGACCGTCGCTAAAAAACTCGAAGAAGTTTCAAAAGCAGCGGGCGCAAAACTCTCATTCAAGAAAGTCGCTCTCTACATTCTCGGAAAATAATTTTCGTGAATCGGGCGGTCAGATTCGTTTCTGACCGCTTTTTTACATTTTTCTATTGGTTTTTCAAACGGAGGAAACTATGGCATTTGACGCAAAATCTAAAATGGATAAAACGATTGAAGGTCTCAAAAACGAGATGAACACAATCCGCACCGGCCGCGCATCGGCTTCGCTTTTTGACAAGGTTCGTGTTGATTACTACGGAACGAAGTCTCCGCTCAATCAGGTGGCGCAGATTTCAATTCCAGAGGCTCGCACAGTCGTCATCTCTCCGTTCGACAAATCTTTGATTACAGAAATCGAAAAGGCAATTCTTGTCGCCGATTTGGGCTTGAATCCATCAAACGACGGAAAAGTTATCCGTATCGCTATTCCTGCCCTCACCGCTGATCGCCGAAAGGAACTGTGCAAGCAGGCAAAATCAGTCGGCGAGAACTACAAGACGACTATCCGAAACATCCGCCGTGACGGAAACGACGACCTCAAAAAACAGCAGAAAGCAGGTGAAATCACTGAAGATCAGCTCAAAAAAGAGACTGACGACCTTCAGAAGCTCACCGATAAATATATCGCCGACATTCAGGCAGTCTGCGACGCCAAAGAAAAGGAAATCATGGCGTAGATTATCGGGTCAAGCCCGATAATGACAGAGCAGAATATGAATACAGAAGAACTGATTGCCCGCGGTGTTCCTGAGCATGTTGCGATTATCATGGACGGGAACGGTCGCTGGGCAAAAAAACGGGGATTGCCGAGAACGGCCGGCCACAAAGAAGGCTTAACGAGCGCAAAAAAAATTGTGGCGGCTGCGGCGAAACTCGGAATTAAATATGTCACTCTCTACACATTCTCAACAGAAAACTGGAAGCGCGCGCAGGAAGAAGTCGGGTATTTGATGGGATTGATTAAAGGTCACTTGCGCGCTGAATTTGAATTCTACAAAAAAAACGGAATCCGCGTTGAGCATATCGGAGATTTGAGCGGACTTCCTTCTGATGTTCAGACTGAAATCATAAACGCAAAAAAGGACACAGAGCATTTTACGGGCACAACCTGCGTGCTTGCGATAAACTACGGAAGCCGTGACGAAATCGTGCGCGGCATAAAAAAATTGATTTCAAGCGGCGTTTCTGCCGATTCTATAACTGAAGACACTTTCACAAAATCGCTTGACCTTCCTTCCCTTCCCCCGGTGGATTTGATGATTCGCACGGGTGGCGAGGAGAGGCTTTCAAACTTCCTTTTGTGGCAGTGCGCGTACGCCGAGTTTGTCTTTACAGACACGCTCTGGCCGGATTATAATGGAGAAGAATTCTGTGCGGATATTGAAAAATTCCAGAACAGAAACAGACGGTTCGGGGCAGTTCCGAATTCGTAAATGGTGGGGATTATGAATAAAGTTGTACAGAGGCTTTTGGTATTTTTTATCGGCTTGCCGCTTGTTATCTGCCTTGTGTGGTTCAATCAGTTTCATCACATCGCGCTTCATGTCTTGGTTTTTGCGGCATCTCTTCTTGCCGCGAGCGAACTGTACACGCTTCTTTCAAATAAGTTTTCTTTGCAGTGCCGCCCGGTCGTTATAATTTCGAGCGTTATTCCTGTCTTTGTTACCGCGTTGTGCGCTTTCTTTGGATGTGATGTCACTTTCGTGTATTACGCATTTGTCTTTGTCGTTTTACTCTGCATGGCTTTTGAGGTTTTGAGTGCGAATTCATTCGAAAATTCGGTCTCTCATATTATGACATCGCTTTTTATCATTTTGTACACGGGCTTTCTCCCGAGTTTTGTGTCTCGCATGACGGTGCATGAGCATTCTCGGGAATTCATCGCGTTTTTCTTCCTCATGGTGTGCATGTGCGATTCTGTCGCATGGTTCTTTGGAATTCTTTTCGGAAAGAACAACAAGGGCTTTATCAAGGCAAGCCCGAACAAGTCTGTGGCAGGCTTTCTCGGCGGATTCGCGGGAACAATGCTCACGGGCGTTATCGCTCACCTGCTCTTCCCTGAAGTGTTCTCTGGCTCTCTCGTGAAAATCCTTGTTTTCGGATTCTGCGTTGCGTTCGTGGCGATTTCGGGCGATTTGGTTGAGTCTGTCATCAAACGCTCTGTCGAAGTAAAGGATTCGGGAACGCTCATTCCCGGTCGCGGCGGCGTGCTTGACTCAATCGACAGCATTCTGTTTGTCGCGCCGGTGTATTATTTCGGAATCAACTTTTTGTTTTAAGATATGAAAAAAGTTCTTGTTCTAGGCAGCACAGGCTCAATCGGAACGAGCACGCTCGACATCTTGCGAAATCAGCGAGACAGGTTCGTCTGCTGTGGGCTTTCGGGGAATTCTAAAAAAGACGAGCTTGAACGGCTTGCAAAAGAATTTGCCTGCCCTTCTTCACTCACCAAAACCGAAGGAATTGACGGAATCAAGCGGCTTTTGGACGAAACGAAGCCCGACATCGTGGTGAATGGAATCGCGGGAAGTGCGGGATTGCGCCCGAGCATGGCGGTTCTCGAAGCGGGCGTGGATTTGGCGCTCGCGAACAAAGAAACCGTCGTTATGGCTGGTCCTTTGATGTTTGAGGCGGCAAAAAAGAGCGGTTCACGGATTTTGCCCGTGGATTCAGAACATTCGGCGATTTTTACGCTCATCAATCAGTGTGGCAAAGAAAACCTTGATAAAATCGTGATTACCGCAAGCGGCGGCCCGTTTAGAACTTTTTCGCGCGAAAAACTGGCAACTGTCACGGTCGCTGACGCATTGAAGCACCCCACATGGGATATGGGAGTAAAAATCACGATTGACTCGGCGAGCCTTGCGAACAAGGGGCTTGAAGTCATTGAGGCGGTCCGGCTGTTTGATGTAAAGGCGAGCCAAGTGCAGGTCGTGGTTCACCCACAGAGCGTGATTCACTCGCTCGTGCGCACAAAAGACGGCATCGTGTACGGGCAGTTCTCGGAGCCTGACATGAAGCACCCGATTTTGCAGGCACTCGATTATCCGAATGTGATTGGAAATTTTATGAAGCCGTTCGATTTAACCGACACCGCTGACGGCTCTCGCACGCTCACCTTTGAAAAGCCGAGAGTTGACGACTTCTCCATGCTTGCACTCGCCTTTGAATGTGCTGAAAAGGGCGGAAGCTACCCGATTGTGTTCAATGCGGTAAATGAAGTCGCGGTTCAGGCATTTATTGAAGGAGAAATCGGATTCTTAGAGATTGCGGAGCTTGTCGAAAAAGTGCTTCATGGCACGGACTGGAGCAAAAGCCCGTGCGATTTAAGCGATGTGTTTGAGGCAGACAAATTGGCGAGAGAGAAAGCACTGGAGATACTTAAAAAATAAACCACAGAGGCCACAGATTGCACAGATGATAAAAATCTAATAATCTGTGACATCTGTGTAATTTGTGGTTACTTTTCATGACAATTCTAATCGGAATTATTTTTCTTGGCGTTCTCGTTTTTTTGCATGAGCTGGGGCATTTTTTGGCGGCGAAGCTCTCGGGCGTGGCGGTCGAGGCGTTTTCAATCGGTATGGGACCGGTTCTGCTTCACAAGGAATGGCGCGGCACGGACTGGCGGCTTTCGCTCCTCCCCTTTGGCGGCTACTGCGCGATGAAGGGGGAAGCCGATTTTGAGGAGCACTACAACGGAAACGCTCAGATTGACGGAGATTCTTTTTACGGTGTAAAGGCGGTTTTCCGCGCGTTCATCGGATTTGCAGGGCCGTTCGCGAATTTTTTGTTCTCGGTGTTCGCGTTTTTTGTGATTGCGCTCACAGGCTACACTTATTATGCCGTGGGGAATACGATTCGGCTTGCGACTGAGGAACACCCCGAGCTTCATTCTGCCGCCGCCGACGCGGGAATTGCAAGCGGAGACAAAATCACTAAAATCAACGGAAAAGAGACCGCGGATTTTTCAGATATTCAGCTAGAGTGTTTTACTCATCCAGATGAAGATATTTTTGTTACAGTGAACAGAAATGGCGAAATCCTTACTTTTCCGGTTCACACAGACAGGGACGAAGAAACTGGCTACGGGAGAATCGGTGTAATGCCCGACCCTGATTGTATCGAGGAACGGGAAGTTTCCCCGCTCGGCTTTTTCCTTGCAATTCGAGAGGGGGTTACCCAAACCTTTAGGTTGATTCAACTTTCGTGTAGAGGAATCGCCACGCTCTTTAAAGGGGCGAAAGTTTCTTCAAATATGCGGGGTGTTTTAGGCAGTTCCCACATGCTCGGCGAGACGGCAAAATCGGGCTTCTCGGCGGGATTTAAGAGCGGGATTGTATCTGTTTTGCAGTTCATGGCTTTAATAAGTGTGTCGCTTTTCATCATGAACCTGCTTCCGATTCCGATTCTCGACGGATTTTTGGTGCTCACTTCGATTGTCGAGGCGATTTTCGGCTTCAAGGTTTCCCCAAAAGCGCGAAATATTGTACAATATGTAGGAATCGCGCTCATTGCCCTGCTCTTTACGCTCGCGATGAGCGGCGACTTCCATTATTTCATGGGGTTATTGAATGTTAAAAAATAATTTTTTTGCTTTGCTCAAAAACTTTCCGTTTATGGGGAAAATTTTCTTTTTGCTCTCACTCCTCACTCCTCACTCCTCATTCCTCATTTACGCCCAGTCTCACACTTCCACACAGTCTCACTCGGGAACGGTCACGAACGTCGCCTACCTTGACGGCGCGGACAATTCCGTGTTCAGCGCGGGGAACGACGGTTTTCTCATAAAATGGACTGAGGACGGCATGGGCGAGCATTACCAGATTTCAGACTTGCCCATAAAAATGATTGCGCGAAGCCCGAACGGGAACGAAATCGCCGTGTACGAAACGGACGGCGCTTCTTTGAACCGCGTTTCGGTATGGAACTGGAAAACGCTCACCCGAAAATACGCGCTCCGCTTCACCGACTCGCTCACAAGCCTCGCCTACTCTGCAAAAGGAAATTTCATCATCTGCGGAACGGCGAGCGTAAGCGGCGCATTCTTCTTGAACGCACAGAACGGCTCGGTTATCCGCAACAAAGTCAAGGGAAACACGGGGGTTGTGAGCTACATTCAGACTTCCGATTCCGAAAAATCAGCGATTATGTACTTGCCGAAAGGAAGCCTTATCTACTACAACTTGCAGAACGGCGAGCAGAAGGCAAAATTCAACACCGAGTATGATTTGAGCCAATTCTGCATGTTCAACAACGGCGTGTTCGGTGCGGGCGTGCGCTCGGGAATGCTCTATATTGTGCAGGCGGTCACGGGAGACACCGTCGGAAGCTACCCCGCAAACAATCCTGTTCTTATCGGCTCGAACAAATCGAAGGATTTATTCTATATCATAAACGAAAACCGCCAGTTCAAGGTGTATAAAGTGGCGAACGACCGAAACAAGGCGGTGATTGCCCCCGAGCTTCAGCGAACTTTCTCTGGTCTTAAAACGGGCGAATCCGTTGTGTGCGCGACGCTCGCAGGCGAAGAAATCTACGCGGGAACGAATCTCGGAAATCTCTACAAATTCGACTTCGTGAAGGCGGAACGCGTTGATGTTCAGCAGTCGCTCACCGACAAAATGTACGACAAAATCTACGATGTCGCCGCCGTGGGAGAAGATTTTTACTTCCTCACGCCATCTTCGATTTTCCGCTCTTCCTATGACAGCGCGAATGTTGACCGAAAAGCGGCTAACTCCGGCTACACGAACATCATTCCCTATGGCGAGAATATTATTCTCTGGTCAAAAGACTCAAAGAAAGCCGTGGTGCTTTTGGAGCTTTCAAACGGAAGAATGACGCAGCTTTTCGCGCCAGCTGGAACGGTGCAAGTTCTCAAACTGTACGGAAACGCGCTCATCGATGTGGAGTCGAATTCTTCCGTGAATATGTTTGACATTCAGACTTTAAAAAAGCGCGAGCTGTACAAGGGAACGAGCATTCAGGACGCGATTTTGTACAACGAAAACGATTTGTATGTCGCAAAATCAAGCGGCTCTTCGCCGAATGTACCGCTTATTTATGTGAATGTGAACACGCAGGAAACCGTTCCGCTCTCAATGAAGGGCAATGTCGCCTATTCTTTGAGCTATGATGCCGAAAAAAACAGCTCCGAATTCTACGGGGTTACGATTTACACAAATTCACAGACAAAAAAACTCACTACTTCGATTTTTGCCTACAAACCGCAAACGAAGACTTCGCGTTACTTGCTTTCAATCACTGACGAGGATAGCGAGGCATTCGCCGCTCTTTCAGGAATTGTCCTTTACACGAACATCGGAAAAAGCCAAGTTCGTTCGTACAATCTTTCGACTCGGCGCGATTTATTATACAGACGAAGCGCATCCATGCCGATAAAGACAGTGACGAACCAGAGCAAAATGGTCGTTCTGAACCGTGACGGCTCTATCACTTGGTACAACCCCACGCTCAACACACCGCTTGCTGACTGGTATCTCACGACTGACGGAAGTTGGTTTGAATTCTAAGGAAAGTGAATTATACTCTTAGGAATGAAGAAATTCGGCGCGCGAATTATAATTTTGTTTTCTCTTTCTGCCCTCATGGCGTCTCCCTGGATTGATAATATTTTTCTCCTTATTGAGACTGGCTCTGAGCGGGAAATTCAGCGCGCAATCGAAACAGACTATTCTTTTAAAAATCACACGCGCTCATCCGAAAAAGAAAATTTGCTCATGGCCGCGCTTAAAAACGACCGAAATAATGCGGTCATTGATTTGATTTTGAAACAAGCTGGTATTTCTCCCGATTCAAAAACAAAAAGCGGTACGACAGCGTTCATGTATGCCTGCCAGTATGAAACGGACATGGACGCGATAAAAAATGTACTTTACACAGGTGCTGAAACCGACGCAAAAAAGGCACAGCGAATTCTTGCGAAAGACAAGAACGGGCTTACGAGTTTTGACTATGCACGGCTGAACCAGACAAAGGCGAGTTCTGTCCTTGATTTGCTTGGTCTGTTTGCCGTTGAGCCTGTCCGCGAAACCGTAGAAAGCGAAAGCCCTCAGATTGAAGCGGCAGAAGAGCCTGGCGAAGCCGAATCTGAGGAAAGTGCTCCCCCTGTCGAAGAAACTGCGCCACTTTCCAAAGAAGAAAACGAAAACACAGAAATTGAAGCCGAAGAGCCGGCTGAGGAAGAAGATATTGAAGAAGAAGAACCGCCCGCAGAGGAAAGTGCGCCGCCCGTGGAAGTGAATGCTCTGCTTGCTCTGGGTGCGCTTGCTTCTCCATCGGTTATTCCGGAGAGCATTTATCTCTATGATTATGCTTCTGATACGCACTCTCCTATGGAAATTCCTGAAAGCCTTATTGCCGCAGAGGAAGCCGCCCGCTCGTTTATTGCCAACGCGAACAAAGCCGACTCAAATGGAAGAACAAAGCTCATGAATGCCGCAAAAAAAGGCGACATCGCGCTCATTGAAAACCTTTTGTATTCCGGGGCTGAAATCAACGCGAAAGACGAAGACGGCTGGACCGCGCTCATGTATGCCGCCCGCTTCCAAAAAAATTCCGACGCGACGAGGCTTTTGCTTTACAAAGGCGCAGACCGCTCAATCAAGAACAAATACGGAATCACCGCGCTTTTGCTTGCCGCAGGATATTCGGAGAATCCCGATGTGATTTCTGCCCTGCTTGAGACATATTCCGCTGATTCTGACGATGCTCGCCACGCGCTTTCCTATGGAATCTCAAATCTCAACAAGAGCGAAGTTTTGCAGGCGTTTATCGACAAGGGCGTTTCGCTCAATATTCCATACAATGGAAAAACACCGCTCATGGTTGCCTGCCAGACGAGCAAAAACACGAAACTCATCGAATGGCTCTTGAAAAACGGCGCGTCAAAAAAACAGATTGAGGCTGCAACGGGAAAAACGGCGTTCGACTACGCAAAAGAAAACAAAAAACTCCCCCACAATGTTATTTACTGGTCTTTGAACCCAGCTTCATAATTTTACACAAAAGGAACGAGCTATGCGAATCACTGGCGGAAAACTCAAAGGTCGCGTTATAAAATGCCCCGACGGAATCATCAGACCCGCAATGGACAGAATGCGGGAATCTATTTTTGCGATTTTGGGTGATTTGGAAGGAAAATCCTGGCTTGATTTGTTCTCTGGGAGCGGCACGATTGCGATTGAAGCCGTTTCTCGCGGCTCAAAGGAAGTGCAGCTCTGCGAAAAAGACAGAATCAAAATCAAGCAGGTGCTCGAAAATGTCTCGGTTACCGAAAAAGAACTCGGCGTGAAAATCGGCTGCCACTTTATGGCGGTGGAGCTTTTTTTAAAACGGTGCAAGGATTCCTTCGATTACATTTTTTTAGACCCGCCCTTTCCCTACAAATACCGCCTCGATTTGCTCAAAATCATCGAAAAGCGTTCGCTCGTGAAAGACGACGGCTTGGTCATGATTCACTTTCCCGAAGAAGACATGCTTCCCGAGAAAATCGGAACGCTCTCGCTGACCGACAAGCGCGTATATGGCCGCTCAATCGTTCATTTTTATTCCAAAAAATCGTCTTAAAAACTTGACTTTTGACTAAAATGTGATAGCATAAGTATATGTAAAATTGTTTTCAGGTAAAAAAAGTTGGATGAAACAAAAGTTAAAAACACTCTAGCTGCTCACAGCATTCCCGAAGGCTTTATCAAAGTCACCGATAAGCCTATGCAGGGGCTTAGTTCCGAGCAAAAAGCAGTTCTCAACCGCAAAGGCAATGTGCTCTTCAACGAAGGCAAGTACGATGCCGCCTGCCGAATTTTTGTTACAACCGGCTATTCTGACGGGCTTGCCCGCATTGGAGACCTGTATTACAAGCAGAACCGCTCTCTTACCGCGCTCAAATATTACCTTCTGGCGAATAATCGGGCAAAGTCTGAGGCTGTATACGAAAAAATTGCACATATCATATCGATATTGCTCAAATAAAATAAAAACATTTAAAAAAAGTGAGGAAAACAATGGGCGACGAATTGTTTAAAGAATTTGAGATTCCGCAGGCTGAGAGCGACTTCATTCCTGAAGGTTCTGTTCCCGCAGAAATCTCCGACTTGTCTAAGCAGGGCTATCAGCTTATCAAGGACAACCGAATCGAAGAGGCAAAAGAAGCTTTTAATAAGATTCTCCAAATCGAAGAAAACAACAATTACGCGCTTGTGGGATTGGGGGATGCGGAGCGAAAGCAGAATCATTTCCGAGAGGCGGTTGATTATTACTCAAAATGTCTTGAATATCACCCGGGCAATAACTATGCTCTTTTCGGCTTGGCGGACTGTTACAAGGCGATGAACCAGTATCACAAGGCAATCGCAATTTGGGAGCAGTACCTTGTGCATGACGACCGCAATATTACGGTTCTTACGCGCGTTGCCGATGCCTACCGAAAAATCCGCGACTTCAAAAAATCAAAGGAACTCTACCTTTCCGTGCTCGACATGGAAGAAAACAATTCCTACGCGCTCATCGGGCTTGGTCATCTTCACTACGATTTTAAAGAATACAGAGACGCGCTCTACTATTGGACGAAAATGCTCGAAAAAAACGAAAATTTCGTCGACATCCGCGTGCTCACCTCAATCGGAAACTGCCACAGAAAGCTCAAAACCTTCGAAAAAGGCGTCACCTACTTTGAGCGCGCGCTCGAAAAAGAACCGAACAATTTCTACGCGCTCTTCGGGCTTGCCGACTGCTACCGCGGCATGAACCAGCAGTTCCGCTCAATCGAATACTGGAACAAAATCCTTGAAATGGATCCCGAGAACAAAGTCATTCTCACGCGAGCGGGCGATGCCTACCGCAACACGGGCGACTACAAAACCGCCGCCGAATACTACAACAAGGCAATGGACATTGAATTCGATGTCTACGCGGCGTTGGGCTTGGCTCTCATCTGCAAGGGTGAAGGTCGCTACGAGGAAGCGGCGGAACGGCTCCAAGGGCTTATCAAAGGCGACCCGAAGAATTTCCGCTTCTACATCGATTTGTCGGATTGTTATGTCAAATTGAACCAAAAGGCAAAGGCAATCGAAACTTTGAAGGGCGTTTCCCGATACGGCGTGCGCTCGCCTGCTATCTCGGACATGCTTTCCCGCCTTGAGCGCGATGCTTAATATGGGCGAAAAAATTGCACTGGCGGGGCTTCTGCCATCTGAAATCTGCGACTCGCTCGGGCTAAAGCAAGCATTCCGTGGCAAGCAGATTTTTCAGTGGATTGGAAAGGGGGTTGAGTCTTTTGATGAGATGACGAATCTTTCAAAAGAAGCACGCGAAGAACTTAAAGAAAAAGCCCTGCTCCGCTCCACTTCTGTTTCTAAAGTTCTCGAAGATTCTGACGGCACGATAAAACTCCAGATTACGCTTTCTGATGGTCTTGCCGTTGAGACCGTTTTGCTCACCGACCGCGAAGAGCGAAAGACTGCCTGCGTTTCCTGTCAGGTCGGGTGCGCGATGAACTGCGCGTTCTGCCAGACGGGGCATTTGGGGCTTGCGCGGAATCTTACGGCGGGCGAAATCGTGGAGCAATTCTTGGCTCTCGAAAAACATGCCGGAACTTTAGATAATATCGTCTTTATGGGCATGGGCGAGCCGATGATGAATTTGGAGAATGTGCGAAAGGCAATCGCAATTCTCACAAGCAAGGATGGGCGTGCGCTTTCGGGAAGGAGAATCACGCTCTCAACTTCGGGCGTTATCAAAGGAATCTACGATTTGGCTGACAACGGACCTCAAATTCGCCTTGCTGTTTCGCTCACTACGGCAGACAACGCTCTTCGCGAAAAACTCATGCCAATCTGTCGAACGAATCCGCTCCCCGAGCTTCGGGCTGCCATCGACTATTTTGCCAAAAAGACAGGAAAGCGCGTCACGCTTGAAGCCGCATTGCTCCATGACACGAACACGAGCATTGAAAGCGCGACGAACATGATAAATTTTGCCCGCGGGCTTGATGTACATGTAAACTTAATTCCGTGGAATCCCGTTGCGGGCTTGGAATTCAGCGAGCCGAGCGCAAAGGAATGCAAGAATTTCGTGTATCATCTTGAAAAGGCGGGAATCAATGTCACGCTTCGTACTCGGCGCGGGCGGGAAATCGGCGGTGCGTGCGGTCAGCTCGGAAAAACGCTTGCTGAAACACAGGGCGGCGGCAAGAAACTTTCGGAATAAACCGACTTAAGATTATTTTTGTTGAAATTTTCCGACATACCATTTATAATAATATATCACGCTCTAATGGAGAATTCATAAATGCAGAAAAAAATCTATGTTGACGGCATGTTTGATCCTGCGGTCGCCGCAAAAGTCGATGCTGCGGTAAAAGCGGTGGCAGGTGTTACAAGCTGTAATGCAAATCCTGATAAATCACAAGTTCTGGTAGATTTTGATGAAGGTGTCGGTGGCATTGAAGATGCCATCAATGCTGCAATCGGTTCTGCTGGTGTTGCGGTTTTGGGCTAAGAGCAGCATTTATATGAAAATAACAGTTCTTGACGGGCACGGTCTCAATCCTGGAGATCTTTCTTGGGAGCCAATCAAAGCCCTTGCAAGCGAATTTACAGTGTACGATCGTTCTCCTCAGGAACTCGTTGCCGAGCGAATTGGTGACAGCGATGCTATTCTTTTAAATAAAGTCAGAATCACAGGCGAAATCATCGAAAAATGCCCGCGCTTGCGCTATATCGGAGTTCTGGCGACAGGCTACAATGTGGTCGATGTCAAAGCCTGCCGCGAAA
>ERZ842401.6171-NODE-6171-length-12912-cov-4.349148_pt1 | contig 12912 bp, 9 predicted proteins | sample MGYA00521270_ERZ842401 | MGnify/ENA primary metagenome ERZ842401 (study PRJEB31892, sample SAMEA3878208) | bioreactor metagenome | biome: Moose rumen | place: Sweden | collected 2011-10 | study: EMG produced TPA metagenomics assembly of the PRJEB12797 data set... | reverse complement strand
ATAGCCTTCATGGCAGCCAGCGAGTCGGCAACGAAACCTTTCAGCAGCAGATCGGCCAGCACGGGTACGGCAGGGCAGCCCACCATGCAATTGGTCTCCTGCGACATCAAGTGCCACACTGGCAGCTTGCCCTGCTCGCGGAAGATGCGTAGGTAGGTCTCGGCGATGCTGGGCATCATCTCGGGCAGGATGATGGTGGAGAGGGGGGCTGCAGCGCGATAGGTGTCCCAGAGGGATAGGGTGGTGAGGTACTTGGAATTGCCTACGGGTGAATCGTCTGCGGATTTTTCAGTTTCGCTCTCGAACGCCTTTAGGTTCGGCTTGTGGCCAAACATAGGAACTTCGCTGAACTTTTCGGGTAGCGAGGTGCGGTAAACATGATTGTCGGCTCCGCGCCAGTCGCCATTGGCATCGTCCCAAGTCTGAGGTGCCACCATGAAATGATACAACGCAGTGTAGAAAATACGTGCATCGCGATTATTATGGAACGTAGCATTGATGCGGCCGAGCTCTCGGTTCCATGCGTTGTCAGCCTTGGCACGCTCGGCGTCGAAGTCCCATGCACATCCCCCGCGTCCGTAAGCCTCTGTCTCGAGGTTAGCCAAAGCGCCCATCTCTGAGACCGGGCTGAGAGCTATTCGCACGAGCATGGGCTTTCCGTTGTTGTCGACATGAAGGTCGTATATGGGCGACTGATTACCCGAGAGCTCGCTCTTGCGGTCTGACATACGTTCGATATGGGCCGGAACGCTTGTATGCATCGCAAAATAGCAGTGCTGGCGATTGGCCCATCCGTGGCTAGTGCGGTAACCAACGAAAGTCGTGTCGTTGAGCTGAGTAAGACGTCCCCAAAGGACTCGGTCGCCCACGCCGTTCTCAAGGTCTACGATTAAGTGGTGTTGCGTATTCGCAGGAAAGGTGATGCGATACAGCGCTGTTCGTTGGGTTGCAGTGATCTCGGTGCGAATACCACTCTCGTTGAGTAACACGTTGTAGTAGCCGGGCCGAACCACTTCGTTGTCGTGGCTGAAAGTGGCGGCCAGACCTTCGCGCGTGAGCTCAAGCTCTTTCGTAGCTGGCATGATGGCCACGTCGCCGAGGTCTGAACAACCAGTTCCGCTGAGGTGGGTTTGTGCGAAGCCTACGATGGTGGAGCTGCTCTCGTGATATCCTGAGGTCCAGTCCCATCCCACTTCAATCTGCGTAGGACCGGCATTGACCATGCCGAAGGGCACGTTGGCACCTAAGAACACGTGGCCATGGTCGCCCGTGCCGATGCGCGGGTCAACGTACTGAGTGAAATCTTGTGCAGCTACGACCATAGGCAGTAGGGCTGCGATGATTAGTTTGGTCTTCATTTTTAGTAGATAGTAGTTATGTTAGCGTTTTTATAGTAGTAACGGAGTATCTGTTGGTACGTATATCCTTGTTCGCCCATGACGGCAGCACCAATCTGGCACATGCCAACGCCATGTCCCCATCCACGCCCTTTAAGTAAGAATCGGGCGGGCACTCCGGCAGCGTCCACCTCCTGTAGCTCAACGGTGAAGTTTGAACTCTTGAGATGGCTTGCGCTCAGGGCGGAGCGTATCTCCAGTTCCTTGCCAATGGTGAATGTGCGCTTCGAGCCTACAATCTTCAGACGGACGATGTGTCCGCCGGGTCCGCGCTCAATGGGTATTAGCTCTTTGATGTCGCCGAAGTCTATTCTCAGGTGCTGAGTGATATATGTCTGCGCCTCGTCTTGGGTGAGAACTACTTGCCACTCATAGAAGTCGTGAGTCTCGCAGTCATAATCGTTGAGTACCTGACGTATGACGGCCTCGTCGGAGGTGTTGCAGAACGGGTCTTCAACGCTTTCGAGATATGGGTGGTGCTCGTTCTCCCAGCAGCTCTCAAATGTCTCGGTGTGCCCGCCGCAGCACTTTGAGAAGCGCGCATCGCATACTTTGCCGTCGAAGGTGAGGATCTGTCCGTGAGTAGCCTTCACGGCATCTCTTACTTCTGTGCGCGAAGCCCTTGTGATGCCTTGGTAGCGCTGGCAGTGGTCATCGGCACAGACATCGAAGATGGTGTGGTCTTCGCGGTCGTACCAGCGGATGAGTTCATCATCCTTCTTGATATACGAGAAGAATCCGTTGGAACCTCCGTCGAGACGGCGACGCTTCTCCATCTGGGCCAACAGCCAGGAACGGGAGATGACGGCATGCGCCTTCAGGAACTCGGGCGAGGCTGTGGCCGACATTTCGCTGGAGATGACACTCGTCAGGTAACGCTCTACAGGCAGTTCATTGATGGCTACGATCTTGTCGGCCTCAACCACCAGCCGCAGCGTGCCGGAGAACACCTGCGTCTCCTGCCGCTCCCAATGGAAGTTGACCCCAATGGTGACGCCCTCCAAAGAGAATGAGGCATCATCAGCCTGCGGTGTGAAAGTGAGTTCGCGATACTGACTACCGCGCCATAAGATGCCTCCCTCAGAGAACTCCACCTGCTGGCGACCCTGAAGCACCTCACCCTTGGCCATATATGGAGCATTGAGTGTAAAGTCAATCTTCTGGCCACTGACGATACCGACGGTGACATTGGGCTCCTTCGAGTTGAGAGTTGAGAATTGAGAATTGAGAGCCTTGTTGCTGGCAGCCTTCATCCGGTCGATGACGGCTTGCAAGGCCTCACCTTTGAGCGTCATCTCATCCAAGATGCCAAGAGCAATCTCAGGGGTGATGCGCTCGAAGTCTTCCTCACGCGGCGTAATCAGGAGCCCAGCCATATCGAGGGCGCCCGGCGAGATGATATACTGCTCGCTGCCTTCCTTATAATAACAGTCGGGACGATGCTTGACCCGAGGGAACACGACGGAGAGGTACTCGTCCCCATGCCGCCAGGCCACAATGTTCATCATCGGCTCCATATCAGCCTCTGGCAATGCCTCGTAGAGACGGCGGAACAGCTGTTCGTCGCCATACTGCGAATGGCTGCGGACGAGAAGCGCCGTACATGGATAGTCGTTAATGAGCGAGATATCTTCATCTTCATTCAGGGTGACGATGGGTGTTAAGTTGCGCGACAGCCGCTGCCATGAGAGCTGCAGGGGCAACAGTCCGCTGGTTCCTGCCTGCAGATGGGCATGGTCGGGGGCCGAGGCTCCACAGAGGGGACCGTTATAGAAAACCATCAGTTCAGGATACTCTTCGAGCAGCTTATGGATGCTGCCGTACATCTCGAGAATCCGTTGTGGCTGGTGCTTCACGGAAGGGATGGTGAAGTGCTGCGGCAATATCGGGAAGGGATTAACCAGCAGTTCCCATTGGCCGTCGAGCACTTTCTTCTTCACCTGTTCCTTCGGCCTATTCTGTTCACACAGGAAACAAGGCCGCTCACTGAGCGTCTTGGCGTCCATCTTGGCTCCCGTCGAGACGATGCGGGCGGGATTCCACTGTACCTGAATATTAGAGGCGCCCACAGCCAGTTCTCGGGTCTTCACGCTCCTGAGGTCGCGATAACGCTGACGGGTGGTCTCCCAGGTCTCCAGCTGACGGTTGAAGAATCGCTGTAGGGGTGAGTCGGCCATCAGTTCGTTCTTCCCTTGCATCATCTGCTGACGCGCCTGTATCTCTAGCGTACGCAGACGATCCTTATAGAGGTTGTTGGCATTGATTTTCTCGATGCTGAGTGCGGCATCGCTGTTGCCGCCCCACCGGCGGCACAGGTAGAGTTCTGTATAGATACGCCCGATACGGTAGTGGCGTGAGAAGATCAGGCCGAGGGCATAGTCCTCGCCATAGGAGGTGTTGGGGAACTGTATCTGACGCAGCAGAGGCGTGAAGAAGGCGCGCGGGGCACCAAGGCCATTGATGCGCAAGGCGTTGTTGGGGCCGTTCTCGTCAGTCCATTCCTTGTGGTCGATGAGTCCTGGCGGCAAGGTGTTGAGTTCAAAGTCACACATACGGTATGAGCCCACCACCATGGCGGCATTCTGTTTGTAGAAGGCCTCGACAATCTGCTGTAGTGTCTTGGGCGAGGAATAGAGGTCGTCGGAGTCCAGCTGCACGGCAAAGCGGCCGCAGCGGTCATCGTTGATGGCGACGTTCCAGCAACCACCGATGCCGAGGTCATAACGCTCTGGGATAATATGGATGAGCCGTTCGTCGTGGAGGCTGTCAAGCAACTCCGTGGTCCGGTCCGTGGAGTGATTGTCGACCACGATGACATTGTACTTGAAGTTGGCTTTCTGTCCCAAGGCGCTGTTGACGGCATCCAATATAGTCTTCTCACGGTTATACACCGGTATGACTACCGAGGCCTCCACCTCGAAGTCCTGTTCATTGAAGTCTGGTCTGCGATTGAAGGATGGATCTATCTTTGCATCTATAGCCGCAAGATGAGCGGTGGCCGCATGCTCCATTTCGAGCTGCACCTCACGGTTGCGGGGATTCACGTAGTCAAATTGCTTGACGCTGGATGCCCTGAGATCGGTCTCCTCCTCAGTATAGAGGAACTCATTCAGATGGAACAGCTGTCCCTCCCTACTCAGGAAGAGCCGCAAGGCATAGAGGCCAGCATATTGGTAATCATGTTCCCCAGCCTGCATCGCAAAGGTATGGAGCAACGAAGTCTTCACGAGCAATACAGAGCCGAAGTCGAAGTCGTCGCGGATACTGCCCGGAAAGTAGTCGATGGACGGATGGCGCACCTGCTGTCCATCCTCCAGAGAATAGTGGTCGGCATAAACCATGGCCGCATCAGAGTCGCTGGCTGCACGCAGCATTCTATCCAGCGAGTGCTGTCCCAGCGTCAGGCGAGTCCCCTTGGTGACCAGCAGGGCATAGTCAGCCTTGGCGTTCTCGGCAATACTCATCAGCGTATTGCTGCCTGTGAGATTTGACACGCACAACTGACGGCAGTCGCTGATGCACTCCCCTACCTCAGAAACCAACAGGAAAATATTCTGGACTGTCTTGCTGTTCCGCAGCTGACTGACGGTCCTCTCAGCCACGCTCAGGTCATCACAAGGCAGGAAACAATCTATTTTTTCTCTCATTTTGCTTTGCTATATTATTAAAATATGTGCAAAGATACGGCAAAAATATGGGATTACAAAATATTTTTCATAACTTTGCACCGCAATTCAATAAAAAAACGATGAACGAAGGTAAAAAGACGCTGTTAGGTATGTCACTCACCGAACTGAAAAGTGCGGTGAAGGACTTAGGCATGCCATCGTTCACGGCTATCCAGATTGCCCAGTGGCTCTATCAGCGCCATGCGACGACCATCGATGAGATGACCAACATCTCGAAGACCAACCGCGAGCGCCTCGGCCTGCACTATGAGGTAGGCCTCATGCCCTCCATTGACTGCCAGCACTCCAAGGACGGCACTATCAAGTACCTGTTCCCTGTATGTTGTCGTGACACGACAACCAGCGAGACGGGCCTCTTCGTAGAGACCGTCTTCATACCCGACAAAGACAGGGCGACGCTCTGCGTCAGCTGTCAGGTGGGCTGCCGGATGAACTGTCTGTTCTGTCAGACGGGCAAGCAGGGCTTTGAGGGCAACCTCACGGCCACCGACATTCTGAACCAAGTGTATGCACTGCCCGAACGGGAGCAGTTGACGAACATCGTGTTCATGGGACAGGGAGAGCCAATGGACAACCTCGACAGCGTGCTGAGAGCCACGGAGATATTGACCGCCGACTACGGCTATGCCTGGAGTCCGAAGCGCATCACCGTCAGCAGCGTGGGTGTCAAGAACAAACTGAAGCGCTTTCTCGATGAGAGCGAATGCCATGTCGCCATCTCGATGCACTCCCCCATCCATGAGCAGCGGCAGATGCTCATGCCCGCCGAACACCAGATGGGCATTGAGGACACTATTAGCCTGCTGCGACAGTACGACTTCACCCATCAGCGCCGCTGCTCGTTTGAGTATATCTGTTTTGCCGGATTGAACGATACGCCGACACATGCCCGCGAGATCGTTAAGCTGCTGCAGGGGCTGGAATGCCGCGTCAACCTGATCCGCTTCCATGAAGTGCCCGGTGTCGACCTGCCAGGCTCTGACGAGAAGCGAATGGAGGCGCTGCGCGACTATCTGACGGCTCATGGTGTCTTCACCACCATTCGCGCCAGCCGGGGACAGGACATCCTGGCAGCCTGCGGCCTTTTGTCTACTGACAAGAAATTAAGAATGAAGAATTAAGTATAAAGATAATGGAAGAAAGAATGATTCGCGTGGCAATCACGCATGGAGATACTAACGGCATCGGTTATGAGGAGATACTCAAGACCTTTGAGGATTCTGCGATGCTCGAACTATGTACACCTATTATATATGGTAGTCCCAAAGCTGCCACATACCACCGCAACGCCCTGCAACTGCAGACGCAGTTCAGCGTCATCAACCATGCCAGTGAAGCCCGCGACGGCCGTCTCAATTTGCTGTCGACCTATGACGGTGAGGTGAAGGTGGAACTTGGGAAGCCCACCCCAGAATCCTCAGATGCAGCCCACAAGGCACTCCAGCGTGCCAAGGAAGACCTGAAGGAGGGACTCTACGATGTGTTGGTACAGGCACCCATCATACCCAGCACCAAACCAGACCTTGAAGACAAATCACTGTTGGTACTCTTTGCCGAAGACATCCGCATCGCCCTTGTCACCAGCCGTCTGCCCATTAAACAAGTGGCTCAGAGCATTACCCAAGAGCGGATTATCGACAAGGGGCGCATCTTCCAGAAGAGTCTCAGACGCGATTTCCGCATCAGCAGTCCTCGAATTGCCGTGCTGGCCCTCAACCCTCAGCCAGGCGCTGAAGAGCAGGATATCATCAAGCCGGCCATAGAGGCACTGGAGAAAGACGGCATACAGGCCTTCGGGCCTTTCATCGCTGAAGATTTCTTCGGCAATGACATGCAATATAACTTCGACGGAATCCTCGCCATGTACGACGATCAGGGTTATGTGCCTTTCAAGACCTTGGCCACGGAATATGGTGTCAAGATGAAGACGGGATTCCCCTTCGTCATCACCACTCCAGACCACGATCCCTGCTTCGAGCAGGCTGGAAAAGGAACGGCCGACCCCGCCTCCATGCGACACGCCATCTATGCAGCCATCGACATCTTCCGCAACCGCATGGACTACGATGCCCCCCTGAGCAATCCGCTGCCGAAGCTCTACCACGAGAAGCGCGAAGACGGCGACAAGGCCCGCTTTGCCATCAGGCGTGAAGACAAGAAGCAGCAGCCAAAGGAAGCTCCCGTAACACCACCTGTGAAGGATAACAGATGAAGAGCAAATACCAGAACGGATTTTTCATCTTCGGATTCCTCGTACTGATAGCGATGGGCACCCAGCTTGACTTCACGCAGGTCTGGGAAGGAGTCAGCCACGCTGGATACTGGTTTCTGGCCGTCATACTGCTCTGGGGTGTCCTCTATCTGTTTAATACCGGTGCCTGGTATCTGATTATCGACAGTATCGGCAACGAATGCAACGTCTGCCGCACCAGCAAGGTCTCGTTCTGGTGGCTCTATAAAATCACAGTATCGGCCTTCGCCCTCAACTACGCCACCCCCGGCGGCCTCATGGGCGGCGAGCCCTATCGCATTATGTCGCTCTCGCCCAAGATTGGCACCCAACGGGCCTCCTCGTCAGTCATCCTCTACGTGATGACCCACATCTTCAGCCACTTCTGGATATGGCTGTTGTCTGTGCCTCTCTACATACTAACGGAGGTGATGACTCCTCTCAGTTACATCATCCTGCCCCTCATCACTGTCATTTGCGTGATAGCCATCTGGTTCTTTATCAGAGGTTACAAGAAGGGTATCGCCAGGACCGGCATGAACATCCTCAGACACATTCCCCTACTGAAACGATGGGCGGGTCCCTTCTTTGAACGCAACCGTGAGAAACTTGATGAGATCGATCGTCAGATAGCAGCCCTGCACAACCAGAATCCGCGAACTTTTGCAGTCGCTGTTTTCTTGGAATTCGCCTGCCGACTGTTCTCCACGCTGGAGATTTTCTTCATCCTGCTCGTCATCATGCCTGAAGTAAGGATTACCCAGTGCATCATCATCTACTCCTACACGACCCTCTTTGCCAACATGCTCTTCTTCATGCCCCTCCAACTGGGAGGCCGCGAAGGCGGTTTCGTCATGTCAACAGAAGGCCTCAGTATGACAGCCCGTGCAGGCATCTTCGTAGCACTGCTTGTACGTGTCAGGGAACTACTTTGGACGGCTATCGGACTCCTACTCATCAAGTTTGACAAGAAAGAAAGCTGATTTCGAGTTAATTTCTGCCAAAATTGCAGTTTATTCAAAAATTATGTGTAATTTTGTCAGCCAAATGAAGACATCCGAACTTCAATCCATCAAACAGCGATATAACATCGTAGGCAACTGCGAGGCGCTGAACAATGCACTCGACGTAGCACTGAAAGTGGCGCCGATAGACCTGAGCGTGCTCATCATCGGCGAGAGTGGCGTGGGTAAGGACATCCTCCCCCGCGTCATCCATGACAATTCGCCGCGCCGACGGGAGAAATACTTTGCCATCAACTGCGGAGCCATCCCTGAAGGTACTATCGACAGTGAGTTGTTCGGCCATGTCAAAGGGTCGTTCACGGGTGCTATTGGCGATTCCCAAGGCTATTTCGGAGCCGCCAACAAGGGGACACTGTTCCTCGATGAAGTGGGAGAACTGCCTATGGCCACCCAAGCCCGCTTGCTGCGTGTGCTGGAAAACGGTGAATACATTCCAGTAGGAGCCACCGAAGTGCGCAAGACCGACGTCCGCGTGGTGGCTGCCACCAATGTCAACATACAGAAGGCTATCAGCGAAGGGCGTTTCCGTGAGGACCTCTACTACCGACTCAACCAAATACAGATACAGATGCCCCCACTCCGCGAACGAGGAGAGGACATCGTTCTGCTATTCCGTCTCTTTGCCATGCAGATGGCAGAGAAATACCGCATGGACAAGGTAGTGCTCACCGAAGAGGCCAAGCATATGCTCATGCGCTACAAATGGCCAGGCAACATCCGCCAACTGAAAAGCATCACCGAGCAACTTTCAGTATTGAGTGCCGAGCGGCAGATCACCCCTGAAATATTGGCCCGGTTCATTCCACAGGATCAGGAGAGTACCCAACTGGCCACCATCCACACCGAAGGCGACCACAGTTTCGAGAACGAGCGAGAGATACTCTACAAGATACTCTTTGAACTGCGAGGCAACGTCAATGACATGCGACGTGAGATGGGGGCTTTGAAGAAGCAACTTGACGACGTACAGAACGGTAGTGCCACCACACAGGCAACGACACCACTGCCCGCCACACAACTTGCCCCCATCGCTCCGATAGCCCCTGTGCAGACAGTGGAACCCGACCTGGAGGACGCTGTCGCTGAGGAATACGTCGAACCAGAACATGAATTGGAGAACCTCAACCTCAACGACCTCAGCAAGCAGATGCTGGAGAAAGCCCTCGAGCGGAACAACGGCAACCGCAAGAAAGCGGCACAAGAACTGGGTATCAGCGACCGGACACTCTACCGCAGACTTAAGCAGTATGGTCTCGTCCTGCTGCTTTCGCTCCTCTGCATCTCCTGCTCGGTCAGCTATAAGTTCAATGGAGCCAGTATTGACTACACCAAGACAAAGACCATCCAGATAGCCGACTTCCCTGTCCGTTCCAGCTATGTGTGGGGACCAATGGGGCCTATCTTCAACAATGAGCTGAAAGACCTCTTCGCCAGGAATACCCGCCTGATACAGGTAAAACGCAACGGCGACCTCAAGATTGAAGGCGAGATCACACGCTACGAACAGCGAAACAAGTCGGTATCCGCCGAAGGTTATTCAGCGCAAACGGAACTCTCGATGACCGTCAACGTCAGGTTTACCAATTCAAAGAACCACGATGAGGACTATGAGCAGCAGTTCACGGCACAAAAGTCGTACGACTCCCGCCAGTCGCTCAATGCCGTACAGGAAGAACTCGTCACACAGATGGTCAAGGACATTTGCGAGCAGATATTCAATGCCAGCGTAGCTAACTGGTAGGAAGAAAATAGTGAAAATGATGGAGATAACGGAACTGATACACCACCCAGAGCGCCTCGACCGCGACACTCTCTATGAGCTGCGGTCGCTACTTGCACTCTACCCTTACTATCAGACCGCCCGTCTGCTCATGCTGCAGAATCTCTACCTGCTACACGACTCCACATTCGATGAAGAGCTTCGCCGCGCAGCCATCTATATTACTGACCGCCGCGTGCTCTTCCAGATGATAGAGGCCGCCCACTATACCTTACGCCCTGAAGCCAATCCATCGGCGACGTCAGAAAATGGCTCGTCGACGAAAGAAGCCGAGGGCAATACGGAATCGCGCACCCTCTCGCTGATCGACAACTTCCTGGAGTCCATCCCCAAAACAGAAGAAAAGAGAGAAGAAAATAAGAAGCGCAAACCCACACCTGCCGACGCTGCCGTCGACTATGTGGCCTACCTGCTGGAGACGGAAGGCGAGGAAGACGCCGAAGACGTGCCTCAGATGAAAGGGCAGACGCTCATAGATACATTCATAAATAATGACAAAGGGCGCATCAAACTCAGTGAGCAACCCGAATACTTGCCCCAGATTGATGAAGAGCCTGAAAATGGCCAAAATGTCACCGACGAAGGCTATTTTACCGAAACTTTGGCACGAATTTACATAAAACAGGGCAGATATTCGCAAGCTTTAGAAATTATTCAGCGATTAAGTTTGCAATTTCCGAAAAAAAATGCTTACTTTGCAGACCAAATACGATTCTTGCAGAAGTTGATTATAAACAGTAACAAAAATAAATAGTAAAAAAGATGTACACATTATTCGTAATTCTCATCGTGGTTGCAGCCGTGCTTATGATTGGCATCGTGCTCATCCAGGAGTCAAAGGGCGGAGGCTTGGCTTCAAACTTCTCGTCCTACAATCAGATTGGCGGTGTCCGCAAGACCACCGACTTTATCGAGAAAACCACTTGGGGCCTTGCAGCCGCTATGGTTGTCCTCAGCGTCGTCTGCGCCTATGTAGCTCCGCAGGCATCCACCTCAGGTTCTGTGATGGAAGGTATTGAGGCCCCGGCCACCAATCCTAACAATCTGCCCGGCTTCGGTGCAAGCCAGCAGAAGGATGCTGCTGCCCCCGCAGCAGAAGCTCCTGCTGCAGAAGCTCCTGCACAGCCTGCCAAATAAGCAGCAAGGTTAAGACCCAAACAATCCGGCAAGTAAGGTACAATTCACCTTGCTTGCCGGATGTTTTTGTGAATAATACTTAAAAGATTATCCCATTTGATAACATGTACCTTAGGGATAGTATTATATTTGCACCAGTAATTCGAGAAAACAAGAAATATGGCAAAGAACATCAGACTGACAATAGGAGAATTTTCGAAGTTTTGCCGCGTGACAGTGAAAACACTCAAGCACTATGAGAAGTTAGGACTGCTGGTGCCAAACGAGGTGGATGAGTGGACTCGCTACCGCTACTATGACGTGTCGCAGATGCGACAGCTGAATGGTATCCTACGCTTGAAGTCGTTGGGATTCTCATTGGAGGAGATCCGCGACCTGCTCGACGAAGGGACCCACAAGCCCAGCATTCCACAGATTGAGGAAAAGATTAGAATGCTCGAGCAACAGATGACCCAGATCCAGGAACGACTGACAGCACTCCGAAACATCATGAGCTTTCAAAAACAGATTGACGCTGCTGACAAGATATTCACCCAACGGTTGCCTGCCATCACCATAGTCTCCCATCGCTGTATCCTCAGGCATTATGAGGATCTCGGTCCACTCTGTGAGAGCAAGATAGACCCGGAAATCTATCGCCTCGGTTGTAAACGCACCCAGCCCGCCTACTGTTTCCAAATTGACCACGAGACGGAATACAAGACAGAAAATATTGATGTGGAATACTGTGTGCAGGTGGAAGAGACAGGAAAGGATTCCGGCATCATACAGTTCAAGCAGTTGGAGGAGGTGCCCTTGGCAGTCTGCATCAAGTGCTACGGAGCATACAGTCATCTCTATAGTCATTTCGAAGAGGTGTTCCGCTATATCGACGAACATGGCTATCGCATTTCAGGACAGCACCGCACGGTTTATGTCGATGGAGTGTGGAATCAGAAAGACCCGGCCAAGTGGTTGACCATCATTCAAGTTCCAGTAACAAGTGTATGAATCAAACGTGAGGATTATGAAACCTATTAAAACCGTTTATGTCAGCAATAAACTGATTGCCGCATGCGGCCTCTATTGTGGTGCCTGCATGAAATTCCGTAAGGACAAGTGTGCGGGATGTAGCGTAGAGGGATTTCAAAGATGCAAGATCCGTAAGTGTTGCCACGAGAAGGGCTACCATACCTGTGCGGAGTGTAACAAAGAAGTAAGAGAATGCAGGACTTACAACAACCTAGTCGGAAAGATGTTCTCACTGCTCTTCAACAGCGATCGTGCAGCTTGCATCCACTATATTCGACATAAGGGAGAAGACGCCTTTGCCGAGAGGATGGCTTGGAACGAGAAGATGACAATGAACAGGAGGTGAGCTCGTCAACCATCACGGTTCCCTCATATTGATGGATTTTAGTATAAGGAAATAGCGCATTTTTCATTTTTAATTCTTCATTCTTCATTTTTATTAGTACCTTTGCACCCGATATGAAACGGGTTAAGAGCATTTGTTTGATACTGGTACTACTGACAACAGCCCTTCTGGCAAATCATTTGGATTGGCAGAAGAAGGATGTTGTACAGACACCTGGGCAGACCCAGCGAGTCGTCACAACAGTGATGACGCCACAGGACAATCGTCATCACGAGGCCACGCTGACGGATGCCACCA
>ERZ842401.6170-NODE-6170-length-12918-cov-4.263236_pt1 | contig 12918 bp, 12 predicted proteins | sample MGYA00521270_ERZ842401 | MGnify/ENA primary metagenome ERZ842401 (study PRJEB31892, sample SAMEA3878208) | bioreactor metagenome | biome: Moose rumen | place: Sweden | collected 2011-10 | study: EMG produced TPA metagenomics assembly of the PRJEB12797 data set... | reverse complement strand
GGAGCGTGGTATTATCCCGTCTGCCTACGTATCGGTAAGAGCAAACACGGAGATTGATAGCCGTTATTTTCACTATCTCTATCACTCCTACGATATCTGTAAAGTATTCTATGGATTGGGGGACGGCGTTCGCCAAGGAATGAACTATGACGACTTGAAAAAGTTGTTAGTATTCCTTCCACCCATTCCCGAACAAAAATCCATTGCAGATTTCCTCGACAAGAAATGCGGCGAGATAGACGAAATGGTCTCGCTGCAAGAGAAGATTGTTGAGGAGTTGAAGGCATACAAGCAGTCCGTAATCACCGAAGCCGTCTGCAAAGGACTCAATCCCGACGCCCCAATGAAGGACAGTGGGATTGAATGGGTTGGTGAGATCCCTGAAACGTGGGATGTTCATCCTGTTTATGTCTATTTCGGTGAACGTAAGAATAAGAATTATGCTCTTCAAGAACAGAACCTGTTGTCTCTGAGCTATGGAAAGATCATCCGTAAGGATATCGATACAGTGGGTGGTTTACTTCCCGCAAGTTTCAACACGTACAATATTGTTGAAGCGGGTGATATTATCATTCGTCCGACTGATTTGCAGAACGACAAGAGAAGCCTGCGTACAGGCTTGGTGACGGAGAAAGGGATTATTACATCCGCTTATATTGATCTTGCTCCGAAAGGTAACATCAATTCAGCTTATTTCCATTACTTACTGCATTCTTACGATGTGCAGAAGGTGTTTTATAACATGGGTAATGGTGTTCGTCAGGGATTGAATTATAGTGAGTTTTCTAAATTGATGGTCTTTGCTCCATCTCGGGATGAACAAGATAGTATTGTTGACTATCTGAATGATAAATGTGCTGAGATTGAAGCTATTATTGCTCAGAAGCAGGAGCAGCTTGCTGTCCTGGCTGACTATAAGAAATCTGTGATTTATGAGTACGTAACTGGAAAGAAGGAGGTGCCTTTGGCATGAACGATATTCTTTCTGAAAAGCAATATCAGCATGAGATCATGGACTATTTGCAGTCTGTGAACGGTTATCGTATCCGCAAGGATAGTAATTTCGACCGTTACTATGCAATGGATCGTGAGATGCTGTTTGAGTTCTTGAATAAGTCTCAGCCTGATGTCATGGCTGAACTGTATAAGATTTTCAAGACAGATACGGAAAACACGATTGTCTCCGTGATTAACGAGACAGTTACCGCCAGTAAGAGTTCGCTTGTGGAGACTCTGAAAGGCGGTATCGAGATCAGCAATCGTCATCTGGACTTGATGTACACGAAGCCTGCAACGACGTTCAACAGGACGTTGAACCAGCGGTATAACGACAATATTTTCTCTGTTGCAGAAGAAGTATGGGCATCGGATGATGAGCGTATTGACCTTGTTATCTTTCTGAACGGTCTTGCCATCATTTCGTTCGAACTGAAGTGCAATGCTGCGGGGCAGTCCTATCAGGATGCGATTCTTCAGTATCGTACTTCCCGTGATCCCAAGACACGTCTTTTCCGCTTTAAGGCTGGCTGCATCGTCAATTTCGCTATGGACCTGAACGAGGTCTATATGACAACGAAACTGGACGGCAATGCAACATTCTTCCTGCCGTTTAACATGGGTAACGGCGAAGGTGTGAATGCGGGTGCTGGCAATCCTATCTTCCCTGATAGATACAGTGTATCGTATATGTGGGAAGACATTCTGACAAAGGATACTCTGCTTGATCTTATCAGCAAGTTTATCTTCGTGGAGCGCAAGGAAGAAGTTGATGAACTTACAGGAAAGAAAAAGCATTCTGAGACGCTTATCTTCCCTCGCTATCATCAGCTTGACCTGATTCGTAAACTGCTGGCATCTGTGAAAGAACATGGATCAGAACTCAACTATCTGGTTGAGCATTCCGCAGGTTCTGGAAAGACCAACAGTATTGCATGGCTGACATATCGTCTGGCTTCTCTGCATGATGATAACAATCAGGTTATCTTTGATAATATCATCATTGTTACAGACCGTGTGGTTGTTGACCGCCAGCTTCAGAAGGCTATCCTCGGGATGGATCACAAGGCTGGCCTTATCCGTGTAATGGATGACAAATGCACTTCTGCTGATTTGGCCTATGAACTGACGCACAATACAAAGATCATTGCAACGACGATTCAGAAGTTCCCTTATATCGTTGATACAGTGGCGAATCTTCAGGACAAGCGTTTTGCTGTGATTATCGACGAGGCGCATTCCTCTACTTCTGGTAAGGACATGCAGGCTGTTACACAGGCACTTGGCGCTGGTGATAAGCAGTATCAAGATGCCGATGATTTGATTAACGATCAGATTGAAAAGTCTGGTAAGCAGTCGAACGTCAGTATGTTTGCCTTTACAGCAACGCCTAAGAACAAGACACTGCGTTTGTTCGGGCGTCTTAATCCGCAAGGTCAGTATGAGGCATTTCACCTGTATTCTATGAAGCAAGCCATTGAAGAAGGTTATATTCTCGATGTGCTTCAGAACTTCACTGAATATGATACGATGTTCCAGCTGAACAAAGAGATTCAGGAAGACCCTGAGATGAAAACGGATGATGCGAAGAAGCAGATTGCCCGTTTCATCGAACTTCACGATACGAATATAGCGCAGCGTGTTGAAGTTATCGTGGAGCACTTCCGTACTGTTGTCATGGGCGAACTTGGCGGCATGGCAAAGGCTATGGTTATTACTGCTTCCCGTAAGTCCGCTGTAAAATACCAGAAGGCTTTTAAGGATTATATTGCTCGTAAGGGCTATAGAGGTATTGATGCTCTTGTGGCTTTCTCTGGGAAGGTCACACTGGATGGTGATGATACAGAGTACACGGAGCCTGGGATGAACGGCTTCCGCGAAGAACAGACTCCTATCATGTTCGATAGTGACGATTACAATGTCTTGATCGTGGCTAACAAGTATCAGACAGGGTTTGATCAGAAGAAACTCTGTGCTATGTACGTGCTGAAGAAACTGAAAGGTGTGAATGCCGTACAGACATATAGTCGTCTGAATCGTATTTGTCCGCCGTATGACAAGAAGACATTCATTCTGGATTTCGTCAACACATATGAGGAAGTCCAGGAGTCGTTTGCTCCGTTCTATACCACTACGCTTCTGTCTGGAAATCTGAATCCGAAGCATATTTATGATTTGGAAGCAAATATTGATGGTTTCATGGTTTTGGATCCTTTGGATATCCAGAACTTCAATGATTTGCTGTTCAAGAAGCGTGAGAAGAATATCACGGCTGCTGAAAAGAAGGCTTTGACCTTCTATCTGCAAAAGGCAGAAAAGGCTGTGAAACAGTACAGTGTTCAGCAACAGCGTGAGATTCGGTTTAAGATGCGTGGATTTGTTCGTTTCTATGAATTCCTGCTGCAAGCAAGCTGTTTCAAGGATGTTGATATTCATAAGAAGTATGTATTCATTGGATATCTGCTCTCGTACTTGAATATTGCGGGTGGTGGTAGCGGATTTGACCTTACTGGAAAGATTAAAGCCAGCCAGTTTGTACAGAAGAAAGGCGATACGCATACAAACGAGAAACAGGTTTCAAAGCCTGTTGTGAAATTGCCTGAGTCTGATGGATTTAATCTGACGGAAGCCAAGAAGGAACGATTGAGCCAGATCATCAAAGATATCAATTCTCGTATGGGAATGCAGTTCGACGATGATGTTGCTGTAAAGGCAATGCTTCAGATTAAGGATCTTCTGATGAAGTCCGATAAACTGAAGACTTCGGCTCAGAATAATAGTGAGAAAGATTTTGAGTTCTCCTTCTATGATGACATTGATGATGCTCTCATTGAAGGTTTGGCACAGAATCAGGATTTCTTTACTCTTCTGTTGAATAACGAAGAGATTAAGCGTTCCGTATTGGGCATCTTTGCAGGCGAGATTTATACGAGTCTGAGAGATATTACGAAGTAAGGCAGGTGATGCGATATGGCAAAAGGATTCATTTATATCATGACAAATCCTGCTTTGAAGGATATGGTCAAGATCGGATATGCAACGGATGTGGAGAAGCGGCGTAAGCAGCTCTCCACGACCGCTCTTCCATATGATTATGAAGTTTATGCTACATATGAGACTTCTGGAAATTTGGAAGATTTAAAACTTCATAAGATGATAGACAATCTTAATCCTGATTTGCGTGTTGCAGCCAATAAAGAGTTTTTTGTGATGACTCCACAGGAAGCATATGACCTTTTAGAGGCTATAGCAACTATCAGCGGTACAAAGGATAAGCTGAAGAGAATTAAAGTAGTCGAAGCAACGAAACAGGTCGTGAAGAGACCTCCTGTTAATTTTGCTAAATGTGGTATTCCTGTTGACGCTGAATTGGTTTTCACTGAGGACCCAACTGTGAAGGTGACAGTTGTGAATGATCGTAAAGTGCGATGGAACGATGAGGAAACTTCTTTGTCTGCTGTGGCTGCTGCTTTGAAGCATTCCAAAGCCATACAAGGTTCCGCGTTCTTTACTTATCAGGGAAAACTGATAACACAGATCGCTGAGGAAACTCAGTGGAAGGATTATAACTGATTTTGATAACGCTCCCGCAGGCGTTTCAAAATATAAATTTTACACAAAGTAAAGGAGACAAAGAAGATGAAAGGTATTGTTGATGTAATTACCACAGACGGGTACGAAGTAAATGTGCCTGATGATGTTTTCGAACAGGTCAAAGCCGATATGGCAAAGGAGTTCGAGGACTGGGAGGCTCTTCGTGATGGCGATAATGAAGAGTTGTATAACATCTTCCTGAACTGGCACGGTGCTTCGTATTATACTCGTAAAGACAAACAGAATGAGTATATCAACAAGTCAGCACTAAGATACGCTTTGTATTATAAGGACAGATACGGACTCGATGCACCACAGAGAAGTCATCACATTTCTTTCAAGACTGAACTGAGCATATAAAGGAGACTGATATCATGGCTGAAAAAGAACTTGTTTCCATGACCGATAAGGAATTGGCTGATGCTATTGTTGCCATCTCAAAGAAACTGATGGAAGATCAGAACGCTGGCGACATGAAGCAGTTGAAGAAAGACTTGACTGAATCGAAGAGACTGCAGAAAGAGATGGACAAGCGGTCTGCTGAGATTGAAAAAGAGGCGAAGGGAAAGTAATCTCCCCTCTATCGAACTATTGACATTCATGCTATAGTGAGATTAACAACAAAATATTTTTTGGTCGATACACCGTAAGGTGTTAATCGTTCCTTTGGAACATCGCCCTGATAGGATTTTATGACTGCGGTCATGATCTTATCGGGGCTTTTTTATTTCAAGAAAGCGAGGAATTTATTATGAGCGATAAAAAGAAACTGAGTGAAATGACTCTCGATGAGCAGGCTGAGTATTATCAGCGTAAGGCTGCCGAGGTCAAAGCGAAGATTGTGAAAAAGGCGAACGAGAGATTCATGCTGATCGGGAAGATCGTCAGCGAGAATTTCGATGACATGCCAAAGGCCGAAAATGAACTCGAAGCCTATTTCAAGAAAGTGGCTGAAGTATATAAGACGAAGACTGAAAATGCGAAAGCCACACCGTCACAGATTGCTGGAAATTCTGCTGCTTCATCTTATGGAAATCCTGCCGTAGGACAGGATGCACATACTCAGCAGAACAATGGTTACAGCAATCAGCAGTGACGTGAAAAAGTTGGGTGGTTCTGATGAAAAAACACTGCGTGTTGTTTCAAGTAGAACATGGCTGCTGAATGATGAATGAAGCGGACACGGGATAAGCCTTGAGCCTCGCTCACGGCTAAGGGTGGAACCCTTATTGAGTGAAGAGACGACACGCAGTGGAGCCTGGTCAAGCGATAGCGCTGAAACCGCAAACGAAGTGCGCGGACAATGGATGCGTCTGATACGTAGTGTCAGACCTTCTATTGGGCAACCTCTGGCAAAGCCGAGGTTGTGGGACGGCGCGTAGGAACGAAGGGAGGTTGATTTGATATGTCAGGAGCATACAGCATTAGTGTAACGGGCGATGATCATGCAGAAAATCATTCCCGTAGAGCCTATACGCCGTCAAATGCGGAGCGGAGTATTAGTTCGGAGAACATCGTAATCTATGATTGCGGCAACGATCGCGAAGCATTTAATGATTTCTTCCGACAGGATATTCTGGATTACAACGCAAGACAGAAAAGAGACGATAGGAAGAAATCACTTGACTATCTGCAAGCCTTAGAAGCAGGAACCGAAGGTTACGGTCGTGGTGAAAAACAGGAGAAGCCGTTTTATCACCATGTCTTGCAGATAGGAAATAATCAAACGCTGGGAGTTACGACAGACAAGTTTGATTTTGCCCATTGGAAGCAGCTGAAGAAAGACGGAAAGTATGATGAGGCTGCGAAGTACGTGAAGGAACATCTGAATAGGTCTGAAGACCGAAAGCAGATGACAGCCGTTTTGGAAGAAGTCGGTCGAGGGCTTCAGGAGAAATATCCATATTGTAAGTTCTGGGGAATTATTATTCATCGTGATGAACCGCATGGAACGGATCACATGGATATTCGTTATACGATTTTTACCGATGGCGAAAAGACGGGTCTCGGTAAACGTGTTTCAATGAATAAGGGTCTTGCCAAGATGGGCTTTAAGTCCGATAAGGAACGAACTGCATTGCAGAAATTCCAGGATGCTATAAAAGCAGATATTCAGGCAGGCATGGAAGCGAGAGGATACACTCGTGAGTACATGGATAATCACGAAAAGCATGTCAGCACTTCTGTGTATCAAGCCCAGCAGGACAAAGAGAAAGCAATCGCTGAGAAGGAAGAAGCCGAACAGCAAACTGCTGAAGAACAGAGAAAGCAAAGAGAGTTGTCAAAGGAGAATGTTCATTTAACCGTTGATAACAAAATGCTTCAGAAAAGTTATGACGAACTTGATCAAGAATATGATGAACTAGAGAAAAAGATTGAAGAGCGAAAAGTCGAAGATGATGGTGCAAGGCAAATCATCGAAGAGTCATTTCGTACTGTCGTGAGATTCATGCGTGGCGCTGGTCACGAAGATGATGAAGTTGAAGTTCCTGAGACAAATGTTTCTATCGCAGAGATGCTGAAGGCTGAAATGTTGGCGATGCAGATTCGTATTCAAGAACAGATGGCGCGAGAGCGTCAGGTTATGCTCGATAAAATGAATAATTTGGTTGAGCGGTTAGAGAAATCTGCGGATGCAGATGAAAGTCGAAAGGACTTTATGTTGAAAACTACCGATACCAGAACGGGACGTTCCATGGAAGACATTTATCAAGAAGGACTTGCGAAAAAGCGTAAGTATAAGGATGGTCTCAAGAAGGAAGTCGAACATATGTCATATGTGAAGTCGGAAGATGAAACTCAGAAAGGATAATGGAGGATATAGGAATGTCGTTTATAGATGAAACTAAAGAAAACATTGCCAAAGCAAAGAAACATGAAGATGCTTTGGCGGCAGAAAAGAAAAAGTCTGAGATTTTTAATCGTGGTTATTCAGAAGGACGTGCTGATGCAATGGCTGATCGTGAATACAATCGTGATGGTTTTGAGAAATCGGATGGAGATCATAATCCTGACAGCCAGTATTACTGGCGTGGTTATTATGAGGGATATCGTAGTATCAAGCCTGATCATAGTCCTGGTGTTCATTGTATTCGTATTTAAAATATTCGGAATGCAGAGAATGAAATAACCATGCCCCCGCTATGCGGGGTGCATGGGAGATAGGTTGACCTAATTTGCAGGCTATCGCCTGCTGAGAATACAGTGAGAAAGGACGGTGCTTATCGTGGTGAAAAAACGTGGATTTACAAAAGAAGAGTTACGTGACATTCTTGTTCGGATTTATTCGAGAGATGACATTATGGATATTATGTGGGACGTATTTGAAGACAAGATGAACGGTCTTATCAATGCGGAATTTGATGAAGAAGGTACTGTTCCCGATGACATTGTAGCGAAATGCGAAATGAAGTTAGCTGAATGGTATGTTGATGAAGTTCTTTCAGATGATGTTTTGAAATATGTGAACGAACATCTTGATTATGTTCTGGTAACAGAGAGTCCTGATTTTATCGATTATATCAAACCAGCGATGTTTAATTTCGAAGCATCAATGCCTGGTGACGCCCACTGTGATATTGAGAATATTCTTCCTGTACTGGGAGATAAACGTGCCATCAGAATTGGTGATGATGGTGCAGCGGGCGGTGGTGGAGAAGATGGTATTACATACGTCGTAGAATACGTTTATTATCTTTTAGAAGATGGGACGTGTCTGTGTACGAATGAATATACTTATTATTTCTGGTATGATGGCGGACATGAAGAACGTGCTATCGTACGAGTGATTGATAGGGACAATAATCAGGTCGTTCCGTATGATTTGGAAGAACTGTTCCCTGAAGAATATAGATTTTTGAATTAAACAAGTGTTTGTTTTACTGTAAAAAAAGAAAGCACCCTCGTGCTGCGCGCTATCACCTGCCAGCGTTAAGGGTGCTTTTGTTATATTATGGTTTACGCTTCAACAGCGGGGGCCTTGTCGTAGCCCTTCATGATCCTGTGAGCCAGGATGGTCGCACGCTTGACGCCCTTAGGCGCATCGTTGACCTTCTTGTAGTTGGCGCGGATCTCTTCGACGGGAACGCCAGTGACCTTGGATGCCTTCTGAGTAGCGACCTTGAAATTTCTTGCATAATTAGTCATTTTTATTTTCTCCTTTTCTGCTTTGCAGTTATTTATTGTATTTTGAAGAACTGATTTTTCTTCGTGTTTTCACCCGAAAGCATGAGAAGCATGCGCTCAGGGAGCCTTAGCTCCCAAAACGAACGGTTTTACTGGTGTTTTGTTCTTCTATACAAGAAAAATAGGAGCATCCTTTTGGATGCTCTGTAAAGAAAGAATTTGAGTGGGAATCGAACCCACTTTCTCTCAGACAAACAAGGGTGGTTAGTTCTTGTTTGTTTGGTTCCGATGTTTAACCACGACATCGACCGTGCTGAGTGTTCTGCCCATTTGAACTACAATTCGCATATACTCCCGTAAGCGACGTGAGGAGCGACTCTGCGTGCAAAGCACGCAACACATGGTGTCTTCAGAGGGAAGTAAATGTGCGAGGGGTCAAAGAATATAATTGTGAGAAAAAAGAAGGACGCTCCTTTTTCAGGAACGTCCCTTTTGTTATGCGGCTTTAGCCTGTGCTTCAAGTGCTTTTTTCCGATCTGCAAGTGTAATCACGATGTTGTTTTTCATAGCCTTTTCTCCTCTGTTATATGTTTATCTGTCTGAGTTGTCGGTACGAAGACCTTTTTCAAGTTTCATGGTCTTGATGGCTTCGACGATATCGCCGAAAGTGATGCCGACCATTTCACCAGTTTCGAGATTTCTCTCTTCGTAAAGAAGTGCTGTCTCAGGGCAGTCATAAGGACTTGCTTCGCCGAACATCAAAACATCGCCGATGGCTTTTCCGAGTTTCCAGTAGTCGCTTTCAGTCTTACGAGTAACGTGTTCTTCGTTATGTGCGAACATTTCGCGACGAAGGCGCTGATTGTCGATACACGGTTTGCGATCTACGTCGAGATCAGCCATGGTCTTCCAGTTGCTTGTTCTATTGAAAATGCTGTTATACATGATATTTTCCTCCATTGTTTTGATTTTTTATTCGTAATTTCACCCGAGAAGCATGTAAGACATGCGCTCCAAGAGCAGAATGCGCTTATAAACTTTAGTTTTATGGCTTTGCCTGGGTGATAGAAAAAGAGTTCGACTCCCGTCAGCTTACCTGAGGAAAGTCGAACAAAAGAAGTATATACGTAACGAAGTATAAACGTAAAGAAAATTTTCTGCGGTGAAAACGTAACAAACCCGCTCCAGTGCTTGATTTTTCGGAAATTGGTGGTACAATGGAAGCACGTTATTACACGTCTTTACCACCAACGAGAAAGCAGGTGCGGTCTATATGCCAGAGATAGCTAAGAACAAGCGAAAACGGTGTTATACATACATCCGAGTATCAACTGAAATGCAGGTCGAGGGTTATTCCTTGGATAGCCAAAGAGACCGTCTGAAAAAAGAAGCCAAGTACAAGGAATGGAAGATCGTCAAGGAATATGCCGACGAAGGAAAGTCGGGTCATTCGATTGCTGGTCGTCCTCAGTTCAAAGAGATGCTGGAACGAATCAAGTCTGGGAATCCAGACAAGATTGATTACGTTCTGGTCTTCAAGTTGTCCCGTTTTGGCCGTAACGCAGCCGATGCATTGGCAAGTCTGAAGATCATGCAAAAGCATGGTGTTCAGCTCTATTGCGCCGAAGAAGGAATAGATAGCACGGGCGGTCCTGGTTATCTTATGATCACGATCATGGCGGCAGTCGCCGAAATAGAGCGTGAAAATATCCTTGTTCAGACGATGGCTGGAAGACATCAGAAAGCCCGTGAAGGCAAATGGAACGGCGGTCAGGCGCCTTATGGATACAGAATAAATTCCGAGACTGGCGTCCTTGAAATTGATGAAGAGGAAGCCAAAGTGGTCAGACTTATGTTTGATAAGTATGCCCATGGCGGGGAATTAGGAATAAACGGGGTTGCTCGTTGGCTTGAGGATAATGGATACAGGAAGAAGCTGAGAGGAAACGGAAAGTACACGCTTTTCTCTGCTCATACTGTGAAGACAATCCTCGATAATCCAGTTTATATTGGAAAAATAGCGTATGGTCGTCGTCACATCGAAAGAATTAGCGATGATGACGAAGAAGTCGAAAAGATTCGTCGTTTACGAAACGATGAATATGGTCTTTACGACGGAAAACATGAAGCCATAATAAGCGAAGAACTGTGGAATGAGGCGCAGGCGAAGCGAAAGGCTACGAGTGTACAGCACGAGAAGACGCACAGTTTGGAGCATGAACATATTCTTTCGGGAATACTGAAGTGTCCTATTTGCGGAGCGCCGATGTATGGCACAGTGAACCGAAAGAAGAAAAAAGACGGCAGTGGAGAGTATTATAAAGATGCTTGGTACTATGTCTGCAAGCATCGTAAGTTAATAGACGGGCAGAAATGTACGTATAGAAGGCAACCTCCGCAGGGTCCAATCGACAAAGAAGTTACGGCAATCGTTGGTCAGGCTACGGTGAGTCAGGACTTGCTTTATGCAATGTACTGGTATTCGAATCAGAAGACCGATACGAAAGAATTGGAGAAGCGGCTCGCCGAGCTTGAAAAGATACGGGCTCAGAAGACGCGCGCGAAGGATAGACTCTCCTCAGAGATGGATTCCTTAGACGCCGCAGATGATGAAACATACGATATGCTTTATAGTGACTTGGTCACGCGGCAGAAAGGGATTTATACCGAGATTGCCAATCTTGATAAGCAGATTCAGAACATCAAGGCGGATATACAGAAGCAATCGGATGCTGAGGTGACAGTACAAATGGCACATCAGCTGCTGCTTGATCTTGGAGAAAAGCTGCAGGATGATTCCGTATCAGATGCCGATAAGAAAAGAGTTCTGCAGGCGATGGTTGAGAAGGTCGAGTTGTTCCCTGAACGGCTGGAGAATGGCAGGTACGTCAAAGGAATTACCTTTAAGTTCCCTGTAATGCTGGAAGGGGAAATGACCGACCAGTGGTGGTACAAAGAGAATCCAGTGGAGGCGGTGGTGCTGATTACAAAGAAAGAAAAATCGGGATTGGAGGGGATGGGGCCGTTGGGAGCCTTTGGCTGAAGACAAGACACTGATCATTGGTCATCTTGACCAGGAAGGAGAGACACATTGAATACTGTAGACATACTTGAAAATGCGGTAAGGATCAACGGACATTTTTTGAGATTTCCTCCAACCTCTATTTTACAATAAGGACAATTCTTCATTATCGAATCACCTCCGTTGCATATACTCTCACCTTGATTCCATCGTCAGTCAACCCTCGCACCAGATTTTTCACTACACGTGTGTTAGTGTACGGCGAGGTAATTCCCAAACTCAGTTCTCCATTGTAGCTTGACATAGTAGAAAAAAGATTAGAAGAACTACAAAATGCGCTGTAATTTTCCACCATGTTTGCCACCTCAGCAGGTGGTTTTTGCACACCTAAGTTGGACAAGACCACAGATACCTTTTTATCGGTGACTTTAGAGCCATAGCGCACCACTATCTGTTTGATAAACAAAGGTACCGCTCTCACCGGAGCCACATATTCCATCGTCTCAAAATTATCCATCTGTTTTTTAATATTTTCTTCGGAAAGATTCTCTTTTAATTTTTCATCAAACTCTTTCGCCAAATCGTCAAGAGAAATATCCTCATCAAAAACATGGGATACATTTACATTATTGAAAAAATTGCGAGAGGTATGAGATGGATAATAGTTTCTTAAGTTGACCGGCATAGAAACATTTATAGGCATCTTACGCTTGCGAGGCGGCATGTCATCCGCAATAGCAAGCATAAATCTTGCACCTATATAACTGGTTAAAGACACTCCCAGCTCCTTGGCCTTAGGAAGAAGCTCAGAGGTGGGCATATGTACCTCAAAAAACTGCAACTGATCATAAGGGAGTTTTAATCCTCCCGGATGATAGGCGTACTTAAGGGATGAAGCCTTGAGCGCCATACTGCCAAAAAACTGCTTGTAACTATCCTGATTAAGTTCGTCCTCAGAGGCACCAGAATGTATAACCACATCGTCAAATCGTCCGGGATATTTCAGCTTAAGGTAATCAAGCACAATGATATTTAAAAACTCAAGGGCACCAGTACCATCTGAAATAGCATGGAACAAATCAAGATTAATTCTATTGCCATAATAAGTGACTCTATAGTGAAGCATCGCCCTCCCTGGTGCGTAAAGAATAGGGCAAACTCTGCCATGCTCCTCTGTAACC
>ERZ842401.6169-NODE-6169-length-12920-cov-3.047105_pt1 | contig 12920 bp, 11 predicted proteins | sample MGYA00521270_ERZ842401 | MGnify/ENA primary metagenome ERZ842401 (study PRJEB31892, sample SAMEA3878208) | bioreactor metagenome | biome: Moose rumen | place: Sweden | collected 2011-10 | study: EMG produced TPA metagenomics assembly of the PRJEB12797 data set... | reverse complement strand
TTCTCCAGTAATACATAAATTATTTATTAATGATTATAATGTTTGGAATGGGTTTAATGTCTTCATCTATGGCGCCATTAGCTCATGATCCCAATTTTTCGAAAGTTTTAACGTTATTTACTAACCCTATATTCGGTTTAATGGTGGGACTTGTTGTTACGATGATTATCCAAAGTTCTGCTGCTTCTGTTGGTATGTTGCAGGCTTTATCATTAACCGGTAGTATTTCATATTTGGTTGCTGCACCGATTATAGCAGGACAACATATAGGAACATGTATAACAGCAGTAATTTCAAGTATCGGCGTTAATACAAATGCTAAACGTGTTGCGGCGGTTCATGTAGCATTTAATGTTATTGGTGCGATTATATTTTTAACGGTATATGAGATATGTTTACATTTTACCTCTATGCCATTAAATGAGGCTGCAAATCCTTTTGGTATTGCGATTGTTCATACAGTTTTCAGTATTCTTGCAGCTTTTTGTTTGTTCCCGTTTAGAAAGGGATTAGAACAAATTTCTTATCTTGTTGTTAAAGATAATAAAGATGAAAAAGAAGTCATAATAGACGAGCGTTTACTTAATACCCCTTCAATTGCTATTGCTCAATGCTACAAAACAACTGCGGTTATGGCCCAATTAACAAGAGAGAATCTTGTAATGTCAGTTCGTATGTTAAAACAATATAATTCAAAGGTTGCTGAAGTTGTAACAAGGAACGAGGTTAAAATTGACAAATATCAAGATGTTCTGGAGGGATTTTTACAAAAATTATCTGCAAAAGATTTAACAGAAGAAGATTCAAATAAAATATCTCAATTGATATTTTCTATTTCGGATTTTGAAAAAATTGCCGACCATGCGACACATATTTTGCAAATTGCAGATAGAATGCATAAAAAAGAATGGACTTTTCAGACTGAGACTGTTGAAGAATTAAAAAAAGTTGTTAATGCCGTTAAAGAGGTTTTTGATATTACTGTAAGAGCTTTTATATATAACGATATTGCAACAGCAAGGGAGGTTGAACCTTTTGAACAAGTTGTCGATGATATTTCATATAATGCAAAGAAAAATCATATTGCCAGAGTAAAAAAAGACAGATCTCATATAAAACGTGGTTTTGCATATGCGGAAGTTTTGAATGATTTGGAAAGAATATCTGATCATTGTTCTAATATTTCAACCAATTTGATTCAATCTGCTACAGGCTCAGCATCAAGACACGAATTAAAAAATCGTTTAAAATCAGAAAATATTAATGATTTTTCAAAAGATTTAGAAGCATTTAAGAATAATTATTCAGTAGAATTGATGAAGTAGGGAGTAAATAATTATTATGATAACCGATGTAAGTAAGGACGGATTTTATAAATTAGAAAAATCTTACACTGTTTCGATGTCTGAACAAGATATGAAATATACTATAAAACCTTCGGCTTTGTTGAATTATTTACAGGATGCCGCTTCAAAAAATATAGAAGGCACTCCTTTTGGGAATGTGGAGTTAAATAATATAGGTATAGGGTGGTTCTTAGTTCGATATAGAATAGAATTTGATAAATACCCTGTAGGAGTTCATGATTTTATTGTAAAAACGGAAAACAGAGGAATGCTTCGTCAAAGTGCCTATAGGGATTTTGAGGCATATAAACAAAATGGCGAAAGAATTTTGAGAGCAACAACTTCATGGTTAATGGTGGATATTGCAAATAAATCACTTGTTAATATAGAACAAAAATTTCCGCAGATACGTAAATTTGAAAAACATGAAGATGACTTGACATTGAGAAAATTAAGACCTTTTTCAGATTCCGATTTAGAAAAGCTATTCCATGTTCGCTATGATGATTTAGATATGAACGGGCACGTTAATAATACTGTATATCTGGCTTGGGCTATGGAGGCTGTTGATTATGAATTTCGAAACACTCATAATATAAAAGCAATAGATATCTATTATAAACATGAAGCTAAATATGGCGAAGATATATTATCTTGTATAAAAATTGATAAAGAAAACCTTATATCAGAGCACGTTATAAAAAATGCCCAAAATAACGAAGAATTATGCTTAATGAAAATAGAATACGAGAAGTTATAAATCTATGCTACAGCAATTTCTTTAGGTTGATTGTTTTTTATTTCTGTAGGCTGCCCTTCTTTTTTATCCATTCCGAGCATCTTTAAAGCAGGTCTTACAAAAGGTCTTGAAATCATAGGAGAAAGTGCGGATAACCCTAAAACAGAACCAAGTATTGACGAAACTTCTATAGCGCCTTTGCCCAAATGTTCATTTATATCTTTCAGTTCGTAATTTGTTCCTTTTGCATTGTTTATTTGCGCGAGTTTTTCTAATTTTTTATCTTCTGCCAAAGTACGAAAAACTTTAAATTCATCGGAATTTTTGAAAGCTTTGAATACTGCTTCATCTTTGAACAGTTTTTTGGCAATACCAAACGAACCTTTTTTGAAAACAGGAATAACAACACCTAAAGATACCGCTAAACAAGTTAATTGGAATAGAAGCTCCTTCATTGCTGAATATTTTTTAGTCTGCGCATCTATGTTTTTATCAAGAATAATAAACCCTGGGCGGCCAACAGCTTTTAAACCTGTTTCAATACCGACTTGTGTGCCAATATTTTGGGTTACTGCATAGATAGAAGGACTTGCAAATAAATTACCTAATGTCATCATATTTTCATCCCTCCGCTTCTAAAAGATTCAAAACTGTGTGTGTGAAATCTCGGGTATGTATTATTTGTATGAATATTTGTTTGAATAACCTTAGCAGGTTGTGATTTAGGTGCACCTTTGTGATAAATTCTATCAGTCAAAGGTTTTATTATAACCGAACATAATGCAGGAATAACGAAAACTGCAGCAGTGCAAACTCCCAAAAATTCGCAATTTGATTTTGCTCGAAGTGCTTTTTGAGGATTTTTATATACATTGGCACATTTTGATGCAAGTGCTCCGCATAAAATATATGTAGGAACAGCTACACATTCTGTTAAAAACTCTCTTAATGCAGTATATTTTTTTGTTTCAGGTTTTTCTTTTTTATCCATAAGAGTTGATAGCGGCTTAAAAATTCCATTAGCAGTTGCTACCGCAACTACTGCATAAGTAGGTTTTGCGTTTTTACCGACAGATTCTATTATTTTTTTTGCCGTATCAATAATCGCCATTTTACTTGGTTACACTACATTCATAATATATTACTATCAACTATCCATACTTATAATATTCAAAAAAAATAAAAATTGCTAGTAAAAAGTCAATTTTTACAAAATATTAATATTTAAAACATTTTTTCTCGTGGTCATTAACAATTCCTGCAGCCTGAAGGTATGAATATACGATAACAGTGCCAACATATTTCATTCCTCGTCTTTTTAAATCTTTTGAAATTTCATCAGATAACGGGGTTGAGACTTTGAAATTGTCATCTTGATTTTTTATTATTTTCCCGTTTGTGAATTTCCATATATAGTTTGAAAAACTCCCAAATTCTTTTTGAATTTGGATAAATATTTTTGCATTTAATATTGCTGCGTTTATTTTGCCTCTTGAGCGAATAATTCCTTCATTTCGCAATAATTCATTGATTTTGTCATCGTCATATTTTGCAATTTTATATACATCGAAATTGTCAAAAGCTTTTCTAAAAGCTTCTCTTTTTTTTAATACAGTTATCCAAGATAATCCTGCTTGAAATGATTCAAGTATTAATAATTCAAATAATTCGTGGTCGTCATATTTAGGTATGCCCCATTCATTATCGTGGTATTTTACATACAATTCGCTATTTTTATCAACCCAAAAACATCTTTTCATGTGAATAATTATATCAAGAAGTTTTAAATTTTTATAATATTCTTTAAAAAATCGTATTTATATAGTATAATTGTTGTATTAGAAGGCTAGGGGTAAGGATATGAATAATAAAAAATTAAGTGTATTAACATTTGCGTTGGTTTTGGCTTGCGCTGCTACTTCAGCAAAGGGTGTGGGTACAAATAATGAACCGACAATAATAAAAGCACAAACTCAAAAAGAGCAAGTTGTTCTTTCTTCAAATGAGGATACTCAAGTGCAAGATGAGCAGAAGGTTAAAGCAAATAAAGAATTGCTGGAAAAGGCTCAAGCAGAATATGATAATAAAGATTTTCAAAGCGCAATTGTTCATTCTACTATCTATATAAATTCAAAACCTAAAAAATATGAAGCATATAAATTAAGAGGGGATGCATTTTACGAAATGCGTCAGTTTAAATTAGCCGAAAAAGATTATCAAACCGCTGTAGATTTAAAAAAATCTGATGATAAATTTATGACAAATACAAAATATGTAAGTGCGGTTATTCTTGGCGCAGATAAAAATGAGCAGTTGCAAAACACTGAGCTAGGAAATCTATATGGCCGTTTGATGTATGCTCAAAAAGCGCTAAATAATCCAAAATACGAAGAAGCATATGAAAACGCAATAAAATATAATTCTCACATATATCTGCCTCAGCCAAATAAATCTGAAATAAATCAAATAAATTGTCCTCAAAAATATGGAAAAATTGTTAATCCGAAAGGAGTAGATGAGGATATTTATGGCGCAATTAATGATATAGAAAAAGAGAATTATAATGAAGCGTTGTACAAACTGCAAAAGGTTACAGACAAATATCCTAAATATTATCAAGGATATTATTTAACGGGTGTTGCGTTGTCCGGTTTGGAGCAATATGATAATGCAATTCATTCTTTTGAACAAGCTTTAAAATACAATCCTTATGATTTCGAGTCTTTGGCAAGTTTAGGGCAAAGTTATTATAACAAATCGGAAATATCATTTTCTGATGAAGATTCTAAAAAATCTATAGATTATTTTAAACAAGCAATAAAATACAATAATAATTGCAATACATATTATTTTTATATTGGTTTAAATGAATTACAAAGCGGTAATATTGCCTTGGCAATAGATAATTTTAATAAAGCTGTAAAACTAAATACAAATGATTATAACAGCATTTATTACAGATCTATTGCAAATTATATGAGGGGTGATTATGGTGCGGTAATTGATGATTCTACAAAGTTGTTATATAAGCACGTTTCAAATTATAACTCAGTTTTGTATTTAAGAGCTCTTGCTTATTATAAAAAAGGAATGTATGAAAAATCTTTAGCGGATTTAGATAACATACAAAATGAAATTAATGATATATATAATGCGGATGTAAAAAATACTTCCGAGAAAGAGAAAACACTCGACAGTTATGTATATTATTTAATGGATAAAATCGCAAAGGCTCAAGGTACAGGGGACAGAGCAAATCTTGCAAATGCATATAAAAATCCTATTATAGCAAAGCTTGCACAGGCACAAAACTCCGCTGTTCCTTATGAGAAAGTTTTGAATTCAGAAAATATTTCTATAAATGATTATAAAAAGTTTGAAGATTTTTATAATACTTCGTTGCCAAAATTATTAAGGTCGGATGCTGTTATAACTTTAAATGATATAGATAATCAATATGATTATTTAAGAACAACATTTGATGATTTAGGGATAAGCTTTAAGCAAAAAGGAAATGGCTATATTATTACAACTATAGATAATTATCCTTATAAAAAATATTCACATAAATTATCAAATGAAGATTTGAATATTGTTTCTCAAGATGTTCCTGAAGATATAAGGCAAGAGGTGTTATCCGTTTCAAAAGTTGAAATGAAACAGCAAACATCACAAATGGATATGCTTGGAGATGAAGCTCAACCGTCTTTAGCTCAAATGCTTGCAACAAATTCTTTACTTGGTGCACAGCAAAAATCAGCAGCTAAAAAGATTGTAGCTAAAAATGATTTAAATGAAGAAAATGATGTAACAAAAATAGAATTTAAACCACAATCTCCTGATGCCGAAAAAACACAATCATCTAATATAGCATCCGGAGAGCCTTTCATTTATGTTGATAAACCGTCCAAAGTTGATAAGGTTAATACTGAAAATGTGGAAAAAATTCTTGAGGAAGAAAAATCTATTCAGACTCCTGAAATTAGAATTTCTGATAAGACCGGCGGTGTAAAAATTACTGCAAATGAATTGAAAAATACTTCGGATGTTACAATTTCTTATATTGATACAAGAAAAGAAATAGAAAAAGTATTAACAGATGATAATGCTAATAATTCTATCCAAAAAGTAAACGGATTATTTACACAATATTTGGATAAAGAAAGTGAGATAATTCCTGAAAATCCGCAGCAAACTATTGCTTATAAGCAGGCAGCTGCAGTTGTTGAAAAACACGCTGATGTAAAACCTCTTGATTATGGTATGCAAGATATGCCTTATCCTATGTTATCTGATGGGGATGAAGTTATAGAATTAGAAAAAGAAAATTTGTTTAAAGAGACTGCGCAAAATATTGAAAAAACAGAAAATAAAATTTCTGATTCTGTAAGTAATATTTATAAAGACATAAAGAATACAATACAAGAAGATGTTACAGAGCCTTTTACTTTGGAGGAAGTCCCTAAAACTGTAAAAAATGAGAATGAAAACAAAGAAGTACCGGTGGTTGTTATCCCTAACATTACAACAGCTTCAAAAGTTACAGCAGCCGGTGGTACTGAATTACTTGAACTCCCTTTAACGCAGGTTATTCCCGCGGTTAAATCAGATGAAAATGATATAAAAACCTTTAAGCCAAAAGATGTAATGCGTGAAGATTATTCATTGCCTGTTAAAACTGATAATAAAATAGCAGAAGCGGAAAATAATCTGAAATTAAGACTTTCTGAAAATACAGAGCAAGAAAAGGAAATTGAACAAGTTCAATATTTAACAAAAGAAAAAGTTCAAGAAGAAAAAGCTAAAATAAGACAAAATTTAAAAGAACAAAAAGAACAATTAAAACAGGCTCAGAAAGAAGCTAAATTGCGTGCTAAAGAGCAAGCCGCAGCTCAAAAAGCTAAAGCTAAAACAGAAAAAGAACAAATACTTGCAGAAACTAAGGCTCTTAGAGATGAACAAAAAGAATTGCTTTTAAAAGAAAAAGAGCAGAAATTTAATGAAGTAAAAGAAAAAGAACTTGCGCAGGAAATAGAAAAAGAAAAACAAAAAGCTCAACAAGAATTAGAAAAAGCTCAAGCAAAAGCGCAAGCTCAAAAAGCGAAACTTGAAGCAAAAATTAATGAAGATAGTGAAATAGCAAAGCTTGAAAAAATAAAAGAGCAAACTGAAAAAGAAAATACAAAACAGCAAATAGCCGAGCAAAAAGCATTGCTAAAAGCTGAAAGAGCTCAAGCAAAAGCAGAGGCAAAAGCACGAAAAGAAGCTCAAAAAGCTCAAGCAAAAAATCAAGACGAAAAAGAAGTAAATGTTTCTGAAAAGGCGAAGAAAACCTTTGGATTAAAGAATTTCTTTTCAAAATTCAAACGCAAATAAAAAAGATTTTAAAAGGGAGAAAAAATGAAATTTAAATTATCCAGAAAACAAGTTGCTATAATTTTATTGTTAATAATTATAGTGCCGATTATATACAATAAGCTTTCCGGAGTAGTATCAGGAATAATTATGCAACAAATAATGAGAATGCCAAAAGAAGTTGTCGTTGATTATCCTGTAAATACGGATTCATATATTACTGCTGAATCAACAGGACGTGTTGAGGCTAAATACTCTATTGATGTAATGGCAAGAGTTGCAGGTTTTTTAAATAAAAAATATTTTAATGAGGGTGATTATGTAAAAAAAGATCAGGTTCTCTTTCAAATTGATCCTCAAGAATTTCAATTGGAAGTCAAAAATTCACAAGCAAATGTTAATCAGTATAGTGCATTGTTATTAAATTCTCAACAGGAATTAGACAGAGCCAATGCACTAATCAAAGAAGATTTGGTAAGTCATTCTTATGTAGACCAGTCATTGGCTTCCAGAAATCAAAATCAGGCTCTTTTGGATGCTGCAAGACAAAAATTACAATTGGCTAAAGTAAATTTAAGCTATACTACAATAAAATCTCCTATTGACGGCAGAATTGGTAAAATAAATATAACCGAAGGAAATTACGTGTCATTAACTTCAGGACCTCTTGTAAATGTTTCAAGTATAGATCCTGTTTATGTTACTTTTAGTCTTAGAAGTTCTGATTTTGTAAAACTTTTAAAAGCAAGTGATAAGTTTAAAGATGTTGATGTAAAAGTTCAATTTGACGGAGAAAATTGGTACGATAAAATCGGAACAATTGATTTTGTTGATAACCAAATAGATAAAAATTCCGGTTCTATACAGATGAGAGCGACTTTTGAAAATCCTAACGGCTGGCTTGTACCGGGGGATTATATGAAAGTTTCCTTGAAAGCGCCAAAAAAAATTCAATATATGACCGTTCCTCAGGCATGTACAAAAGGCGATGCGATGAGCGGTTATTATGTATGGGTAGTTACATCAGATAATATTGTAAAAAGAAAAGATATAAAGGTGTCTGATGAAATCGATAATAAATGGATTGTTGAATCCGGATTGAATTCAAAAGATAAAGTTATTGTCGCGGGAGTTCAGAATATTTTATCAGAAGGACAAAAAGTAAAAATAATTGACAAAAAAACATATGAAAAAAAATCAAAAAGAGAAAGATAAATAATTAACTGGTAAATTAATATGAAAAAGATTTTTGATAAAAATAAATTGTACTTTTTTATAACAAAACCGAGGTTTGCACTGGTAATATCTATATGTATTGTGCTTTTAGGCTTGGTATCAATGGTTAGCTTGAAGCAAGAAAGTTATCCTGATGTTACCCCTCCTCAAATTAGGGTGAGTGCAAATTATATGGGTGCAAGTGCTGAGGTGGTAGAATCTACTGTTGCAACTGTATTGGAGCAGAAGTTAAATGGTGTTGAAAATCTTACTTATATGACTTCAACTTCATATGACGGTATGTACCAGTTAACTATGTATTTTAAGGTTGGAACAGATAAAAATATTAATTTAATGAATGTTCAAAACAGAATTCAGCAGGTACAATCTCAGTTGCCTGAAGATGTTCAAAGAACAGGTGTTACAGCTGTAACAAGAACAGCAGGTTCTGGTGCTTTAATTCTTACTCTTGTTCCGCATCAGGGAAATTGGTCACAGTTAGACCTGACAAATTATGGTTCTATATATGTAAAAGATGAGTTGAAACGTGTAGACGGGGTTGCAGATGTTGATGTATATGGTTCAGGGGATTATTCAATGAGAATATGGCTTGATCCTCAAAAAATGGCCGGATTAAATGTTTCAACAACTGAAGTTCGTGCAGCAATAGCAAACCAAAATACTCAAGTGACTGCAGGTGCTCTGGGGCAAAGGCCAACTGAAGATGAACAGGCGCTGCAAATAACCCTAAAAACACCGGGAAGGCTTCAAGATGTAAAAGAATTTGAAAATATTATAATTCGTTCAAATATTGATGGCTCGAATGTAAGGATTAAAGATATTGCAAAAGTTGAATTGGGTTCTCAAACTTATCAAAATTTAGGGTTGGTTGACGGTAAGCCTTCTGCAGTTATTGTTATATCACAATTGCCTGATGCTAATATTATCAATATGTCCAAAGCTGTTCATAAAAAGGTTAAAGAACTAAATTCAAGAATGAATAACGGTTTGCAAATTATGACAACAAAGGATGATGCGGATTATATTCATGAATCTATGTCGGAAGTTGAATTTACAATTCTTTTAACGGGATTAATTGTTGTAATAATTATTTTCTTATTTTTAGGGGATGGTATGGCAACATTAGTTCCTTGTGCAACTATTCCGGTGTCATTAATTGGTACATTTGTTGCTCTAAAAGCACTGAATATGTCTATAAATTTATTATCATTATTTGCATTAGTTTTGGCTGTCGGTGTTGTAGTTGATGATGCAATTGTTGTTATAGAAAATGTTAAACGTCATATTGAAGAAGGAAAATCTCCTTTTATTGCAACTCAGTTAACAATGGAGGAGGTCGGTTCATCTCTTGTTGCTATGGCTATGGTATTAATGGCTGTTTTTGTTCCAATTATATTTATGGGCGGTATGACAGGAGTAATGTATAAACAATTTGCAGTTTGTATTGCTGTTTCTATAGCAATTTCAGCAATTTGTGCTTTATCTTTGTCTCCTGCTATGTGTTCTCATTTTCTTGGAAGAGATAAAAATAATAAAACTGAGTCAAAAATACCTTTTATTTCTCATGTTCAAAAATGAAAACCCCAAAAACGCCATAACAAATATCAATACAAAAGGCCAAACACTGATTTGACCCAGCATTGAATCATTATTTACTACATGTATTGGGGGCCCTTCATCCTGTACCTGTGTTGTTACCTGCTGATTTGCATCTGTACCTTGCACCTGTACTGACTGAACAGTATTCCCACCATCATCAGGACGGGCATTATTGGTATTCCCTTTATCTCCTTCCTGACTGATGGCTGTATTTCCATCCGTATTTTGCGGATTATTCTCCTTGGTCTCCGGCGAAGATATTGTTATATGAACACCAAAGTCCCTTGCTCCGGCATCATTGCCTGTATTTTCAGGCACTCCGGCATCTGTAGCCGGTGAATCATCACCCTTTGGCGATATTGGAGGTGTGGGAGGTGTAGGTGGTGTGGGGGCTTTTATTGCCATAATAACTCCTCAAAAAGAAGAACCCTTGAATAAATCAAGGGCTCCGGTTATCAGTCATCTGGGTGACAGCGCTTGCATGGGGTAAATCCCTCTTCCCGTGCCTGCTTGTTATTTTCCTCTGCTGTTGCTCCCTTGTTAAACTCAACTATTTTCACAATACTCTTGGCCTTTGGACAGCCTGGACGATGATAATTGCCAGTATATGTGTCTCCCAGCCGTTCAATTTCCGTGGTTGAAATATTGTTGAAATCATTTTCAAGAGAATCACTGTATAAATTATAGCCTATAAATCCTATCAAAAAAATAACCACTAAGGAAACAACCAGCTTCACTGTTGCCTTTTTCTCCATTTGTGTTCCTCCTAACCTTTTTGTTTTACCACATCATTATATCATCACATTATAATTATCGCTATAGATATTGTAAAATGAGACTTATTCAGGTGGAGCTTTAAACTCCAGCTGAATCTAGTCGAATAAATCCTGGGCTTTGAGGACGTATCCAATAAGGCAAAGCCGTTTGGACAATACGTCCCATGTGAAAGTGTCCTGTGAAACGAGACTCGTCTACGTTGAACAGATGACACTGACCGCTACGGGTGCTTTACTCCCACCTAAGATGAGAGAGCCTTAGCACCCGTTAGCGCAGGGTAAAATGAGACTCATTCAAACTTCTCACATAGATATACTGTTGAAACTTTGAGAAATGAAGTCAGAAACATTTCAAAAAATGGGCTGTCGTACCAAAAACCAGTCCGACAGCCCACTAATCTGTTATTTACTTATATGCGTACAATCTATCAGATTATACCAGTAGAGCTTGCTACTACATAAGCCAATACACCACCGCAGAGTGGAGCAATTACAGGAACCCAAGCATAGCCCCAGTTGCCGTCACCCTTGTCAGGAATTGGCAGGATTGCATGTGCAATTCTTGGACCAAGGTCACGAGCTGCATTCATTGCATAACCGGTAGGACCACCAAGGGAAAGACCAAGAGCCCAGATCAGCATACCTACGAGATAAGGACCGAAGCCAGGAGCAAGACCGATATCGCCAGCTACATTCTTGGAGAAGATGCACCAGATACCAAACATAAGGAAGAAAGTAGCGATAAGCTCTGCAATGAAACCAGTCATCTGGTTACCAGCTGCATTACCAGTGGAGAATACGCCCAGCTTGCTGCCTTCAGTCTCTGCCCAATGTGGGAGATATGCGATATAAACGATGATAGCACCAACAATACCACCGAGAATCTGGATGATAGAGGTAGCGCAGAACTGACCCCAAGTGTATACGCCTGCCAAGGTCTTGGCAATGGTAACGGAAGGGTTCAGGTCAGCCTGAGGAGCACCCAAAGCTACAGAAGTGTAAACACCGAAGAGAACTGCAAAACACCATCCAGTAGTTGTGCAGATCCAGCCACCACCGTGACCACAGGTCTTTGCCAATGTCATGTTTGCGTTAACACCGCAACCAAATACCATCAGAACCATAGTTCCCATGAACTCGCCTAACAAATTGTCCATTATTACATCCCTCTTTCAAAATAAATATGAATAATAATTGCTATAATCCAGGCCTGGTGTCGGCCTCCCCAACCTGCCAACACCAAGCCATGAATTCAATCAATCAATTTAAGGACCGCCTATATTAGTCCTCATCCAACCAATGCATGGAGTGCTTAACAGCCTTCTTCCAGCCCTTATAGAGCTTGTCAGCCTCAGCCTTGTCCATTACAGGCTCAAAGCGAACATCAAGCTTCCAAGCAGTCTTCAGCTCTTCCTTGTTTGCCCATACGCCCTCTGCAAGACCAGCAAGATAAGCTGCACCAAGAGCAGTAGTCTCAATGATCTGTGGACGGTCAACAGGTACACCAAGAATATCAGCCTGGAACTGCATCATCAGGTTGTTGGCAACAGCACCACCATCAACCTTCAAAGAGGCAAGCTTGATGTTGGAATCTGCTTCCATAGCACCCAATACATCCTTAGTCTGATATGCCAGAGACTCCAGAGTTGCACGAACGATGTGAGCCTTAGTAGTACCACGGGTAATACCGATAATCATACCACGTGCATTCTGATCCCAATATGGAGCACCGAGACCAACAAATGCAGGAACGAGATATACACCAGCAGTATCACGAACCTTCTTGGCAACCCACTCAGAATCAGGAGCAGAGTCTACCATGCGAACGCCATCACGCAGCCACTGAATAGCAGAGCCTGCAACGAAAAT
>ERZ842401.6168-NODE-6168-length-12926-cov-14.674617_pt1 | contig 12926 bp, 9 predicted proteins | sample MGYA00521270_ERZ842401 | MGnify/ENA primary metagenome ERZ842401 (study PRJEB31892, sample SAMEA3878208) | bioreactor metagenome | biome: Moose rumen | place: Sweden | collected 2011-10 | study: EMG produced TPA metagenomics assembly of the PRJEB12797 data set... | reverse complement strand
ACCCAGATGCCGGCACGATGACCTATACCTATGACGCGGCAGGACACGTCGTGACGCAGACAGATGCCCGTGGCAAGGTAACGGAGAACGAGTACGACTTATGGGGAAGGCTCTCGAAGACCACCATCGACGGTGAGGAGACCACCTATACCTACGGGACAAGCGGTCGCGACCGCCTCCGTCTGAAGCACGAGCAGGTGGGCTGCAACAGCATCGTGGGACAATATAGATAATTTCTGGCAAGGATTAGGTTATTTTAGCGTCGGAGCTGCAGCTGGGGCTGTAGGTTCGTATGTCGGAGGCGCGTTATGGACAACAGGTGGTGCTATCAACGGGATGGTATCAGGGGCTTTCGGGGGAATGGCTTCAGGATTTGTGCAAGGTGGCGGCAATGCTCTACTTCAGAATGGCAACATATATAGTTTCTTCACGGGTGCAACCACTGGATTGTTAATGGGTGGCTTTTCTGGTGCTATAACAGGCTTTGCAATAGGATATTTTACTGCTAAAATAGATGGCTGTAATCCTTTGACAGGAGAACGGTATGATGTTTTACGTCATAGGGTTATAGCTACAACCCCAGATGATATTCCGACTCAGGTAAGCCCAGAGAGTCAGCCAATAAACGCAAATATCAGGCACACCCAAGAAGGACATGTCTATGAGCTAAATATTGAAAGTCATTTCATAGATAGCTATGGAAATACATTGGTAGATGGATCAAAATATTCAACCTTTGAAAGACCGATGTTTAAGGGGTACAACGAAAATGCATTGTATGGAAAAATTGATACGTATCATGATTTTCCTCGAGATTTCGACGAGCATATAGTCAAATTCGGATGTATGAAAATGTCTTCTTCTGGAACCGGAATGATAGCTCCTGGATGGGTAGATGGAGTTCCCGGTTATTATCACATCAACTTCAATTCTCAGAGCGGACTGATATACCATAGAATGTTCTACCCGCTTGACAAAGCTCGTCAAATTAGAGTAGATGATGTTCCATTTTTTCTTAAACCTTAATAGGTTTGAATAGTCTTACAATTAAAGCATTTACTATCAAATGAAAATAAGAGATTCAGAAATATCAGAAATGTCAATCCGTTCAACATACAATCAAAACGGAATGATACGACTATGTATGCAGATAATAGACAGGTCGGCTCAAACAGATACAGACATCAGGGTATATTTCAATCTTGACATTACTTCTGACGTGTCTCATTTGTATTGCGAAAATGTATCGGAATTAGTAGAAGGAACGACCGAAATCTTCCAAATAGCGTCTAGTGGGACTTGCATAAAGATAAGTCGCATGGATTCTTGTTTTAACATAAAGACAGCCATAACCAAGAAAGACGGGTATAGCAAAGCTATTATAGCTATTCAATGGGATAAGACAGCATTGCTGCAGTTCTTGAACAGTTTAAAAGAGGTGGTATACAGTTCTCTTGAAATCAGGGAAGCCTCCTCGGAAATGGAGAGGGACATGATAAAGGTATGCGTTTCTGATGTTACGGATAAAGGCGACTGTCGTAGAGGAAGAATCTCATTAGATTCACCTTGGTTTCATATTTCGAGAAATGTCTCGTGGGTTAAACACCAAGTGGAAATGTTCAAAAACTACATAGATGATTTCTTGGAGCATAGGAAAGATTCACTAAGTGTATACGAAGATTTCATGGATTTTACCATCACCAATGGATGCTCTTGCCAGATAAAAGGAGAGGTGTCAGATTTCCGATGGCCTGAAACCAACGATATATTCTTCCAAGGAGAGTGTGATTGCAATCAAGTAGTTCATGAATTAAGAAAATTCTTTTTCTGAAGAACCTTCGGCAGGCAGGAATGGAAGATTACTTCCTACCGCTCCGACTTCCTCTTCTGAACCTATTTGAGATGTAAATGTTGTTGGCCCGCGCTGGCTCCTCGAACGAGAGAGCCGGCGCGGGCTTTTTTTTGCCAAATCTCCGTAGAGAGTATTATCATGAAGACCACTACTGAGACATAGAGGCAGGTGTCGCCTGCAATATGTGTAAGATTTTGAATCATAACATGTGGGGGCGCCCACCACCGAAGCCACCGGGGCGACCGCCGCCGAAGCCACCAGGACGACCGCCACCAGAACCGCCATCAGGACGACCACCACCAGGGCCGCCATCAGGACGACCGCCACCAGGACCGCCACCAGGTCCTCGTTGCATCTGTTCGCGCGCCTGCTTGCCTCCGAAGAGGTTCAGTCGATAGGTGACGTGGAGCATCGCGTAAGAATTGATGCTATTGTACTCCGTATCGCTGCGCTGCATCGCGTTGATGGTGCGACTGTAGTTGCTCTGCTGGTGCAGGATGTCGTAGAACTGTAGACTCACCGTGAGCGGTTTCCCCTTCAGGAAGCTCTGCGAAATCTGCGCATTCCATATGAGCTCATTCGTGTTCATCGAACTGTCGGAATATCCTCGGCGACTCTGGTTGTGCAAGTCGGTAGACAGGCTCGTGCCCCAAGGAGCATAGATGTTCAGGTTGCCACCGTAAGAGAACTGCCACGTATCGAGATTGTTCTGCGACTGCAGCAGGTTACGCGTGTGCATATAGTTGAGCGAACCGTCGAGCGACACCTCTATCCAGTCCTTTCGCCAGCTGCCCTGCAGACGCTCCATTACGCTGGTGGAGCGAGTGGTGTTCTTCTCCGAGCCACGCACAGCACCCATATCGAGATAGCCCACATAGTTGTTGTAGTTGAGCATCGTGAAGGTGTTCACATTCCACACCCCAGCCGAGTCGATGGCCGTATTGAACATGAAGCCCCAGTTGGCATCCCAGTTGCCGTTGATGTTCTCCGGACGAGTGGTGCGCCCACCAGTCGTCGGGTCGTAGGTGACGAGGTTCGAGATAGAATTGCGCGTGTTGCTATAGTTGGCAAACGTCATGATGGCCCGCTGATGGTCCATGATAAACGTGTTGTAGAACAGTCGGAAGTTGTTGGTGAACGAAGGCTTCAACCCCGGGTTACCCTTTGTGATATTGAGCGGGTCGCTGTCGTCCGTGATGTCGAGCAGGTCCGACATCGAGGGCTGCGAGGTAGAGCCGCGATAGTTCAGTCGCAGTTCGGTGGTTTGGTTGGGATTGTAGCGGAAGTCTAAGGTCGGAGCCACGTTGAACACACGGCGGGTGGTGTCCGTATGGATGCCCTGATAATCCTGCACGAAGTTGGTTTGCTGCGGTTGCATCATCACGCCCGCGTTCAACTTATATTTCTCGCGCGTGAAGCGAAGCATCACATTGATTTCGTGGATATAGTTCTTGTATTCTGAGAATCGGCTCAGGTCGTTGTCCAAGAACCCATCGAGCGGCGACGGAACGCGCCCGAGGAAATTGTCCCATCCCCGATAAATCTGCGGAACCCCGAGGAAGATATTGGTGGGAAGCGTAGAGAAATCATAGGTAGAGCGGTCGCTCTTGCTGTAGTTGTACTTAAACTGATACGAGAACTGCAGGTAGGTACGGTCGAAGATAGGCTCGCTGTAGGTGGCCTGCGCAGCATAGCTCCAGTTCTTAGTGGGTGTCAGATTATAGCGATTCGTATAGTAAGTGGAATCGTTGCCTGCTGCCGTCCGCATCTGATAGAGAATCACGTCGGATGTAGAGATGTTCTTGCTCTCTGCATCGCCGTAGCTGAAGTCACCCCGGAGCGTGATGTTACGCCCTTTGGTGTTCAGCTTGCGGTTGACCTGCAGCATCGCCGAAGCCGACGTGTTGTCGCTATAGCTGATGCTGCCGTTGGTTCGGGAGTTGACCCCCAGACTGTCGGCAGCCAACTGGTCGATGGATGCTGCGGCAAGCGGATCGGCCACATAGAGATAGGGGTCTTCGGTGAAAGTAGCCGAACGGCTCGAGCTGTTGCCGTCGCTGCTGTTGATACGGACAGACGGACGGAACATGATATTGGTCATTGTGTCGGGCTTCCACTCCAGTCGGAATCGTCCGTCCCAACTGTTCGAGCGCGAATAGTTCTGGTTGAGCGAGTTCTGGAACGACGAGTTGTTGCCGTTGAACAGCTCAGCGGCCGTCCGCGACCACACATCACCATCGCTGTGGTTCCAGCGGATGCTGGCATCCATCTCCAGTTTGTCTTTCTCATTATAGTTGAAGTTCAGGCCCGCCATCTTCGAGGCATTCAGGCCGTTGCGCTGTCCCCAGCGTCCGCCGCCCCCACCTCCGGGGAATCCCATATCGTTGGTGTTGTTGGCATTGCCGAAGCCCATGATTCGATACTTATCGTTGAACCAGGCCAGCATCACTCGGTCGCTGTAGCGATGGTGCGTGCCTACAGAAAGGTCGATGTTGGAGAACATGCCCTTGTTCATGCCAGGCTTGATGCCGAAGTCGAGCACCGTCTCCTCGTTGCCGTCGTCGATGCCGGTCACTCTTGAGAGGTCGCTCTTCTGGTCGTAAGCCTTGATATTGTTGATGATGCTGGTGGGCAGGTTCTTCATGGCCGTCTTCGTGTCGCCCGTCATGAACTCCTTGCCGTCTACAAGAATCTTCTTCACCTCTTTTCCGTTGATGGTAATCTTGCCGTCGTCGTCGACTTGCGCACCAGGCAACTTCTTCACCAGCTCTTCCACCACCGACCCCTCGGGTGTGCGATAGGCGGCGGCATTGTAGACGAAAGTGTCTTTCCTGACCGTCACTTTCGAAGCCTGCGCCGTCACCTCTGCTCCCTTCAGCATGATGGCATCCGTAACAAACTGGATGGTGCCCAGATCCACATTGGCATTTTTCTCAATATTGACGTCCGTGACCTGCGTCTTGTAGCCCACGCACGACATCTTCAGCAGATACTTGCCGTTTTTGGGCGCTTCGACGGTGAAGTTGCCGTCATAATCGCTCACGGCACCGCCCACGAAAGTGCTGTCTTTCTTGAGCAGTTGAACCGTCACTTGCATCACGGCCTCCTTCGAATCCTTGTCGACGATGGTTCCTGTTATCCTGCGATTCTGTGAGAATGCGACTGCCGCCATCATCAGCAGCAGCAGTAAAACTTTAAATCTTTTCATCATTTGAACGTTTTTTTTGCATAATAATTGACGATGACCTATATCAATTGTTTAAGTCAAATAATATTAAACAATGTAAAAAGTTTGACATTCCCAAAATAAATATCTACCTTTGCAACCGAGAGATTGTTAATGATGACGGAGGATATGAATATGGATGAAGAGAGAATTGTGATTTCAAGAAACTTACAAGAAGACTTGGTGCTGGCACTCTCGGAGTGTGAGCACGACCGACTGTTTGTACTCACCGACACGAACACAACCGAACATTGTTGGCCACTCATCAAGGACTTTCTCTGCCTCAAACAGGCAGAACTGCTGACGATAGCCGCTGGCGATGAGCACAAAACCATCGATACGGCCAATGAGGTGTGGCAACAACTCAGCCAACAGGGAGCTACACGACATTCGTGCCTCATCAACCTGGGCGGGGGAATGGTGACCGACCTTGGCGGTTTCGTGGCCGGCACCTTCAAACGGGGCATCAACTATATCAACATGCCCACTTCGCTCTTGGCGATGGTGGACGCCAGCACAGGCGGGAAAACTGGGGTCAACCTGAATGGACTGAAGAATGAAATCGGTGTTTTCAACCATCCGAGTTTTGTGATTATCCATACGCCTTTCCTACAGACACTCGACCACCAGAACTTCCTTTCCGGTTATGCTGAAATGCTGAAGCACGGTCTGATAGACAGCGAATCGCTGTGGGCCGAAACGCTGCAACTCGAGCTCACCGAAAGAAGTACCGAGCGTATTGAACTTCTACTGTTGCGCAACATCGAGGTGAAACGCCGCATCGTGGCAGCCGACCCAAAAGAACAGGGTCTGCGCAAAGCGCTGAATGTAGGCCACACCATCGGACATGCTTTGGAAACATTCACGAACTACCACACCGAAGATGGGTTGCTTCATGGCTATGCCGTAGCCTTTGGGCTGATTGGTGAACTCTATCTGAGTGCCATCAAATGCGGTTTCCCCACCGACAGACTGCGCCAGACGGTTCATTTCATTCGGGAGAACTACGGACAGCCCTCGTTCTCATGCAACGACTATGACGAACTGCTATCGCTGATGCAACACGACAAGAAGAATATCTCCGGAATCATCCATTTCACCTTATTAGGTGACATCGGAAAAGTACGACTCAACCAGACAGCAACCGAACTGGAAATCAAAGAAGCACTCGATTTCATACGCGAAGGGTAAGGTCACAACCCCACCCTTCTTCAATTACACATGCGATCACTAAGTCTGTTAGTTTTTCAAAATGCCAATGTATTGGTGTGCAAATGTACAACAAAAACAGATACCTTAACTAACAAAACATCAAAATCGACTAACAAAATGTCAATTCTTACTAACAAATTCACAATTTGCCAGTGCGTAGCTTTGTATGCAGAAAAAAAGATTAAAATCTTGGTGATTTATACGAATTACATGAGCACTCGTAACAACGCATTTAACGCTTGCAAATGGCGCATTTAGCCATCTGCTCGATTGCTTTTCTGGCTGGCTTGCCCGTTTCGGTGAGAGGAAGCCGGTCTATATGCAAGAAAGAACGCGGTTGCCAATATTTGGGCAACACCTGACGACAGACGGATGCTAATGCTTCAAGGTTGACATCCTCTGTCAACAACACGACAGCCTCGCCTAACCGTTCGTCGGGTCGCCTACTGATAGCGAATGGTTTTGTAAAGTGCGGGTGCAGCTTCCGCTCCACCTCTTCTATCTGTATCTTGATGCCCCCAGAACAAATCACGTTATCCTTACGACCGATGATGCGGAACTTGCCGTCATGTATTTCAGCCATATCGTTCGTAAGCAAAGGGCCGTCGCACACCTGGGGGGCGAGAATGACCAGACAACCATCGGGGGAACTACTGACCTCCACCCCTGAGAAGGGCGTATACCAATCGGAAGCATCTGGGCCGTTGAGTCGCCGGAGAGCTATATGCGAGAGCGTTTCAGTCATTCCGTATGTGCTCCATACGGCATGTGGGAAATCTTTCAGCTCGGCCACCAAGCCTTCATCGATGGCCCCACCGCCTATAATCAGATGCTGAATCTGCCTCAGACGCTCACGCTCAGCAGGCACCTGCAACGAATTGTAGACCTGCAGCGGAACCATCGCTACAAAATCGAAAGAGTCTTTCTTTGCATGATTCCCTGAAGAACTCTCTAAAGCAAGAAGACTGGCATCAGACAAAGGATGTCCGGACGGAGGAACAGCATAAAGGCATAGCTTTCGCTCCAACGCCCGCACCACCATCATCTTGCCTGCAATATAGTCGAGCGACATACAGAGCAAGGCAGAGTCGCCTTCGCGCAGACCCAGGAAATCGCACGTAATCCTGGCAGAGGCCATCATGCGCCGTTTCTCCACCCACAGGGGTTTCGGTTTTCCTGTAGAGCCGCTCGTGTGCACCAACAGCTGCGGACGGTCGTTGTGCCACTCTGCCGTAAACTCTTTCAATGTCATCATGCGATATTCACTAACTTACGTCTGAGCGTTCTATATACCACAGTCGGTCGCCCCGAATCTCAAGGGGCATCGGAATATTGTCTGTGAAGAGCTGCCCCGTGCCCAATCCTTGAGGCATCTGGATAGCCGGCCCATAGGTGTGAGCAGCGAAATGGGCAATAGCGTTCAGCCCGATGTTGCTTTCCAAAGCACTCGTTATCCAGGAACCGATGCCTCGTTCTTGAGCCAGCGATATCCACTCTGTGGAACCCTGCATCCCGCCGTGAAGGGAGGGCTTTAATATAATGTACGCGGGCGCGATCGTTTCCAACAGCCTACACTTCTCCTCTTGGTCGTTCACGCCGATTAATTCCTCGTCGAGGGCGATGGGCAACGGCGACTGCCTGCAAAGTCTTCCCATTTCCGCCCACTGTCCCTGACGGATGGGCTGTTCGATGGAGTGGATGTCGTACTGAGCCAACTGTTCCAACTTATGCAAAGCCTCATCAGGAGTGAAAGCCCCATTCGCATCAACGCGCAGCTCGACATCTTGCTTCGAGAAACGACTGCGGATAAAGCGTATCAAATCCAGTTCTTCGTCGAAACCGATGGCACCAATCTTCAGTTTGATACACCGAAACCCACCATCCATTTTCTCTTGTATACGCCGCAGCATCTCCTCATGGGTTCCCATCCAGACAAGCCCGTTGATGGGGATTCCCTCCTCGCCGCGAGAAAAAGGAGTATCGAAGAGCGCCACGCTCCCCTTCTCCATCATGCACCAGGCAGTTTCCAAGCCGAAGAGCATAGAGGGATAGGGGCGCAGCCTTTCCATGTCGAGAGTGCCAGTACGACAGACTTCGTCGCATACTTCCTTCAAAATCTGTTCGTAGTCGGGAAGGTCGTCGCACGACAGCTTAGGCAACGGGGCACATTCGCCTATGCCCGTACGCTGCCCATCGCTGATGCTGACAAACCAGCTGAGGCGCGTCAAGTAGGTTCCTCTCGACGTGCCTGCTGGTTGTTTGAAGTGAAGCGTCCGCTTGCTGATGTCTATCTTTAGATTCTTATCGTCTGTCATTCTCTCTGGTAGCCGTTTTTATCGGTATGCTCAGCTGAGCTTTTGGGGTCCGCTTTCCATGGGCCATCACCATCATACTGATGGCGAGGCACATCAACATACATATTGTTCTTTTTTTCATCATGCGGTAATATTTGATTGATTTTGATTCCTACAAGTCGCGACCAGGCCGAAGCTGGGCTGCATCATCGAAACAGAGAATGGCATTGCAGAGTGTTGCGGCCAGATTGGAACCTCCCTTACGGCCCTCAACGATTATCTTGGGAATCTGTCGGAAGGGTTTCACCATGTGTTTCGACTCACGCACATGCACGAAGCCTACTGGCGCAGCTATGATGCCTGCCGGCCGTGCTTTTCCTTTACGAATCAGGTCGCAGAGTTCCATCAAGGCCGTTGGCGCGTTGCCAAAAACGAAGAGCGCATCGGGATGTTCCTCCACAGCCAGTCGGGTGCCTGCCTGCGTGCGGGTGATGTTCAGCGATGAAGCCATCTCTGCCACACGCGGGTCCGTCAGATAGCACTTGGTCTCCACACTCAGTCGCTTCAAGGCTCCCTTGCGGATGCCGCTCATCGCCATCGTGACATCGGTGATGATGGTGGTCAGTTCTCCCGACTTCACCTTATTATATATAGTCTCTACAGCCCCAGGGTCGGTATACAGAATATCCTCCATATCGAAGTCGGCCGTTGTGTGTATCGCATGCAGCAACGCCCACTTATGGTCGAGGGGGATGTCTTTATTCCGCAGTTCGCTCTCGATGGTGCGGAACGACTCCATCATGATGGATTGGCCTACACCAGCCTCACCCCCAACCCCTCTCCGAGGGGTGAGGCTGGGGGTGAGGCCGTAGCCCCTCGGCGTAATCATCTTGCCATCCGACAGATACGATTGCGAATTGCCGATCAGCACGACGGTGAACATATCCACATCTTCCGGATCGAAGTCTTGCAGCGTGGTGGTTTTGATTTCCTGCTCTTCGCGACCTGCTTGGCGCACATAGCCCACAGGGGTTTCGCCCGAACGTTCTTGCAGGAAGAGTTCCTGCAACCGATAGAGCTGCCAGTAGCGTCCTACGGACTTCGGATTATAGATGGCCGTCACGAAGTCGCCTACGGCTGCTGCACGGATGCGCTGCTCGATGCGTTCCCAAGGGGTCATCAGGTCCGACAGGGAGATGATGCACAGGTCGTGACCGATGGGAGCGCCCAAGAGCGAAGCGGCCTTCTGAAAGGCAGAGATGCCCGGAAGCACTTGTAGTTCTACATCGTCAGCCCCACGGGCAAGCCGCATCTCGTAGACCAGCGGAGCCATCCCATAGATGCCGGCATCGCCTGAGGAGATCACCACAACCGTTTTCGATTGCTCGGCCAACTCAAAAGCCTGCTCGGCACGGTCGCGCTCGCGTTTCATGCCTGTATCGATGCATTCACACCCTGGTTTCAGATAGGGTTGGATAAACTGGAAATAGTATTTATAGCCAACGATGGCATCCGCCTCCTGGATAGCATTCGTCACAGCAGGCGTGATATCTTCTGGACTGCCGGGACCTATGCCGGCGATAATAATCTTTTTCATACGTGATAAGTGATGAATATAGCAGTAATGACAACCATCAGCAGCTCGGCACGCCGGTTCACGGTGACAGCCCGCTGCATGTCGTCGGTGGTCAACACCCGTTCATTCTCTCCGATATAGGGTTTGTCAAAGAGTTCTCCGAAATAATAATGCGGTCCGCCGAACCGGCAGTTCAAGATACCCGCCAGAGCTGCCTCGGGATAGCCGCTGTTGGGGCTGGCATGCTGCCTGCCGTAGCGGACAACGAATTCAAAGCAGTCAAGACGGCCTGCCACCAGTATCATCAGCAGGGCTGTCAGCCGGGCTGGGATAAAGTTGGCTATATCGTCGATGTGCGCCGCCCAACAACCGAAGTCCTTGTAGCGTTCGGTCTTGTAGCCTATCATCGAGTCGAGCGTATTGATCATCTTGTAGGCCAGCATGCCGGGCATGCCCAATAAGGCAAACCAGAACAGCGGGGCGATGACGCCATCGCTCAGGTTCTCGGCCAGCGTCTCCAAGGCTGCCGTGCGCACCTCCTGTGCCGACAACTGCGAGGTATCGCGACCGACGATACGTCCCACCTGCTTCCTACCCTCTTCGAGTGAGCGGTCTAAGGCTAAGAACACCGCTCGCACTTCGCGGATGAGCGTTGTCCCGGCCAAGCAGAAGAACACGACGATGGGAATGCACCACCAGGGAAGCAACAACCCTACTACATAGACCGCTGCCATGAGAATAATGGCCGTGAAGGCCCCCTTCGCCTTCCGGTTGCTACCTTGATTCAGCCGATGCTCGAAAAATGCAATCGCTTTCCCGAACCACACGATGGGATGTGGCACTTGGGGCGGATCGCCGAAAGCAATATCGAGCATCCAACCAACGAGGAATGCGATGGTCCTCAGGAAAGCAGCACTCATAAAACTCAAATTCTTGTGCAAATTTACGATGTTTTTTTTATTTCCCAACAAAGAAATGTGATTATTTGCTAATTATACGAGCATTTTTGTGTTCTCTCAGGAAAAAATGTGTAACTTTTCGGTTCTGCGTCAATTTGGTGGTAATTCCAGTCGCATTTCATACCTTCATATATCATCTTGTCCCTGAGGTGTACTGAATTGGGGTGACATTTTTTTAATCGAAAGATTCTTCCGGGTTTTATGTTGTACTCAACACGTACACGACTTGTGTACGATTGGTACATGACGCATGTACGATTGGTACATGACGCATGTACGAATGGTCAATGCCATGAATACGAAGTGTATATGCCGTGTATACAATTTACTACCTTTGCACCCGACTTTGTGCAGAGCAATCAATATGAAGTACCGGATAGAAACATATATAGCAATGGTCGTAGCTGGGGAACGGGAGCTATGGTAGGCAGGCGTGAAAGCTGCACCCGCCGCCACGGGGTGATAAACCACCAGCAACGGCCAGATGGAGGCCACCGTCAACCTGGTCAGCATCGGCGAGCTGTACACAGTCAGAATGATCAGGAGGTAAGGCCCGCCTCTGAACGATATACTCTTATTCCCCCTGAAGGATGCGATAGATTCTCTCCATATCCACATGCTGGCGGACATGGTCGGCAAGGAGGTCGTACTGCAGCTGCTTGAAAGCAGCGTAATCGAAAGGTTTGGCACGCTCGGCCAAAGTGTCGGCGTAGGGACGCAGGAGGAAATCCACGAAGGCTGCATTGTCGAGGATGCCGTGGATATAGGTGCCCATGCACTTCTCGCTGACGAAATAGCCGTCTTCCCTGCCATCTTCGAGCAGACAGAGCGGAGAACGGGGGGCATCGCCGTATGGATGAGTGTCGCCCATGTGAATCTCATAGCCTGTCAAACGTTTCTCGTTTCCTTTCTCGCTGCTTGTCCCTTGAAGCGCAAACCGGGTCTGACGGGTGATCTTCTCGCCCGACATGGTGGTGGTGATGGGCAGGAGTCCGAGTCCGGGAAGTCGTTCGATGTCGCCCTCCACATGGTCGGGGTCGCACACCTCGATGCCCATGAGTTGGAATCCCCCGCAGATGCCCAGCACGGAAGCCCCATTGCGATGAGCCCTGACAATGGCTTGCGCCACACCATTTCGGCGCAGTTCATAAAGATCGTGCAGGGTAGACTTGGAACCCGGGAGGATGATGATATCAGCCTTCATGATATCATCGGTGTTGTTGGTATAGAAGAGATTGACACGCGGGTCTTGCTCCAGCGCATCGAAGTCGGTGTAGTTGGATAGATGACGCAGCAACACAACGGCTATCTGCAAGCCCTCGCCCTTCACATGTCCCTGATGCTTCGTAATGGCCACGCTGTCTTCTTCCTCGATATGGATGTTGTTGAAATAGGGAACGACACCCAGCACCGGTACGCCGCAAATGTCTTCCATCATCCGCCGCCCCTCGTCGAAAAGGCGCATGTCTCCGCGAAACTTATTGATGATGATGCCCTTGATGCGCTGTCGGTCTTCGGCCTGCTGCAAGGCGATGCTGCCATAGACGGAAGCGAAGACGCCACCACGGTCGATGTCGCCCACAAGAATAACGTCTGCCTCAGCATGCCGGGCCATTGGCAGATTGACAAGATCGGTATCCCGAAGATTGATTTCCGAGATACTCCCAGCTCCCTCCATCACAATAGGGTTGTAGCGGGCGGCCAGACGGTCGAAGGCGGTACACACCTCTTTTCGGAAGTCTATGGGAAGCCCCCCTCTAATCCCCCCAAAGGGGGGAGGAACAGCACCCCCATCCCCTCTAATCCC
>ERZ842401.6166-NODE-6166-length-12930-cov-5.876583_pt1 | contig 12930 bp, 10 predicted proteins | sample MGYA00521270_ERZ842401 | MGnify/ENA primary metagenome ERZ842401 (study PRJEB31892, sample SAMEA3878208) | bioreactor metagenome | biome: Moose rumen | place: Sweden | collected 2011-10 | study: EMG produced TPA metagenomics assembly of the PRJEB12797 data set... | reverse complement strand
AATTGATGCCTTTCTTTATCTTTAAATCTAACTACTTTATCTTCAATAGAAGGACAATATCTTGGACCAATCCCTTCTATATCATCAAGTGCTCCATACATACTTGATTTATTAAGATTTTCCATTATTATTTTATGTGTTTCTGGCGTTGTATATGTTAAGTAACATGGTTCCTGTTCTTCAATTTTATAGCATGGTTCTAAATCAAAGCTAAATGTTAAATACTTATCATCACCAGGTTCCATTTTAGTCTTTGAAAAATCTATTGTTTTTCTATCTAATCTTTGAGGAGTTCCTGTTTTTAATCTTTTTATTGCAAATCCATATTCTTTTAATTTATCACTTAGATGATTTGATGGCTTTTCACCATGTGGTCCTTGTCTTGTTCTTGTTGAACCAACTAATATATCAGCTTTTAAATATGTTCCAGTTGTTAGTATTACAATCTTTGATTCTATTTTTTTCCCATCTTCAAGTACTATACCTTTTACAGTGTTTTCTTCTACAATTAAATCTTCAACCATTGCCTCTCTAATTGTAAGGTTTTCTAAAGAATTTAGATGATTCATCATTTCTTTTGGATAAGCAATTTTATCTCCTTGAGCTCTTAATGATTGTACAGCAGGTCCTTTAGCACTATTAAGCATTTTGATTTGTAGATGCGTTTTATCAGCTATTTTTCCCATTATTCCGCCTAATGCATCTATTTCTCTGACAACAATTCCTTTAGCACTGCCACCAATATGTGGATTACATGGCATATCAGCAATATTCTTTATATTTCCAGTAACAAGTAGTGTTTTATGTCCTTTTCTTGCACAGCTTGAGGCAGCTTCACATCCAGCATGTCCACCACCAACTACTATTATTTCAAACATTTTTTCACCTTCTTTATTTTCCTAAACAAAATCTTTTAAACATTTCGTCAAGTAATTCTTCGTCATATGAAGTTCCATTAATTGTTCCAAGTTCTTCCCAAATATTTTTTATATCTAGTTCTATCATATCAATTGGAAGATTATTTTTTAATCCTTCTTCTACTTCTTCTACATGTTTTAAACATTTTTTTAATATACTAATACTTCTAGTATTACTTAAATATGTAGGGTCTTTTGTTTCTAACCTTTCAATATTAAATAATTGTATTATTTTCTCTTTAAGTTCATCTATACCACTATTATTAATTATACTTAGTTTTATAATTCTATCTTTTTCAATTTTTAAATCACTTATATCTAGTTTTTTCTCTAAATCTATTTTGTTAATTAATACTAAATAATTTTTATCTTTAATTTGTTTTAATAAGTCTTTTACATCTTCTGTTAGTTCTTCATTATTATTAAGTACGAATAAAACTAGATCTGATTGTTCCATTATTTTTAAACTTTTTTCTACTCCTAATGCTTCAACTTTGTCATCTGTATCTCTAATTCCAGCTGTATCAATTATATTAAGAAGAATTCCATTTATTTTTATTTGTCCTTCAACTATATCACGAGTTGTTCCTGCAATATCTGTTACAATTGCTTTATCTTCTTCTATTAAAGCGTTTAGTAGAGAACTTTTTCCAACGTTAGGTCTTCCAATTATTGATGTAGCTATTCCATCTTTTATAATTTTTCCATTTTCTGATTCTTTTAATATCTTTTCTATTCTTTGTTTTAAATTATTAATTTTAGGAATCATAATATCGTTAGTTATCATTTCTACGTCATCATACTCAGGATAATCAATATTAACATTTATATTAGATATAATTTGTATCATATCATTGCGAAGTTCATTTATTAAATTTGATGTTTTTCCATTAATTTGATTTACAGCCATTCTTCTTTGTACATCTGTTTTTGAATCTATCATATCCATGACTGCTTCTGCTTCTAATAAATCTATTCTTCCATTTAAAAAAGCTCTTTTTGTAAATTCTCCTGGTTCCGCTAAGCGACAACCATTTTCTAGTAATAATTCTAATACTTTGTTAGTTGGCGCTATACCTCCATGAGTATTTATTTCAACTATATCTTCTGTTGTAAAAGTTTTTGGTGCTCTCATTATTGATACAAGTACTTCGTCAATAATTTCACCATTTTCATTTATAATATGTCCATAGTTAATTGTGTGTGAATCTACTTTTTTTAAATCTTTTCCCTTAAAAATACTATTAACTATTTCAATTGAATCTTCTCCACTTACTCTAATTATTGAAATTGCTCCTATACCTAAAGCAGTAGATATAGCTGCTATTGTATCATTCATATAGACTCCTTCTTTCCTTTTTTTATGTGTCTAATTCCAAGCTGTCGTTATTATAACACATTATATAAAAAAATTATATAATTTTATTTATTTAAAATTATTAATTATTCTTTTTTTTTAAATTTATTTTTGTTATAATAAAAGATGATAATAAAGGGTGTGTGAAAATGCTAGGAAATGTTTTAGAAATAAATGATAATAGAGTTACTGTTAAACTTACTATTGATATTAATTCTCAACCAAATTTAGTAAACTTACATGTTGTCTTTGAAGATAGCACAAAAAAGATAGTAGGTGAGGTAACTAAAGTTACACAGCAAGAATTATATACTAATATTGTTGGTGAAATAGAAAATGGAGTTTTTATTTCTGGTGGTAGTGCAAGACCTTCTTTTAAATCCCAAGTTAGAATTATAACATTAGAAGAATTAGAACTAATTTTTGGAACACAGACATTAAATGATGGATATACTAATTTTGGAACTAGTAATGTTTATGCAAACTATAAGATTAATGTTAGCATTAATGAATTTTTTAGTAATCACTTTGCTATTATTGGTAATTCTGGAGCTGGTAAAAGTTGTACTGTTTCTTCAATATTACAGAAACTTTTTAGAAATAAAAATGTTCCTGTTAATTCAAATGTTTTTTTCTTTGATGCATATGGAGAGTACACTAATGCATTTACAACATTACACGAAGAAAATAATTTATTAAATTATAAGTGCTATACAACTAATCCTGCAGAAGAAAAGGCATTATTAAAAATTCCAATTTGGCTTTTAGATGTTGATGATTTAGCACTTCTTTTAGATGTGGATAATCCTGCTCAACTACAAATAATTGAAAAAACTTTAAAACTTGTTCCTATATTAACTGGTGCTTCTGAAAATACGATCAAGAGAAAGAATGATATTATTGCAAGAGCTGTTCAAGATATTTTATTATCTGGTGCTGGTTCAGTAAAAATTCACGATCAAGTTATTGCTGTTTTAACTAAATTTAATACTCCTAGTTTAAATCTTGAAACTGAAATTGTTCAACCAGGATATACCCGTACTTTAAAACAATGTCTTTTTGTTGATAAGACAGGTAAAATGCAAGACATGGAAGTGGTTGTAGAATTTATAAGAGAATATATTATTGATGAGGAAATAAGCATTCCTGATGAAGAATTAAATAAATTCTATAATCTTCAAGACTTAGAACTTGCTAATGAATTTGCATTAATTAGTGAGGGTATTTTAAAAAGTGATAAAGTATTTGATTATGCTAATGTAATAAGTGTTAGACTTCATACTTTGGCCTCTGGCGAAAATGCTAGATATTTTACGTATAATCAATATGTAACTAAAGATCAATTTATTAATACACTTTTAACAGATGAAAAAACTGGTGGTAAATGCCAGATGGTTAATTTTAATATAAATTATGTTGATGATAGAATTGCAAAAGTAATTACAAAAATTATTTCAAGAATGTTATTTTGGAAGAGTAGTATTACTGTTCCACGTGGTTCTAATTCATTTCATATCATTGTTGAAGAAGCACATAGATATGTACAACATGATAGAGATGTAGAACTATTAGGATATAATATATTTGAGCGTATCACTAAAGAGGGTAGAAAATATGGTTGCTTTTTGGCTCTTATTACACAAAGACCTTCTGAACTATCTGATACTTGTATTTCACAATGTTCAAACTTTATTGCATTTAGAACATTACATCCAAAAGATTTAAATTATATAAAAGAAATGGTTCCAAATGTAACTAATGAAATTGTTTTACAATTAAAAAATTTAAAACCTGGTAATTGTATTGCTTTTGGTTCTGCATTTAAAGTTCCAACGTTATTATGTATCGATATGCCAAATCCTAGACCTTTGTCTAATAATGTTGATTTAGCTACTATTTGGTACACTAAAAATAATGAAACTTTACAAAGTAATGCATTGCCTGATAGTAATGATGTTAATGTAATAATGTCTCAACAAATGAGTGCATCAGGTGGAAATAGATTCTTGAATTATGCTGATGAGCCTGTTAAAGAAGTTGATTCAACAGCTGTTGTTAACAATACTTTACCTCCACCTCCAACGCAATCATCTCAAAGTGCTGTTCAGAATTTTGCTCAACAACAACAATCTCAAACTATAGTAAGTACTACTAATCAGTCACCACAAGTTGCAGCTAATCCTATTGCGTAAAGTTTACAAGCTTTGCGCTTTTTTATTTGTATTTTTTTATTTTATTGTGTTATAATGATAGTGTAATAGTAAAGTAGAAGGTAATACTGTTGCTAAAATATAATGGGAGGTATTGTGTATGGCTAATTTTAATTACAATCAATTAAATGTTGTAGGGAGAGATAAAGATAGTGTTGTTTGGTATAGAAATGTTCTTACTAAAGAATTAACTAATTTAAAAGATAAAGTTTCTCCTGAAAGTGCTGCTTTCAAGAAAGTAGTTCAAGTTGCAAACGAAGTATGGAGTGGTGATGATAAAGATTTATTTATTAAAAATCTTACTGCTAGTGCTACAGAATTTGCAGGATCAATTGATTTAGTAAAAATGAATATTGTTAGATATTTTGGTCAAGATTTAAGTGATTTTGATCAACTTCAAAAAGCAACTACTAATATTTCAAGCAAAAAATATTAATTAAATAATAATAGAGGAGGTATTGTTTTATGGCAATGAAAGGTTTAAGTTTAGATGGAGCTAATAAATTAAAAGCCGCTTTAGATGAATATGCAAAAGCATATAGTATGGGTGGTTTAGGATGGAACTCTGGTTCTGCTTACGGAAAAAATACAAAAGTAGCTAAATTATTAGATGATATAATTACTTACGTTTATTCTCAAGGACGTACAGGAAAAGCTACTATTGCTAGCTATCAAAACCAATTAAATCAAATTATCAATAAATATCAATCATTTGATAATTCTGGTGCTAATACTTTAGGTAAAGTTCTTCCTAAGAATGCTTCTAAAAAATCTTAATTATAATTAATTAAACTGAATTGAATAATTCAGTTTTTTTTTTACAAAAAAAGAGGAATGATTTATTCCTCTTTTATGATATTAATACTAACTCTGATCCATTTCTAATATTTGTATTTATTAGCAGTGTGTTAGGTAAATATCTTTCTTTAGTTAATCTATTATATAACTCGTTTTCTTTAGATAACTCTAATTCTCCGTCTGTCATTTCTGAAATAGATTGATTTAGTAAAATTATTATATTTCCTATTTTTTTATTTACTGGTAAATATACATCATATGACTTATCAATTTCCGGAACTATTATTTTTACAAATACTTTATTTTTCATATTCTACCATCCTCTTGTTTCTTTTGAACCTACGGATTTAATAACTTCGTAATTTCCATCATTAATTACATATGCAAGTCCTAAATATTCTTCTAAAGTATCATAATATTTTACTTTGTTTGTATTAAATATTTTTTGATCTGCAAAATTTTGGCCTATCCATATTCCATTATTTTTATTGCAATTAATATACCATTCTTCTTTTTCTAATTTTCTAATTGAAACAGCATTATCTGCTAATATAAAATAACTATTTGGTAAATCATATTTACCACCAAATATATTAAATAAATCTTCTATTCCTTCATCTAGCACTCTATCATATATATATCCTATTCCTGTTATTATATAAATAATCTTTTGTTTTGTTTCTTCTTCTGATGTTTTTATATTACTTATAACGCTTGTAAATTCATCATTATAACATTCTTCAATTCCACATTCTGACATATTATCAGCTAAATCAATTACTTTTAATACAACACTTGGTATGTTTGATATTATTTTTATTAAATCTAATAGGAATTGTGGTTCAGTATTTATCTGTGTACCACTTATAAAACTAATTTTATTTTTTATAAAGTTAAATCTACTTACTTCAGAATTGTCTATATTAAATCCTATTGGTACAGAATCTATATCAGTGATTTCACTAAGCATAGTTTCGGCTGTAATTTCTTTCGGAACTTTTGGTATTTGAGGTGCATTTTTCATTTTCGTTTCCGTTAATTTTACTGCTATATCCTTGATTGCATCATTAATTTTATCTTTTAAATATATATACGCGGTTTGAAACTCGAATGTTCCATTATTTAATTTGATTAAACCTCTACCAAAATATTTAGATGGAGTTAAACTCTTATTTGCGTCTAGTTGGTATACATATTCAAATGGATCTGATACTTGTAGCATAATCTTTGTATTATATAATTGTGCAACTGACATTCTTACTGCATTAGTAGAAACAGCTGTTGTAATAAATATTATTCCATATTTAGAAGATTCTCTTAATTGAGTTGTTAAAATATCGTCTAAATCCATATTATTTTCATAAAAGCTCTCATAATTATTTATTATTGTTACAATTAATGGAAGCTTTTCATTTGATTGTTTTGTGTATGTATTAAAGTTTCCTCCAAACTCTTTGAATAATTCTTTTCTTCTATTTATTTCTCTATTTATTTTATCAAATTGATTTCTAACTTTCTCTTTATCAGCAGATGTAACTACGTCACCAACTTGTGGAAATTTTGAAAAATTACCAAATATTTCAGCACCAAAGTCTAAGATGTAAAAATTAATTTCATCTGTAGTATGATAAATACATGAAGTGTATACTATTGTGCTTAGTAAGTTTTCTTTTCCTGATCCACTAATTCCATATATTAACACATTTCCACTATTTTCTAAGTCCATAGTTAGCTTATCTTGAAATTGATTTTCTGGATCATCATATTCTCCTATTAAAATATTATAAGTATATTTATCTGATTTATAACTATATTTATTTATTAAGTCTGAAATATAAATTATTGGATTTATACTTGGTAACCATAATGATTTTACTTTAATACTATTTCTTGTTGCTATATCATGTAATATTTTTACAATATTAGTTAATTGATCACCATAGTCAACTTGATTTTCTGCCTTTATTACATTATTAATTCTTTTAATATTATTACCATTATTATCAATAAATTCTATATCATCATCATATGATTTTATTATTCTTTCTTTTGGAATATATTTTGCTCCAGACCATGCTGATTGTCCAATTTCAAATATTTCATTTACACCAACTTGTAGGTAAAATCTTCCTGTCTCCTTTATTGATGCAGCTTCTGGTCTTTTTAACATTTCCATACTATCTTCTTGTGTTTGAACTTTTAAAGATATTTTAAATCTTGAATTTGACCAAATTTGGTCATCTACAACACCGGATGGTTTTTGAGTTGCAAGTATTAAATGTACTCCTAATGAACGTCCTATACGTGCAATAGAAACTAACTCATCCATAAATTCAGGTTGTTGATCTTTTAATTCAGCAAACTCATCTGAAATAATGAATAGATGTGATATTGGTTGTTGTACTTTTCCTTCTCTATAAAACTTTTGATATTTATAAATGTCTACTGTACTTTCTCCTAATTTATCACGAGCTTCATTAAATATTCTTTGTCTTCTTTTTAATTCACTTTTTATAGATACCAATGTTCTGTTCATTTCTGCGGTATCTAAGTTAGTTATTACACCTGCTAAATGTGGTAGTTTTATACCTGTCTCTTTATTTTCAAATGCTCCAGCTAATCCTCCACCTTTATAATCAATTAAAACAAATTGTACTTCATATGGATGATAATTTACAGCCATGGATAATATAAATGTTATTATAAATTCAGATTTTCCAGATCCTGTAGCTCCTGCTATAAGACCATGTGGTCCATGAAACTTTTCATGTAAGTCTAGTTCAAACAATTTTCCATCAGTTTGAACACCGATTGGTGTATGCAAAGATTGTGTTGGATCATTTTTCATCCATCTATTCATGATATTTAATTGTTCTATTTTTCCTACTTTATACATTTCTAAGAAGTTTAGGCTTGTTGGTAATGTATTTGCCATATTTTCACCTATTATTGGAATATTAGCAAGTATTTGAGAATATTCAGGATTATTATTATCATTTTGGAATTCTGGAGTAAATGTTTTTTGATTTTCCTCTGATAAATCTTTACTGTAGAAACCACATACATTTTCTTCTATATCAACAAAGTGATTACATCTACTTGGTAAGTTTTTCATATTGTTCTCAAACATTAATATTGAAAATCCTAAATTTTCATCTGTTTCTATTATTTTTTCTAAAAATTCATATTTTTTCGCTGTTATAAAGTTATCTGTTATTATTAAATAATAAGTATCAAAATTTTTATATTTATAGCTATCTTCTTCTTGTACTTTTGATTTTTTTTCTTCATCTGAATCTGTTGAATTATTATTATAGAAATCTGCTCTTTCTTTTCTCTTTTTCTCTAAAGTAGATGTTAATTGCTTTATTTCATCTTCAGTAGTTGCAAAATAATGTTCTGTTTTATCATTACTTGAACAGTGTGGTAAATATTTTATGTATTCCCAATCTTCTTTTTTATCTTCACTTGTTATAATAGCTATTTTTAAATCTACACCACTGTAATATGATATTAACTGTAACATTAATGAATCTATATATTGCTTTCTTTTTGGATAATTATCACTTATGATAACTGGTAAAATTTTATCTTCAATTAGAGAAGCTGTTATTGGAACGTTTTCAAGTATTAGTTTTTTATTTACTAGCTCTTCCACTTCTTTTTTTAAATTATCATCATCTAATGAGAACTCTTCTAAACTTGCTTTTATTGTTAAATTTGGCTTTATATTTCCAATTCCTAATCTAATACTTAAGAAATCTAAGTCTCTTATTTCTCTATTCCATATTTTATTATTCCTATTTACAAGATTAGTTTGAATCTCTTTTATATTATAATTATTTTCAAGAAGAATTTCTTTTTCTTTTACCATTATTTTATTTATTTCTTCTTCTTTACTATTTAAATATTCTTTATACTTTGTTTGTCTTTTCTTTTCTAATTTTTTTTCTGTTCTTTTTTGATATCTATCTAAAATAACTGGGAAAAATATACTTCCAAAAAGCATTCCTATACAAACTGTAATTTCAGTTATTGATGAAAGTAAGGTTGCTTTTCCATTAATAATACTAAATACTGCGATTACACCTGAAATACTTGATGACAGTCCCATCATTATGCTTCCACCTAATTGTAAAAATACAGGTGCTCTATTTGTTTCTTCATTTTTTGGTGGGAGTTGAATTGATATTTCTTTTTCTTTTATTGTTTCTTTTAATCTAGGGGTGTGAAAGAATATTTGATTATCATTATATAATACTGATGCTCTTTCTGTATCAGTTATTTCAGTATAACTATTACCATTTGTTGAAGTTTTTTCATATTTTTTAAATGTTGTTGATAATTTATCTTTTGGAATATTTAGTTTTATATATTCATCAAGCCATATTATTTTAAGTCCATTTATAAAAATTACGTCTCCTAAATGTAATACTTTTTTTGTTACAATATAGTTATTTATATATATTTCTTGATCTGAATTTAAAACGTTTAGTAACCAATAAGTTGATTCTTTCTTTATTTCTATACTTTCTGGAGACATATATGGATTATCATATATAATATTTGATGAGGCACCTCTACCAATTATTATTCTATCTTGATTTCTAACATCATAACTTAAATATTGAACTGGTGTATCAAAACAATAGAAGGTTAAATAATTTTCAACATCACTAAATTTTATTTGAAAAATAGAGTTATGTTCTAATATTTCACTAGTTACCGCCTGTCCATTTTTATAGAAAGATGTTTCAGGATTACTTTCAATTTTCCATTTACCATTTTCAGCTATTATATTTATATTTTCTTCTAATCCGTTTTCTGTAATATAATTAATTAGGAAAGAATCTTCTATATTCTTTGGTAAAGAATACATATTTATTTTATTTTTATCTGTTAAATAAATCTTCATGGTAAAACCTCATCTTTCTATTCTATATTATATATATTATAACACTTATAATATTAAAGATAAATAATTAATATTAATAAAAAAATTAAAAAAACTATTGACAACAATAATAATATATTATAAGATGTTATTATCAAGTGATGATAAAAAGTATTGATGTAAAAATGATTTTGTATTTTTAATAAAAGGTTTTTATCATTAATTTTGATGTTATACAATATTGTACTAAGAAGGAAATCTTAGAAAAATAAATATTTTAACTTGCAAATTAATTTATTTATTTTTGAAAAACCTGGATTTTAAGATCTCATGAATCTCAGTCTAAAAAAATTTTATATTTTTATAACATAGTTAATAATTTATATATTTCTATGTTTTTTTTTGCTTTATTTATATAAATAAAAAAATCAAATAATTATTATTTGATTTTTAATTTTCTTTTGGTTTAATTACTACACATCTATTTGGCTCTTCTCCAGTACTTTCTGTGTAGACTTTTTTATTATTTGTTAAAGCGTTATGAATGATTCTTCTTTCATATGAATTCATTGAATCAAGTTTTACTTCTACTTTTGATGTAGCAACTTCTCTTGCTATTTTTTTTGCTAAAAATACTAAATGTTTTTCTTTTTTCTCTTGATAATTGCTTACATCAACTACAAATTTGAAACTATTATTTGTTTCTTTTTTTATTGCTTGACTAATAATATGTCTTAAAGCTTTTAAATTTCTTCCTTCTTTTCCTATTAATAGTGCATCATTATCTGAATATATTCTATATGTAGGTGTTTCATTTTTATTAAGTATTTCTATTTTTACTGAAAATCCCATATTTTTTAATGTATTATAAATATATTCTTTTACAAATTGAATTAATTCACTTCTTTCTATTACTTCAATTTCTACTTTTTTTGAAAATAATGTTTTCTTTGTATCAATTTCATTAATTATTAAATTATCTTCATTTGATTCTTCTAATTTAATTTTTGCTTCTTTTATTGCTTCTTCCTTTGTTTTTCCTATAAATCTATGCTTTTCCATAACTCTTCTTACTTCCTTTCACTGCATTTTTTTCTTTCTTCATTGTCTTTTTAACAATTTTATTTTGAACTATTGTAAACAAGTTATTAAAGAACCAGTATATACATAATGCTGATGGCATGAATAAAGCTGTTACAATTATCATTATACTCATAAATATTGGCATATGCTTCATACTTGGGTCCATTTGATCACTTGTCATACTCATTTTAAATGAATAGAAAGTTGAGATAGCTATTAATAGCATTAATATAATATATACATATAAATTAGATCTTCCAAAGCCAACAATTGGTGTTGTTCCTAATTGGATTGATAAAAATGTATCTTCAAATATTGCAGGAAATCTTTGTACTGCTTCATAGAAAGCTATAAAAATTGGTAATTGTATGAATGAAACTAAACAACCTGATATTGGGTTAATATTATATTTTTTATAAACCATCATCATTTCTTGACTTTGTTTTGATAGTGATTCTTCGTCTTGTCTTCCTTCATATTTCTTCTGAATTTTTTGAATTTCAGGATTAATTTGTTGCATCATTTGTGATTGTTTCATTGTTTTTCTAGTAACTGGATAAGTTAATAATCTAATAATTAATAATACAATTACAATTGCAATGGCATAATTCTTTGTTGCTAGACCTATTTTCAATATTATATATGAAAGAGGTTTTACAAATACTGTTGTCCAAATTCCTTCATATTTTCCTGATGTTATTTTAAATTTATCACAATCTGGTAATGAGTCTATATCTACTTTATATTTTTTATATAATTTAATTGATTCTTTATTAGTTGGTTTGCATAGTATATTTTCAACTAAATTTTGACCTGTTTCACTATTTTTTACTGCTTTCTTATTTTTATCTACTAATGATTTTGTACATCCTGTAGTAAGTGTTAAAACAATTAAGCATAATAGTAATATCTTTTTAATATTTTTTCTTTTGTTAGTAATATTCATTATTTTTCTCCTTTTCTGAGTAGAAAAATTAAATTTTCTTTCATTTCATCAAAAGTAATTGATAAAGCACTACTCCTTAATATTATAATATAATCTCTGGAATTTACATAGCTTTTTCTGTATATATCTATTATACTTCTGATTTTTCTTTTATATTTATTCCTAATTACGGCATTTCCTACTTTTTTTCCAACTGATATTCCAAAACAGTCATATCCCTTATTACTTTCCTTATAATATATAACAAAGTATTTATTCTTTTTACATAATCCTGTTTTAATTATATTATCAAATTCTTCTTTTGTTTTTACTATATTCTTTTTTTTCATTTAAAACTCTCCTTATATTTAAAAAAACCACTTTTAATTCAGTGGTATTATTTACAAAGAGTTTTACGACCTTTGCGACGACGACGATTTAATATATTTGTTTTTTTACGTGCAAAAAAACCTAATTTTTTCTTTTTATTACGATTATTTGGTTGATATGTTCTTTTCATTTTCCCACCTCCAGACATAAATCTACATTATTATAATAAAAAAATTATTATTTTGTCAACAAAATGCTTAAAATTTTATATTCCACATTATTAACATCCTTGTTTAAAATTTTTTCTTCAATGTTAATTGCATTTTTGTGGAAAATGTGGAAAAGCAATTTTTTTGTTACTATTTCTTATTTTTATATGTGGAATATTTTGTGGATTCTTTGTGAATTATTTTTTT
>ERZ842401.6165-NODE-6165-length-12931-cov-6.032852_pt1 | contig 12931 bp, 16 predicted proteins | sample MGYA00521270_ERZ842401 | MGnify/ENA primary metagenome ERZ842401 (study PRJEB31892, sample SAMEA3878208) | bioreactor metagenome | biome: Moose rumen | place: Sweden | collected 2011-10 | study: EMG produced TPA metagenomics assembly of the PRJEB12797 data set... | reverse complement strand
TATGAGATTCGAACTCATGACCCTTTGATTAAAAGTCAAATGCTCTACCGACTGAGCTAACAGATCATTTTTAAAATGGCTGCCTCGGTTAGATTCGAACTAACGCATGTCAGAGTCAAAGTCTGATGCCTTACCACTTGGCTACGAGGCAATATAAGTGGTGGAGAGAGATGGATTCGAACCATCGAACTCAATGAGAACAGATTTACAGTCTGTCGCGTTTAGCCTCTTCGCTACCTCTCCACAACATGGTGCCGAAAGTAGGACTTGAACCCACAACCTACTGATTACAAGTCAGTTGCTCTACCAATTGAGCTATTTCGGCATAAATGGTGGGCGATATAGGACTCGAACCTGTGACCCCCTGCTTGTAAGGCAGGTGCTCTAACCAACTGAGCTAATCGCCCGAAACTATCGGTTGACAGTATTAAATATACCAATTTATGCTTAATTTGTCAACCAAAAATAGCTTTTTTTTAAATTTTAAGTCAATTATTATCATAATCAGAAATCCACTTATCTAGATTATCTGCAAGGATTGAAAATCCCCCACCAGTTTCTTTAATTTTACCAGAAAACTTTTTTTGGGAACGATAATCTATATTTTTGATACTTAATTTTAGTTTTTCATAATTATGATCAATTGCTATAACCTTTGCTTTGATTGTTTCTCCAATCTTAGCATAATCTTCGACATTTTTGACAAATGAATTTGATATTTCTGAGATATGGATAAGTCCATTTATATTATCATCTAGTGAAAGAAAAATACCATACTTCTCAATACCTGTGACTTTACCAAAAACAATATCACCTATTTTTATTTTATCCATAATATCTCCTCAGTTAGTACATTATATCATAAAAATCATATTTTGTTTACTAATTTTGAATATAATGTTATAATTTTTTTGGTGATTTTATGAAAAAAACTTCAGATACTGAATTAAAAATAATAGCACTACTAGATAAAATTAGACCATTTTTAATAAGTGATGGTGGAAATCTAGAATTTGTAAAGTATGAAGACAACATAGTATATGTTCGACTTACAGGAGCTTGTAAAGATTGTGCAATGATTGACATTACTTTAAAAGATGGAATTGAAGAATTAATTATTAATGAAATTCCAGAAGTAAAAGAAGTTATTAATTTAGATTAAAAAAAGAGAATTTGTTTTCTCTCTTTTTTTAAGAAATTAAAATAAAAACTTATTAAAAGTATAGTATAATAACAATAGGTGATTCCATGAAAGAAAAGATAAATACATTGAATATTATTATGATAGCGCTATTCGTAATAAATATAGTGTTTTTTAAGATAAGAGAATTTGTTGCCGATATATGTTTTCTTATATTACCTATTGATAAAGTAACATTTTTAATAGTTGCTGATTACCTATCATCTATATTTTTAATAATAAATGTACTACTGATAATACTTTTACAAATAAAAAATAAAAAAATAGCTTTAACTAAATTAAATATAATAGTTTTAATAATATTTGGAATAAGCATTATCTTTACAACTCCATACTCATATTTATATGAAATCAAAGATAATACCGAAGATGAAGATGCTAATTTTTATGGACAAACTTTATATTTAGGAAAAACATTTACACTTAGAAAATACTATGATTATAACGATGGAGAAAAAGATGCAACACTAGAAGCTCAATACATCTATTTTCCAGTAATTAATAAAATGCTACTTATAGATAATAGCCCTTATGGGTATCTCACTATTACTTTATTTGATATAGAATATGATAAAAATTTTGTAACAATCTCTAGTAGAAGCAAAAATAATTATATTGGAAATGCTTACCATAAAAAGAAAGTTGTGGATAATTAACAATTAATACAAAAAAAAGAGAAATTATTTTCTCTTTTTTGTTTCTTCTTCATCAACTTGCATCATTGATTCAAGTTCTTTTTCAATGCTTTCATTAGAAGCAATACTTGCTTCATATTCAGCTATTTCTTGATCAGCCTTTGCTCTATCACTAGCGGCTTTTTCTCTACGCTTGTTAGCTTCTTCAATATCAGCATCATAAGATTCAATATATTTATTAAATTCTTCCATTTTTGCTTGAACAGCTTTTTCGCTTGCTTCAGCTTTTTTTCTGATTGCAGCTGCTTCTTCGCGGCTTACAACTAAAGCTCTTTCTTCATTAGCAGCTTGTTCCTCTGCTTCACGCTTTGCTTGAAGTTTTTTCTCTTTAGCTTTTTTCATTTCTTCAAGTATAGCAATTGAGTTTGTATTTTCTACATCTTTTTCAGTAACATCTGAATAATCATAATGTAAATCTTCTACTACTTCTTCTACCAAGTCTTCCTTTTTAGGACTTTCTTCTTCACGTTCAGGAGCAATTATTGGAACTTCTCTAATTGGTTCTTCAATCTTTTCTTCAGGCTCAATATTTACTTCTACTTCTTGAACTACTGGTTCTTCTTTTACTTCTTCTGAAGTAGTTACTTGTTCTAAATCATTGATAAGTTTTGTGGCATCATCTTTAGAATTTTCTTTTTCCATTTGATCCATTATTCTATCAATTTCAGCACGAATATCACTTTCAGTTAATTCTTTTTCAGGAATATCTTCAACAAGACTATTAGCTTCTTTTACTTCTTCAACCTCAGGAGTTGGGATTTCTACATCAGAAACATATTCTACTGCCTCAGGTTCTTTTTCCTCTACACTTTGTTCTTCAAAACCAGGAGTAGTACTTGCCACTTCTTGCATTTCACTAGCACCAGGCATGAAACCATTTATTGCTTGACTATCCATTGCTTCATTTATATTTTCAGCTAAAACATCTCCGTTTTCTTGAGCTATTTCTTCAACATCCAATTCCTCTTTTACTTCAGGTTCTGGTTGGAAATTATCAACTGTAATATCACTTGTGAATGGAACTTCTTCTTTTACTTCTTCTGGTACTTCTACCATTGTTGAAAACTTCTTACCATTTTCATATGTAGTTGCATAATTACTAGGTTTAATTTTCAATGGTTTATGTCTTACATATGGAACTGGTTTAAGTGTAGAAACATAGTCATCAATATCTCTTGCTTCTAAGGCTTGTACTCTTTCTTCTAATCTTCTGGCATATTCAGACTTTTCCTTAATGCCTTTCTTAAACTCTTCTTGGTTCATTTCTTCCATAGAAGCTTCTTGAATTTCATTTGTGAAGTCATCAATAACTTCATCCTTTGTATCCCTAATTACTTCTTTAGCCTCTTCTACCTCTGCAGGTGTAATATTTTCTAATTTTTCTTCTACTCTTTCAACTACTTCTTCTCTATTTAGCTTTTTTAGTCTTCCTTTATTTTCGATATTAGCTCTTGATTCTTTCTTAAATTTTATTTGATTACTTACTAAACTCCCTGTTCCATCAGTAGGGTTTCCATAAGAAGGATCAATTATATTTATTGAATCCATAGATGATTACCTCCCTTATATTTTGTTATTCTGCTTTTGATAATTCACGAAGAACATCCTTTACTCTATTCCATTCTTCATCATCATCAATTCCCATAAGTTTTGGTTCGCCAGATGAACGATCAACGTGAGAAACATATACAGTTACATTATCATTTTCATCTTTTTCATTTTTAGTATAAATGACATATTCTTTTTTAGTATCTTTAAATTCAAATGCTAAGATAACTTCTACTTCTTCAACAGAGCCATCTTCAACTAATATTGACATCATTTTCTTTTCCATTTCTTGATTTTCCATAAAATCCTCCCTCTATTATCACATCATACTATCTTAATATAATTTTATCATAAAAAGAGATAAATACAAGCTTTTATTTGATTTTTTTAAGTAAAAATGTCTTAGCTCCAAAACTACAATAATTCTTTTTGTAATCTTTTAAATTCTTAATATCATTAATTGCCTTGGCTTCTTTATTTTTACTGTCAAAATATCCCTTTAATCTTACCTTTTCATAAGAATAATCACCAAATATATAATCAAATCTATCAAAATAATCTGTTATTTTCTCTTCTAACACTTCTTTGTCAATACAATTATCTTGATCTTCTACAATCTCATATTCTACATCATTAATAACTATTTTTTTCATACTATCACCTTGAATAATTATATCATATTATTAAAAATAATAAAATTACCTGTCAAGCCTTTTGTCAAATAAGTAAGGTATCTCTCCTCTAATAATACTAATAGTTAATGGCTCTTTAACAATTATTTCTTTTCTTCTAGAACTAATAGGCATAGTTATTTGTTCATATAAAGTTATTTTTAAATAAATTTTAACCATAATATTATTAATTCCATACTCAGTAGTTTTAATATCAATATCAACATTATTTTGACTTAAAAATACTAATTTAATAGGAATAGTTGGTCCTACATTGGCAAATAACACTGAATTTCTAATTGAACCAAGGGATAATTCACATACTATACCATTTCTAATATGTTTAAAGGTATGAGAATTATCATAATACTTACTCACTCTATTATTATCGATATCATCTAAAACTTTTTGAATTTTAATAGAAATATCATTAGTAAGTTTATTTATTTCAGAAGTATTATAAACAACATTTCCATCATCATACCTCAACTCTAAGCTACTATAATCATAATTGGCTAATTCCTTATGAATTATATTACTAATAATATTATTAGATATTCTTTCTGATTCTGTATCTATATAATTATAAATAATTTTATTTGTCTTTTTATCCATCCAAACTATTATGCTTAGACTAATAAAAAAAGCACTAATTAGTATTAAAAATAATTTTATAAAAAAATTATCTATTCCTTTTTTACTAATATTACATCTTCTCCAATTTTAGAAATTTCATCCCAAGTAATTCGAGCTACATTATCTTTATTTAAAGAAAAAATATTTCTACTTTGTTCAATAATTAGTGCTTCAATTTTACCTTCACTATTTATACTAACATCAATAATATTACCGATGTTTCTACCAGATAATACACTAATAACTCTTTTTGTTTGTAAATCTGATAAATTCATTAAATCACCACTTAATAATATGTGTAAATTACTATTTTAATGACTTTTTTAATTGCTTAATAGCTTTCTTTTCTAATCTAGATACTTGAGCTTGACTTATATTTAATTCATCAGCTATTTCCATTTGTGATTTTCCTATAATAAATCTTTCATCTAGAATATGTTTTTCCCTTTCATTTAAATTAGTAATAGCTTCTTCTATTTCTATATTGTTAGTAAAATCAATTGATTTTTTATCTTCTATTTGATCATATAAATAAATAGTATCTCCACTATCACTATAAATTGGTTCATACATACTAACTGGATCTTTTAAAGAAATTAAAGCATTATTAATATCATATTCACTAACATCTAATTCTTTTGCGAGTACTTTTACATCTGGTTCATATCCATGTTTAGCATAAAATTCTTCTTTTAGTCTTAATGATTTATAAGCAATATCTTTTACAGAACGGCTTACTCTAATACTATTATTATCACGGATATATCTTTTTACTTCACCAACAATCATTGGTACTGCATAAGTTGAGAATTTAACTCCATATGATAAATCAAAATTATCAATAGCTTTAATTAGACCAATACACCCTACTTGAAACAAATCATCTAAATTGTTTTTCTTATGATAAAACCTTTTTAAAATAGATAATACTAGTTTTAAATTACCATTTATCAATAATTCTCTAGCAAACAAATCTCCTTCCTGATATTTTATAAATAATTGTTCCATTTCTTTACTACTTAATCTTTCTAAATCATTAGTATCAATACCTGTTATTTCTACTTTGTTCTTTTCCATAATCTCCTCCACTAGAATTATGAAAAAAAATCTTAAAAATAATACAAAAAAAAGAAGTAATTAATCTTCCCTTTCTAAATAATCAGCTCCTTTATGAGGTTCTTCTCTTAATAAATCATTATAATCTTGTTGTCTTAGTGCTTCATAAATAACAATAGCTACACTATTAGAAACATTTAAAGCTCTAACTTTATCTGTCATAGGTATTCGCATACAGTGATCTAAATCTTCTTTTAAGATTTCTTTAGGAATACCAGTTGATTCTTTACCAAAAATAAAATATAAATTTTTATTTTCTTTATTACTATAATCAAAACTAGTGTGTGGCTTATGACCATATCTAGTAAAGTAATAATAAACACCTGGATTTTTTTCTTTAAAATCATTAAAGTTTTCATATACTTCATATTCTAACTTATCAATATAATTAACCCCACTACGTCTTAAATGAGCGTCATCTATCTCAAAACCTAATGGTTTAATTAAATGAAGCTTTGTATTAGTTGCGACACAAGTACGCATAATATTCCCAGTATTTTGGGGAATCTCTGGTTCAAAAAGAACTATATTATTCATAATTACCTCCGTAGAAAAAGGAGATTACTCTCCTACTTTATTTATTTCTAATTCTAAAAAATGTTCTGCTTTAGTAACACTTAATTCTGTATCATCTTTTGCTTGTAAAATATTACTTACTTTTCCTTCATCAAGTGAAACAATAGCTGGATAATTAGTAGTTAGTTTTTTCTTTTTAGCATACTTTTCATTAAAACTATTTACAAAAGCATCTTGGTCTAGACCAGTAACATTTAAATAGATAATCTCATCACCTAATTCATTATTACGAATTAACTTTTTAAATTTCTTTTCAAAATTACGACAATTATCATCATTCGCAGTACAAATATAAATAATTGAAGATGGATTATCTAATAAGTAGTGTTCTAAATCATCACTAACAATCTCTTGTAAAGAATCTCTAATAACAGGTATTTCTTTTTGATACTCTTCATAGACATTATACCATCTACATAGGTATAAAATTAATCCAATGAATAATACCAAAATGACAAGTAAAATTGCATAGTTTTTAATACCCTTTTTCTTTACTTCTTCTTGGGTAGTTTTTTTTGACTTAGATTTAGCCTTATCCATACTATCACTCCCTATATTTATATTTTAACACAGAAAATTATTTTTTAATAGAATATTTTTAATAACTAAAGCATCTTCTTCATAAAAATTATATCTAATATTACATTTACTATTTAGTAAACTAGAATTTATGACAATATTTTCATAATTCAATATATGAGTATTTTTACCATCATAGAACACAGGAAATTCTCTATCATTAAAATCTTTTAAAATATAATCCTTCTCAAGTGCTAAGTCTAAAATATTGCCTTTAATGAGCATATTTTCTATACGACCATAACCTAAAACTTCAAAGTCTAAAGTACCAAACTTATCTTCATATTCTTCAACAAAATTATTAATTTCTTCTAAAGTAAGTTCTACTGATAAAGTAATACTTTTTATACCTATTTTAGATAAATAATAAGCAGTATAAATATTAGTAACATTTAAAGGATAATTACCAATAACTTCATAATTATTATAATCAGCATAATCAGATACTAAATTCCTTTTCTTTAAATTATTATTAATATCATATAAACATCTAGGTAAAGTAAAATAGACATTATTATTACTTTGATATTTTTTATATAAATCTATATTTTTAACATAAATTCTTTTAACCTTTAAGTCCAAACATACTTGTAATTGTTCTTCAGTAAAGACTTCACAAGTTACTCCAGGGTTTTCTTTAAAATTAGTCTTAGTAAACTTAACTTCTTTCTTTAAATAATTACTTTTCTTATTAACTCTAATATCCAGCAATTTATCTACTAATTCTCTTCTAATCTCATTAAGATCATTTATCCTAATAAAAATATTATTATCCATTTGAACATTAAACTTATCACAAATAAAAATAGTATTACCTAACTTAGTTAAATGTTTTTTTAATGATTCTTCACTTAATGGATTATTAATAGATTCTTCAATAACATCTTTTTCTATTTCTACACTATTTTCTCCATCATTAAATCTAACTAACAATTTATTATTTAATTTAGCCTTTACATCAATACTAATATTAATCTTTCTTTCAACCTTTTCAAAGGCTTTTCCAAGTAAATAATCCCCAGTTTTAGTGATAGTATCTTCTTTAGTTAAACCTATTTTATTATCAATATAACAAGTATCAGTACTAGAGCTAATTAAATTCATTTTCTTATCATATAAATAATTTACAATTAATCCTTTATTACTATTTAAGAATCTAATAGCATCATACTGATGTAATTCAGAATCTCTATTTAATTTTATTTTTATTTTATCCTTTGTAACTTCTATTACTTTTCCTATTTCTAAGCCAATATGATTAGGACTAATAGGATTCATTAAATCAGCATCAGTTGCATCAAAAATTCTTCCTAAAGTAAATTTACGATTATAAATAGTTTTTAATTTATTAGTTTCTTCTTCTAGATTAATTTCTTTTCTATCTATTAAACTACGATATAATCTAGTAATAAATCCAACATATAAAGGACTTTTCATACGACCTTCTATTTTAAAACTATAAATACTACTATTTAATAATCTATCCATATTAGGACTAGTATTTAATTCTTTAGTACTTAATAAATATTTCTCTTTAGAAATTACTTTATTACCATCAATTAAAGTATAAGGAAGACGACAACTGCCAGCACATTCTCCTCTATTGCCACTTCTACCACCTAGCATACTACTCATTAAACATTCTCCTGAATAAGATATACACAAAGCTCCGTGGATAAAAGCTTCTTTCTCGATAGGAACATCAATATTATCTATTTCATCAATTGATAGTTCACGGGAAAATACTACTCTTTTAACTCCTAAATCATAATATAATTTACAAACTTCTTGTGACGATATATTAGCTTGAGTAGAAGCGTGTATTTCTAAATTAGGATACATTTCACGTACTAAGCAAATCATTCCAAAGTCTTGCATGATTAAAGCATCAACACCATTTTTATGTAAGAAATCAACTTGTTTTAGAAAATCTTCTACTTCATTATTTTTAACTAGAGTATTCATTGTCACATAGACTTTAACTCCATATAAATGACAAAACTTTAATGCTTTAATTATTTCTTCATTATCAAAGTTTTTAGCAAACTTTCTAGCTCCAAAACTTTTACAAGCTAAATAAACAGCATCACAGCCATTATAAACAGCTTGTCTTAAACATTCCATATCTCCTGCCGGTACAAGTAATTCATGCATCACAATCACCCCAAAATCACTCATATTGTATCACAAATTAAGAATATAATAAATTATGAATAACGAAAGATTACAAAAAATAAAAACAGAAAATGAAATATGGGTTATTTATTTAATAATAATTGGTTTATCATATTGGTCTAATTACTATGAAAAAGATTATTTTATAAATAATAATGAAAGTAGTAAAAATCATTATAAAACAATTAATACTTTGATCTTTACAATCTTAGTTTTAATCTATACTTACTTTGAAAAAGATGCCCTAAATTCCTTTCTAGATAAAAATAAAAGTATCACAGTTCAAAACTATGATACCTTAATTTTAATTGCGACTACTTTAGTTTTAATATCAGGAATTATCTTTTTATATATTATTTTAGTAGATAATAATATTGAAGAAGAGATTGCCTTTAATTAATAATCCTATACTATTTCATATTTTCTAACAGTAATTATCTCATCTGAACAATATTCAATTACAAATTTATTTTCTCTTTTACAAATAATTATTCCAATAGTATCACTATTACTTATTTCTTTTATATTTCTATCGATATAATTCATATACTTTTGAACTTGAGAAATATATTCTACTTTAAACTCTGTTACTTTTAATTCAACTACTACAAAACAATTAAATTTATAATTAAAAAGAAGAATATCAATATAATAATTCCTTTCCCCTATTTTGATTTTATATTCACTACCAATAAAACTAAATGAATTACCTAGTTCTTTCATAAATGATTCAATATCTTCTAATATTAAATTATGTAATGTTTTTTCAGTAACCACTTCTATATTATTTTTATTTCTAATTAATATAGGATTAGGAACTAAATCTTTTACTTCAAGTTTTTCATCAGAGATTAGTTTATTTTTAGTTTCAATTGGCAGTCTACCATATTCATCGTTCTTAATTGCTTCCTCCAGTTGTCTTTTTGAAAGATTTCTTTTTTTTATTTGCATTGCATAATAATTTATTTCATTACTATCAGTTAAGCTAAATAATTGTCTTACGTGACTAATCGATAATTTGGTCCCCAGTGGGGACCATTTTTGTTTCTCAAAAAATTGATATAATTGTCTCATTCTCCTCAAAGTTCTTGGGTTATATTTTTTATCAACTTCAATTGATAATTTTTTAGAATAATTCCCAATTATATCGTCTCCATATTTGCTTCCTGCTTCTAATAATAATTTACCTACTTCATAATGTGTTATAAGAGTATGCCTTTCTTTAGAGTAATCCTTTACTCTTGAATATACTTCATTATCAATTAATTTATTTTTTATTTCATCATAATAATTCATATATCAACCTCCTAAACTCCTCTACTATATATTTCGAAAAAAATTTTATTTTGTACGAAAAAAAGATATATTTTTCAATATATCTTAATACTTTTTATTTAGTCCTCACTTCGTTCGTACTTTCTTCTTTTCTTTCCCATTTTGGTGTCGTCTTCAAACTGAGCCGAAGAGCTCCTTTTCCCAAAATAGTAAAATCGGATTTATTTACTACTTCTCTCGTAATCTTGTTTTGTATATTGTTATCTTCTTTACTCTTTTTTATCCAATTCGGAAAGCTGGAGATACGCCATATTCACAATTAGCATATCCAAAATCTGCCCAATATCCACCATAATCATCAACAGCATAATATAAATATGGTCTATAATAGTAAGCTGTTCGTAAAAACCAATTAGCTGCTTCTCCATTGTAATACTTTATTGATTTCCAATATTCATCATCTGTTACACCTGTTTCTTCATAATAATCAAGGTGTCTGGTTAGCGAATGTGCTTTATCATAAGTAGCTTCGACACCAAATACTTCTTTTGGAGTTAATAAATATAATTTATCCGTTGTAACAAAGTTTTCAGTATCATTAGGTCCATAACCAGAGACAACAGTAGTATCAATTATTGCATTTCTTAATTCCGATGGTAATGAACTATAAATTCCTGTACTACTATAGTCTATACCCTCATATGCATAGGTTGTACTGTTTAAAAATGCTCTCATGTCTGAATATTTCCATCCACCTTTATTATTTACCCCTATTGTTGTAGTATCTCCATCTATATTTGGATTCATTCTATGATTAGTAATAATATCTGTAAATTCTAATACAAACCCACAAGCAGTTTGAGAAAAACCGGTAGTGGAACATTCACTAGGTGTTGATAAATTAGCAACCCTTAACGTATGAACTCCTAAAGATCCTAAATCAACTTCTTTAGTATCACCTAACTTATATGAACTAATATTATTGTTAGAAACATTTTCTATTATCGTTGACCAAGAATCTCTCATAATAGAGCTTACTGCAATAGCACTACTATCTGCTTGTGTATAATCTACTGTGAATGCTACAGTGAAGGTTTGATCTTCTGTTGGATAATTAGTCTTATCCTCATTTTCTATATAATTAAATCTTGCTTTTAATGTTTCAGTTGTTCCTACTTTTAATTCTTGCTTTTCTCCTAATTCTGTTCCATCGCTATATGTCATTTGATATTCTAAGTACTTCTTTTGTGCTGTAGTTAGATTTGGACTAATAGTAAAGTCATCTATCATTGCATCCATTGTACCATTATTTACTACATCTACCGTAAATTCATAATAGTCATTTGGATTTTCTAAAGTAGCCACAAAGCCTACTGTAGTAGTATCTGTAATACTTGCAGGTGTAGTTGCAGTGACACTTCCACTTGTAACATTTAAATTAGCAAAGTGAACATCAAACCTAGCGTTCTTTATCTTTGCTGTTCCATTGATATTTAAATCACTCTTTATATAAGCATATCCTGTTCCTAGAGATAACATAACGACAAAAAGAAGTATATACATAATACTCATTTTTTTCTTAAACTTGATTCTTTTATCAAATTTTAATCTTCTTTTAAATGCCATAGCCTATACTCCTAATATAATTATATTTCTTATTATAAATATTCTAAATGAAGATGCTGTTTACAAAAAAAGAAATCATCTTTCATGACCCCTTTTTAATGTACAATCAATAGCAGTTAATGGTAAACAAATAATTACTTGAATTCCTAAAGTTGCAAAGTATTCTAACCAATATTCACTATATAAAACCATATCTAAATAAATAATTGTATAAAAGAAATAATAAACTATTAAAGCAAAAACATAATTTAAAAATACTAATGTATAGGGAGCCCTAGTATTATTAATTATGTAATAATAAATAGTTAAATTAACAAATTGACTAATTACATAACCACAAAATTCTCCACTTACACTACTTAATATTAATCGTTCACCAAGTCCAAAAGAAACAATTGCTGAAAAGCAAACAAATATTACTCCTGAAACTGATATAGCTACTATAGCTTGGTGATAATCAAATTTTTTAACTATATAATTAACTAAGAAATATACTATTGGTAATGGTATTAATGAATATGAAAGACTTATACCACCAATAGTAAAAGTATAATCTTTTAATGATTCAATTAATATTACTAAAGTAGTTAGTAATAATATATATAACCAACTATCTTGATATAATTTTTCATCTTTCTTTCTTCTAATTAATTTCATAATTCACCTCTTTTTATCCAATTCGGAAAGCTGGAGATACGCCGTAAGTATTATTAGCAAGATTGGTGTACCAATCACCAGTGCTGGACAAATAGTAGAAAGAGTAATCACCATTGGAATCGGCCGAGCGCAGCCACTCAAAACAGCAAACAAAAACCACGGAGCAAGCGCAATTA
>ERZ842401.6164-NODE-6164-length-12932-cov-14.455386_pt1 | contig 12932 bp, 1 predicted proteins | sample MGYA00521270_ERZ842401 | MGnify/ENA primary metagenome ERZ842401 (study PRJEB31892, sample SAMEA3878208) | bioreactor metagenome | biome: Moose rumen | place: Sweden | collected 2011-10 | study: EMG produced TPA metagenomics assembly of the PRJEB12797 data set... | reverse complement strand
CAATCCCCAATCCCCAATCCCCAATCCCCAATCCCCAATCCCCATCAAAACAAAAAATTCTAATGTTATCTTAAATTAATAAAATATAATATAAAACAAAATTGTTATATATTCTAAATAATAAAATTTAAAAAATGGCATTTTTATCACTAAGAAAAGATTACATTTTTTTCAAAAAATTTTTAATTTTTTATTTAGTAATATCTCATGCCTTAATCACTTGCAAAATGGAAATTTTCCCAGATCATTTTTCCCCAGAAGATCCCAACTTTAAAAGTTCTCAAGTAAAAAGAGTAACATCTCAAGAATTTTATTACGATTTAGGTTATTTCACTGAAAAAGCAGAAAAATACCGTTCGCCAAAATACGGTATAAATTACCGTCCTGTTCAATGTCAGAAAATGACAGATGATGACCCAGATATAATATATAATTCAAATGATCAAGACAGTTTTTTCGGTGATACAAAAAAAGGTTTTTCAAATATTGAATCAACTTTAGAAGAAAATAATAAATATAATAAATTTGATGATACGAAATTATTCCGAAATACACTAAAAGGAAATAATTTTTATTGTCCGAGTCCGATAAGGGCTTTTCATAATAATGATAAATTCGAAATAAATTTAACTTTACCAATAATTTCAGATGAGATTATAGATTATGAAATGTTTCTTTTTAGTGCAGATGGAAAATTAAATACTTCAATAGAAAGAAAACAATTACCAGCAAATGAAGTCAATTTCATTAAATATATGATTATACCTAATGAGAAAACAGATTATACTACTGAAATGAATTTTAAGACAAGTAGGAATGACCCTGGTAAAACTATATCAATATATGGTGATCCGGATTTATTTATACAATTCTTTTTGCATTCTGGAACAAGTATAACTTTATCAAATTATCGAGTAGTAGTAAACGATTCAAATTATAAATACGGATTAAAATATACTTCTGAAATGATTCGAAGTAAAAATGGCTTAAGTAATAATTGCACAAAAGATGATGATTGTTTTATGGGCTTTATGTGCTCATATTTCGAATGTAAACCTTGTCATACAAGTTGTTCCGAATGTACTCAGGATGATTCCCATCCTGCGGGAATGAACCATTGTAAAGAATGCAACGTTTTAAGTAATAATTTATATCCACAAGATAGTTATTGTGATATAGGATACGTTGATGTATCATTATTTAAAAATATTGACATTAAAGTCAAGCCAGATGAGCAAGATTTCAACGATAGAGAAACGTTAGGATTTTGGATATTCTTTAGTAATACGCAATTTAGTCGACTTAATCGAAAAAACCCCGATGAAGACCCAGATGATAATGATATAATTCATCACGTGATATTAAAAGATCGATTAGTAATTTCAATGATTCAAAAAGTTGATAAGGTTAAATTATATTGTCATGTATATGAAAATATTTTTTCGAAAAATACTTCTGATGTTGTTTATTGGAGATATACTGCTGACACAGTAAAAAGAGATTTATTTGGAACTATAAGAGGATTTTATCCTCATAAAAATTATCATTTAAAAAAAGTAATACCAAGTACTGAACAAGAGGAAGATTTAATTTTAGGAACAAATAATGTTAAAACTATTGATGGTCATTGGGTACATATTTCTTGTGCCGAATCGTTCGATCATGGTTTATATTATTTAAAAACTGTTATTAATGGAAAAATGGAATATGAAGAAGAACATTTAACAGGGGAACCTTTTTTAAGAACTTTTGATGCAGATGGAAATTTAGAGAAGTTAGATATTGTTAATGATAAATATTTTAAACCAATTATTAATGATGATGATGTTTTGCACTTACAACTTAAAAATTTTAATTATTCAATGTCAAGAATATATTTACGTCATCTTACACTTTTTAAAGAATATATCCCACCAAAAATGCAATATATGTATTTTGATTACACAGGAGTTTCAGATTTTTTTGAATTATTATATTATTTACCATTTACAAAATTAACATATGGAAACGAATATAAAATAAAAGGATATTCATATCGCAATGTAGAAGAAGATATTATTTTAGAATTAAACAGCACGGATGTTTTAGAAGGAGAAATAATAGCTGATATCGCTCCCCCTCTTAATTTCAAACATTTGAATTTTCCAACGATGAATTTTAAATACAAAGAAATTGATTTAGTTGGTGATGAAATAGAACCTTTAGAAAAAAAAGAAGAATATAAATATGTTTATGATGATAATGAACCATTGTGTTGTAAATTATATCTTAATCACGATACGAATGAATGTGATAAAACTTGCGTTAATTTCAGAAGGTTACCTTATGAAGGAATTAATGAAGAATCTGGATATTGTGATTATACTTGTTCTGATTCGATGTCGTGTTTAGTTGATCATCTTAAAGGAGATGATTTAGATTATGATAAAGATGAAAATGGCTTTTGCACCTCTTTGAGTAAAGCTTATAATTTATTTTTTAGATGTGAAGATGATCAAATTGATTATTATTTACAATTTAGTGGATTTTATAACACAGGTAAATTCGAAAAAAAATTCGAAAAAATGCATTCCTACCTAATTGATTTTTGGTATTATGATGATTATTTTTTAAAGCAATTAGAAGAAAAATTTTTTGGTGATGGAACTTATGATAAGCATTTTATATTTCATTCTAATGTTGTAGATTTATTTTTCTATATAGGGAAAGAGAATATAAATAATATATATCCAAAGCCTGATAATATTGAAATTAGTAGTCATTACACTAGTCATGATCTTTCGTTTTCTGTTAAAGGTATGATAAATGGTAACTTAGCTTATACTTTTCAAGAATGGACACGAGTTTATATCTATGCTTATTATAATAGAACCGAAGAAACTACTGATTTTAGGATTTGCTTAAATTATTTCGATACAACTATAAGAGTAAAAGAAGACCCACCAGAAAGAGGAAGTTGTGTTCCTTACCAGATACATCAACCATCTCTGGCAATTTTTGAAGAAATAATTTTTTGTCATGGTACATGCAAAGATTGGAAATCTGAAACAATTCATTGGGCATCAGGCTTTTATAAAAATCTTAGAGTTTGGGATGCTAATAATGTTTCACCTGCTATTTTAAAACAATATGATTTTTATTATCCTGATTATGTATATCGTGTATCATCATTAAAATTTTTTTTTCCATTAACAAATAAATATATTTCAAACAATAAAATAATAGATCCAAAAAATAAGGAAGCTTTCACAATTACAAAAAGTAAATACAATTTAAAAAAATATAATTTTTCATCTAAGTTCGATCTTATTGCTAATCAAAGAAATGAAGGTTATTGCTATGAAATACATTATAAAGATATGCCTAAAGTACATGGAAGAGAAATTAATACGGTAATGTTAGTGAAGTGTGAATTTGGTTGTGAAAGATGTTGGTATACGGATGAACATCAAGATAGATGTTACAAATGTAAAAATGGTTGGTATTTAGATATGGAAATGAAATGTCAGATAATAAGCTCATTATTTTTTAAATCACCAAATTTATTAGGAAAAAATTTAGATGCTGTTGTTGATAAAATAACCCTTATAGAAAATAAACCAGCAGTTACTGTCACTTTTTGGTTCAAAGTTTTCGGATTTTCTGGAGATGATCATATTACTATGTTCACTATCGGAAATAATTTAGAAGTTGTTTTTTCTTCCTCTGATACTGATCCTATTCGACCTTATGGATTATCTATAGTAAATGATAATAGATTAGTTTCAAATGTTTTTAATTATAGAAAAGAAATTGGTGCATGGAGTTTTTTTTCACTTGCATATCATAGAGAAATGTCAGATTTTGGAACAAATTATTTTCCTGCCATGATGCAATTTGAATTAGAATTAACTAATTATGCAGTAAATATTTCAAATGTTCAAAAAGATATGAGTTTAGATTCATTCTGCATTAAAAAAGAATATTGGGGTTTATTTACAGACCTTAAATTTTATGATAGATATATTATTGATACATATGGATTTGAAATGAATCTTCATACTCAAATGTATAGTACACCTTTTTATCACCCTGAGCCTGTTGTATCTTTTTTTATGAGAGCTGGAAGTGTGAAAAAATGTTTTGATACATCTTATTTAATAGGTGCAAATGTGAATGATTTTGATTGTGTTCCTGCCGAAGGCCCTTCGCATAATTATGATGATATATTTAGTTGTATAGACCAAGCAAATCAAGGAAGTTATTATTTTAAAGCTAATAAAATGTGTGTTAATGAATGTCATAGAAGAAGCAATTTATATAATGTTTGTGCATGCGTAAATAAAAACTATAATAGTCAAATGATATTTAGAAATGAAGATAAAAATATATGTGTAGCAATGGATTTTATAAATTTTGCCAATAGTGAAAAAATAGTTATTCAAAATGTGCCTACTGCAAGATTAACAAGAAGATATACTATGCAATTTTGGATGTATGCATATAATTATATAGAAGGAAGATTTGGTGGAATAGAATTTTATTGGGATGGACATAGTAAAATAATAGTTGAAAAGGGAAGTCAACCTTTTGGAAATAATGTATATGAATTTCATTGTGTTCCATATTTAAACGAAGATGGAAGTATACCAAGAAAATTAACTACCACAATTCTAATAAATAAATGGAATTTCTTATCTTGTGCTGTTGATTTCGTTGAAATAAATTATTATATAAATGTTAATACATTAACTCATGAATTATATTTAAAAAGGGCAAATCTCATTCAGACTACTGCAACTGAGCTTTTATTAAATCAGGAAACAACAACTTTAACAATAAAGGATACAACTAAATTTAGAGATTGGGGATTATTATTTTTTATGAATATCCGTCTCTGGAACTGGTGTTATTTTAATGCCGAATTTTTGAGTCGTCTGGATATAAGAACAAGAAAATTATTTCCTTATTTAATCGAGCAATGGAATCCAAGACATTATCATACTCCTGGAAAAGATCAATACTTTAATAGTTATATAGTAAGAGGATATCAATCAAATTTCGAAGTGAGATTTAATCAGTTATATGGAATAAATGTTTTAGATGAATATTTTTATAAAGAGGTTATACTATGTAGTGAAAATGGAGAATATTATGATGTTGCTCAAGAAAAATGTCTTCAATTTGTTGATTTATCTAAAATGGATGAAATTGAATTTGGGGGTATTCCTATTTCATTTAGTGGAAGTTATTCAATGTCTGTTTGGATATTCCTTGAAGATGCTTCTGTCTTGAGTCAAGGATTACATATTAATTGGTCAAGACATTTACAAATTACTATTATTAGAACATCAAGATTAGAAGCTTATTGTTTTCCTCAAGGATATTATTCAGATATTATTTCAAATGATAATATTCAAAATAAATTTAGTTCAGCATTAAATGTTGGCCAAGTTTATTTAGTTGATGAACAAAGTTCAGAATCTGCTGTTTGGATTAATGTAATATGCGCAATGTCTCATTATAATCAAATGTTTTATGTTAATGGAATGGATGAAAAGACTTTGATAGAAAGAACTTTGAATAATGAAGTATTATATAAAGATACTAATGGAAATACTATCACTTCTTATAAACCAATGAGATATTTCTTTGGTAATGATGATACCAATATATATTTAACAAATTCAAAACTTGTAATAAGTAGTATAACAAATACTAAAAGAATATATTTTAGATCATTAACACTATTTAGAGATTATATACCTTATTGGTATAACAAAATACTTCGCAATATGAATTTGAACAATATAGAAGAAGGTCGAGTTCCTTCTGTTTTATTTTTTTGCAATTTTGTTGATTATGATTTAGATAGCAGTATATTAAATTATTTTTTACAATATCAAGAACGTACTAATAATGATTATATAAAATTTACTCAAGAAGAAATAAAATTAAAAAAAAATGAGGAATATTTAGATGCTACTTTCGAGCTATGTGCAAATTTCAGATTCATGCCACTATGTGAATTTAGTACTAAAACAAAAATGAAATATGATCCCGATAGAAATTATTGTGTATTTATATCCGATTGTGATTTAACCCAATTAAATGCATATTATTGTATGGAAGAACGAACTCCAATTAGTTGTTTACCAAATTATTATATTACAGCTGATGATGAGGATCAAATTTATTGTAGTGGAAGTTGCATAAGAGAACAAATAAGACATCCTGGTAATAATCAAACCCAAGGTATATGTAATTCATATTGTGATAAAGGGACTAAACAATGTCCAGGAACATCTTCATCTTTTCTTAATGATTATAAAACTAATTATGAATGTAACGAAAATAATTTTAGAATCGGTTATCATTGTTTAGGGAAACAATACAGTTCAAAAAGCGCTTTATTTTTTTCGAAGTGTTATAATTCGCCAAATTTTGCTGTGAATATAGATTCTGAAACTCAATATAAATATAGATATGGATATGTTTTGGAATTTTGGATGAAATTAGATGTTGCTTTAAATCAATGCCAAGATGGATATTCAACCCCTTTAACTAACGGGGAAAAGAGGGAATATTATTTTAAATCAAATGTTCATACAATATACTTCAATGTAGATGAAAATAAATTTTATTATATTTGCCAAGCAAAAAATAATCCAGAAAAACATGAAATTGCAGGAGTTCAAACATATGAATGGAATAAATTTTATTTAAGAACAAAATATGATCAATTAACAGTTGATTTATTTTTAAATTTCGAAGTAGCCAACCCGAAATTTACAATATCAGATTTTACGCCAAATGCCAAATCAAAATTAGTTTTAAATCAAATAAGTTTTTGTTCCAGATCTACTAATGGTGTTACTGGTAGGGGATGCTCAGGAATAAATTGGGGTTCAGCATATTATAGAAATATTCGTGTTTGGGATGATAGAACAGCAACGATTAAAATGATCCAAGATTTCAATAATGAATTATTCGAAGAATATCCCAATAGTTTAATATTATATTACCCATTAACTATTCAATTTATGGATACTAACACTATAAAAGAAGTCATAACAGGCATTGATAGTTTCTTTGTAGAGCATAGACAGAAGTATCAATTACAAAGTAGTGACGAAAATATTTTTTACAATTATGAATTAAACCACGATTGGGGTGATTCCAACCCAGGATATTTTATTTCAGCTGTGGGGGAGACCGAGGACGACCAAGGGGTAGTCACCCCCACACCTTGTCACCCTGCATGTAAAAGATGTTATTCATCCACTGCTGCAAATTGTTATGTATGCAATGAAGGATATGTTTTAAATGGAATGACTTGTATAAGAATAAATGGCTATTTTTTGAAAATACCAGCGAAAACAATGAATACAATAATTCCATTTAAAATAGAAAAAGATAATGTAAAAGTTAAAGAATTACCCGCGTGGACGTTTTGTATTTATATGAAATTCGAAGGTATTGTTGCTCAAGGTTCTTCACAACCTGTAATTATCCAATTTAAATCAGATACATTTATGGCTTATGATGTCGAAACGACAAATTTAGTTTTTATTGTCGGAAGTAAAGAAGCTTTTCGAGATAAAAATTTTCATGATTATTTCGGTATTTGGATACCGATATGTGTCGCTAATTATATGAGTGGAGCAATATTAAACGAAGTTTATCCAAATATGTTTACACTAAATGTAAATAAAGAAGATATCCCATTAAATGATGATTATAAAATCCCGGCTGAAGGTGTCAAAATTGATCAAATAAGTTTCCATTATCAAGTAATAGCGTTTTTTGCTGATTTTAGAGTATATGATCGTTTTATCCAAGGTAATTTCGGTACCGTAATATCATCCTCATCAGCCGCAGAGCATTTATTAATATATTATTCCTTGAACGGAAATGGTGCCTGTATACAAGCTGATTATTTAACAACATCAGATAAAATAGAAGTCGATTGTGTTCCTGATTATAACATATATGTCGACAACTCAAGGAAATGTGTAGATAATACTTATTATTTCGATACCCAGTTCGAATCAGAAAATATACCCTGTGCTGCCTGTGATCAAACTTGTGTAACGAAATGCTTCAAAGGCGATAAACAACAATGTACATGTGATATGGAAAACGGTTTATATTGGTTACGAAAACATGAAACAACTTTTCAAACATATTGCGAATATTTACCTTATATAGATTTTTCAGCAATTCAAGACGTAGAAATGTATGTACCTTCCAGTGCAACATATGAATCGACTTTGGAATTGTGGTTCTTTGCTTATAGTTATAATTTCGAAACTTTCAATTTTAAAAAAATGACAATTAATTGGAATATGCATAACAAAATCGAAGTGTATATGAAAGACGGCAAATTAAAGGCGAAATGTTATGCGATATCGGATAATAGAAGAGAAGGATTTTATACTGAATCAATAGAGCAAGATATAAATAAATATCGATGGAATAAATTGCGATGTGGTTCTGAATTTATTTCGCGTGAACATAAATATTTTTTTAATGGAGATGAAAGAAATCTTGTTATTAAAGAATACCCTGAAGATAGAGTAGGAAAAATAACTACATTGAAAATATCAAACGATGAAAATAGTTATGACTCATATGGATTCGTTTTTATACGAGAATTAAAATTATGGCAACAATATAATTATAAATACGTCGATTCATCTTTTATTAATCTTCAATCATATGGACCCTACTCAAAAGAAAGTCGAAAATCATTTGGCATTTTTCCAGGATTAATAGCCTATTATAAAAACGATTTTAAAATATCAGATTATGAAGCCGAATTAAATCCGCCTCATAGATATACCATAGTGAATTTATTAGGTGGTGAGGCAAATGTCGAAGTGCATTTGGTTAATAAATGGAATACAATGCGACGTCCTAATTTTATCGGATATAACATAGTCGATCCAACCAATGATGGAAGTTATAAAGATCAAACTTTGTGTGAAGAAGGTGAAGTCTATAATGAATCAAGTGATACTTGTACTAAACCTTTAACGACGCATTGTGAGATACCTGCTGATATCGGAGATTCTTGTTTGACATGTCCAGAAGAAACGATATATATTAATCCAAAAGATGGTTCTTGTGTGAATAATTGCCCAGTGGAAACTTATGCAAGAGATGACATTAATGAATGTCGTGATTGTCATAATACTTGTTATACATGTTTTGGCCCTTTTTATAATAATTGCACTTCCTGTACTGGACTTTTATGTTTAGTACCAGAATTACATATCTGTATCGATGCTTGCGAAGATTATGGACTAACTATGGATCCAAAAGATAGTAATATGTGTATTGAATTTGTTGCTGATGCGCAACTTCTGAATGTAATAGAAGGTGTTCCAATTGATGTGGAAAATTTTGAAAATTTAGAAGCAAGTATTAGTTATAATTCAAGAGCGGATAAAACGAGAATCAGGTGGGAATTTGATGCGAATGCTACTAGGTATATTAATAATGATCTTGATATGGTTTTTCCTTTCGATAGTCCATTTAATGGAGATGTTACTTCTTTAGATACTACAGTGGATAAAACATTTTTCGAATTTGGGAAAAAATACGTCGTGAATTTAGTAATAATAGTAGATAACGGAAATGGCATTGAAGGTAAAAGTGTAAGCGTAACAATTCCATTTGTTCTCACAATGAATTCTTATCCATTCAATGGCAATTTCAGAATATCGCCAACAATAGGTTTATATAACACAACAACATTTTTAATAGTTTGTGAAAATTATGAAGATGATACTACGAAAGATTTATTATATTCATTTTATTATAAAGAAAAGGGAACCAAAGGAACATTTAAGCTTTTACGTGGATGGTCATCCGAAGATGAAACGACGTCGAATTTCACCGTGGAATATTCAGCCTTACCTAGTAGTAATATAACAATACGATGCATAGTAAGAGATAATTATGGAGCGAGTACTATAGTTGAACAAGATATAGTCATAGCTACTTCAATGGATGATGGCATATATGATTTAAAACATGCCTTATTAAATTATAAATTACCCACTTTACGTACTGATGTTATTTATTATCATCGAAGTCAATATTTAATGAGTTTAGGAATTGATAAATATAAAATACAACAGCCAAATTTATATAAAACGAAATATAAATATTCCGCTGATAAATTAATGATAGTTAAAACAGATCCTCAATGCACTTTAGATTATTGTAATAATAATGGGTATTGTGACCTCATGGATGAATTTATTAATTGTCATTGTGATACGGGATTCATTGGACGAAATTGTCATATAGATAAAAATGGATATGATACTTTACAAAGTTATTATAATGAATTATTTAATAAATTAATTGGTGATTTATCTGAAAGTATTACTTATTTCCAATTTAAAACTTTCCATAATCTTTATTTCGGAGCTTGTCAATTTATTCTTGAGCCTGATTTCTTCAAAGTTAATTTAGATACTTTTCTCACTCTAGCAATGAATAATTATAAAAATTCGATATTGAATAATACTGCGGAATATTTTGATTTGATAGAATTTTATTATTCTTATGAATTAACCTTAATGGAACAAGAAAGAGGAAAAATTAAATATTTAACTGGATTAAAAGTTAGAAATATTACTTTAAGTGATGAATCAATGGCTGATTATAAAAGAAGTTTCGATTATATACAAGAAGAATTAATTAAATTAATGAAATATTTAGCTAATGAATATATACCAACCAAAGACTCATTCTTTTATGAATCTAAAAATTTCTATCTTGCTTTAACTCCAGTAGAACCAGATTTTGACGAAGTTTCATTTTTTGCACAAAGGAAAAATAATTATAGAACACAGGCTGAATTTATGAACTGTGTAAAATATTTAGAAATCGAAAGATTAAGAAATCCAAATTATTATCTATATTTAATCTATATTGAATATTATTATGCTCCATTTGCTTATAATAATACTTTATTAAAAAATAATACAAGTCCAGTTATAGATTTAAGATTATTTGATACCGTAACAGGAAAATTTTTGAGTATATCAGAATGTCAAGGTGCGAATAAAATAAAATTTAAAATGCCTTATTCAGGATATTATTATTTAGACGAATTTAATTCCCAGAAAAAATTATATGATCCTAATATATATAAAAGTCCTGATGATAAAATTTTCGAAGATCCTATATATATTATGGATAATGGAAATGTCACTGGTATTACTGTTGAAGAATTAAAAAAAGAGTGGTATCGAAGAATGAATATTACTCCTAAATATTATGATGAATTATTAGATGAATATGTTGATACAGGAGTATCTTATATGAATTTTACTAGTGATACTAATTTTATTATTTTTAGCAGTTCACATTTGACTAAATTTACTACATTTTTAGTGCCGAACAATGCAACATTTAAAACTAATAATAGATTCTTTTATTTAAAGAGACCAAGAATTTTAAAATTTTTCCCCAATTATACCAAATCATGGGGTGTATTTCTTTTCATTGCTTTATTAGCTCTATATTTAATAATCTTAAGTATTTTATCAATATATGATTCTAAATATAGAAATAAAGAGGCTTTATTAGAATATATCAAAGATGAAGTAATTCAATTTTCTCTTCGTTATAAGAAAGAAGAAGATAAAAATAATTATATCCCGAATATATTTAGGAAAAGATATGATTTTAGATATTTCGAAGAAAATCGAGGAGTTAATAATAAATTAGCTAATACAACATATCAAACAAATGAGGATATAAAGACAAGTACTGGTTTTTGGAAAGAAGACAAAAAAAATGATATGAATTTAAATTCTGAAGGAGAAAAATTGAGTGATATTGATATGGAAGATATTATGAATATAAATGATCAAAAACCAAAACTTAGAAGTAATTTCTTTCATCAAGGAAGCGTAAAACAAAAAAAATTAACACTCGAAGATAAATTAAAAAGAAAGACAAATAATAATAACAACTTTTTTTATAAGACGAAAAATAATGTAGAAGAAATGAAGAAAAGAAAAAGACGACAAATGCAAAGTGGAATAAATGTAAATAATGATAAACAGCAACGCGAATTTGAAAACGAAGATGAAGTTCGACATCAAGAATTAGAAGAATTTGCCAGTATTGATTTATTCTTTTGTGAATTTTTATCAACAAATATTTTTAGTAGATCAATATTAATTAATTCATATTTAATCGTTTCGATATTTAGTCCAAGATGGAAAAAGCAATCTTTATTATTAACAGAAATGTGCGCAATGATTATATTAATTTCAGTCTTTTTAACAAATGATGAAACTATAAGAACAAAAAAAGAATTAAATCAAATTTTAATATTATCTATTATATGTATGATATGTGTTGATTGCTTTATGTATATTTTTTCGTTCTTTTTTTTCAGCTTTCCGACTAAAGCTCATAGAAAATTATTTAATTTAGTAATTCATGATCATCAATTAGAAATTTTAAAAGAGTGGGATAAAACAGAAAAACGTATGCAAAAATTCGAAATTTTTGGAATGATATTTAGTGTTGCTATATGGATCTTTGCTTTTTATATATCGTTTGGATTTACTGTGGTTTGGATTTATCAAAGAAATGCGTTCTTAATCTGTTTCTTGTTTACTTTTCTTTTTAATTTCATTGGTGGAGAATTATTAATGGAATTTTTAATAGCACTTTTATATTTAGGAAGGGAGCATAGTCCATTTTTCAGATTTTGTGCTGAAGGATTAAATAGAATAAGAAATATAAGATGTCTTTCGCCTTGAGAATATAGGAATCATAAATAATTTATTTTTAATGAGCAAATATGAAATATGAATTTTAATTATTATATAGATAATTATATATAATTATTATGTATATTTTAATATAATTTTATTAATTATTAGATATATATAAATATATATATATAATTGGGG
>ERZ842401.6163-NODE-6163-length-12933-cov-7.496117_pt1 | contig 12933 bp, 12 predicted proteins | sample MGYA00521270_ERZ842401 | MGnify/ENA primary metagenome ERZ842401 (study PRJEB31892, sample SAMEA3878208) | bioreactor metagenome | biome: Moose rumen | place: Sweden | collected 2011-10 | study: EMG produced TPA metagenomics assembly of the PRJEB12797 data set... | reverse complement strand
CGGGGAAATCCGCATTGGGCAAGGCGCTGCATTATTTGCTGGAACAGTGGCCGTATCTGGTACGGTATCTGGAAGATGGCCGTCTGGAGCTGAGCAACAACCGAGCCGAGCGCAGCATAAAGCCGTTTGTGATGGGACGGAAGAACTGGCTGTTTGCCAACACGCCGGCCGGCGCACAATCCAGCTCGGTGATCTACAGTCTGATTGAGACAGCCAAGGAGAACGGACTGGACCCCTACTCCTATCTGACGTGGGTCTTCCGCCAGGCGCCGGTGCTCTCCAGAACTGACCTGCGCTGGGCAGAGAAGCTCACCCCGGACCGCGCCCCGCAGGAGTGCCGCACTCCCACATTTTTATCTTGACACCAGATGAGCCCGGCCACCAGGCCGGGCTCATCTTTTTGACGCGCGTTCATTTGACGGTTACGTGGACTGCACTATTGCTTGAGCAACAACCACATAGTAATTACCTACTGCCGTTAAGCCTTTGTCGTTCAATAAGGTATAGGTCAGCGGGTCGATACACTCGAAGTTTAGACTCTCATTCTCCAGCCGTAGTATCAGAAGTTAAGATACCTCTGGCTTTTAACACTTCAATATTTAGGGCATCCTCTATGTCATTTTTTAGCGTACGCATATTCTTGTAGTAACCACGCCGGATTGCCTCTAAAAAGGTGTTTAAAACCACGTTTCTTTCTATTAGTTTTTGATCTTCACCGCTCAATTGAGCATAAAGCACATTATAGTTTTTGGCAGCAATTTTCAGCTTATCCTCTATGCTTATTTCATCAAATCTAATTACCTTTGAAAACCGTGAAAAAATAGGAGATCCGAGGCATTTCTCTGCTTCTTCTGCAGACTTATAATTACTTGTGCAAATGATGATGCACCTTTCAACATTTACACTATAATTTTTATCAACAAATAAGCCTTCATCAAACATTTGATAAAAGGCGTTATAGAAGAGGCTATTTACCTTGTCAAACTCGTCTAACAAAATAACATTTGACTCTCTTCGAATCAGTTCTTGAGCAAAGCTGTCCTCTCCATGTTCTCCTCCAAATATATACTTATACGCCTCTCCTGTCTGTTGCATAGAGAACTGTATACGCAACATTTCTCCGCCAAATTTAGAGTTGATGAATTTCGCAGTTTCTGTTTTTCCAACACCTGAATCACCCAAAAACAGTATTGTAATTGGCTTTTTTCTCTGCGGATTTACCAGAGAATACAACGCCGGCAAAAGTCTGCGAAGGACATTTGGCTGACCTATAACTATGTTTGAATAATCAGATGCAATCCCCTTAAGTATTTCCAAATCAAGGGATGGTCGATCAGACGTTGACTCAGAAATAATATCGGGGTATGTTTTTTTCACGTCGTCATAGAATTTTTTTGGAGGGTTGTTTAGAAACAGATTTTTTATCTGAATACGGGGGTTTTCAAAAATATTGTTTGAGACACCCAGGATAGCCCACTCTTTAATTCCACCATAATCATCAGTATAGATTATTAGATTTTCAACATCCAGTGGCGCTTCGAAATGCTTACTTGCCCCTTCAATTGCAATTGTTTCTTTGCTGATATGTTTGATTACATCGCCGATTGTATAATACGAATCAACGTTTTCTATTAGTTTGCTAAAGTCAGAATCAGATCCAAAATGAATGATAATCTTTTCCATATTATTCAGCTATCCCCGCTATAATCACATCGTACACATCAATCTGCTCTGGTTCTGCCGTTCCGCATGCTTTATCATCATATTCAATTCTGTCTTTTGTTACAACGCCAAATTGGAATTCACTTGTCAAATCCAACTTTTTCTTGTCAGTTGTACCAACGTTTACAGCATATAAAGATAGTTGCATCTTCGGGATATCTGACATTGTATAGTTGTTCCGAAATGCCATGCTGCTGAATCTGAAAATAGTTTCTTTTTCATCGAGGACAGCAATGAATTCATAGTATCCACGACCACGTGAGATAGCGGCCTCAATCTTCGACACATCAATAGTAAACCTTTCTCCATTTTCTCCATTAATTGGGACATTCCCGTCGATCATCGTGAAAAAAGGTGCCATTAGCATCATATAAGAAAACGAATTGCCTTGTGGAAATAGTTTGACTTTTTCAAACTGCTTAATTGCGGTGTGCTTTTTGTTTTCATCTTTTTTCTTTTTGGAATCAGTGTCAATTAATTCGACAAAGTCGGCAAGCAGCGTATTTTCCAGAATAGTCTTAGCAATCTTCTCTTTCTTTGCTTCAACACCAGCATGCCCCTCAAGCGAGGCTTCGACCCCTACCCCAGTCAATGCTTTAAACAGTGTTGATAGCCCTTTCCCTTTTGTGCTTACACTTACTTCTGCTTGAGCTGCAGCCCCGGCATCACCTGTAACATCCGCAATGAACTCCGTCGTTTTCTTTAGCTCTCCTCCGGACGTGATTTGCATATAATCTGCAGCTGTTCCCTCATCGAAATATATTACTTTTACAAATCTCATATCAACTATCCTTTACCATTTTCTAATGCTTTCATTATCGGAAACGAAACACATATATCAATACAAGCTTCTCTCCACATCCTCAATATAGTCAACAATCACATTCACAAGTCTGATTACTAACTGGGCTTCTCTTTCTTGAATCAGCGGTCCATTTGGATGTGCTATAGTGTTATTATTCCGCAACTCATTTACAGAATTAATGATGCCAGCACCGCTTCTCATAATTGTTTTAATCCTCGCAGCCACATCGGGCGGCTGAATGTTATTTCCGTAGTAGTCATGAAGCTTATTATACAAAGCAGATAGGCTATCTTCTCGACCATAAACAATCTGATGATCTGTCAATAGTTGTCTAAGGTATCCATGAAACGCAGTGTGAATGCGGTCTACGGCTGAATCGTATTTCCCGCCACGGATAAAAACCGTCGCATCATCTATGGCTTTTTGGATCGTGCCAGATCTCGAAGCAATTTGGTTAAAGTCTACACTGGCAGAATCATCGGATTCCGTGAGTAGTTTCAGTACGGGCGCAAATACCTGTGAAATATGGACTCGACGTTCGGAATAGCCACCAACATCTCTTATCTGTATCCACCACTCTGCAAGGCTGTCACATGTGATTGGATATTCAAATCCCGCTTTTGCTGCCACTGCGCAGATATATCTATGCCGCTTCTGAAACGCTTCTTCTACGCCCTCATCTTTGTATGACGTCCCGGTTGCAATTGCCGTTAGGAGTTCCTTTTCTTCTTCTATCTGCTGTATCGTGATTTCTTTCGTTGCCGGAAGCGCCGCCCGCCAGTCAATGAATCGCTCTATGAGCGGCCGTATCATCACATTGGCAATCTGATTGCGCTCGTCTGTGTGGAATTGACCCAAAACAGTCAAAAGGTCGCTCTCCACAGCGTCTTTACGCTTTCTTATTGCTGTAAAATCGCGATATTTCAATTGGAACACAATATCCCAAAAGTCAATGCCACCATTCCAATTATCATGATTATTGAATTCAACGGTCAAAGTGCCGTTTTTAATCACAGAAACTGCATCTATGTTTTTGTTTTCTTGAAACACTCGCAGTGCAGTTGAAACCAGATCTTTCCAATATGCCTCCATTTACATACCTGCTCTCTCGACTTTAATGCAGTATCTTTCACAGTTCCCGCATGATCTCCATAAACCGGTCCTGCGTATATGCTCCGTCGATGCCAAATTCACAGTTCTTGAACACCACGCGGCAGTTCGGGCTGGCTTGTGCCTGCCGCGTCCTAATTTCCAGAGAAAAAATACTCCCTCAAGAAAAAATAGCATGCTCGAAGTCCGTCGACGCTTTTTCCTTTAATTCAGCAGCCTTATTGTAATAGGTATTTGCCCCACCCTTAGTTGAATGATACTTTTCCACAATAGCTTGCTGTTCCGGGATTGACGGAACTGGGATTCTGATTGCTCCGATTTCATCGCTATTCAAGTTGTACTGACCTCCACCCTGTCTACGCATGACTGCTATTTGTTCTCTCACAAGCGGGGTCATAAATAGAATATTTACATATTCCGGCAAAACAATAGATGTATCGAAGCGGTATCGAATTAGATACGATGCATAAGTATAAACATCCCTACTATGAAATACCGCTGCTTTTCCGACTAAGTCTTTGCTTCCGTTAGTCCTTGTGATTAGAAAATCACCGTCTCTTAGAAGCCATTTATCCGGTTCTTTATCTGTAATAGCGTATTTTAGCGGTAGATATTTTAACTCGGAGTAGTCTATCTCGCCGTTCACAACATTTGACATCCTGAGAACTGGAATCATTCCTTTTTTCTGAGTTGGAGAAGCCTTGACGGATAAACCGAATAAAGACTCGGTTTGCAGGTCATTTATGCTATAGTTTTTGCATTTAAAACTTCCGTACACATTGTCAAGGCGTCCTTCTTTTAGTATGTAGCCCACTTCCCATCTTCGCGTGGATGTAAATGGAATAATCTGCATTATAGATTCTGCGGCAGATAGTTTTTGGGGTTCCTGCTTCTTTAGATCAGAAACCTCGGACTGAATATCAAGTAGCAATCCATCACTGAAGTTGTTGCCCTTTTCAATGTTGTCATCAGCCTCGGCAAGGGTAGCGTGGTATGCTTTGAGGATTTCCTGTTGCTCTGGGATAGAAGGGACAGGGATATCAAAATTCTTGATGAAGTCATACCGAGCCCGTGTCTTCATTCCCTTTGGCTTTACGGAGGCTACATAGTCCATAAAAAACTTACAACGTAAGGTGAAAAACAAGTATGCAGGAATAATCTGTTTTGTATCAATAATGTATGAAGTATAGTCTGTTGAAGCGTAAATCTCCCCCCATGCATTAATAGCGAAAGCGCCTTTCTCAAAGTTGATATTTGAAACCAACAAATCGTTAAGATGCGATATATTCATGTCGCTTTTGGTATTCCTGTTTATAAAGGACACTTTTCCATCTGAAAAACGGATTTTTGAAACAATTTTACTCTTCATAGGTATATCACAAGGCTTGATCTTTTCTTTTCTCGGTGTCAGGATTTCTTTTAGGCTTACCAAAGGAAATGTACTGTGAAGTTCTTTCGAGAATAGGAGCATGTCAATATTCCAATCCTTGAAGACAGAAAACTTCTTAGCGGCAAAAATCATAGTTTTCTATCCTCCTCCTTATCAATATACCTATAATAAAAACCATCTTTCAACTTGTATTCTATTGCAAATTTCTTTATTGGCCACATCTCATTTGTTATACGATATTTTTTATATTCCTTTACCAGTGCCGGAAGTTGGTTTCCTTCTGATGCTGCACCGGTTGTAGTGATTCCTGCGTCCTCAACCTTGGCAATGGGAATATCATAGTCAAATTTTTTCTTTATGACGGGCTTGATTTCCTCGGCTATCAGCTTTTTCAAATCGTCCAGTGCATTTTCTGCTGCTTTCTTCGCGTCTTTGTTATTTTTTTGCTGCTGCTGAATAGAATCAATGTCCGCTTCGATAGCAGAAGTGTCCTTTTTCTCCTTCTTGGCTTGTTTCAGTCTGCCTCGTGCATCTTTGAGAACATCCTTAAGGGAATCTGTCTTAGCATCACAGGTAGCGATAGTCTCTGTCAAAAAATCTATCTCTGCCTGATGCAGTGCCGTCACCTCAATAATTGCCTCTTTTTTACATTTGCCATATTCGTCTTCTTCAACCGCAGTAAATTTGCGCATAAAAACAAGGCTCGGTTTAACAGTTGCTCCGGCGGCAATAAAAACATCCTGCGGTATGGAGCATATTAGGATCAGTTTTGCACGACCTTCAAAATATTCTCTGACTGCAGCAAGGTTTTTGTTGTTAAGTACGCCTTCGGGGAGAACCATACCCATACGTCCGCCTTTTTTTAGCAGACGGAGACACCGCTCCATAAAAAGCACCTCTGTGAGGGTACTCGTGCTGCCAAGATCATAAAGCGAAACAATGACTTGCCGATGTGGTCATCGACCTGCTTAAGAGCGTCATCATAGTCCTTCCCATATTTGGCTTTGTATTTTCTCTTCATCTCCTCATCAGTAAAGCGATCAGCCTCGGAGATAAGCTGATTACGGTCAACATTCTGACCGAATGGCGGATTCGTTAAAATCACATCAAATCTATCCTCAAATATACCATTGACATTGAGCAGACCATCGTGGTGATGTACGCCGCCGTGACCATCACCATGCATAATCATATTCATTTTGGATGTTCGTGCCATACGAGGATTTGCATCCGTTCCATAAATACAATTGCGGGAAAGCTGATACATTCGGCTTCCTTCGATAGATGTATCGAGTTCGGTATTCAATGCCGTTTGCATTTCATCAATTTTGTCGCTGATTTCTATCTGTTCTTTTTCGGACTTGCTGTCAAAGTCATCTCCTTCAAGAGAGGCTCTCAGTTTTTCTTTCTGTGACCTGACATCAGCTTCTATTTTCTCGCGCACATATTCAAATGCCTTGATGAGAAATCCGCCGGAGCCACAGGTCGGATCGCAAATAACTTCGCCTTCCTGAGGATCGAGTATCTCCGTCATAAAATCCACAATCGTTCTCGGTGTAAAGAACTGTCCAAGTTCACCACGGAAGGTTGTGCCAAGGAATTGCTCAAAAGCGATGCCTTTTACATCATCCTGCGTATCAGACAGATTGTAGTTTTCGAGTTTCTCCAAAATCTGAACAAAGCTGTTCTCTCTGATTTTGATTTCATCATTATCCTCAAACAGATGGTCTTCCTTAAATTCGATTTTTGTGGTGTCGAACAGGTTCTGCATGTATGGCTGGTCAATGCCTCTCGCTTTCAAACCGGGACGCACATTCTTTTCGTAATTATCAGCTTGAGACATATACTCCGCTTTGGTAAATACCTTTGTGCCTCTTTGCTGACGCTCATATCTGATCTTCATGAAAAGCAGTTTGCTGATCTCGTCAAATGCTGCTTCAGGAGACAGTTTGTCATTATTACGAATGATGTTGTGACAAGCCTGCAAGGTTTTTGTGAATTCCTCGCGTGTAAACGTCTTTGTTTGGTTTTTAATCTGCTCGATTTTCTTCGCATTTGCCAAATCTTTTGCCGTGGGGATGGCAACAATCTCTTCTAATTCACGTGGGATATATCCCCTGATAATGGAAAAGTATTTGGTTTCTTTTTCGTTGGATGCGACAAAAAATTCCGCACCGGTATATTTAGCGTAGTTACTTCCTTGGTAATAGTCCTCCACGCGAAGCTTAACATTTTCCGCTTTTGTTTCAATTACAATAAACGCGTCTTTTAGCGCATCCCTATCCGCTTTACTTTGCCAAATGACAATATCGGCTCTGGCGTGACCTTTCCCCCTTTTGGATCCGGTTACCTCCATTTCCTGTGCCATTTGATCAAGGCTGTATCCATAATCATTAACTAGCGTTGTAATGTAGCGTTGTCTAACTTTTTCCTCAGGTTTTGCAACGAGCCATTTCCCCGCTAATGGACAATATATTTTTCCATCCTTTTCTTGGATTTCTATTTTGCTCATATCCTTTGCCCCCTAATACTTTCTCAAGTAAGATATCCGTTTTTTGATAGCGCTTAACACCCGAATTACATGATGCTTGTTCACGCCTTCAGCCGATACGTCCGATTCCTGTTCCCACCCTCGGCAACAACAATCTCCTCCGCAATGAGTTCGGCGAGGTAGTCCCTGACGCGCGACGGCTTGAGATCCACATATTCGGCGATCTCTGCGGACTTGGCCGCCGGATGATCGGTCAGATAATCAATAATCATCTGTCTTTTTGCCGATTTTATCGTCGAGTTATTTTTATCGCCGATTTTTATCGCCGATTTATCTGTGCTTGTCGGCGATAAAACGAGTGATAACGTGATACGATCCGGGTTCATACTTTGCGTGATCGTCGGTTCCACCCAGCCCTGATCGTGCCAGACACGGAAAATGTTGGGAATGCCGCTGCCGGCACGTTCACCTATATCGATCATATTAAACATTTTCAGCATGGTTCCGTTGCGGGGATCAGACAGACCGCCGGCCTTTGCCGCGGCAAGCTCAATGCGGAAATTTCCCGGATTGCTCATGGTGATCTCGCCCCGGCGCTTGATAATCACGAGACCGCCTCTGCCGTAATAGTCCGCATTGACCAGGCAGTTCGCCAGCGCCTCGCGCACGGCCTGATGCACAGGTGTATCGTCCACACGGAAAGGCCCCTCCATCTCAAACGGCACTTTGAGATCAAGCTGCAGCTTATTATAGGCGCGGAAGAAAAAATCAAATATATTTCCACTCCAGTCTCCGGAGGAGGAGACAAAGCGATCCGTCCAGCGGTGGGTGTCGTCATAGACCTCGCGAAAATCCAGGAAATACTGCGGATACTCCCGCACGATGTCATATTCATTGCCGAACATCAGAAGACCGGCGGCGGTCGGGTGCTTTTTTCCGTCTTCACCGATTCCTGCGGCTCCCATTTTCAGCAAGAATTCCTCGTCCTCCAGCGTGTCCCAAACATGGCCGGGGCGGGACAAACGCATCCGCTGCCGGTACCCTCGAAGACTGTCGGCGTTGAACACATCCAACCCCATGTCCTGCAGCACCAGCATATCCTGGGTCTTGACGGAGGCGTCACGATACATGGCACGCAATTCCTCGCCGGTGCATTTGTAATCGCCCTCGCCGTTGCGGCGGTAGGTGTTCAGCGGATTGCCATCCACGTACACGGGCTTATACGTGCGGTCGGCGCGGGGAATTTGGATCACAACAATGTGATTCCCATTGACGTTTTCTATCACAACATCCTTCGACGAAAGTACATTCACGCTGGCCTTGTTGGGATTGTTGACCATGTCCCAGAACTCCTTGACCAGTTTTTCGGGATCGGGCAAATCGACCGTGTGGAGGGTCTTGTCCTTGTATTCCTCCACGCCCAGCAGGATAACGCCTCCCAGGGTGTTGGCAAAGGCGGAATAGGTCTCCCAAATACTATGGGGCAGGCCGCCCAAGGCTTTCTTTGCCTCGATGCGGTTATTCTCCCGGTACGTCTCAAGATTGTTCAGGTCGATCATTTTGCTTCCTCCTCTGCCGGAATAAACTCCATGATATCATCAATGGAGCAGTCCAGCGTCGCGCAAATCTTACCGAGGGTATCTGTGGATACATCCTTTCCACGGGTAAGTTGCCCTAAAGCGTAATGGGTGATCCCGGACTGACGCTCCAGATCGCTTTTTTTCATATCCTTATCAATCAGCAGTTTCCACAGCTTCTTATAACTGACAGCCATGCGGGTACCTCCCTGCAAGTGCTTACAAAAATACATATTTTGTTATACCACGAATCTCCTATAAATTCAACTGATCCGGATGAAATTCATCAAACTCTTTCTAAAAACTGTCAGGTTTCCTCTGGACTTCCGGCTTCCTTCGTGGTATATGTTTGTGCTGCAAAGGAGGCAGGAAGTATGAAAATCCTGGAAGAACTGTGATACGGCAACATCAACCCCAACGAGCGAGACGTAAAACCCGGCAGCAGGTTGCATAAGCTGGGTGCGCTCATTGTTCGGCACGAGGAAACTCTCATGCCACTGCTCTCGGAGCAGGCCAAGGAGATCTATGAAAAGCTGCGGGACTGTCAGTCGGAGCTGCACGGGATCAACGAATGCGAGGCATTCTGCATCGGTTTTCGGCTCGGTGCCAGAATCACATATGAGGCAATGGAGGGGAACGATATCCCCTCCATTGATGATTAAGGGGGTGTTTTCATGAGAAACCGACTCTTGGTCGTTGGATCTATGTGCGTGCTCCTGCTGTCGGTGCTGGGTTGCAGCACTGACAATTCCAGCGTTATCAGCGCAACCACCGAAGACCGACAGACAATTATCGAAAACGCTGTGTCAGCAACCTTGGTTTCAGAAGATGACGATTCCGATTCTGCTTCGCCCGTAACAGAGGGCACGGAATCAGCAGGAAAAGAGGCGCCTGTGGCGTCTACAGTTTCCGAGACACCACGGGTGAACGATTCAGATGGAAATAGGACTGGGGAGCCAGAGAATCCCGTCATAGGAGATTTTCCAAAAGAGCAAGCGCTTATCATGCCGCTGGAAGACGATGATTCTCGGCAAGAGGACACCGTCCGATCTGAAGCTGCTCTGCAGGAGCCGGAGGTACTTGCACCGGCGGAACCACCCGAGCCAACGGAGCCTCCTGCTCCAATTGAGCCACCTACGGAACCACAACCCAAGAGCGCCTACGATTACCCATTCGATATCAATGTAATCCACTCCGACTGTATCGCCATCGGAGAGAGCATGGGCTATACGCTGAACGCCTCGCTGTCGCCGCAGGATGCCACATGGTGGAACCCGGTCACAGCGTCAGAAAGCAATCAAGGTGATACACTGCGGGCGAGCCTGAAGCAGTATATCCAATTTCATACGGTCAGCAATCTCGGCGCATACGGACTGGACGAAATCACGGAGTTCAATATCTGCTGCGAAGCAAACGGCGATGGATATACAATTTACTTCGTATTCGCATAAATCAGCCATAATAGGTTAGGGCAATCCGCCTTAACCTTTTTCGTTTCAATGGCCTTGACAGATTTTTGGGTCTCCGGTACAATAACTGAGCATCGTTCAGATGCGACAACTGAATACCATACATAAAACCGTTCGGTGAACACACCGAGATTGTCCTTGAAACCAAAGCCGATCCACATAGCTTTCGAGCATGAGAGTTTATCTCTGCCTTGAGAGCTGTGTGGGTCGGCTTTTTGCGTTCAAGCTGTAAATATTCTGTGAATTTTTGTTCGAAGAGGGTGCCAAGCCCCGATTTTCGTTCCTATACAAGTGGGAAACAACCGCTAAAATCCAAGAAAAGTGTGGAATACATAGTAGAACACTTTTTCAGACGCTCCCTAAAAGTGGAAACGCTTTTCCATGCAAATAAGAGCTCCGATGAAAGCCGGCATGTAAATAATTTGCGAATGTTTTGACCGAAGGTTGTATTTTTAACCATTCTCGTGCTCTACCAATTGGAGGAATTTTTTATTCTTGGTTATCAAACCGGGAAAAGGTGTGGAATAAAGAGTGGGAGGTTTTGTTATTCGGCTCCTAAAAATTGAAAAACCATTCTGTACATACGGGAAAAAGTTTTAACGAGGGGTATAAAAATGCCCGTTCCCGTGCTCTACCAAGTGAGGGGATCTTTTTCCCTCGTCACATAACAACTGAATATCCTGCCGACGGGATACCTCCGGAGAAGACCTTGCCATGACAGCGGATCAACGATCCGTGCCCAGGAGAAAGGCGCAGTAATGCGCCCGCAGAAAAGCGGACGGCGAGCGAGGCGTTAAAAGAGAGCAAACGTGGTCGAAAGCGTAAGAGCACAGGAACGACGTCGGGCATACAGGAAAGCACAAAATTCTTTCGGACGGCGCCGCGCCGCTTGAACTTTCTCTCTCGCAGGAGAGGTTTCGTCTGAAATCGCAACACGAATACTGATCCTATCTTCGGGAGCCACAGAAAGGGGGCGGTGGCTATATGATTGCGCCAACGCTGTATGAACAGGATAAAAACTATGAAAGGAATTCAAGCATGACAACAGAAAACAAAAACGCTCTCACCGTCATCGACGGTGAAACACTGATGGACATGAGATTGCCGCCGACGAAGTTTTGTGTAGAGACTCTGCTGCCACAGGGCGTATCAATCCTTGGAGGCGCACCAAAGATCGGCAAGTCCTGGCTGGTGCTGGATCTTTGCATTCGCGTCGCCAAAGGCGAACCGCTGTGGGAGCTACCGACACGCCGAGGCGCAACGCTGTATCTCTGCCTGGAAGATCCGCTCCGCCGTGTGCAGGAACGCCTCAACTGCATCACCGACGAGGTGCCGCCCAACGCTTTCTTTGCAACAGCAGCGGGAACACTGACAGACGGTCTCTGCGAGCAGATCAAAAGCTTTTGTAGCAGAGCATCCCGATACGGCGCTGGTCGCCATTGACACCTTTCAGATCGTAAGAAACAGTACTGCTGACACCTCTTACGCCAACGACTACGACGAGGTACGAAAGCTGAAGCAGCTCGCCGACGAACTGAATATTTCTCTTCTGCTGGTGCACCACCTCCGCAAGCAGGGAGACAGCGATCCGCTGAACAAGCTCTCCGGTACCACGGGAATCAGCGGCGCTGTGGACGCGGCCTTCGTTCTGGATCAGAGCAAGCGAAACGCCACCGGAGCAACCTTGATCTGCACGGGCAGGGATATCGTATACAGAGAATTGGAACTGAACTTCTCCAAGGAAAAATTTGTGTGGGAGCGGATCTCCGATTCCCTTGAAAATCCGATGCTGGCACTGCCGAAGGAATTGGTTCCGCTGGTTGAGTTCATGAAGCAAGAGAAATCCTTCTCCGGCAGCAACACGGAGTTCACGGAGCGGTACAATTTTTTCTCCGGCGGGAGTCTCTCACCCAAAGCTCTCAAGCAGATGATGAACCGCTGGCGGTACTCGCTGGAGAAACAGGGCGTGGTCTTCGAGAGTCACCGCAGCAACGGACAGCGGCTGCTGGAGATTTCTTTCTCCCCTGCCGGTGACGGAAGTGCCGTAAGTGACGGAGAAACCACGGTGTGCGTTTCCTGCGTTCCTTCCGTCCCTTGCGTTCCTGTGACGGCACCGTGAGCCCACAGAACGCCCCGTGTCCTCTTTTCCCGGCGAAGACGAGGATGTACCCGCCGCGAGTGTACGGGCAACCGTGGGCGAAGGAATCGCAAATGTCCCCCCTGTGTATTTTGACGGGAGAAGGAAAACCCGAGCAAAACTTCCAGGGTCGAGAAACGAGCAGGTGAAAGGGGCGGCGCCTCACACCGCCCCCGCTCACATCGGACGGCAACGCCGACCGAGGAAAACGCCCGTGTTTGGCGGGTTTTCA
>ERZ842401.6162-NODE-6162-length-12934-cov-4.556177_pt1 | contig 12934 bp, 6 predicted proteins | sample MGYA00521270_ERZ842401 | MGnify/ENA primary metagenome ERZ842401 (study PRJEB31892, sample SAMEA3878208) | bioreactor metagenome | biome: Moose rumen | place: Sweden | collected 2011-10 | study: EMG produced TPA metagenomics assembly of the PRJEB12797 data set... | reverse complement strand
ACGGCATCATCGCCCCAGACCGACGGCTGAACCCCCATGCCTACGAGGTGCAGTACTACTACCAGAACATCTGGGTTGCCGACAAGGGCTTGAAAGAAGGCCGCTTCGAGGTGTACAACGAGAACTTCTTCCGCACCCTCGACGGCATTGAGCTCCACTGGTTTGTAGGCGGAGCCGGAGGCCGTCACCATCACGCCAGTGCCGATCGTCCTGAGGGCATGACCTTCGGGCATGGCGGCGTCATCGCCCTCGACGGCATTAAGCCACAGCAGCGCAAGACCATCACCGACGAAGCCATGCAGCAGACCATTCAGCGCGTCCTCGGACACCATGGCGACCAGGAAATCTTTGTCGTCTTCCAGTTCAAGTCGAAGGATGGTGAACCCCTCATTGACCCTGGTCAGGTGGTAGCCCGCCAGCAGTTCGCTCTGAGCGAGTACCAATTCCCCAACCTGAAGACCGACGGGTCTACCTCTGTCGCAAAGGAAGAAACCAATACTTATGTCAAGCTGTCTGCCAATGGCACAGATTTTTCCGTGGGCAAGCGGAGTGGCCTGATTGACTACCTCAACGTCGACGGACGCCGCATGTTACAGTTCCGCGAGAGCATCACACCAGAGTTCTGGCGTGCTCCCACCGACAACGACTATGGTGCCGGCTTGCAGCACCGCTTCCAGACGTGGAAGAACCCGCAAATGAAGCTGAAGAGCGTCTCTGTGGACGATGGTTTACCTGTCGTCACAGCCACCTTCGACCTCCCCGACCAGAAGGCCACCCTCACCATGACCTATACCCTGACCAACGACGGCGAAGTTGTCGTGCGCGAGCAACTGACCACCGACAAGGATGCCAAGGTAAGCGACCTGTTCCGCTACGGCATGCAGCTACAGATGCCCAGACAGTTCGACCGCATTGAGTACTATGGCCGCGGCCCCGTCGAAAACTACGTCGACCGCAACAGCAGCGAGTTCCTGGGCGTCTATTCCAGTCCTGTGCTCGACGAATACTTTGAGTATGTCCGCCCGCAGGAGAGTGGTAACCACACTGATGTGCGCTGGTTCCGCGTGCTCGATGCCGACGGCCGCGGCTTGCAGTTCTACAGCAACGCCCCGATGGAAGCCAGCGCCATGCCTTACACCATCGACCAGCTGGACGACGGTCCCTCGAAAGACAAAGCCTGGGGACACCATAGCGGCGACCTCGTTCCTGCCCGCCGCACGCAGGTCTTCATCCAGCAGCGACAGTTCGGTCTCGGCTGCATCAACAGCTGGGGAGCATGGCCCCGTGAGGAGTACCGCCTGCCCTATAAGGACTACGACTTCACGTTCGCTATCAAGCCCGTGAAATAGGCTGGGAGAACGCATGGGCGGGTGTCCTAAACTCATCCATGGTCAGGCGCGCCTCACTCAGCGAGCTAGCCGTGGTGCTGTTGATATATTCAACGTTCTCAAGTTGAGGAGTTAAAGGAGTTAAGGGAGTTAAAGTAACACTTTTTCGTGAAATAGCATAAAGTAGAAGAAGAAAATACGCAAGAAGGCTGTTTGAAAAGAAAGCCCCAACCTTTTTATACCGTTACAGAATGTAAAAGCTGCGGAAAAAGAAAAACTTTGTTTGGCGGTAAATTACTTAATTGGTAACTTTTCGCCAATTTGAGATGAACAGATGAAAAATAAAATTAAGACAATCATCACTGGGGTATGCGCCGTTCTAATGGTTTCTGAACTGGCGCTTCGATTTGGTCTGGGCTTTTGCGATGCCTTACTATACCAAAATAGCGACAAATATGAGTATATCCTACAACCGAACCAGGATAGACGAAGGTTTGGAGCCCGCCTGCTGGTAAATTCCTATTCACAGCGAAGCGAGGAGCCTGACAGTACGAAAATAAAAGTGCTAGGACTAGGCGACTCTGTTCTTTTTGGTGGCAGCTGGATAGACCATGAATCTCTGGCAACAACGCTTTTTTCAAAGGAGACAGGTATGCAAATGCTGAACATTAGCTGTGGAAGTTGGGGGCCAAACAACTGCGCAGCTTATCTTGAAGAAAATGGAACATTTGATGCAAAAGCTATGGTCTTAGTTTGCAGCAGCCATGATGCGTATGATAAAATGTCGTTCATTCCTGTGGTTGGAATATGGCCTGGGTATCCAGAAAAGCAATATAAAATAGCTATCTGGGAAGCCATTAACCGCTACATGATACCTGGCATAAAGAAACTCTTTCAGACCACGCAATATGCAGACCCTGATGCAGAAGTAGTGAAAAATGCCAATGAGCCTCAGGTAATCAAGAAATCGCCAAACTTTGTAAGTGGCTTCGACGAACTAAAGCATATAGCCGACTCGCTCGCCATCCCCATGTACATCTACCTGCATGCAGAACGCAGTGAAATAAAAGCCCAAAAGTTCCGCATGGAAGGTCTGCAAATCGCGCAATGGGCAGACTCTGCCAATGTAACCCTTATCGACGGAATTAAGGAAGGAGAAAATCTAGACTTTTATCATGACGTAGTTCATTTCAACGACAAAGGACAACGACATCTCGCCTATGTACTAGAGAAATATGTTAAGGTCTAGTAAATGCGGGGGCCGAAAATAGCTGTACCGATGCGTACCATGGTGGAGCGATGCTTGACGGCAACAGGAAAGTCGTCGCTCATTCCCCAAGAACGCTCACTGAAAGCAGAATCGTTGGGAAAGAAAGTGGCCTTGAACTCGTCGAAGAGGTCGGAAGCCTGCTGGAACTCGCGGGAAATCTGAGCCTCATCGTCGGTGTTCGAGGCCATCATCATCAACCCGCATATTTGTACATGCTCCATCTGCCGCCACTCATTACCACTGAGCAATTCACGACAGGCATCTGGCGTCAATCCATATTTGGTGTCTTCCTCGGCCAAGTGCAACTCCAGCAGGACTTTTATGACTCTGTCCACTTTGGCAGCTTGCTTTTCTATCTCGCTTAACAGCCTCAGCGAATCAACAGCCTCAATCATCGAGATATAGGGCACGATGTACTTCACCTTGTTGGTCTGCAAGTGTCCGATGAAGTGCCACTCGATGTCTTTGGGCAGTGCAGTGTGCTTCTCGCGGATTTCCTGCTCGTGGCTTTCGCCAAAGACGCGCTGACCCTCCTCATAGGCGGCCATGACATAGTCGGCGGGGTGATACTTGCTGATAGCTACCAGGCGCACGCCCTCGGGAAGCGTATCGAGAATGCGATGGAGGTTTTCCTTGACAGGATACATGGGTTATTCTTCGTATTCAGGCTTTGCCTCGGTCTCTTTCTTCTTATATTCAAAGACATCCATAAGCGAAGTCTCAACCACAGCTGCGATGACATAATCAATCATCGTTCCACCCATCACCGAGTCGATGTTCTTCACGGCGCCGTTCAGCGTGCCGGCCTGCACCAGATAGCTGACGTTGGAGCGCTTCTCTTTCTCGGTCTTCTCGTCGATGGTAATAAATTGCAGCTTGGCCTTATACCAACGATCGGCCAGTTCCTCGTCGCTGAAGAATATTTCCTTGTAGACAGCTTTCTTGATGTCGCTCACTTCAAACTCACCACTGATATAGCTCGACATCTCTTCCATGATGCGCTGCTCAGCCTCGGTGAAGCTGAGGGCGTCAACGACATAAGCCTCTGTCACTTTCTTCTGAAGGCCGTCTTCCATGGTCTTCTCGTACTTTATACGGCATTCAAACCAGTTTGCTGTTCTGCTTCTCATATATAAAATAATGTATGTTATTTACTCTTCATCGCCATTGCTGTCGGTCATACTGCCATAGCGGGTGATGTTCTTCTGATTCTCGGTCTGCAAGTGAGAAATAATCTGACTGGCCAGACTGATGGCCTGGTCTTCAGAAAGACCCGCCTGCTTACCCAGCTCTTTGGCGTAGTCCATCAGCTCGTCGATGACCTGCTGACTGTGAGAAATGAAGTTGCTCTCGGTGGAGCCCAGGTTGGTCTGGTCATAGAGGGCACTGATTTTGCCATCGGCCTGCTTCGTGAACCGACGGCGGAAAATCTCCTCCACCTTGGTGTATTGCTTCACGGAGTCTGCCAGAGCATGAAACTCCTCATCCGTCATTTCGTCCAGGCCGATGGAATCCAGGTACATGGCTATTTCGGGGTCGATGTATTCGTCCTGGTCATTGACCAGCGGGTCATCAAATTCCTCACTGAAAGGGTCGGCCTTCGCAGTTATTCCGTTACCATCTATAAACTCCACGTTCGACGATTCCGGCATCAGGTCGAAAAACGCCCAAATAGCCACGGCTGCCACCAGAAGGGCAGCCACCAACATAATGCCTGAGCGACGGGTGCTGCGCCGGCGAGTGATGGCTGCGCGCATCTCGTGAATTGAGGAGAATCTCTTTTCTGGGTCTTCGTCCGTGCCGCGCTTCACCACAGTTTTGTATTCATAGGGCATCTGTCCGCTCTCGAAGAGCTTCTCGATAAGGCGTGCCAAAGCGAAGACGTCACTACGCTCATCGGGCTGCTCGCCGGCCAGCACTTCCGGTGCCACATCAGCCTCAAAACCTTCGTAGAAGCGGCTCTGGTCTTTCACGCCCAGGAACGTTGAACCATGGCAGAGCAGCAGCGGCGAGTTGTCGCCCTTACGCACAAAGACCGTCTGAGGAGCATAGCACAGATGGTAGACGCCCTGCTCGTGCAGCTGTTCAGTCAGATCCATCAATTGCGCCAGTGTTTCGTCAATGAAGTTTTTCTCTGCCACCACGGCAGGATTGGTGCTCAGCAACTGGGCCAACGTCTGATAGTTTCCTGGCTGAAACTCAAGCTCGTAGATACCGCCGCTGTCCTCATGAAGTTCATAACGCAACTGGTGGGGATTCTTCAGGCTGAGTGCCAGCTGTTGGTCGCGTCGAAGACTGTCGCAGAAGACCGGGCTGTCTGCCAGCCAGGGCTTCAGCTCCACCACATGACGGTACTTCTTATCAATTTGCTTCCTATAGAAGATGCCCAGCGGCAGTGTTGCCTGCTGTTGGGCCACTCCCTCCTGGGCATTCAGCATTTCCTCGTAATTCATGTTGCACTGAGTTTCTAATTGGTGCGCAAAATTACGTATTTATTCCCATATAGGCAAATTTTCTGCTGACTTTTTTTCAAATGAGCGGCATTCCCAGGTGCCGGCACTCTGTGCGCATGTCGTCGGGCCAGATGCTGGCCTGAATCTCGCCGATGTGGGCCTTGTGCAGCAGCACCATGCAGAGTCGGCTCTGGCCGATACCGCCACCTATGCTCAGCGGCAGGCGGCCTTGCAGCAGTTGCTGATGGAAGTATAGCTGCTCGCGCTGTTCCTGATGTTCCAGCTGCAACTGCCGGAGCAGGCTTTCCTTGTCCACACGGATGCCCATGGACGAGAGTTCGAACGAACGGCCCAGTACGGGGTACCAAATGAGGATGTCGCCATTCAGTCCAGGCCGGCCGTCTTCTGCCACTGTGCTCCAATCGTCATAGTCGGGTGCACGGCCATCATGCTTCTCGCCATTCGACAGCTCCCCCCCTATGCCGATGATGAAGACGGCGCCGTAAGCCTCACAGATGGCATCCTCGCGTTCCTTCGGTGTCTTGTCGGGATACATGCGGAGCAATTCCTCCGAGTGTATAAAATGGATCTTCTCGGGCAGGAACGGTTTCAGCTGCGGATAGGTCTCACAGGTAAGGTATTCCGTGCGGCGGATGGCAGCATAGATGCGTTCCACAAAGTCTTTCAGGAATCGTAGCGAGCGGTCTTCACGACGGATGACAGCCTCCCAGTCCCACTGGTCCACGTAGAGCGAATGTAGGTTGTCCAGTTCCTCGTCGGCACGGATGGCGTTCATGTCGGTGTACACGCCGTATCCCGGCTCTATCTCGTACTCAGCCAGCGTCAGGCGCTTCCACTTGGCCAGCGAGTGCACCACCTCGGCACGGGCGTCGCCCAAGTCCTTGATGGGGAAGCTGACGGGCCGTTCCACGCCGTTCAGGTCGTCGTTGATGCCTAGGCCCTTCAAGACGAAGAGCGGTGCGGTGACGCGTCGCAGCCGGAGCTCGGTGCTGAGGTTCTGCTGGAAGAACTCTTTAATCAGTTTGATGCCCTGCTCGGTCTGACGCATGTCGAGCAGGCGCTCATAGTTGATGGGTTCGATGATTTTACTCATGCTGTATCTGTCTTTTTACCTTCATTCTTTACTTTTGCGCTGCAAAGGTACGAATAATATATTAATCTGCAAACATTTTAAACGAATATTTTTGCAAAAAGAAAGCAAACCATTGATATTGCTTACTTTTTGCCACATTTTTCTGTCCATAGAGGCGTGCGGAAAAAGCCAAAGATCGCCTGCACCTTCATGCGGGGCCGAGTTTTTTCAAAAAACGAACGAGATATTTTCGTGGGAGGCCGAGATTTTTTGGTAAAAGACAGGGATTTTTTCGCGGCGGCAGCAGAAAAAAAGAAAAGAAGCTTTCTGTTCACCATTTTTTTTATACCTTTGCACCAAATTATCAAAACAACTCATTGAAACAAGCATCCTAAAACATGAAAAAATTATTCGTTTCTATGGCTGTCTTCGTACTCAGCGCAACGGTCCTGAACGCTCAACGCATGACCGACAGGCTGGACAGAGGCCTCGTAGCCATGCCCGCCGCCTCCGGCTCGGGCAACTTCGTCAGCTGGAAAATCTTCGCTGAGGAGTACTATGACACGGAGTATAACCTTTACCGCGACGGCGAGAAGGTGAACAGCACGCCGCTTAAGGTGTCGAACTATACCGACACGGGCGGACGCCAGACTTCGCTCTACCAGGTGGCACCCGTGGTGCGCGGCGTGGAGCAGGAAAAGTGTGAGGGTGTCTACCGCTGGGGGGCACAGTACAAGGACATCAGCATCAGCGGGGTGAAGAACCGCAACGGCGTCGACCGCACCTCGGTCTACGAGATCAACGACATCTCGCTAGGCGACGTCAACGGCGACGGCATCGTGGAGTTCATCATCAAGCGCAACAACACCAGCGGCAACCTGAACACTGCCGAGAACAAGACGGACTTCAACCTCTACGAGTGCTATACCATGCAGGGCGAACGCCTCTGGTGGATCGACCTCGGCCCGAACCTGATGGCCGGCCCCGACGAGCAGTGGGACCTGGTGGCCTTCGACTGGGATGAGGACGGCAAGGCCGAGTGCGTGATGCGTGGTGCCGACAACATGATCATCCACACCGCCAGCGGCAAGGCTATCAACATCGGCAATATGAACTACTATGCCCCACGCGACGAATATACCAATCAGGGAGCCGAATATCTGCTCTATCTGAATGGTGAAACAGGCGAGCCTTACGGCTGGGATGGCGAGAGCGAAGACTTCACGCCCATGGCTTATCCGCTGCCCCGCTTCGAACAGGGTGAAGCCGTCAACCCGCTGAACGCCACCGCGGCTGAGTATGTGGCCGTGTGGGGAGCTTCCTCAAATGGCGGCAAGGACACGGGCCACCGCTCTTGCAAGCACTATTTCGGTGCACCCAGCCTGGACGGTCGCCACTACAGCATTTTCTTGGGGCGCGGCTGCTACACACGCCATAAGATGTGCGCACTCGACGTGAACCCCGTGACCCACGAGCTGACGCAGCGCTGGCGCTGGAATGAATATAGCGGTTCCAGCCCCTACTTCGGGCAGGGATTCCACAACTTCCAGATAGCCGATGTTGACTGGGACGGACGCGACGAAATTATGTTCGGCTCAATGGTAATCGACGACAACGGCCAAGGACTCTGCACCACTGGCCTGGGCCACGGCGATGCCCAGCACTGCAGCGACCTGGACCCCTATCGCCACGGGCAGGAGCAGTTCACCTGCAACGAGACCTCGCCAGCCTGCACCTACTGGAACGCCACCACGGGGCAGATATACTATAGACTGCAGTCGACGGGTGACGACGGACGCGCGCTGGCAGGCAACTTCTCGAACTCGTTCCCCGGCTCCATGGGACGCTCGACGCAGACGGGGCTAGTGTCGTGCGTGGCCGACAAGGTCATCACCGGAGGACCCTCAACGGAGGATACGAACGACGCCCTCTACTGGAGCCACCTGAACCAGCGCATCTACTGGGACGGCGACCTGCTCGACGAGGTCTTCGACTCGCCCGGCAGCAATGCCCGCAACGGAGCCATCTACAAGCCCGGCGGTGGGCGACTCATCACCATGGACGGCACGAACACGGCCAACTCATCGAAGAACAATCCGGGAGCCATCGCCGACATCCTGGGCGACTGGCGCGAGGAGGTGGTGATGCGCAACGGCACCCAGGGCAGCAAGACCATCCGCATCTTCACCACGAACACACCCACCACACATCGCATCTACACACTCTGGCACGACCACCAGTATCGCAACGCCATGGTCTGGCAGTGCGTGGGCTACAACCAGCCGCCTCACAAGAGCTTCTTCCTGGGAGAGATGGAGGGTATCACCATGGCTCCCCCACCCCTCACCATGACGGGACGCACTGAGGTGGCTGACGGCGGCACCATCGGCACAGAGCAGAACAACCAACATGTCATCGTGTGCGAACCGGGCAACACAACCATCAGCGTGGCCGAAGGCGCTCAGCCCTGGATAGCCACGTTCAACGTGCCCTCGTGGGTGCAGGGCACCAACAGCAAGGTGCTGAACGGCGGTGCAAAGATTGACTACGAATACTATACCTGCGACGTCACGGGAAGCGCCTTCAGCGGCGCCATGCGCCTGGTGAAACAGGGCGACGGCGTGCTGAATCTGCCCGCTGTAGAGCAACAGTACACGGGGGCCACCGACGTGTGGGCCGGCACGCTGAACTTCGACGGCAAACTGTTGCAATCGCCGCTGTGGCTGAACCGCTTCGCCGAGCTGAACAGCAACGGCGGGGCATTCCGCAGCATCACGATGGACTACGACGCCAAGCTGCGCCCCGGACGCGAAGGACACATCGGCACCATCACCACCGACTCGCTCATGCTGGGCTTCGGATCACGCGTCATCTTCGATCTCAGTAGCGAGGGATTAGAGGCCGACCAGGTGAAGACAAAGTATCTGAGCATAGAGAAGAAAAGCTGGAACTACGGCCCGAAATACCTCATCCCCATCTTTGAGTTCGTCGCCGACGGAGAGCCACAGCCCGGCAGTTATCTCATCGGAACGGCAGAGACCGTGGAGGGCAACCTGGGCGACATCCGCATAGAGGGTCTCGACGCCAAGACGAAGAGCGAGCTGAGGCTTGAAGACGGCAATCTATACCTGGTCATCTCAGGACTGCGCGACGCTTCGGAAGTTACCTGGACGGGCGCCGAGTCGGCTGTCTGGAACATGGCCGGCAGCGAGAATTTTGCCAACAGCGAGGGCGAGAGCGACATCTTCGTCACGGGCGACAACGTGCACTTCGACGATTCGGCAGCGCTCTTTGCCGTCAGCCTGAACGGCGACCTGGAGGCCGACACCGTCTTCGTCGATAACACGAAGCCCTACTCCTTCAGCGGGACAGGAGCCCTCGTGGGCAACACCACACTGGTGAAGCAGGGCACGGGATCGCTCACCATCAAGACCGACAACAGCTACACGGGCGGCAACCGGCTGTCGGGCGGCACCGTCTATGTCAGCTCGCTGGCCAACGCCAACCAGCCTAAGGGCAACCTCGGCGGCGTGACGACGAAAAGCAGCCTGTTTGTCATCGAAAACGGTGCCGAGCTGCGCACTACGGCAGCCGTCACCAACGGCTCGCTCGTCCTCTTTGACGGCGACGAAGGCGGCATCATCACCAACACTGCCGACTACGTCGTAGACAAGGCCATGGGCGGCACCATGCTGACGAAGAAAGGACAGGGCACGATGAAGTTCAACGTATCGTGCACCGGCCTGCAGCGCCTGGCCATCCAGGTGGGCACCGTGCAGTGCGTCAACTGCCCCACGCCCGCCAAGACCGTGGAGTTCCGCGGCGGCACGCTCAACGAGAACGCAGGCACCAGCTATAACATCGAAGTGGCCGACGGCAAGACGGGCACGTGGAACCTGGTGAACGATGCCACCTATACCAATAAGATAACAGGAACGGGAACGCTCACGGTCTCCTGCCCCGTACGCACCGGCGGCAGCGGCGACAGCAAATGGTATGCCACCCGCACCCACGTATCCGTCAACCTGAGCAACTTTGAAGGTACTTTCAAGCCCATCTCCAACGGCGACGCTACCGGACGCTTCACCTTCGACACCTCTACGGGCATGCCAAAGGGAACCATGAACATCGCCTCCGACGTGGAAGTACAGAACAGCGGCAAGACCTTCCGCATCGGCAAGCTCGCCGGAACGGGTAAGCTGGGCGGAAGCTGCACCTTCTCGAACGGCGCTTCTGTCGGGGCCAACACCTGGCAGGTAGGTAACGACGAGGACTGGGCCTTCAGCGGCACGGTGACGTCGAACGCCAATCTGACAAAGGTAGGCGCCGGACGCATCACCTGGAGCGGTGCCAACGACAACACCGGCTCGACCATCGTCAACGAAGGCGAGCTGATGCTGAGCGGCAACGGACAGCTGGGCACCGGCACGCTGACCGTGGCACAGAACGGCACCCTCTCTGGCACTAACAAGCAGGCCACCGCCCTGAAGAATGCCAGCATCAATGTCAACGGAACGCTCCGGCCTGGCCTCTCGGAGGAGGTGGCCAGCGGCACGCTCTACTTCAACAATAAGAACCTGACCCTGAACGACAACGGCACGCTGGTCATCATCGCCAGCAACAATGCTTCTGAAACATCGAACGGATGCACCAGCCTCGCTGGCATCAACAAGCTCACGCTGAAAGGCACCATACGCATCGTAGCCATGGAGAGCAACAGCCTGCAAGTGGGCGACAGCATCCGCATCTTCGACGCAGCCACGGTCGACGGTACACCGAAACTGGAGATGGAAGGCAATATCGAGTGGGACGCCAGCCGCCTGCCGGAGGGACTGCTCATCGTGAAAGCCACCGACTACTCGGACATTAACTCCGTCATTACTGAGCTGACGCCGCGCAACATCTACGACGTCCGCGGACGTCTTGTCCGTGCCATGGCCACCAGTACCGAGGGACTGCCCGCCGGAGTCTACGTCTGCGAAGGCCGAAAGTTCGTCATCAAATAATATCAGATACGCATGAAGAAAGCATTCCTATCCATCATGACCTTAACGGCAGCGCTGAGCATAGAAGCTCAGCAGCTGCCTTTTCAAAATCCGCAGCTACCCACTGGGCAGCGAGTTGAGGACTTACTGCAACGCCTGACGCTGGAGGAGAAAGTCAGCCTGATGAAAGACATCTCGCCCGCCATTCAGAGGCTGGGCGTGCCACAGTTCCAGTGGTGGAACGAGGCCCTGCACGGCGTAGGCCGCAACGGCTTTGCCACCGTCTTCCCCATCACCACGGCCATGGCGGCCTCGTGGGACGACGCCCTGCTGCAACAGGTGTTCACCGCCGTGAGCGACGAAGCCCGCGTGAAGACGCAGCAGGCCAAGCGCACCGGCAACATCAAGCGCTATCAGAGCCTCTCGTTCTGGACGCCCAACATCAACATATTCCGCGACCCACGGTGGGGACGCGGGCAGGAGACCTATGGTGAAGACCCCTACCTGACAGGCAGGATGGGCGTTGCCGTGGTACGAGGCCTGCAAGGTCCCGACACGGCCAAGTACCGCAAGCTGCTGGCCTGTGCCAAGCACTTTGCCGTACACAGCGGCCCCGAGTGGAGCCGCCACAGCATGGATGTCGAGTCATTGCCGCTGCGCGACCTCTGGGAGACCTACCTGCCTGCCTTCCGGACCCTGGTGCAGGAAGGGCCGGTGGCCGAGGTGATGTGTGCATACCAGCGTTTCGAGGGCGAGCCGTGCTGCGGCAACAGCCGCCTGCTCCAGCAGATACTCCGGCAGGAATGGGGCTTCGACGGCCTGGTGACGAGTGACTGCTGGGCCGTGAACGACTTCTGGCAGGAGGGTCGCCACGGCTTCTCGCCCGGCAAGAAGGAGGCCGTGGCGCATGCCGTGCGCTCGGGCACCGACCTCGAGTGCGGTGTCAGCTTCCGCACGCTGGCCGAGGGCGTGGCCGAGGGTAAGGTTTCCGAGGCCGAGGTGGACACGAGCCTCGTCCGCCTGCTGCGTGCCCGCTTCCAGCTTGGCGACTTCGACGACGAGGCACACGTCGGATGGAAACGCATCCCGTTCAGCGTGGTGGACTGCGACGCCCACCGTCGGCTGGCCCTTGAGGCGGCCCGTCGGAGCATCGTGCTCCTGCAGAACCGCGATGCCATCCTTCCCTTGAAGGACGACCAGCGGCTGCTTGTCGTAGGGCAGAACGCGACCGACTCGACCATGCAGTGGGGCAACTACAACGGGTTCCCGTCGCACACGGAGACGATCCTTGCCGCCCTGCAAAAGCGGGCCGCAAACGTGGATTACGTGGACTTCCCGCTGGTGGAGGACCCCTCCCGTCCCATCGAGGGCGGCGTAGAGGCACTTATTAATAATGTACGCGCGCACGAGGACGCCGATGTGATCGTCGTCGTGGGCGGCATATCGCCACGTCTCGAAGGCGAGGAGATGCCAGTGGAGATACCCGGCTTCCGCGGTGGAGACCGCACGGACATCGAGCTGCCGCCGGTGCAGCGACGCCTGCTGGCGCGCCTTCACGAGGCCGGCAAGCGTGTGGTCTTCGTGAACTGCTCGGGCAGTGCGGTGGCGATGGAGCCGGAGACGGAGACCTGCGATGCCATCGTGCAGGCCTGGTACGGCGGGCAGAGCGGCGGCACGGCGGTGGCCGAGGTGCTCTACGGCGACTACAACCCCGGCGGCAAGTTGCCCGTCACGTTCTATCGTCACACGTCGCAGCTGCCCGACTATGAGGACTACCGCATGCAGGGCCGCACATACCGCTATAT
>ERZ842401.6161-NODE-6161-length-12934-cov-5.756270_pt1 | contig 12934 bp, 19 predicted proteins | sample MGYA00521270_ERZ842401 | MGnify/ENA primary metagenome ERZ842401 (study PRJEB31892, sample SAMEA3878208) | bioreactor metagenome | biome: Moose rumen | place: Sweden | collected 2011-10 | study: EMG produced TPA metagenomics assembly of the PRJEB12797 data set... | reverse complement strand
CATAGATAAAGTATAAAAGAAGACATACACAGACTCTCCCCATCCCAGACCAACCCAATACAGTAGACAGCAGACACTACACCATACAACTACTCTACTCTACTCTACTCTACTCTACTCTACTCCTCCTATAACACCTCTAATCTACCTATAAAATTTGTTTTTGTTATTAGGATTAAGTTGGTTTAATTTTGTAGAGGAGTTTAATTTGGTTTTTACTTAGAATATAGCAGAGTTAAATCTGCTTAAGGCTTAGGCTTAAATTAAGGAAAGAGGTGAGATTTAGAATGGCATATAATCTTGGTTTTAACTTAGGACAGAACTACAATGGCGTATGTGACGTAGGCTTTAACTTTAGAACCTATTTTGACCTTTTAGTTAATAAGTGTAGTCGAATGTTTATTTGGGAGAACCTACCTGATAGTGTTGACCAACGCTATATGGAGACACTTTTACTGTTAAATGGTAAAGCGGCCTTTACAAAGATTAATGATAAGTTCTATGTAGTTAGAGGTAATTGGGGCGGAGAACCAAACTGCTACTACCAACCAACAATATGGACAATGGCAAATCCAATTTTAGGTTCAAAGAAACTTAAAATTAGACAGCTTGACGGCAGTAACGACGTTACCGGTTTAGACGCAATTCTGCTTGGAAACAGTGACGTTGACCTAATTCGAGACAATTGTGAGACAGGCGGTTTATATGGGCTTATTTACCAGACAGCCGGCTTACTTGCTGACAACATTAGCTCTTTAAATGTGGCTCAAATTAATGGTAGAGTTGCAGTACTTTACACAGCAGATTCTGAAGCAGAAGCTTGTAGTGGCGAAAAAATTTTACAGGACATTTATGCTGGTAAACCTTATCGTATTTTAGAGCAAAATGTTTTAGAGAAAATTGGAGTTAGTCCAATTGCGGCAACAGGTTAGTCCAACACTTTAATGACGTTAATTGAAGCCCATCAATATATACTGGCTCAATTCTTTAATGAAATAGGCGTTGGCGGCAACTGGAACATGAAGCGCGAACGAATCAATACGGCAGAAACAGAATTAATGACAGATTCACTCGACATTAACATTCAATCAATGTTGAAGTGTAGAGAAGAAGCCGTTGAAAAAATTAATGAGCTTTTCGGCTTAAACATTAGTATTAAACTAAATGAAGCCATTTACAAAGAAGATGAGGTTGCGCCGGAAGAGGAACTACAAGTTGATGGCGTTGAAGAGGACAAAGTTGAGGTTGAGGAAGTCAACGACGAAGAAGCCAAAGGGGGTGAGGTAAATGAGTAATGCTTATTGGAAATTAGGCAGAAGAAAACATAAAGCCTTTGTTTCAGTTAACAACATGGAAGCTTGGGGCTTATCACAATATCAAAGTGAGGAATATCCGCAAGCCTATAATCAAGCTCGTCATATGTTTGCAGAAGCAGTTAAGCTTTTTAACGGCACCTACACCTATGAGACACCTGATAAGGACAGTGAAGGCAATCCAATTGTTAAGTACTATCCAGATTTGGGTATAACCGAAGAAGACCTTTTAAATTTCTATTTTGAGGAATATGGAGATAGATTAATTGCACGTCCATTTGAACCGGGTAGAAGTGGAATTGTTTCTGTTGGTGAACCCGGCGCAGAGCATTTTGAAATAAGAGAATTAAGTCCTAGCGCCGCAATGGATGTTTGCTTAGATATTACCTACAGAAAGGTTCAGTAGTTTGTTAAGTTCAATACCTATAAATACTTAACTTTAGTAAAGACAACTGGCTTCGTTTACAACCCAATTGAAAACTATCGAATGGAGGAAAACGGCACCGATTCAATTGATTATAATGGAGAAGAGCAGATGCAACGTGAAGCACCAACGGCTCTTGATAGTAAAGGTTGGGAAGTTCAAGGTGTTGTAGAATCGTTTAATATTGGAGAATCAGGTTCAATGGTTGCTCCTACTCTCGATATTGACCATACTCACTCAACCAAAGTCGCTGAATCTAATGCGTCTAGTTCTAAAGCAGGAGCAAGTGGTGGCGGCGCTGGTACAGTTGATGGTAGTGTTCCTTCAGCAACAGTGGGTACTTTTGGTAATGGTCAGGCTGTTGAAACTAAAAACTATACTACAACCTATGATGACGCAAGTCAAAGTCGTTTAAAAGACTACACTACTACTGCTGGCGAAACCGCTTCTCATGGCTCTAATTTAAGTCATAAGGTTGAAGATGAGGAAGTAATCGGCAAAATCTGGGGCGGTACAAATATTGACCCTTACACCGATACTAAATCCTTTACAGAGAGAAACGACACCAAAACCCACAACTTAACCAGAAGCGGCAACATTGGTGTTACTACTTCCCAGCAAATGATTGAAAGCGAAAGAGAGCTTGCTAACTTCAATATTGTTCGTCAGTTCTGCGAGGAACTCAATAAGGAAATTCTATTAAATGTCTATGATAGTGGAGTTCCAACAGAGGTCTTAGTTAATCTCTTTAATTCAGAATCTTAACCCTATTGGAGAATTTTTTCTTTAGAGGAAATTCTCCTTAACTCCACTTATAAAATGAAAGCAATAGCGGCGAACGGTTAAATTGCTTTAAATTAAAATAGAGGTGAAAATCCTCCTTTTATTTTTTACGTTGCGCCGCCACCATTAAATTAAAGGCATAATGAGTGCCGAATTTTTTAGAAACAAAGACTGGCAATCCTACCTAAATGTGAGCGATAAGAACAAAGCTAATCGCTTATCAACTAAATTAAATGCCAGCTAAAATTTAAATAGAGGTGATATTAAATGATTATGAATCAAATCGCTACAATTCTTAACTCCATCAATCAGGAAATGTTTGGTGAAATCGCTGTAGTAGATGAAAACTTAACAAATATCGTTGACGTTGGTAAAGCCGTAGATTCTCAATTAACTGCTTTCGACAAATACATTGGTGCGTTGATTGATAGAATTGGTCGTGTAATGTATGTTGATAGAACTTATAATTCTACTGCTCCCTCAATCATGAAAGACAGTTGGGAATATGGTTCAATCTTAATGAAAGTTAGAGCAACACTTCCTGATGCTAAAGATAACCTTACTTGGCCCGTTGCTCCCAACACTAATCTTGGAGACCTTGACGGCAACTCTATTGACCCATTCGTAATTTCTACACCTGATGCAAAAGCAAAGCTTTACAATAAGAGAACTACTTTTGAAGTTCCGATTACTTTTGCTGATTATCAGTTAAGAGAAGCCTTTACTTCTCCAGAAGAAATGAGTAGATTCTTCGCAATGATTGAAAACCGCATTAGAATGAAGATTACTCTTTGTACAGATGCTCTCATCATGAGAACAATCAATAACTTAATTCTCCAGAAAGTTAATAGCGGCAGAAACGTTGTAAACCTTTTAACCGAATATAATACTGCGTTCTCTACAGCTTTAACTCCTACAACCGCAATGAAAGACCCTGACTTCCTGAAATTTGCAGCTAAAACAATTATGATGTACAAAGAATATCTTAAGTCTGCATCTACTCTCTACAATGAAGGCGGCTATGTAACCTTTACTCCTGCCGACAAGCTTAAAGCGATTTTCCTTTCTGAATTTGCTAAGGACATGGAAGTTTACCTCTATGGTGATACTTACCACAATGAGTTTGTTAAGCTTGAAGGTTATGAGGAAGTACCTTACTGGCAGGGTTCTGGAACAGCTGGAGACTTCGCTTCTCGCTCTACAATTAGAGGTATTGCTGAAACACTTAACTCTGATGGTACTGCCGGCACTGGAACAAATGCCGAAGCTACAACTCAGGCTGGTGTAGTTGCTGTTCTGTTTGATGATGAAGCTGCTCTTGTTTGCAACGAACATTTTAGAGTAACATCAATCTATAATCCTCGTGGAGAATACACTAACTACTTCTACAAATGGGATAGCGCACAGGTTAATGACGTTGAAGAAAACTGCGTTGTCTTTGTAATTGACGCAACTACCTAAAATTAATTGACAAAATTTAAAACTTCTGATATAATTAAATTATAGTAATAAAGGTCAAGCGGCGAAATCTAATCTTATATTATTTCTGAGATTTTGCCGCCTTACCATAGAAGGTACGAAAATTTTTGAGAACTCTTATTCCAATTCTACTTTAAAAATGAGCGGAGAAAACGCTCGGGTTTTATCATTAAGTTTCGGAGCAGATGCCAACTGCTCCAATTAACAGGCTTTAACATATAAAGTAATGTGGCAACGCCAGCTAGAACGGTTGCAGAACCCAGTGCAATTCTGGGAAGCCTGAATCAGTAGGCTTTAGTACCTACATTAGCTATTTATATTACACTCCTTTATCTTGTTTTGGTGGCATAGTTATTACTATGCCGCCTTATATAAGAACGAGGAGGTCCAAAATTTTGAACAGGAGGAATTTATTTATGAAAAAGAATGAATTAGCAATCAATGTTTTTAAAGAGTTTGTTGAAGAAAACGATAGAATGCCAAGCTACAAGGAATTTATGGCATTGGGTTATTGTAAATCGCATTACTACAACACAAAAAGAATTTTCCTTGAACAAGAAGCGAAAAGAGCTATTGAAGACACATTAAGAAAACAATCTATTGTTGGCAAAATTTAAAAGGAGAGTGATTTTAAATGAAACATATTTATACATTAGAATTCTGGAAGGACATTGCAGGATTTGAAGGTTTATATCAAGTAAGTAATGTTGGGCAAGTTAAATCTGTCAAAAGCGGAAAAATTTTGAAGCCAAATAGTAATAATACTGGAGGTTATCTAAAAGTTGCTCTTTCTAAAAATGGCAAAGTAAAGCGTTTCTACGTTCATCAACTCGTTGCCGAAGCCTTCTTGCCAAATGAAGATGAATTGCCGCAAATCGACCATATTTCAGGAGATAAGACAGATAATCGAGTCGCAAACCTCCAATGGATTTCACAGGTTGAGAATTTAAGAAAAAAAGAAACTGGCATAATGATTCCAAGGCGTGTTCAATGTGTCGAAACGGGAGAAATCTTTGAAACTGTCACTGATGCGGCAAAAGCAGTTAATAGAAGCCCAAAAACTATGAGTGCCCATCTGGTGGGAAGAAATAAAACTTGCGCCGACTTGCATTTTAAATATTATGATGGAGAGTGATTGAAATGTATTTTGAAGTTAAGCTAATTTATATGAGATTAATAGGAGTTGATTGGTTATCACCAACTCAAGAAATTGAATTTGAAAATTGGTATACTAATTATTATAAAGAAGAATTTGGCATTAAAATGGAGAGTGATAATTAATGGCACAAATTAATTTTGAAGATTTTTTAAATTTTGAAGATTTCCTTGCTGACCCTGCTGCCGCTTTAAAGGCGGCGCAGAGGAAAGTTGAGGAAGCTGTTGAAAAAGAAGAACGTCAGCTCAAAGCAAAGGCGGCACAACAGGAAAAAGAGAGCAAAGAGTCCTATCAAAGAGCAGTTGCTGCACTTCGCCAGCAATATGAAGAACTAAGAGAAGCTAAGGGCTTAAACGTAATAGAACAAACTATAAGTGAACAGGCTGCTAAAATTAATAGCGTTTCCCAAGCTTTAGAACAACAAATTAAAAATCTTAAAATGGAGGTTGAACAAGAAAAGTCTAAGCGTGAAGCCGCCGAAGAAACAATTGAAAGAGTAAAGGAAAAGGCAAAGGAAAGTACCCCTAAAAGTGGGACTTCCGCACATGACGCAATGAAGAAGTTTTATGATTCTGATGCGGATGCGGCAACAAAAGATAAAGTTCGTTTTATGCCTTCAGATGAAGCACTAGAATATATCGCACAGCTTGATGCTGGCTTAACGCCAGAGGAGATTGAAGAAAGGGGATATAGTGAAATTTATTCAAATGGAGATGAGCCTCAACAAACAGAATGGGGTTAGCTTGATTAAGTAAGATAAGGAGGAGGGATTTAAATGGGGAATTTAAAATTATTACCAACAAAAGATTATAAGGTTTGTAAGGGCAAGGACGAAGCCGGCAATCCAATTGAATACTACGCTGATAGAGTTTTAATTAGTTTTAACTATGAAACTTAGAAATTTCAAATCGCAATTAACGATTCAAGTAAAAAAGGATTAAGTGTAGTAGAATTGAAAAAGGCTTTTCTTGAATTTAAAGCCCTAATTAATAGACGTTCTAAAACTTTTGTTGTGTGGACTACCCATTTAAAGTCTCTCCTTCCTTTATTAATGGAAATTGCGCCCGGCGGCGCAACAGTTGAACGTTCTAATGAATTAAAAGGAACTGTGGTCTGGATTTATAGAACTAATAAATTTGAATTTCGTAATTTTGACATCATTTCAAATCAAACAGATTTAAACGTTTTAAAAGAATCTTATAATTTTCCTTCAATTTCAGATTGCGGAATAATGAGAGATTATCTGGAAATGAGAAAATCACAAGGCTTCACTACTTGGGCACGCTTAAACTACAGCTTCATCTACATGGAAAATAAGTTGTTTGGTAGAGGAATTGATTCTTCTCTAACCCTGAACTCAACTCCCTCTGAATATGACTATAACAACCTAATGCAAATGTGCCGCCACGGCATTCTCGTAGTTGACCAAACCCAGAAAGGTAACTTAATTTCTGACATCTATGGGCCTGATAAATCAAGTGCCTACCCTTCTGGTTTTGTTTCTTTAAAAATGCCGATTGGTCGTTTTATTACAGTAGAGAGTTCCTTTAAAAATGTAAAGACGTTGTGGAATAAAGGCGAGCGTTTCTATGTAGTAATTAGAACTAAAAAGAAATTTAATGGAATTTTATTTGAAACCGAAAACGATTATAGAAAAGTTGATGATTGGTTTTACTATGTACTAACTGATTTTGATTTGGCGGCGGCATTAAAACTTTATAGTTTTGAAGATGTCGAGTTGGTAAATGTTAGAGTTTCAGAGACGACAGATTACTTACCAATAGAGATAAGAAAAAAAGTTATCTCTCTTTACAATCAAAAACAAGCAAACAAAGGCAAAAATCAATCAGCCTATTACAATGCAAAAACAACACTTGACGCAATTTGGGGAAAAGCCCTTCAAAAGAATTCCTACAATTGGAAGCAACAAGCTTCCAAATTAATTAAGCCTCAATGGAGTTTGTGGAGTGCATCATATCTACGCTATGAAATTATTTGCCTGATTGAAAAAATTGGCGTTGAGAATGTTGTTGCTATTGACACAGACGGCATTAAAACAGAAGGTAACTTTACTTCAATTTTTAAAGTACATAATGAGGAAATTAGAAAGGCAAATAAAGAAGCCGGATTTGAAAGCGAAATTGGTATTTGGGACACAAGCGAACATTATGACGAATTCATTCAATTTGAAAAGAAAGTTTATGCGGAAGTTATTGATGGTAGAATTGAGTGTAAGTTTGCAGGTTGCCGCAAGCCGGCATGGAAACAATTTTATAGTGTTGATGGCATTAAGAAATTAAAAGAGAAACAACCAATTCCAGCAGACTACTGTTGCTCTTATGGAGTTCAATATAAAAATGGAGTAATGAGAGTTTATGGAAGTAGATATAATTTAGGTGGTGATATATTTGGAATTTAAATGGAAAAATTTGTTTAAGAAAGAGGTTGCGCCGCAAGATACAACTTCTAAAGAACTTAAACTATATTATGATAGAACTGCGATTGATGAGACAGGCGCGTCCTATAGAATGATTATTGGATAGCGTTCTAATGGTAAAACCTTTAGTGTTCTAAAAACGATTCTGTAGAACTATATTAATAAAGGACAGAGGGCAGCCTACATTAGACGCTATCAAGAGGAAATCCAGCCAAAGAACATTTAGTTGCTCTTTGACCAGCCGGCGCTTAGAGATTTAATAATCGAGTTAAGTGGAGGCAACTACAACGGAACATTTTATAGAGCAAACTGCTTCTATTTGGTTTGCTATAGTGAAGACGGAAAAATTATTAGTAAAGACACTACGCCTTTCTGTATAACTAGAGCCGTCAATACTTGGCAAACAACAAAAGGTTAGGATGCCGGCGCATTGCATTTAATTTGCTTTGATGAATTTGCGACAAGAGACGGCTATTTAAAAGACGAATTTATTTGTTTTTGTAATTTGCTTTCTTCTCTTGTTCGTGACCGTGATGACGTTGTCATTTATATGCTGGCAAATACAGTCAATAAGTATTGCCCTTACTTTACTGAAATGGGGCTTGGAGACGTTAGCCAGATTCCATAGGGTGAGTTAAGAGTTTATAATTTTGGGAATAGCGAACTTCGAGTTGCTTTAGAATATTGTGACCCGGTCAAAGCCACTCAAAAAGTTGCAAACAAATTGTTTGCTTTTGATAATCCTTAGCTAGAAATGGTTAAGAATGGTAAATGGGAAATTAAGAACTATGCCCGTGCGCCCTACCCAATTCATGAGGAAGATGTGTTAAAGGATTTCTATGTATTGTTTAATGAGCAGATGATTAAAGGCCGCATCATTCATAGAAACACAGACCTATTTATTTTCTTTAATAGACAGACTAAAGACGTTAAGATTGACAATTTAACCCCTTTCTATAGCAATGATTTTAGCTCGTCTATGTGTCATGTAAGATACTTACAAGATTGCCCAACAGCAGTACATAAGTTAATTTGTGATTTAGTTAAAAAGAATTCAATGTGCTTTGCGAATAATGAGGTGGGCGAGCTGATACGCAACTGGCTTATAGATTAGGGTATTACAACTTTATTATAATGGAGGAGATTTAAATGTGTGATTTCAAAAGATGGCTTACAGCCAAATATTACAGCAAAAATTTACACGATTCGGACTATACCTATTGGTGTGAAAGGATGGCACAAGCTCATTCTGAAGGAGAAGAAAGTGCTCTCATTACAATTTTGGACGACTGGGCAGAGGGACTTATTTACCTTACTCCGTCAGAGCAAATTGTTTTATAGGCAAACTTAGATGAATTTGAAAGAGATGTCGTCAAATGACACCGGCATTAATTACGGCTGCCGGCACAGCATTAGTTGCTATCATAGGGGCAACGGCGAAAGCAATTGTTGATATTACTAAGGCTAAAAATTAGAGCGATGCTGAATTCTAGAAAGCAATTTTAAGGTCTCAAATTCTCGATATTTATTTTGAATATCGTGATACTCAATCAATGCCGGAGTCGCAATTTGAAAGTGTTTGTGCCCTTTTTGAAATTTATAAGAATTTGGGCGGAAACGGCGCAACAGAGGAAAAGTTCAATAAAATGAAAAGTTGGGATAAGTGGTAATCACTTATCCCTCTTTTTTTGCCTTAAAATTTAGAGGCAAAATTAGCCTCTCAAATTTGCTAAAATTTAAATAGGAATAGAGATTCCTAAGAGAAATTTTTGCCTTAAAATTATTTGAAATTTTCTTTAAAAAATGCTATAATTTTTATAGAAAAAAGAAAAAAGGAGAAATGTATATGAAAAAGATTTTCGCAGTTGTAGCTATTATGACAATGTTAGTTGGTTTTGTTGGTTGCGGCGCAACAGAACAAACTTATGAAGCTGAACCAGAATATAATTCTAATGGGGAAATTAAAGAAACTGGCTATGAACCCTATAGAGAATTGGTAAATACTAATAAGTCTATTATCGTATCTGATGGAGATTCCTTTGCCGAAATCGACATTTATACCTCAAATGAAGGTTATCTCTATCGGTATAATGGTCAATACTATCAAACAGAAGAGGAAGCAAAAGCCGCAGCTAAATTTAATTAAAAAAATAAAACCCAGAACGATTAATTTCGCTCTGGGTTCTTTTTTTATATATAAAAGCCAGTAGTTAAAATGCCCATTAATTCCTCTAATTCTTCCTATGTCGCTCCACTTACATCTCTTAAATCTGGATTAGACAGAACTGTAAAGCCAGAAAGTTCGCTTAATGTATAGGTTGCTTCACAAGTAAATCCAGTTGTATGGCCATAGTTAGCTGGGTTAGCTGTCTTTTGGCGATAGAGTGTTAAGTATGGATACTGACGAATTACAGTTGTAGCCATTGTTCCATTAATGTCACCAATTGAAACAGGAACTTGACGCTTTGCTAACGACGCTTCTGCCGAAGCCATTCCCACATCCATTACGCCCTAAACTGCATCAGTAGCAAATTTAGCCACATCACCAACACCTAGGTCTTTACCTAAACCTTTCTTTATAGTAGAAACTCCTTCTCCGATTAAGGAAGAACCAACACTTAAAACTTTGGAAGCCTAGTCGTAGGTTGCCTATAAAATTGCGTTAGATTGGGTAATTTGGTCGTTGCCACTTAAAGGCAAATCAATTGCAATTTTAACATTTTTAGAGTAGAGAATTTGGTCAATGGCGGCACCGGGCTAACCAGTAAAGAGAGTAAATGTAATTGTACCAGATTCAATGTCACCACTAGCCCAAAGCCAAAGCTTGGTATCAGACAACGGGCCAAAAGCTGCAACCCTATTAAGGTCAATTTCAACATCTCCACAATAAGGAATAGTGACAACCAGCTTAGAGTAGGGAGTAAAATCAAGGAAATTATTTCTCCAAGGTAAAGCTGATAAGTCCCAAGAACAAAGTGTTGAATTGAAACTTTTATTTTCAACAGTCCTTAGAGTAAAGTTAGTATAAGGAGTTATAGCCGTATTCTAAATGGTTGCGCCTGTACCTAACACAACACTCTCATAAGTTGAAGATACAGTTAAAAAGTTGGTAATATCCGAAAAAGGATAGTAGCGGAGAGAACTTATATAATTGAAGATTGTGTCGGTACCTTCAGTATTAATAATGTTGAGAGCACTATAGAAATCCTTTGTTTGTGCCCATATTAAGCTTCTAAGCTAGAGGAGTTCTTGCCCTGTCATTACATAGTATTGAACTCCACTCTAAGGGACTGCACGTGTTGCGCCGCCAGTACCAGTTCTATCGCCAATAATTTTACCTTCTCGCTTGCCGGGGTCATTTGGATTAGCTAAAGGGTCATCATCTGATGAAGATGGTTCAGGCTTGGTATCAGGGTCATAATCATTGTCAGTTACATTACCTGTTATTTGCCACGGCGCACCTTCAAATGCTAAACGGTCTTGTGGGAAAAATTCTCCTGTTAATTCATTATCATCAAATTTAGGATAGTAGACATTAGTTATATCATTTGTATATCTTAAAATTGGCTGCATAGCGTACAAAAATCTAATTTCGCTTATGCTCATTTTCTTGTAAAAATAGCGATAGTTAGATAAATTATAAGGTCTGTATGCTATCCAGTTGTCTCCCTGATAAATTTCAGTAGTATCTGACATTTCAGCTAAATCTATTTCAATGTCAAAGCCGCCGAAATAGTAACCATAAAATGTTATCGGATTAGCATATACTCTAGGTGTACCACTGTAAAATATTTGTAGTTGTCCTGTTGGATGATATTGAGAATGTAAGTAAATGTCAAATGTATCATCTTCATTTTCATCCTTATAAGTTACTGAAACGCTACCAAATATGGAGCTATAACCAGCAGTAACAGTACTATCATCATTTGTATCAATTCTTGGCCCAACTGTACAGGCAGAAATAGTAATATAACCGTCATAACTGCTGTCAGTATAATGGAATGCTCTGTCTGTTAAAAAATCATTTGCACTTAATTCTACGTCTGTTAAGGTCAAGCCGGAAAATACAGAACTAAAATTTATTTTAAACGTTCCATTAAGCCAATTTATAAAGGATATAATTGACGTAAAATTATAATCATAAGTTCTTTGCAATACGTTTCCATAAGTACTACCTGAAACAGTTCTATAAATGAAAGAAAATGTGAATGAAGGAGGTTGGATATTTTGTGTCAATAACTATAGGTTATTTACTGCTTCAATATTCGCTGAATAACCGCCGTAATAGCTTGTGTAAGAACCAGATGCAGAATTGTATCTTGACGCAAATGAGAAGCCACCAGTTGTTAACAGATTTAAATTTCTAGCTGTATAGAAAAAGTCCGCATTTTCAGTAATTTCCAACGGCTTAGAAATAAGCTTTGTGCCGTCAAAGCTGATTTTAGTTAAGTGATATGTTTCAGGGACATTATCTTTGTCAATCCAGCCTAAATAGTATGGCACAAATCCCTTAGTTGTATAGTCAGTTAAATTTGGCAATGTCGCTGAATATTCGTTACCGTTTGAATTAGTTCTCGCAGTAGCATAAAATTCATTTATATCCATTAAATTTCACCTCTTTTTAATTTAATTAAGCTCTTAAATAAATTGGGCCGTATTCGCTATTAACTAAGCTAAAATTCTCGGCAGTAGCCTATGGTATTAAGTTAGTATCAACTGCTGCTCCAATTGTCTGCATTTCTGGTTTTGAAGTTGAACCTCTATTAATGTAGTAGGAACGATAGCTTGTTGCCCAATTAGATGGTTCTTGTTCTACAATTAAGAAGCCCATTATATCACTGTAATGACTGTTTGGATTTCCATTAATTCCAATTAAGTAAAAAGAACCGCCATCTGCCTAATCAGAGAATAAGTAATTATTGTTTAAAATTGGATTTAAGTTAATAACATCAAACTAGTCTTGATAAATATAGCCATTATCTGGTATATAGGGGTCATAACGTGATTCACTACGTTTAATTCTAAACTAGGAATTAAGTAATTGTGAGCCAAAAGAATTGAGCACATCACAATGACATCTAAGGATAACTTTCTTGCCGGCCTACAAGTCCTGACCAGTTATAAAGTAGTAACGGTTCCAATCTGCTACATAAGCGTAATTAAAATTAATATAGGATGACTTATAATCTAAAATGAAACGTGGATTATAGATGGAGCAGTTCTCGTAGATTTCACAAGTAACGTTAGTTCCGTTCTGTAAAGTCTTTGTAAGGTTACGCTAATCTCCACTAAAATTGCCAAGCTGTATTGTAATTGTTCCCATATAAATCTCACCTCTCTAA
>ERZ842401.6160-NODE-6160-length-12935-cov-7.212034_pt1 | contig 12935 bp, 1 predicted proteins | sample MGYA00521270_ERZ842401 | MGnify/ENA primary metagenome ERZ842401 (study PRJEB31892, sample SAMEA3878208) | bioreactor metagenome | biome: Moose rumen | place: Sweden | collected 2011-10 | study: EMG produced TPA metagenomics assembly of the PRJEB12797 data set... | reverse complement strand
CCAATCCCCAATCCCCAATCCCCAATCCCCAGAAAAATTTTTTTTGTTATCAAATTTTTTAAATTTTAATTAATTTTTAAATAATTAACTAACCTTTAAATAATTATTTTATTTGAGCAAATTATTAAATTTCAATATCGAAAGTGAGCTGACCATCAGAAATAATCAAAGAATTTCTTATAGCATATAACATTTTATTTTTAAGTAAAGCATAGTTATCATATTTTGGTAATTCCAACTCGAAAAAGCAAGTATGAGAAATAGGTAAATAAGCCTGACCTCCTTCTTTATGAAGTTTAGTTAATGTTATTTTATGCTTATTATTACCAAATCCTTTTGCATCTTTTGGTAATCTTGATCTTCCCCAAACGAATTTAATATAATTAAATTTATCTTCCAAAGATAATTCTTCTAAGAATTGCCAGAAATATTTAATAGTTGTATCAGATGGAGAACAATTTTCATATTTTGTCATATTTTTTAATAATTCTAAATCAAATTCATCTCCTCCACATATTTTTTTCTCTAAATCAGATGGAGTTAAAAATTTAAGCATATATTCTGGTATGACTTCAAATAAACCTTCTTGAACAGCGGTAGCTTGTAAATATCCTTGATTTGTCATAGCTTTTAAATATAATTCTAAAAATTCTTCATAATTACTTTCATCAACTAATATTTCTTTTCCTTTTTCTTTTAATTCAACAGTTTCTCCTCCTGGTAATTGACATACGAAATATATTTGACCAAATAAATTTCTTTTTTGTTCCATATTTTTCGAAGATAACACTTTTATTATTGATTTATAACTTTGTACATCGATTAATTCAATATCTGATGCTTCTAATTGCATTCCTAAAATTTGTTTATATACTATTGGAGATAAATTAATTGATGCAAATGTTTCTGAAGAAATAATATAACCAAATAACTTTCCTATAAATTTATATAATTCTAAATATTTTTCATTTTTGGCTCCTTGTGGGTTGAAAATGTATTTATCTCTGTCTAAACCTGTTTGTGATTTATTATTTGGAGAAGGAATGAATAAATCCACGTTACCTGATGTTAATTGCTCTATAGTTGAAGAAAATATTTCCCTACCTGGTCCTCCCATATCTGAGGCACCTTCTCCTAATAATACAACTTGGAATAAATTTTTAGCTTTTGCCTTGAAAAATGAAGTTCCTGGCTCTTTTCCCAGTGGGGATTTATATAATTGAGCAACAAGTGACCATTCAAGATCTTTATCTATTAAATTCATATTACTCTTTTTTAAATTAAGTATTCTATCAACCTTTATTTCTTTCATAAATTTGGAATTCTTCAATAATATTAAATTAGAAGAGAAATTCTTAAGCCTGCTGTTTTCTGACAAGAAATTAATATTATTAAATAATATTTTTGTTAAAGATGTATTATATAATATTGCACTATGATTCAATAAATTTTCAGCTGATTTTGATATTTCGGAAACAATATTACAAATAGTGTCAATTATTTCTGGTTGTTCATAGAATTTAATATATCTATCATAAAATTGATATTTTTCTTTCATATATTCCACAAATGATTTTTCTTTTAATTCCTGATTATCTTCAGAAGATTTATTTTTTTCTTTTTTATTCTTTTTTAATTTATTTTTGATTTCATTCATTTCTTTGAGATATATAGGATAAGCTTTTTGATATTCTAATAAATAATTGACATTAATAGATGATAATAAATTGATAACTTTCTGTTTAATATTATTATGTTCTTTAGGGAAAAATTGTTCTATTTTTTCTTTAGAAATTTCCATTTTCATTTCGAGTAAATCATTATCAATTTTTTCTGTATATATTTTTTGGAAATTCAAGTTATTATCTATCATTAATCTATTTTTATATAATTCTTTCACCTTATATAAATTATCGGATAAATAATTATCATCATCTTCTTGTAAATTTACTTTTTTTGGTAAATCAAAAACAATTTTTTTTATTTGAGGCAAAAATTCGATGAATTCATATATTTGTTCTCGCAAAATTTGAATATACATCAATTTCTTTTCATCAATTTGCTCTAAATTAATTTCATTTTCATCTAAATCGAATACATATAAAAATTTGCGTTCATCTTCTTTTAAGTTTTCATTTAATATTTTATTATATTTTTCTTGTTCTTTTTCTTCAAGAGAAGATATTTGTTTTGATTCTATTTGGAATAAGAATTGTTCGAATTCATCATCTTTATCAATCTTATCATATTTTGAAATTAAATCTATGCAATACAATTTTTGTTTATCTGATTTATATATGACATTAAATTTCAATTTTTCATTTTTAAGAACGTAATTACTTTCTTCTAATATTTTTTTTGGATTAATAAATGATTGGTAATAATCATAATTTAAAAAGAATTTATATCCATTATACAAAATATCTTTTATTTTCAAAGTCAAATCTGTTTTTTTCTTTAGATAATTTTGTTTAATGAAATCTTCATCTAAATTAATCATCTTAGGTTTTTTAAGTCTAGCTCTATCAACACTGTCCTTTTCTCCAACTAATTTACATATATCAACAGTACCAGAGTAAAATATTTTTTTACCAATTTCGAAATTTTGTTGACATCTATAAAAGTAAGTATAATTATCATTTGTTTTATCACTATTTTCATTATTATTTTGTTCTAATGAAGAATTATTCTTGTTTTTATTAATACTATTTTCATCATTTTCGACATTTGTTTTATCATTAATAACGAAAAAGAAACAATTTCCTCTTTGGATAATATCTTTTACTTTAATATTTAAATTTACAAAGTATTTCAAATTTCTTACACCATATTGATCTTCATCTACATAATAAACTTTTCCTTCCGGTTTACAAAAAGCAATGAATTTTTCATCAGTCAAATAAATATCTGTTATATTTTTATCAGATAGAAAAGCTATTTCTTTCATAAATAAATCTTTAGATAAATTACTTTCGGCGTTCTTTGTGAAAAAGTGGAAACGATCTAAATTCAAATTACCATATACTAAATTTGTTCTTTTTTTAGTATCATAACCAAAATATATTACATTATAATCATTTATCGCATAATCGATAATTTCTAAATTTTCTGGAGTTTTTATTGGTGTCATTATATAATTTTCAGGAGATTCTGAACTACTAATCATATTATTGTGACCATAACGACAAACAAATCCATATAAATTTTTTTTGTTTGTCATTAATACGACGCAACCGTTGTACATTGCTTTAATAAATACTTCTCCGTTTTTGAGCTCAGGTAAAAGATATTTTGAAACTTTTCCGTCATATAAAGTTTCAGCATTAGGTAAGTTTCTTGGAATATTATCTTTAAAGAAGTATAAAGATGTTTTTGTTAAAACTACATTAAATCCTATATATACTATTTTATCTTCACTATTTATTTTATCTAATTCAGGCCTACTTTCCAATTCAAAATCTTCAGATTCATCATTTGAACCAAACCATTCACCTGAAGAATAAAATTTATTATTTTTATCCATCAATATTATTGCTTTATCATTAAAATTAAATATATTTTTGATTTCAATTATTTGATTTTTCAATTCATCTTCTAATTTTTTCATATCTCCAACAGAAATATTTTTAATTTTATTTTGAGGTTCATGGACAATTATTATTTCATTTCCAGAAGAATCATATTTTTTTCCTTCATTAATTAATGTGAGATTACTTTTATCCCTATCTTTCTCTTTATTAGTCTTTTTTTGTTTCTTCTTTTCTTTTTCACCTTCTTTATTTTTTGGTTCTTTTAATTCATTCTTATTAATATCAATAAATGAAGTAATATATTTTTCATCTGCTTTATTAGATTTTTCTTCATTATTAACTTTTAAACTATAGCATTCTGACTTTTCTTCAATGAAATGAATTCCATAACTGCTTTGATTTATTATTTTTGGAATTTTTATATTAGGTAATTGCTTTTTCATTGTTATTAATTTGCACCATTCTTCATCTTCGACTATTAATTTATTAATAATATTTTTAGAATTTAATTTTTCATTAATTATTTCATAGTCATTACATAAATTAATTAATTCCTGAATATTCTCTATTGATGCAACTTCTATTTTACTCAATGTAATATTTTTATCTAAGAAAATATTAAGAACATTTAAAAGAAATTCAATTGTATATATTGAAAAATCAGTTCTTTGCATTTTCCTTTTTGAATTATCAACTACTCCTAATAATAATTTAACAATTCTTTGCTCTTTAAATATATTCATTAAAAGATGTTTTTGTTGAATTGGATTTATTTTATCTGCTAATAATTTTATAGAATCATATATAATTCTATATAATATCAAACATTTTTCTAAATTATTTCCACTATAATATTTTCTTAATTTATTGAATAAATCATTTAAAATAAGGAATTCTATTTTTTCATCATTTGTATTTTTATCTTTTTTGCTCTCTGTTTCTACAAAGTTATTAATTAAATATTCTATTATAAATAATAAAAATTCTTCCTGAATCATTTCATTAAATTTTGTGATATTTTCCAAAAATACTTCTAAATTAAATATTTCTTGATTATTACTAAATAATTGAGATATAAATTCTTCTACAGAAATTTTGTCTTTATTTTTGTCATTCTTTAATGTATAATCTAAATATTTTTTTAAAACATTTTGAATAATATCATGTTCTTCTGATAATCCAAAGTAATTTTTATAGTAATGAGTAATATAAAACAAGAACTTAAAATCATTGAGATTTAAATGTTCAAATTCTTCTTCTTTTACTAATAATAAAGTTATATAATATTTAAGTAAATATACTCCAAAATATTTAACAACTTTATATTCTTCTGAATTTAATAAGCCATTTGAGTCTTTTTTATTAAAAGATTTAAATCTAGTTGCAAATTCAAATAGTTTAATTGATACATTATATAAATCTGCGAAACATAATGGTAATTCTAAATTTCTATCGATAATTTTTTCATTTTTTTCACTTATTTTAATTGCAAATTTATTGCATATTTCTTCATATAAATTAGTATTCATATTAAATAATAAATCAGGATTATCAATCTTTTCTTCTATATTTTCAGCTTTTATAATATTATCTATATCATCCATTTCTTTTTCATTTTCTTTTTTTTCATCTTCTTCACCATTATCTTCTTTTATATCATCATCTATATTGTCATTATTATTATCATTAAGAATACTTGATATTACATAATCTGGAATTGTATAACTTATTGATTTTGTTAATTCGATTATTTTTGATTCGAGTTTTTCTTCATCTAATTCATTAGTATTGATATCTGAACATTCCATTCCATAACAAATAAATCTTTTTGGGAATCTATAGAATAAATTACTATCCACTAAAAATATACAATTTCCAAGTTGGTATTTAAAATCTAAAATGTCATAAAATTCATCCCATTTTTCACTTTTAAATACATCTGGCTCTTTTTTAGAATAATAATTTTCTGCCTTATCTTTAGTTTTCTCTTTATTATTTTCATCCTTTTTATCTTTCTCTTCACTACCTTCTTTCTTCTCTTCTTTATTTTCATCTTTTTTTGTCTTTTCTCCCTCTTGTTCTTCTTTTTCAGGGTCTTCTTCTTTTTTCTCATCTTTTTCTTCCTTTTTTTCTTCTTTTTTATCTTTATCTTCTTCATTTTTTTCATCTTGTTTACGATTTTCATCTTTAATTGATTTATCATCCTCGCCTTCTTCATCTAAAGAACCTTCAAAACCACTTTCGCTTTTTCCAGAATCTTTATTATCCAAATCTTTTTCTTTATTTTCTTCATCAAAGGGACCCAAACTATCCTCATTATCATCTGCAAATGTTTGATTTCTATTTTCTCTTATTTTTCTAATATTTCTTTGAGGTTCAAAATAGTCTATATCAGATATTCCTATTTCTTTTAATAAATCTTCAGTTATAATTATCATTTTATCATTTATTTCAGGATATTTTGTTCCTTCCTTAATTCTTCCATTCACGGTATATTTATCTAACAATGATTTATAAACTTTTTTATTAAGGACTTCAACTTCTATTTTTCTGAAATCAAAGTATTCATTTGACATAAAATCCAATTCAGATAAATCACATCTGTTTAATATTGGTATTATTATTTTTTTTGTTGGCTCTAAATATAATGAGATTATATCAGAATCTTTAGAAATATATGTTGAATATATTTTATTTAATATTTTTTCATCTTTATTCATAGATAAATCATCTTCTCCATAATCTTTTATTAATAATTTTGATTCTTGTTCTAAATTTGGCAATAATTTTAAAAGTCCTCCCAATGCTAATTCTATTTTATTCTTCAGTAAGAATTGTTCAGATGAATATAAATTGAAATTTTGTCTTGGATTTATTAATATATTTATTATTTGTTTTAGAACTGAAATATTTTTAAAAACAAAATCTTTAACTTTTTTATTATTAGAATTTGCAATAAGGCATTTTATTATGGATATATATTCAAATAATAATTTTGGACTGAATTTATTCTCTGTAATAATATTTTTCTCTAAATAATTTATAATACAATCTATCAAACTTTCATTTAAATTGTACATTGGATTTTTTATTTCTAAATAATTTTCTTCAACTATTATTTCATTTTCATTAGCATTAAAGAAGTTTGGAGTGTTTCCATATATTTTTTTGCTTAATATTTTTATATCTCTTGCAATTTCCTTTTTCTGAAGTAGTTCCTCAATATTTCTTTCCTCGAAATGATCTTCTTGGGCAACATCTTCATCTCTACTAGAAATTGAATCATCAGAACTTCTTCCTTCAGCTTCAAGCAAAGAATTCTCATAATCATCATCAGAATAATAGTAAGAATCTGATTCTTCTTCTCCAATTTCTTTAAGCAGTTCTTCTTCATCCTTTTTCTTTTTCTCATTAATAATATTATTTATAGAATTTTCTTTGAAATTATCAAAATAATATCCATTTTTTATTAAATGAGTTATTTCTTTCTCATTTGGCTTATAATTTAAAGGCTTATTTTCTAAGTTTAGATTAGTATTCACTCTTACATTACATAAATGATTTAAATATTGAAGTTTATATCCAAACATTTCTAATAAAAATATCTGATTTTCATCTCTTATTTTCTTTTCTATATATTTCAAGAAATTTTTGTCTTTGTTGATATTAATATAAATATAATTAAAATAATCACAAAGTAGAGATTTATATTTGTTGTTCTTCATAATATCAAATAAAAAGTCATAATATTTTTCATTTGTATAATTGTCTTTAAATTCTTCTTCAAATATTTCATTAAATATATCAAATGAAAAAATTGTGAATTTTTTTAGTAAATTAAATATAAGACAAGTATTTTGATAATTTGAGTACAACAATAATTTATATATACTTTTCCATAATTCATTATCAGAGAAAATAATTTCAAGATTTGTCAATGCTAGTTTTGTGAATTCATTTAATAAATTTGTTAAATTTGAATTATATTCATATTTTTGATTGATATACATTTGATTTTCGTGCTCAATTTTTTCGTTTTCATTAAATAAATCTAAAAGTTTTTGGAATTGCATTCTAAATATTAATAAAATCTGTTTGATAATATCATCATAAGTATCTTTTAAGAGGACTGAATTTCCTCTCATTAAATTTAAAGCAAGATTTCCTTTCAAATCATTTTTTTTATTGATTTCAATTATTATTGATTCTTGATAGTAATATATAAAGATATCTGATAATATTTTTGAAGTTAAATATTCGTCCATAATTCTAAAGTCCTTTAAATAATTATAAATATTGTACTTTTTTTCTTTCTTATTTCCAGAAGAAAATAGATATTTTTTGGCTTCTTGTATTAATGGATTATCATTTTTATTAAAAAACTCAAATATTTTCTTTGTTGTTGGATAATTTCTTCTTTTTATTTGCCATAAAAGGAAATTCAAATATATTGTTAAATCAAAGTAACTAAAATTATTTTGGTCATCTTTTTTTATATTAATAAGTTTATCTAATATCGAATTTATTACTAAATTAAAATTATTTGTGATACCTAAAACAAGATTTTCGCTTACAGAATTTAAAGATTCATATATATTTGGAAATTTAATATCATTAATACTATTTTGGAAACAATAATTTTTATAATAATTTTCTATTATATTTTCAACACATTGTCTATCTTCAAATTTTTGAATTATATATTTCAAAATAATTAAAGATATTTCTCTGAATTTTGCCTGAGATTGCATTAATCTGTAAGCATCTAAAATATTACTTAATTTGAATTGATCATTTTTTATAATTTGAGAAATATTATTTACATGTTCTTTTACATACATATTAATTAAATTAGTTTTATCACCATCTTTTCCTTTTTTGATTAGATTTTCAGGATTTAAATTAAATAAAAAGTATAATCTATTAAAAATCTCATTAAATATATTATCTAATTCATTATCTTTTTCGTTCTTTATTATTTCATCTTTTGTTTCTTTATATGTTTTTCTTAAATCATTGCATTTATTAAAAATGAGATAATAAATATCATCAGGAGAAAATGTTGAATCATCCTTTACTAATTTTTCTGAATATGATATAAATTTAGACAAAAGATTTTCATGCTTTAATATTATAAGAAATGATATATTAACAATTTTATCAGGTATCTCTCCTCTTATAAATATATTTTGCTTTTCTTTATAAATATTAATACATTTAATAATATTTTCATTTTCCAGATATGTTGAACAACTTTCATTGTTATATTTAGTTATTGTTTTCTCATCTTCACTATTAATATGTTTATGAATGGAATTTCTTAATTGACTAGTGTCGAAAAATTCAAGAAATTCTTTATTTTTATTATCTTTCAAATAATATAATATTTGTTCTTCATCTTTAGTTTCTTTTTTGCTTAATAAACTATTATTTGAAAAACCTTTACTAAAAAGACGTGTATGGAATAAATTAAATATTTCATTTTCTTCATTTGTATAATAAAATGAAAATTTATTCAATATTTTATTCATCAGTTCTGTTAATGGATTTATAAGTATATCTAAATTTTCATGATAGAATTGATAATTTGAAATTCTCATTTTAATCAAATAATTCTGTGATTGAGGATGCATTCTTATTTTAATAGTAATATTCAATAGATCAATACCTTCAATTTTTTTATTGATTATTTCAACTTTATTGCTACTAATAATATTGTCAAATGAATAAATAACTTCTGAATTATTCATATTTATTAATTCTATTATACAATTTGTTGATGTATTCTTTGTAAATTGGTTTTGTGTCTTATTTATTGCTAATAAACTAATATATAAATTATTACTACTTGATTTTTTTTCATTGTCTTTTGAATTAGTATTTATTTCATTTTCATTACTATTTTTCTCTTCTTCATTTTGGTTTTCTCCATTTGATTTACCAAAATAATATTCTTTGAATTTATTATTCGGAAACTCTGAGCAAAAATTAAAAGTATCTAAAATGAAATCTTTTTTGTCAAATACATTACAATCTGTTTTTCTTTTTGAAAAATCATTATTTCTAATTTTTTGTAGTTGATATAAAATATCATAGATAAGAGACCAATTTTGTAAATAAAAATCTTTTGGTAATAGTTTATAATTATTAAGACAAAGATTTATTAGATTATATAATAAAGGTTGAAGAATTTTTGGTGTAGTAATTTTGTCTTCTGAAAAATTCTTGATTATCAATGATAAAAGGGTGTTAATGAAATTAGATAATTTAATTCCATTTATTTGTGAGATTGTAAAAGATATTATAGAATTGAAGAATAATATAAATTCATTATAGAATTCAGATATGTAAGATATATTAATAAGTTTTTCATTCATCAATAAAGAATCTATCAAATCAAAAATAAATTGACAAGAAACTTCATTTGACATAATTGTTTTTATATTTGCTTTTGAATAATTAGCGTAACGAAAGAATTGAAGATATAAGAATAAATTATCCTGGTTCTCAATTAATTCAATTGGATATAATATTTCTTTTAATAAAGATGTCATTTTTTCTAATGGATAATCTTCAGTTATTGATAAAATTTTTATTATTAATGAAGAACATATATTTTTAAATTCTTTGTTCTTGCCAGAAATTTGATTTAATATATTTATAAGTTTATCTATATTTTTTAAGTTTACTAAAAGAATTTTACTATTTATTTTTAATGAACTCAAATAAGATAAATGATTATCTAAAATAAATAATAAGCAAAAAATATTAAGACTTCCTTCATCAAAATTTTTTGATTTTTCTAAATTATATTCAATTAAATCTTCTATCACTTTTATGGTTGGAAAATCAATATTAATTATGAACGGCCTTTTAAGATATTTTATTATACTAAATAATTCAGAATTTTCATTTGACTTGATATTATTTATATTATTATTTATTTCATCTATATCATTTATTTCTTGAGAAATAAAAAATAAATTACATAAAATATAATTTGAAATATTTTCTTTTAAATTATTTTCTTCATTAATATTATTATTCTCATCGAAATAATTATTTTCTTCATCTTCAAATGTTTGGAATATTTCTTTAAGGATATCTTCTTTTTGTTCACTATCAAAGGTTTTGTTTTTTGAAAATATTTTATTTATATAATTTTTGATTTGACTTATTTGATTTTTTTTCTTTAAATAAATATTATTTTTGTAATTTTTGTTATTAACTTTATATTCTGTTTCTTGAATTTCTTGAACATTATTCAAGGTTGTTTTTATTAAACTAAATAAAAAAATGGAATTTTCGCAATCAACAGTTATTGAGCATTCTTTATTAGCATCAGAACAATCATTAATTAAATCATTTTCATTAATTTCTTTATCGAAAATAGTTGCTTTATTTTTTCTTAAATCAAAAAATTTTAGGCATGTATCAGTAAAGCATAAATATTTATTGATAATTAAAAATTTATTTTTATTTTTAATGCTATTAAGAATTTCATCGATATTATATTTTGATTTTATTTCTTCTTTTTCTTTCTCTTCAAATGCATTTAAAACATCAAGGGATGTATTTATAATAAAACTATGTTTATAATTAACATTTAATATATTTTCACTATCTTCTTTAATCGTTTTATTGTCTAAATATAATTCAAATTCATCAATTGTATAAATATAATTTTCTGAAAAGAAATAATAATTAATTAGTTCATTGCTTATATGTTTATCATTAAGATTTTTATTCGATTGCTTTTTATATATTGGATGAATGATGAATAAATTAGAATTATTTTGGGAAATTGATATTAATGAATTATTATTTTCTGAATTAGGTAAATAAACTTCTAAAAATTTTTCTTTTTGATTTTCTTTCAAGTTTAATAAATTTAAATATAGATCATTAATTATTTCTTTTGAATTAATTATACTTTTAGTTAAAATTTTTTGACTTATTTCATCCATTTCAATCTTGATATTCACAGAAGTGGTATTATGCTCAGACTTTAAAAATTTTATCACATCTTCTCCTTTTCCAAATTCATTAGAGTCAAATCCAAATAAATATTCTTTTTCTAATGAAATTAAAGATATTTGATTATTTTTTATAATTTCATTATTTGTTTCAACTATATTATATTTATTTTTAACATCAACAGTTTTGTATAATTTATATAATATATTTTTTTCATTCAATAAATAAGCTATATCCTTATTAATAAATATAAAATGAGAATTATTGAAGTTAAATTCATCTGAACTTAATTTTATATATGATTTTTTCTCAGAATTATTCTCTATCTTTTCTATTGTTTCATTTAATAAATTAGATAAACTTGGTATTTTAATTTTATTCATTAATAAATTTATTATATTATTACTAAGCAATCCTTTGCTTTCAATATCATTAATCTTTCTAATGAAGTTCAAAATACCAAAAAGAGATTTTAAACCAAAAACAATATTATATTCATATAGTAATAATTTTCCTAAGATATTTTCTTTATTTTTATTATCTGAATCCAATAAATTATCCATTAATTTATCCAACTTTTTTAATAAATCATTTATTTCTTTTGTAAGAAGAAAAGAAATTTCAAAGTGATCATCCAAGAAATTTGAATAGTTTTCAAAATTATTTAAATTTGTATATAATTCATCTAAGTTGTCCAAAGTGACACTTGATAATTCTTTTAATGAAAGTTTCAAGAGGATTAAATTGAACTTGAATGTTTGATTATTTGACAAGGATTTCAATTCCTTATCTAGGTTAATTTTTATCTTTTCCTTAAGTTTATCAATGGCTTCTAGTTTCCTCTCTTCATTAAGAAATAATTCTTGATGATAAAGAGATAGGTAATAATCAAAATATTCAAAGTTTTCAAACCATTTATTCATTAAATCAATTTCTAATTCCCTGAAACTATTTAAGATGAAAGTTTCATTTTCATCTTCATTAATTAAATTTGGATGTTGATAGAATATATTATCTTCTGTTTGATTGCTCAAATACTTATCAATAGGAAAAGTAGTTTTATTTTGCGCAGTTAAATCAACTAAAAAGCTTGGAAATTTGGCTGTATTCCATTCGTTGGATAAAGAGCAATTTATTTCATTATTAGAAGGCACATTATTATTAGTAATAATTGCTTCTTTTTGTAAATGAGAGTTTTCACTTATCTTTTTCATATATTCTTCATCTTTTAGACCATTTAAAGGATTATTTTCTTCTTCCTTTGATGATTCTTCTTTCAAATTTTCCGACATTAAAAAATATTAAATTAATGGCTATAAAAATTTTTTAAAAAAGATACAATGATAATAAACAATGTTTAAAGAATTTATTGGTTAATAATGGGGATTGGGGATTGGGGATTGGGGATTGGGGATTGGGGATTGGGGA
>ERZ842401.6159-NODE-6159-length-12935-cov-11.306832_pt1 | contig 12935 bp, 8 predicted proteins | sample MGYA00521270_ERZ842401 | MGnify/ENA primary metagenome ERZ842401 (study PRJEB31892, sample SAMEA3878208) | bioreactor metagenome | biome: Moose rumen | place: Sweden | collected 2011-10 | study: EMG produced TPA metagenomics assembly of the PRJEB12797 data set... | reverse complement strand
ACCCAACACCCATCACCCAACACCCAACACCCATCACCCAACACCCAACACCCATCACCTCTTATCATGGACGAAAGCACGATGACGGGTGAACCCCTTTCCGACCCGAAGCAAGAGGGCGACCGCATCTTCTGCGGCACGATTGTACACCAAGGGCAATGTCGCTATATGGCTCAGCAGGTGGGCGAACAGACCATGCTGGCTCAGATGATACGCATGGTGCAACAGGCACAAGGCAGCAAAGCGCCCGTACAGCGCATCGCCGACCGCGTGGCCTCCGTCTTCGTACCCACCATCCTTGTCCTGTCGCTCATCACCTTCTTAGCTTGGTGGCTCATCGGAGGCGCGTCACAGTTTCCGCAAGCCATTCTCTCTGCCGTTTCCGTACTGGTCATTGCCTGTCCCTGCGCTTTAGGACTGGCTACGCCCACAGCTCTGATGGTGGGCATCGGCAAGGCAGCCCAGTTAGGCATTCTCGTGAAAGACGCCACCGCGCTTGAACACTTACGACGCACCTCAGCCATCATCTTCGACAAGACCGGCACGCTCACCACTCACGTGGGAGGGGATTTGCAATCCCCGACCCTCACCACTCACCCCTCACCACTAAATGAAACGCTCAAGCCCCACGTCCATGAAGCCATCGACCAGCTGAAGGACTTGGGCATCAGCATCCATATGATGAGCGGCGACAAAGAGGAAGCTGCCGCCCACTGGGCCCACGAAGCAGGCATCGAACACTACAAGAGCCGCGCCCTTCCGCAAGACAAGGAAGACCTCGTCCGCCAACTGCAAGCCGAAGGCCATCATGTGGCGATGATAGGCGATGGCATTAACGACACGCAGGCCCTCGCCACAGCCGATGTCAGTATCGCTATAGGCAAGGGAACGGATGTGGCCATTGATGTGGCTCAGGTCACGCTCATGTCGACCGACCTCCACCGCATCGTGGATGCCATCACGCTGTCGAAGCAGACCACACGCACCATCTACCAGAACCTCTTCTGGGCTTTCATCTATAACATCGTTTGCATACCGCTCGCTGCCGGACTACCCGCCGCTTTCGGCCTGAACTGGCACATCACTCCCATGTGGGCCAGCGCCCTGATGGCATTCTCCAGCGTCAGCGTCGTTCTCAACAGCCTGCGACTGAAATACAATTAACAGACCTCTTATGTTGGAGGGGATTTGCAATCCCCGACTCTCACCCCTCACCTCTTACCCCTTTTTCAATATGAAATTAAGTTTAGCCCCTCTCACCCCGCACCCCGCACCTCGTACCTCGTACCTCGCACCCCTACTCATTGCTGGTCCCTGTTCGGCAGAAACAGAGCAGCAAGTGATGGATACTGCCCACCAACTGGCTCAATATGGTTGCCGCAACTTTCGAGCCGGACTGTGGAAGCCCCGAACCAAACCGGGTGGATTTGAGGGGCAAGGAGCCAAAGCGCTGCCTTGGATGAAGCGGGTGAAAGAAGAAACAGGCATGCGGATCATCACAGAGGTGGCCACACCTGAGCATGTGGAGCTCTGCCTTGAATTTGGCTTCGACATGCTTTGGATTGGCGCCCGCACGGCAGCGAACCCCTTTGCTATGCAAGCCCTTGCCGACAGTCTGACAGGTACAGACATCCCGGTATTGGTGAAGAACCCTATCAATCCTGACATAGAACTCTGGATAGGTGCTCTGGAACGTCTCAATCGAGCTGGCGTCAGCCGTTTGGGAGCCATTCATCGGGGCTTCTCGAACTACCTGAGTCACGTCTACCGCAACTCGCCTATGTGGAATATCCCTATTGAACTGAGACGCAGAATCCCTGAACTTCCCATCATTTGCGACCCCAGTCATATTGGCGGGCGGCGCGATCTGATTGCTCCCCTAAGCCAACAGGCTATGGACATGGGCTTCGACGGACTGATGGTGGAGAGCCACTATGAACCCGACTCGGCATGGAGTGATGCCTCGCAGCAAATCACGCCTGAAGAGCTGCACAACATCTTTGACCATCTCATCATTCGCAATTCGGGACTACCCATCTCTCTCAGCGGGAGCATGAACGAGATGAGAAAACAGATAGATGAGCTGGACAACAACCTGCTTGAAATCCTGGCCGAACGCATGAAACTATGCCGGGAAATCGGACAATATAAAAAGGAACACAATATCACCGTCGTTCAGCCACAACGCTACAACGAAATCCTTGACAAACGCAGCAAGCAAGGCATATTGGGTGGAATGGACGAGAGCTTCATTCGCCAGGTATTCGAGGCTATCCATGAGGAGAGTGTCCGACAGCAGATAGAAATCATGAACGATTAGGGAACAACAAACACTTATCGGCTCACAACGTATTGAAAGTCGGGAAGAATTACAGAGACATTTGCACCCACATGTTTCCCTACGCATGTGGGCGCAAATGTCTCTAAGAACAGTTACTCAGGCAACATCGTCACCTGGATACGGTTGTTAGGCTTCAGTAACTCGCGGCAGAAGTCCTGTATATCTTTACAGGTGAGGCTCTCCACCATTTGCTTATAGTCGGTGTCGAAGTCGATACCCAAGCGCAGGCGGTTGTACTGAACATATTCCCAGTAGCCATTTGTCACGATGTTTTCATCGTAAGTCTTCAACTCATATTCTTTCACCTTGTTCAGCTCTTGCTCTTTCGGACCGTTCTCGGCCATTAGCTTCAGCTGCTCATAGATGATGGGGATGAGTTCGTCGTATTTCTCGGGGGCGGTACGGAAGTTGATGGTCATCACGCCCTCTTGCTTCGGGAACATCTGCATCTGGCCTTGTACGCTAACGCCGTAGGTACCACCCTTTTCTTCGCGCACCTTTTCCGTGTAGACCATCCGCATGATCTGGCAGAGCACGCTCATCTTCAGGTCAGTCAGCGCAGTATAGGCCATCGGCGACGTGATGTAGATATTGGTGGTCACGGAAGGAGTGGCCATCGGCTTCTTGAATGAGTGTACCTCGTCGACCTCGCGGATGTCGATGTGTCGGTCTATCACCTCTTCGTGTTCATTCGTTGCAGGCAGCGTAGCGAGATACTTGCAGAGCAGCGGACGCAGCGTCTCGAGGGGTACATTGCCCGTGAAGATCACGTTGAAGTCGGCAGCATTGGCAAAACGCTCCTGATAGATTTCCATGATGCGATCGTGATTGATCAGGTCGAGGCGCTCCTTCTTCATGGGCTGCAAGCGCGGGTGGTTGCCATAGAGAATGGCGGTGAGCGAGTCGTTGTAGCTCACATTGGGATTGGCTTCGCGATTTGTCAGGAACGAGCGCTGCTTGTTGATGACGCTCTCGAATGCCTGGTTGTCCCTGCGAGGCTGTGTGAAGTAGAGATGAGTCAACTGCAACATCGTCTCCAAATCCTTCGTGTTCGAAGAGCCCTGAATGCCCTCGGTCTCACTCCCCACGAACGGGGACACGCGCACTGTCTTGCCTGCTAAGGCCTTCTCCAGCTGCGTATCGTCCAGGTCAGCTACGCCGCTGACTGCCATCACCCGCCCGATGAAGTTCATACTCTCCATATCCTCGTCGGGATAAAGACTCTTTCCGCCAAGCGAGAAACAGTTCATGGAGATGCGGTCGGGGTCGAAATCTGTTTGTCGGACATACACGTTCATGCCGTTGCTCAGCACCAAATGGCGGTAGCCGAACTCCCCTTCTTCCTCAGCGGCGATGCTGCCCACCGATGGCAGCTCATCGCGCCACAACTCCTTTGCGGGCTGTTCCTTGTAGGGTTCGTAGTCGGCCTGCTGTGCGGTATAGACATAGCTCTCCAAGTCGCGCTCGGAGGGCATCTGGAAGTCGTCTGTTTCGGGAGCATACAACGTGACCACCTGGTTTCTATCCGTGATCATCTCCTTCACCATGAGGTTTACTTCGTCTAAGGTTACCTCCTTGTCTATTTCGCGAACAAGGTTCAGTTCGTCCTCCTCAGATAGCATGGGCTCGTTTTGCAGGAAGTTTCTCAGACAGATACCCACATAGCGACTATTCTTGACCTTCTCCCGATTGTTATAACGATTCTCGGCCACGCGCACCTCTTCGGCCTTGGCTCGGTCGAGTTCTGCCTGTGTGAAGCCGAATCGACGGGCACGTTCAGCCTCTCCGACAGCGGCGATTATGCCCTCACGGATACGGTCTTGCTTCAGCGATGTGCTAACGAGGAACGCATCCTTGGTGCTGCTGATGAAGAACTGCCCATCGCGAGCCGAAGCTGAAAGGAAAGGCGGATCGGCCACTTTGCCCAGTTCGGCGATACGGTCGTTGAGCATGCTCATCACCACTCCGGCTACATAACCGTCGCGATAATACTTGCGTGTGTTGCGATTCTTCGTCGGCGTGTTGTCGCGCTTCATGTAAAGAGAAAAGAGACAGATGGGCTGCTCCTTGTCCTGCTTGGCAAAGACGATCATCTGCTGGTTGTCGTTGACGGGATAATAGATGCGCTTGGCTGCATTCTTCGGCATGGGAATGCTGCTGAAGAGCTGTTTGATTTTCTGCTCCACCTCGCCTGCATCGATGTCGCCGACGACGATGATGGCCTGCAGGTCAGGTCGATACCACTTATGATAATAGTCGCGCAAGGCGCTATACTCGAAATGATCTACGACGTCCATTGAACCAATGGGGAGGCAGTCTTCGTATTTCGTTCCCTGATACATCACAGGCATGGCCTCCTCCATCAGTCGGCTGCTGGCCATGCCAGCCCTGCGCGTGCGCCATTCCTCGTGAATCACGCCACGCTCCTTGTCGATCTCTTCATCTTCCAACAACAGGTAGTGGCTCCAGTCGTGAAGAATGAGCAGGCACGTATCCAACACTCCGGCCTTGTTGACAGGCGCGCTGGAGATGTTGTACACCGTCTGGTCTACGCTCGTATAGGCATTGAGATTGGCGCCGAACTTGATACCTGCCTTCTCACACCAGTCTCTGAGTCCTTCTTTCTCGGCACCAGGAAAATTCTGTGTGCCGTTGAAGGCCATGTGTTCCAGAAAATGAGCCAGTCCTCTTTGGCGGGGTTCCTCAAGGATGGAACCGACACGCTGGGCGATGTAGAACTCTGCCACGTTGGGAGTCTGATCGTTATGGCGCACATAATAGGTAAGGCCGTTCTTCAAAACGCCTTTTCTCACCTGCTTGTCTTGAGGCAGGCACTGACCCTGCACCTGCACTATGCAGGCGAGAGCCATCGTTAGAAAAATCATTTTCCGCATGATTCTATGATACTTAATAAATGTCTGCAAAGATACTTCTTTTCCACAACATGGGCAAACAAAATGATACAAAATACCTACTATTGATGATTTAACAGATACCTACAAATAATGACAAGGCGGTTTTCCATTTTTCACAACATTTGGGTATTGCAACATCAAAGAATCCTCCGTACCTTTGCAGTCGAAAAAAACATCAGCCGCAACCTATGCCTATTCAATAAGGAACCATGAACAGAAAACGGTATTCGCTTACACTCGCCCTGTGGCTCTGCACCTTGGCCTTCGTCATGGCGCAGAAGACTGACATCAAAGGCAGAGTGGTCAGTCAGCGCACGGGGCATCCCATTGAGTTTGCTTCGGTGCTGATGGGCGATAACGGACTATGGGCTATCACCGACGAGAAGGGTTCGTTTACAATCAAACAGGCTCCAACAGGCAAGACGACGTTCACCGTACAATGCTTAGGCTACGCTAAATACACCACCTTATTAGATATTACAGAGGGCATGAAGCCGCTCACTATCCAGCTGAAAGAAGAAAACCTACAGTTGGAGGAAGTGACCGTTGTGGCCAAGCGGAAAGACAACGAAGGCACAACGGCCTATACCATCGACCGAACGACTTTAGACAATCAGCAGATTCTCACCCTGGGAGAGATCGCCACCTTGCTGCCTGGAGGAAAGACCGTCAACGGCTCACTGCTGAACGATACACGTATGGCGCTCCGGGCTGGCTCATCGGAAAAAGGCAATGCCTCGTTCGGCACGGCCATCGAAGTGGACGGACAACGGCTGCAAAACAATGCCGAGACTGGAGAGACACTTGCGGCCTCCACGCGAACCGTCGCTGCTTCCAACATCGAAAGCGTGGAAATCATCACGGGCATAGCCAGCGTGGAACACGGCGACCTGAGCAACGGCATCGTAAAGGTGAAGACCAGAAGGGGGAAGTCGCCGTTTATCGTTGAGGGCCGACTGAATCCACATACACAGCAGATAGCCATCAACAAGGGATTTGAACTGGGCAAGCGGGGCGGTCTGCTGAATGCTTCGTTCGAACATGCAAGGTCGTTCTCCAACCTGGTTTCTCCACATACCGCCTACCAACGCAACGTCTTTTCGCTCAACTACATGAAGAGCTGGCTGACGCAGTCGATGCCGCTGACGCTGAACGTAGCCATCAACGCCAATGTGGGCGGCTACAACTCGGAGGCCGATCCCGACCAGGAGTTAGACGACTATGCTAAGGCTCGCGACAACAACCTGCGCGGAAACTTCACAATGAAGTGGCTGCTCAACCAATCATGGATTACCAACGTAGAGATGAGCGGTTCGTTTGCTGTCAGCGACAAACTGACAGAGAACTATGCCAGCAAGAGCAGTGCTTCCACGCAACCCTATATCCACACCACAGAGGAAGGCTATTTCATCGCACAGGACTTCTCACCCAACACCCAACACCCAACACCCATTATTCTTGGTCCGACGGGCTATTGGTATGTTCGTGGTTTCAATCAATCTAAACCCACATCGGCCAACTGGAAACTGAAGGGAGAATGCAACAAGTCGTTCAGCTTGAAAAACGAGAGCAGCATACGCAACAAGCTCATGGCGGGAGCGGAATGGAACGCAACCCACAACAACGGACGAGGGACCTACTACGAAGACATGCGCTACGCTCCAACGTGGCGACCGTATCGCTACGATGAACTGCCCAGTATGCGCAACACCGCCCTGTTCATAGAAGACAAGCTGAGAGTCCCCCTCTCTCACTCCTCGCTCCCCGCTCCTCGCTCCTCGAATTACATTTCTCGCTCCTCGCTCCCCGCTCCTCGCTCCTCGAAATCCCCCACCTCTCTCGACCTCACGGCAGGGCTGCGCTATGACATCACGTCCATCAGCGGTTCTGACTACGGCACAGTGAAAAGTTTTTCTCCACGCTTCAACAGCCGATTGACGCTGATTGACAACGACGACAAGAAGTGGCTCTCCCACCTGAGCATTCATGCCGGTTGGGGAAAGTCGGTGAAGCTGCCTTCGTTCCAAGTGCTCTACCCCACACCAACGTATGCCGACCGTCTGGCCTTTGCCAGTCAGAGCACCAGCGACAACCGCTCCTACTATGCCTATCACACCTATCCCTCAAAGGCAATGTACAACCCCGACCTGCACTGGCAGTATACCAATCAGACCGATATCGGACTGGAAATGACGGTGGCAGGAACACGCATCAGCGTTTCCTCTTACCGCCATCGGACTCACATGACATACATGTCGACGGATGTGTATACACCGATGACCTATCGCTATACACCGCCATCTTCGCTCGAACAGTGTGCCATCGAGGTAGCCAACCGCCGTTACGATGTAGATCAGCAGACGGGTGTGGTGACTGTGAGCGACATAACAGGACAGCAACAGCCTGTGACACTGGCTTATAATGAGCGTAAGACTTATACTGTAAACGACCGGTATGTCAACGGTTCGCCCGTAGAACGACGGGGACTGGAATGGATCGTCGACTTCGCCCGCATCAACAGTCTGCGCACACAGATACGCATTGATGGCAATTACTATTGGTACAAGGGCATCGACGATGTGCTCTTTGCCGATGTCCCCATTGGCATCAACAACACTATGTCGGGCGGACAGCTCTACCAATACATCGGCTACTATCGAGGCAGCAACGTCACCAGCACTAACTACAGCGCCAACGCGGCCATCGCCAACGGTTCGCTGACCGAACGCGGCAACCTGAATGCCACCGTGACAACGCATATCCCGAAAATTCGATTGATTCTCTCGCTCCGTTTGGAATATTCGTTCCTCAACTACAGTCGCCAACTCAGCGAGTTCGAGCATGCCACAAGAGGTATCGTCCTGAAGGATGGCAGCGCACTCTTCGGCACGCCCTACGACGGAACGACACGCGACCAGTTCATTGCACTCTATCCCGAATATTACTCCACATGGGAGGAGCCCGACGTACTCATACCCTTTGCCGAGAAGTTTCTTTGGGCCAAGGACAACGACCAGACGCTCTTCAGCGACCTTTCGCGATTAGTGGTCAGGGCAAACTATGCCTACATCATGAATCCCTCCAAAATCAGCAGATATTATTCTGCCAACCTCAGCGTAACGAAGGAGATTGGCGACCATATCAGCGTGTCGTTCTATGCCAACAATTTCTTCAACAACATGAAGCGAATTAGCGATTCGCAGACAGGCACCGAGACCTCGCTGTTCGGCAGCAGCTATATTCCCAGTTTCTACTACGGGCTTTCGCTCAGAATAAAAATCTAACAAATGCAATATGAAATTTCAATCCTCGCTCTCCGCTCCCCGCTCTCGTACCTCGTACCTCGTACCCCGTACCTCGCCTCGTACCCCGCTCCCCGCTCCTCGAATAAGCATAAGAGGGGGGCCCCGGCTGCTGCTGCTTGCTGTCCTCTGCTGTCTGTCGGCGTGCAACTACGACGAAGAGGTGGAAGTATGCACCGTAACGGTGCAGCTCATCTACCCCGAAGACTCCGTCGACCCCTACGAGGGCGTGCGTGTAGAACTCAAGAGCAACACGGCATCAATCTTCGTTGATTCAACAGACGCCACTGGTACAGCTCATTTCCTCGTCACACCAGGCATCTATGAGGCCAGTAGCAGTTCGCAGCTCACCACCTACGACTGGCGCTACAACTTCAACGGCATACGCAGCATGAACATCGTTAGCCCAGACAGCGCAAACCACATACGAATAGAACTCAAGATGTCGCGAAAGCGAATTGTTCATTAAATAATTATTTTATCAATTTAAATTTCAAAGCTTATGAAAAAGAAAACAATCAGAGCACTGCTGCTGGCAGCTCTCATGCTTCTCCCCTCTGCGATGATGGCCGAGGTGCAACAGTTCCTGGTGCTCACCCAAGGTGATGGCTCTGTCAGTAAGTTCGCCTTGACGGAAAGCCCCGTCGTCAGTTTCGACGGCGACATGTTGGTAGTAACCTGTGGCGAGCAGTCCATTTCAGCCTCCATGCTCGGACTCTCTTACTGCTTCACCCAGGAAGAAGGTGAAGCCACAGCCATTCCCGCTCCCCGCTCCTCGCTCCCCGAAATCCACCGTATAGCTTTCGGCGAAGCGCAGTTCACCGGTCTCAAAGCCGGAGTACAGGTAGTGGTCTACGACCTCAACGGACGAGCCATCGCTTCAGAAAAAGCATCATCCGACGGCAAGGCCTCCGTCAACCTGTCGCAAATGCCTCAAGGCGTCTACATCATCAAGGCTCAAGGCAAAGCCATTAAGGTGAAGATTTGATCAAGCATTAAAGCATTAAAGAATTAAAGAATTAAAAAATTAAAAAATTAAAAAGAACGAATATGAAAAAGACAATACTTTCGCTGCTTGCTATCGCAGCTATCACAACCCAAGTGAATGCACAGGTATGGAATATGGTCGTGACGAAGACCGACGGTACAACACTCACCATTGCCACCAACGACATCACAAACGTCAGTTTCGAGGAACCAAAATTGGAAGACCAGAATGTAGACCAGATCATCATCAAGGAAATCTACAATGGAGGATGCCCAACCGACGACGGGAAAACATATCAGTTCGACAAGTGCATCATCCTCTACAACAACTGCGGACAGCAAGCCGTTGTCAACAATCTCTGCTTTGGCGCACTCGACCCAGCCAATTCCTACTCACCTCTCACCTGGTACGATGAAAAAGGCACACTCATGTACGAAGATGAGGGCTACCTGCCTGCTTGGCACGGTATCTGGTGGTTCCCACAGACTCTCGTCATCGAACCTTATTCGGAGGTTGTAGTCAACGTTTGCGGTGCCATCGACAACACTCAGACCGTCAGCCAGTCAGTAAACTACGCTAACAGCGACTACTACTGCATGTACGATCCCGAGAGCGGATACGACAATACCAACTATTACCCCACACCCGCTGCCGAGATTCCATCAAGCCATTATCTCAAGGCTAAGGAAATCGCTATGGGCAACGGATGGACGCTCAGCGTGACAAGTCCCGCACTCATCATCTTCCAGCCACAAGACATGTCTGCTGCCGAGTTTGCCGATAACGGCGAGATCATCTACAATCCCGCATTTGCATCCCAGGCCTTTGCCTGCTTCAAAGTGCCTACCGACTGGGTGGTCGACGGCGTCGAAGTCTACAGCACAGCATATCCGGAAGACAACATGAAACGACTGACCAGCGACATCGACATGGGCTATGTCTACCTCACCAACTACCTGGGACACACGCTCTATCGCAATGTCGACAAGGAGGCTACCGAAGCCCTGCCCGAGAATGACGGCAAGCTCGTCTACAACTACGCCTTGGGTGTCGACGACAGCACCGACCCCAGCGGCATCGACGCTGAGGCCAGCATGAAAAACGGCGCACACATCGTCTTTATGGACACTAACAACTCTACAGCCGACTTCCACGAGCGTCAGCGATGCTCGCTCCGCGACTAAACGTACCTCGTACCCCGCACCCCGTACCCCGCACCTCTGATTACATTTCTCGCTCCTCGCTCCCCGCTCCCCGCTCCCCGAAAAAACTTCCCCCCATCGGGGGGATAAGAGGGGGGGGCTCGTACCTCGTACCCCGCACATCGAATAAGCCCATGTCACCTCGCACCTCTGATTACATTTCTCGCTCCTCGCTCCTCGCTCCCCGCTCCTCGAACAAACTCCCCCCCTTCGGGGGGATAAGAGGGGGGCTCCTCCTTCTTGCCCTTGGCTGCGTGTTGCAAACCGCCCATGCTCAATATCGCGACTTCAATATCGTTCGCGATTCCTCCGCCTGGCTCACATCACCCAACGCTGCCGGGCTTGTCAGATATGGGGAACGCAATATCACAAAGGCAGAACTCAGCACCCAGTTGGCTCGCGGACGATTCGTCAATTTCGATGCGTCGCCAAAGACAACCGACGTGAATGCCTCCGTCGAGAGCTTCTTCCGCCTGTCCTCCCGCACCGTCGTCTATGGACGCATGGGCTACAACAATTTCTCTGGACGCGAGATGGCCGGCTCTGCCTTCATCCCCACGCTCCTCGCTCCCCGCTTGAAGGCAGGGGTGGATTTCTCGCTCCTCGCTCCTCGCTCCCCGCTCCTCGATTACATCCCCCACCGCCCCTTCGACATCATCGAGGACTCTCTCACCAATCTCGGACGAACGCACGGCGACACCTATCAGCTCACCGGCAGCATCGCCACCTCGCTCCTCACTCCCCGCTCCCCGCTTGAAGGCAAGGGTGGATTTCTCGCTCCTCGCTCCTCGCTCCTCGCTCTCGGTGCAACCATCGACTATAAAGCCGCCAACTTCGCCAAATATAAGGACCTCCGCCACAGCAACAAACTCTCTGACCTGACATTGACGCTGGGTACCCTCATCTCCGCGACCCATTCCCTGAGCTTAGGAGCCGACATCATCTATCGCCGGAACATCGAGAGTCTCAATTTCAGTCTGTTCGGACGCGACGACAAGGTCTACAAGTCGCTCATCGACTATGCCGTAATGACGGGCCGCATCGAGCAGTTCGGCAACTACGGCTTCACCAACAACTACTACGAGATGCCTCTCTTCGACGAACGCAAAGGCTTCGGCCTGCAGATGGAACTCACCACCCCCTCACCTCGCTCCTCGCTCCTCGCTCCCCGCTCCTCGATTTATACTTCATTCCACTACGCCCACCGCAACGGCTACTACGGCAAGCACTCCCCCTATACCATCACCCATACCACCCACAGCGGCGACATCTTCGACTACACCAGCCGACTATCCCTGACCACCCGCACAACGAGCCATTTCCTTACCCTCCACATCAATGCCGAACGCCTCACCAACCGTCTCAACTCCTACCGTGAACAGAGAAGCGAGGCTGGAGGCACATACTACGAATACTACACCCCCGTGAAGACGGGCGACAAAAGCTGGGTAGAGGGAACTCTCGCCTACACCCTATACCTCTCACGTTCGAGCGGATCTCTCGCTCCTCGAAAAAACTTCCCCCCTTCGGGGGGCTCCTCCGGAAACCTCCCCCCCTCGGGGGGGATAAGAGGGGGGAGCCGCTCCTCGAATAAGCCCCATGTCACCCCGTACCTCGAAATCCACGCCTCCTACCAATGGCTGCACCGCAAGCAGACGGCATACGCCTATCCCTATCTGCGCCGACAGAAACTCAACAACAGCCAGGTTGCCGTCGACATCACACGCCATGTGCCGCTGCGCTCCGCGCTCCTCGACATCAACATCAACGGCTCCTTCCTTCAGGGATGGGGCGCACCTTATCAGGACAACACCTTCATACAACCCTCCGACAAGCAGACACCGCCCCCATCAATGGACTACTATCTGTTACGCGAGCACCGCTACCTGACGGCTCCTCAATATACTATAGGTGGTGGCATCAAATACACCACGTCCCATTTCCTCGGACTGAAGGGCTATCCCTCCATCGCCATCAGCCTGCTCCACAGGAAGTGCAATACGAACCCATCACCCATCACCCAACAGCCAACACCCGATATGGATAGCCAAAGAGACCACACTACCCTTACCATGACCATCGGCTACACGTTTTAATTTCTTAGTAAGCCCGCTCCTCGAAAAAACTTCCCCCCTTCGGGGGGTTCCTCCGGAAACCTCCCCCCCTTCGGGGGGGATAAGAGGGGGG
>ERZ842401.6158-NODE-6158-length-12937-cov-127.597190_pt1 | contig 12937 bp, 9 predicted proteins | sample MGYA00521270_ERZ842401 | MGnify/ENA primary metagenome ERZ842401 (study PRJEB31892, sample SAMEA3878208) | bioreactor metagenome | biome: Moose rumen | place: Sweden | collected 2011-10 | study: EMG produced TPA metagenomics assembly of the PRJEB12797 data set... | reverse complement strand
AAGTACAACATCTAGCTTCATATCTGCTTCGCAGAGACGAAGCCTATATCGTTCTACAGAACTGATTTCAAGACCTACGCGAAGCAATATGAACAGTTTCTCACAAATCATACTTTTATGAGGCTAAAGCTTTATACAGGATTTCTAATGGGTGCAACGCCTTAACGCCTGTACCATCCAGTATTTGTTGACGGCAAGACGTGCCAGGTGCTGCAACAATCACATTCTTTTTCTTATCCTCGATTGCCTTTCTTACAGCTGGGAATAACACCATCTCACCAATAGCCAATGATGTCTCATAGTGTTCTTTCTCGTAGCCAAATGATCCTGCCATACCACAACATCCACTTGGTATCACATTTACTTTAGTTCCAGGTATTAGCATCAGCATCTCTGCACACTTCCCTACTCCAATCAAAGATTTCTGATGACAATGTCCATGAAGGTATATCTCTGCATCTATACTCTTAAATGCATCCTGAGTAATATGACCTGCTGCGACCTCTTTCATAATGAACTCATCAAAGAGTAAGCAATTCTTTGAAAGCGCCTTTGCAGTATCGCGCACTCCAGCAGGTACTATATCTGGATACTCATCCCTAAACGAAAGGATACAAGACGGTTCAATACCAACTAGTGGAGTCTCATCTGTTATGATGCCTGAGAGCATTTGAACATTCTTGGTGGCATATTTCTTAGCCAATTTCAAGCAGCCTTTTGAGAATGCAGCACGTCCACTTTCTACGTGTTTGGGTATCTCTACAGAGTACCCCAGCTTCATCAGCAACTTTGCAAAGGTCAATCCTAATTCTGCTTCCTGATGATTGGTGAATTCATCTGCAAAGAGATATACTTTCCTACCTGTGTTGTTTCCTGTTTTCTTATTCTCTTGAGCCACCAACTTTCGCATGGAATATCTGCTAAGTGTAGGTATCTGGCGGTCAGCTGAGAATTTTACAATCTTTTTGATAATAGCAGAAGATGGTTTCCATGTTGCAAAGAAATTATAGAGCGGTCTAACCATTGCTCCAAACTCCTCCATCTTGGCCATTCTTCCCACCATCCATGAACGAAGGGGTGTTCCGTGCCGGTCATATTTCTGCTGAAGAATCTCGCTCCTTAGTTTTGTCATGTCCACATTGGATGGACACTCTGACAAGCAACCCTTACAAGCCAAGCAAGTATCTAATACATCTGACAGCTCAGGAATATTAAATATGCTCTTCCCTTGGTTTACTCCAGCAAAGGCTTCGCTATCATAACCTCTAGTCAGTATCTCGCGGAGTACGTTTGCTCTAGTTCTGGTGGAACGCATTTCATCTCCAGACACCTTATAGGCCGGGCACATGGTGCCACCAATCAAGTTGGATTTCAAACAGGCTCCGGCTCCATTGCATTGCTCAACGGAACACATCAAGGCGTGTGCCTGGCTGCGAACACCACTGGCACCTTCCACCTTACATTCATCAAAGGCTGCTCTCCAGTTATAGTAAGTCTTATTGGAGCAAAGTTCTTCTTCAACAGCATATTTCTGACCTACAGCAAAGCGAAGCCATTCATCCATTGGAGGTGTATCAATGATCTTATGCATATTGAACACACCATCCGGATCCCAGGTCTGCTTGACTTCTCGCATCATCTGATATACGGCATCACCATACATCAATGGGATGAATTCTCCTCTTAACCTTCCATCACCATGCTCACCACTTAAACTACCCTTGTGTTTCTTGACAAGTTTTGCGGTTTCGAAGGCCACTTCACGGAAGAGTTTCTTGCCTTCTGCGGTTTTGATATTGATTATAGGTCTCAGGTGCAGCTCACCGGTGCTGATATGGCCGTAAAAAACGCAGGATGTTCCCAGTCGTTTAAGCATTTCCTGGAAGTCAGTCATATATGCAGGAAGGCGTTCTGCTGCAACTGCGGTATCCTCTATCACGCCTATGGGCTTTGCATCGCCCTTCATACCGCTCAATACCCCCAGACCGGCTTTTCTTAAATCCCAAACCTTGGCCACATCTGCTCCATATACTCGGGTACAGATATAAACCAATCCAGATTCTTTGGCAGCTTGTTCAAAGGCCTCTGCCTGTGCATCAATAGCCTCTATAGATTCTCCCCAGAATTCCGCAATGACCAATGCGGCTGGTAGTCCTTCAACAAAGAAAGAGTTGCGCTTCTGCTCCAAGTTCTGGAAACTCAATTCCAGAATCTTGCCGTCCATCAACTCAACGGCAACAGGATTGTGTTTCAGAGCAACAAGATTAGCCAAGAAGCTCCTGTCCAGTGTATCGCAATGAGCGCAAACCACCATCTTTTCTGCTGGCGGTAATGGATCAAGTGAAACCTTGATTTCTGTGATGAAAGCAAGCGTTCCTTCCGAGCCTACCAGCAATTTGCAAAGATCTATCTTACCGTCCTCAATGGCTTCATCAATGGCGTAACCACAGCTTCTACGTCTAAGCGTTTTGTCCGGGAAGGCATCCTCAATCTGGGCAACAACGGTAGTGTCATTAGCCCATCCATTTAGTTGTGTAAGAATCTTCTCTAATAGCGGATTGGATTCATCTAAATGCTCTGTATCAAATAGGCTTCCATCTGAAAGAACTCCTTTGCAGGCTAAAACATGATGGCGTGTGCTGCCATAAATTAGAGAATGGGTACCACAAGAGTTGTTGCCAAACATACCTCCTATGCAACAACGGTTACTGGTGGAGGTTTCTGGGCTAAAATGCAGTCCGTATGGTTTAAGAGCAATGTTCAGTTCATCGCGAACGACACCGGGTTGAACCCTTGCCCACTTCTCTTCTTTGTTGATCTCCAGTATCTGATTCCACTTTTTGATGTCCACAACAATCCCGCTCCCCACTACTTGTCCGGCTATGGAAGTACCGGCAGCACGGGGAATAAGATGAGTATTCAGACGCTTGGCTTTAGCAATAAGGGTCTGAATATCCGTAATTGTTTCGGGATAGGCTACTCCATAGGGCACCTCACGATAGGTGGAGGCGTCGGTGGTGTATGCTATCTTATGGATGGAATCAGTTAGAATAATCATTTATCAAATTGAGAATAAAGACTATACAATGTCTCTTCCTGTTTCTGCCAACAGAATTCATTCTGTACAGCACGAATACCATTATCTCCCATTTGTTTTGCCAAGTCCAGATTACTTAATAAGGTGTTTATACTATTTTTAATAGATTCTATATCATGGCAATTAACACTGATGCCACAGTTATTCCCATGAATAATTGGCACCCAAGAAGTTAAATCCGTGGCAATCACAGGAATGCCAGTCATCATATACTCAAATATTTTAGTAACACCGATTGAACCTTTCTTGCACCCAATATTTGGATTATCATCTGCAGAAACAGCTATCCCGACTGAACACTCCCCAAGCATTTTTAAAACATTTTCATGACTAATAACTCCATGATAATTTACTTTCTTCCATGCGGGAAGGCCTTTTAGTTTTGATAAATATTCGTCAGAAACTGGACCCGCTAATTCAAATGTGACGTCTATATCTTCTATCGCCTTAATAACATTTTCAAGCATCCAAATCGGAGAAACCAAACCGGCAAAGCCTATTTTTCTTCCCCAAGTTCTATTATTTGAGTAATCCCTATACAAAGGAAAGTTCGTCAACATATAGGTATTAGGGTTAATTAGCTTTAACCTTTCTACAATCTCAGGAGTTACAGTTACTAAAGCATCAAATTTCCTAAATGATTTTCTTTCATATAATTCGTATATCCTTGAGACAAGTTTCCTTATAGAATAAGGAATATACGTTTTGCCCAAAATAAGAACAGGCACATTTTCATGCGAATCAAAAATCACTTTCTTCCCCGCCTTTTTAAGTTTTACCCCTATTGGAATTAGTTCAGGGTCATGGAAATGATAAACATCTGCATCTATTTCCAAGGCTTTCTTGGCGACTCTCCTTTGTGAGAACAATCTAATTATTCGATTATGAGGTAATTTTACGCCTTTTACAGAAACTCCATTCTTCTCGTAATCGTTTACATTTGGCGCAATAAGGGTAACATCGTACTTCTTTGATAGTGATACACATTCACGTTCAAAAATTCTACCATCTGTTGGCTTATGAACGCTGGTTACATGACATATTTTATTAACCATATTCTCGCTCTTAAATTTCCTATTAAACTTTTATTTTTCAAAGGTATACCCTTTTTTAGAAGGAGACCTGTAAATATCAATACCTTTCCTTCCCAAAGATATCAATTTGGGGAGATATGATTTGGCATAGTAACAACTTATTGTCAAATTGCTTATTCTCTTAAATTGATAATCGATTCCGCGATCCAGATATTTCGATAAGAAAAAACGCTCTGGTATGATTTTAAATCCTCTTTCAACAGCCAAATCATAGCAATAGTACAACTTTTTCACGCCATCATAATCAATATATTCATGAGGTGTTTTTTCTTTCTTAAAAAAATCCGCATAATACTTGACTTCCTTTGAATTAATAGATTCTACACAGTGATAGGATGTACTAAGCCAATTGTAGCCCATTCCTAAACAAAAAATAAGTGCATCCACCTTACAAAGCTTATAATAAGGAGACTTCTCGTCAAAACACGTATCACTAAGATGATGTTCGTTTATTAGATAATCACTTTGAGGCCCTATAGCGCATACAGAATGTTGAATATTGATACTACGCTTAACATTTGGATGCCTTCTAAATGCTTCTGCCAACATACCTGCTCCAGTTACACTCCTTTTTAAATTAAGCGGAACGTTCTGGTTCATTGGAAATGCAGGCATGGCAAGGGTTCCGTTTTCACCAATTACCTCCAAGATAGCATCTATCAGTTCATTTGGTGTTCCTGTATAGTTAAAGAAGCTATTCCATGAACTCTGAATAAAGACGCAGGAACCTTCATGCATTCCCAATCCTTTCAATACCTGGATAAATTCATCTGTAGAGTATTTTTTCTTATAAATCTTTTTCTCCCATTTTAAACTTACCGTTCTTTCCAGTTGATTAAGATTGAGAGCTACATCTGGCCTAATTCCGAAGATTTTTCTAATTATCTTTTTGAGGATCGTTCGACTGTCCATATCACCCTTTTTTGTCTATTCGCTTCCAAGTAAAACTTTTCTATAGATTTTTTTTAATGCACACCCCTTTTTACCCATAAAAGATGAATTATGAAACAAAAAAGTAATTTGCATCCTATATTTTTTGCCTAATACTAAATAATTTTCTAAAACATTCCGTATTTTTTCAATAGTGTAGTCTCTATAAGAAACTAGTGTCGCATCCATTACGATTAATGGACGTTCTTTTAATTTATACGTTTTGCGTTCTATGAAATTAAACACAGGGAAAGAATCACCCGTTCCACATCGGAAACCTTCAACATCAAAATACGATAGGGTACTATCATATTCCATCCTATTTTCTTCCCATAATACAAATGTTTCCGGCATTTTAAATCGGAGATAATGTTGCCGCCCTTCTAAAACTTTTGTATTAATAACACTTTCAAGTTCCTCTTTTTCTTTTCTCCATGTTATGTTATTAAAGAATGAAGCGTAACCTGGATGAAATCCAACTTCATGTCCTCTTTTTGTGATGTTATCAACAATTGATCGGAATCTCTTTTTTTCACCTGTGCTATAGTTTATAAGCCTCTTGTCTGGACCATCAGACATAAAATAAAAATGAGATTCTGTATCAGCCATCTCGCTAACATCCATAAAGAAATCGTACGTATCATATGGGTCTTGCAGGTAAAATGGAAAATAAGAAAGAGCATCATTTAGATGGAACCTCATCAAACAATTGGCGATATATTTTGATATCCGGAGAAATCTATAACGCATAAAAGGGAAGTCAATGTCGTGAGTTAGAACAAGTTTAAATGTACGGTCACATCTATTATCTTCATAACCCAAGGCAACCATCATATTCCACAACAACTCTATGTATTCATTCACAATAGGTCTATTTAAGAATCCAGCTTTATAAGCAACGGATTCTTTTCCAATAAATCGTTCATGTTCATCCAATTTGCTTACAACTGATTCTTCCCATCTTGTGAGCATAAAAAAAATTGATGCGAATATATCTATTCCGCAATAAATAGAGTCTTCAGATTCATCTATATTTCCATCTCCATATAATACAGGAATGTCTTTTTCTACCGCAAACTTATTTGTGACATACTTTACAGAGGGGATATTATCTAATCTTAAATAATCCATATCTTCTTTCCCCTTCCATAACGAATCGACAATCTCAATTATCTTATTATTGAAGCTTAACTTCGTACTCGCTATGTTAGCCTTTCTTATTTGAAAATCAAGACCAAGAAATTCCCCGAATATAGTGTTTATCACATATTCTCGTTCAGGCAAATTGTTATTAGGGATATAAACTACAAGCATTAATTGACTTTATTAAAGATTATCAAATCCTGCTCTATCAAGTATCTTTGAACAGTGATTAGAGATAGATATTAGCACCATAAAACAGAACACACGTGAGGCAGAATAAACAGCCAGTGTTAAATTGATAGAAAAATTACATAATATACCTACCACTATAGGTATTATATTACACAAACTAAATAAGACTTGCCATATAAAAGCTACTTTTAACTTCATTGCAACTAAAATAGGACTTTCAACGCACGTTGATACAAAACTCGCCACGAACATTGGCGTCATAATCTGGGCAAAAACACCGGACTGCTCCCATTGCGAACCAAGCACGAAAGAAAATAAGGGTGGTAAAAAGTAGACAACAGCCAATGCAACTATAACAGAAACGACTATTGATTTTTTTAATAAGCTAACGAATAGATAGTGAATGTTATTATTTCCTATCGAATCCTTTATTTTTTTTCGAGATACATCTCTAATAGATCTTCCAATCACTCCAATTGGTACTGACAAAATTGCCAACGCCATAGAAAATTGCCCAACTTCTGTATTATTATAAAAGGAATTAAGCAACAAAACAGGCACTGAAGCGCCTAATGTGTTCAAAAATTGGGACGGCATTTGATATTTTGGAAATCTATCAAACTCTTTTGCTTGTTTTTTTACTTCAATAACATTAACTGCTCGAAATACCTCTCGATCTGTTATCCACATCCGAAGAGCACATATCAAAGCACTACCAAATCTCCCTAAAACATCGCCCCACACTAGTCCGTATGAACAAAATGGCGTATATGCGAATCCTACTTTTCCTCCATTGACCAAGACAGAGTTAGAAATTTTATTAATGGATAGTTTAGAAAAATACTTTTTTCTGATACACCACTCATTATATGTGTCAAATGCTGTCAAGCTAATAATGCTTAATGGAACTAGAAGTAACAAGTATCCTAAGTTAACATTTAACAGATTATTAATTTCATCGGCGAACAGAGTTATCGCCATAGAGATTATTAAGCAAAAAGATACACATAGGAAGAGTACCAATGCTACTATATTTGCTGCATCTTTGTCACTCTTTGCCAAGAAAATAGAGGTTTCGTATTTTCCAGTAGATAAAACTTGACATACAGTAAACAATGATGTAAATACTGCAAATGTAGCCATATCCCCTGGAGTATATAGCCTTCCAATAATAGGATATAATAAAAATGATATGACCTGAGCAAATGCCGTTCCGGATGCAAGAATCGATACATCTCGAGCAAATGACTGAGTTTTAAATAAACTGAACATATCCTTTATTGCAGCAATGTCTAATTACTATAAAAGCTCTTTAGACCATTTAAAATCATATCCTGTATTTCTTTTGTCATCTCAGTATGAATCGGAAGCGATAACACAGAATATGCACATTCTTTGGAATTCTCTAAACTCTCTGCTGCCCTAGTAATAGGCTTAAATGCCTCCTGCTCCTGCAACGGCAGCGGATAGTAAATCATAGAAGGAATACCCTGCTCTGCAAGATAAGCCTTCAACTCATCACGCTTGTTGTTCTTAATCTTAAGCGTGTACTGGTGATAAACATGCGTGCTCTTCTCCAACTCCTTCGGAGTGATGAAGAACTTTTCTTCCGGATCAAACTCCTTCAGTTTGGCTGTATAGTATGAAGCTGCTTCATAACGAGCCTTACCATACTCATCCAGATGCTTGAGTTTCACATTCAGAATAGCTGCCTGAATGGAATCAAGACGAGAGTTGCAACCTATCACAGAATGATGATACTTCACACGCTGGCCGTGGTTAGCAATCATGTGAATGCGCTCTGCCAGATTCTCATCTTTGGTAAAGATAGCACCACCATCACCATAACAGCCCAGATTCTTTGACGGGAAGAAAGAGGTGCAACCAATAGTGCCCATTGTACCAGTCTTTGCTTTATGACCATCACTGAAGGTGTATTCTGCACCAATGGCCTGAGCATTGTCCTCAATTACATAAAGATTGTGCTCCTTCGCAAAAGCCAAGATAGGTTCCATATCACAGCTCTGTCCAAAAAGGTGCACAGGAATAATTGCCTTAGTCTTAGGTGAAAGAGCCTTCTTGATATTACCAACAGTCACGTTGAAGGTCTCATAGTCCACATCTACCATCACAGGAGTCAGGCCAAGCAGTCCAATAACTTCTGCAGAAGCCACATAGGTAAATGCAGGTACAATCACCTCATCACCGGGCTTTAACTCCAGTGCCATCAAAGCAATCTGTAGTGCATCCGTTCCGTTAGCACAGGGGGTCACATAGCATCCGCCCATATACTGGGACAGATGCTCTGCAAACTCTTTTACAATAGGACCGTTGATGAATGCGGTATTGTCAATGACATTTTGAATACCGGCATCCACCTCGTCCTTTATCTTTAGATATTGACCTTTGAGGTCAACCATTTGAATCTTATTCATTCTCAATCCTAATTATGAATTATGCATTATGAATTGTGAATTAATACTTGACGTCATCCCAACCGAAAGGATGCTTTGCCAGAGGCATTTCTGCCAGAGGATGGTAGTCACCGACCAAGCCTACAGGGGTAGATGTTCTAATCTCCTCAACTATCTTAATACAGTTACGTGCTTCACTAATACGGAATCCTTCTCCTGAAAGAATCTTACGATAGCTCTCAGTGTGTAATTCCGTGAAACCCTGACTAAACTCAAACTCCTCTCCATCGATATTCAGAGTGCGATAGGTTTTCTTTTCACCTTGAACGGCATTTTCAGGCAGGCATTCAGCATTGATGCTCAAGAAATACTTCACGTGAGCACGCTCCAATTCAAGCACACCAGCCACACGGTCAAAGCTCATCACATTCACAATATTCTCCTTTACAGGACCAAAGATCCACTGGAGCATATCATAGAAGTGAACACCAATGTTGGTAGCCACACCGCCACTCTTATGGTTGTTACCCTTCCACGAAGTGTAATACCACTTACCACGAGAGGTAATATAGGTCAGGTCAATGTTATAAACCTTATCCTTAGGACCTGCTTCTATTTTTTTCTTTAAGGCTGCAATTTTATCATGCAGACGCAATTGGAGAATGTTATAAGCCTGATGACCAGTATCCTCTTCTAACTTGATAAGACCTTCAAGACTTTCACTATGAATAACAATCGGTTTCTCACAGATCACATTCATTCCATTCTTCAACCCATAGCGAATAAAACCATCATGCGTATAGTTTGGAGTACAGATTGCGAGCCATTGGATTTCATCCTTCGTTCCTTTTACCTTATCGACAAAGCGCTCGAATTGCTCTTGCTCTGTAAAGAATGAACACTCGGGGAATGAAGCGTCAAGTCTTCCCACACTATCAAAACGATCGTAAGCGGCCACCAGGTTGTTACCCGTATCAGCGATGGCCTTAATGTGACGCGGTGCAATATAACCTGCGGCACCAATTAATGCAAAATTTGCCATTTGTATAAATCTAAAACTATTAAAACTCTAACTTAATTCTCTCATTATTGACATCATTGCCTCAGCCATCTTTTCAGGATCTCCGACTGGAACAATTCTGTCTTTTATTAACAACTCTCTAACCGTTGGCGAGCAATCTGTGGATATCACAGGAGTTTCCAGGAATAAAGCCTCTCTCAACACATTTGGGGAAGCTTCAGACTTAGAGCATATCACCAAACAACCTGCATGCTTCATCCATTTGTATGGATTAGGTTCATTAGAAATAAGAGTCAAATCCGTATTCGGATTCTCTTGATTCACTATCTCAAATGCCTTTTGAAGCGTTGGAAGATCCTTGATTGGGTCTTTCCTCCCTACCCACAAGAAATGGAAACATCCATTATCTTGAAAAGGGTTCGAATCCTTAGCTTTTTCCAAAATATCTTCTTCATCAAGCGGATTCTCCAGAACCCTGACTTTAGACGGTTCTATCGCAGAGAAAGTCAACAAACTCTGCCGCATTTCCTCTGTCTGTGTGATAATCTCATCAGCCAGGGGGTATGTTTCAATAGCTCGCGATGTAAGCAGTCATTCACCCCAGTGAACGCCCTTATTTACTGGCATTATGCCAAATTGAAAAATTAAAGATTTAACTTTCTTTATGCCAGAACAGGCATCAATTCTGTATCTGCAGGTTTCCACTTGTTGGCCAAAAGGTCTGCGAGGTCACCTTTATAGCTGCGGATCGTCTTTAGACAATACACAATATACTGGTAGACGTTTAAGCTGTTCATGAGTGCGCTCCTCACAATGGTAAGTATCACCGAGAGTCGTTCTGCGGATGTATGGCTACCCCAAAAGAGACTATTATTCCTTAGCGTTCCTACGGTACGCATTTCTCTTTCACAGATATTATTCGTGAAATCACCAGAGCCGGTAAGAAGATAGTTCTGGATACCTTTCCATTCACGCAGGGCATAGTCCACGGCTTCATACAGCCCAGGATGCTTCCAAGCGTCCGGCGCTGACTTTTCTCCCTTCAAAATGTCGAGTCTCTGTTTGATTTCATGGAGGATTGGGGTAACTTCTGTGCCTCGTCGTCGCTTCCGTTCTTCATCAGGCAACCCTTTATAGGAATCCTCTTTGACGAATATGGAATCCATCTTTTCCGTTACCCAACGGGCTTCTTCCTCCGTAAGCTTTAGCTTCCAGAATGGACGTCTCACATGGCTGCCGCAGGCAACTCGTATGATTCCCATATCCTCATATTTACCATCCTTCTCAAACGACTTGTACATCTTTGCACCATCGCAGTGAAGGAAGAAGTCTATCGCACCTATAAGGTATTCTGCAGCAATATAGGCTCCACGGTCACCGTCACGATAGAGGAAATTCGACAACTTTGCCTTGGGGGATATGATATTGTGCAGCCATTTCCCGAGATAGTGCATACGATTCTTCAACGTATCACCATCACCTACAGGACTGTCATCCCGCAAGGGCACTGGTTTGCCTGTCGCCTTGCCTTCACTGATAAGTTCATTCCTATGACGCGCTTCCTCCTCTACGTCGCATTTTACCAGAAGGTGGGTCTCGTCCATATAGGCCTCCCCGGATGCAACGATTTCCTTTTGAGTCGGTTCCATCAGAGGCTTGAACTCGTCGATGCCGATGGCTATCCAGCTGTCCAGTGTTGCCTCTGATATGTTTACGCCCATCTTGCGCAGTTCCTTGTATATCTGTGCTACAGTCACATGCTCCACATAGTGCATATACAGCACCATGCCTACCATTTCCTCTGTAGCCAGACATTTCTTGTTGAACACGTCAGGCGTTACCTCCACTCCATCAACAATGTAGGTCTGTATATGCAGATTATAGCCCCTGGCATACCCGGGGACATAGGTAATCTTCGGTACGATCTCCTCCTTGACAAATACAGATTCAGGCTTGTCCCACCCTTCAGGGCGCACGTACTCATCCCTTGCACCATCGAGCAGAGGCTGATGGCGACGAGGCTTGGGCTTACCCTTCTGATTCCTGCGCCAGTCTGCATATTTGCCCATTTTCTTGTCCATCTCCTGATAGCGAGCTATAAGGCTGGCCTGTTCCTTAACCGTCTCTGGTGTGACCTTGTCATAAGTTGAATCAGGGGCATCCTCACCTTTCATGTCAGCAGCGTCTGCATCGACAACGGTCCTACCCGCATATTTGCTTTCCGTAGACTGGGAGAACCTCAGCCTGTTGAGGTCGTCGTTCTTGCGCTTCTCGTTGAGGTACGCAGCCTCCGCCTCTTCCATAGTCTTGAAATGCCCCTGAAGTCCCTTGTCGGGAGTACCATGGCCATGACCATCGTTATTCCTGGCATCTTCAAGTTCGCGAATACGGCTCTCAAGTGCGGCCTCGCGAATCCGGTGTTCTTCATCCATCTTACGGAAACGCTCTTCGTCAGCCGCTTTCTGCTCCGCAAGTTCCCGGGCATGCTGCTCCTGCATCTTCCTAATGATACTGTCGGATAGAGACTCGCTCAAGGATGCCGTTCCTTTGCCCGTAATGAACATCATTACCTCTTTAAGCATGGACTCTATTCGGTCGCCCTGAGCCTTCCTCTCTTCTTCGAGCTGGACACGATACTGCTCAGCGCTCTCGCGGGCCACACGAGCGTCCTCTACGGCTCTGAATGCCTTCTCGGATTCCGCATCCTTTTCGCGCCTTAGCCGTTCATTCTCAAGCTCTTCTTCCCTGAGTCTTGAACTGAGTATTTGTATCGTCTCCATCTCTGAAATCATGGTACAAAGGTAATAAAAAAAATTGAATTACAGAAATATTTCAATCACTTAATTACCTGTGTATCAGTTAATTAACGTTAACTTTTTACATTTTCTCCCAAGTCGCTCTCAGTGCCTTGTTCAGAACATCTTGCCGGTCTATAATACTCCTTTCCAGGGACAATTCCCTCAAGCATCCTTACGAAATCCGGCCACGACATACGATAGCATTTTGCTGACTCGTCATATATGGGACGAAGGAACTTTCCCTCGCT
>ERZ842401.6157-NODE-6157-length-12938-cov-4.305674_pt1 | contig 12938 bp, 10 predicted proteins | sample MGYA00521270_ERZ842401 | MGnify/ENA primary metagenome ERZ842401 (study PRJEB31892, sample SAMEA3878208) | bioreactor metagenome | biome: Moose rumen | place: Sweden | collected 2011-10 | study: EMG produced TPA metagenomics assembly of the PRJEB12797 data set... | reverse complement strand
CATCAGCGAGTCGGCTTGCACCAGCCGCTTATCGACACCCCTCCCGCAGCCCATCGCAGCGGTGACGAGTAATAAGGTGAGTGATATGTAAAGCAGTTTCCTCATTAGCGATGCAAAGGTAATAATAAAAAAGGAAACAAGAAAACAAGAGGACAAAAAAGTCGGCTCGCTGGGTTAAGCGTCGGGACCATAGAAAATGGTGGAGCAATTATCAGGATTCAGCACTTGTGATGCCACCCAATGAATATCGGCCGGCACAAGTGTGCGGTATTTGTCGTTCTCGCTGTTAATGCGGTCGGCACCCCACAGAAGTTCGTGGGCACATAGCATCGATGCCTTCTCGGCATAACCCACGCCCTCAAAGAGTTTGTTGGAAATATATTTGTTCACATATTTATCAACTTCGTGCTGTGTCACACACTCTGTATTAAGACGGTTGAGAACTGCGTCGATAGCGGTATTTGCTTTATCAAAATCTACTCCCGGCGCCAAGCAAGCACGAATATAAAACAGCCCCGGGTCGCGTGAACCGAGGACCGAAGCGCTGACTTCGCTAAACATGTCGGTACCTTGAATCAGGTCGCGGTGAAACCTAGATGAAGTGCCATTGCCAAGTACATCGCTAAGTAAATCGGTGGCCTGATAATCGCCGTGGGTGCGGCTGCACATGTGATAAGTGCGAAATATCATGTTGTTAGGCACATCGCAATGGTGCTTCATGAAACGAGGGCTTTGCTGCACGGGTTCCTGTGGCATGCGGCGAGGTTGACGTGGCTTACCCTCAATGTCTCCAAACCATTTTTCTACTAATGTGATGGCATCATCAAAGTCCACATTCCCCGAAATGCACATTACCGCATTGTCAACCGAATAATGCTTATTGAAGAACCTTGCCACATCGTCACGGGTGAACGACTCTATTGTTTTTATGTCTTTGCCTATCGTTGGCCATTGATAGGGATGCCTTGTAAATGCCAGACCGTGCATCAAGTGGAGAATGTCGCCGTAGGGCTGATTGAGATACCGCTGCTTGAATTCCTCTATCACAACGTTTTTCTGCACCTCTACGTTCTCCTCGTCAAGATCGAGATTTAACAGCCGCTCGCTCTCAAGCCACAATGCCGTTTCAAGATTGACAGCCGGCAGTTCTTCGTAATAGTTGGTAACATCCATATTGGTCCAAGCATTGCTGTTGCCACCAACACGTGTCATCACATCATCAAATTTAGTGATATTCTTTGTCCTCGAGAACATGAGGTGCTCCATCAGGTGGGCAAGCCCTGTCTTGTCGCTATCCTCATCGCTTGACCCCACATCATAGAGTAAGTTCACCGCAACCATCGAGGTCACGGCATTGTAGTGATGGATTAGTCTCAATCCATTATCAAAAGTAAACTTATTGAACGGGATCATAATTTAGAGTTCACAGTTAATAGTTTTTAGCTGACGGGCTGACTTTATTTATCAAACAATTGCAAACAATTAAGACAAATTAATATAAACAAGTGAACTATCTGAATATCCTGATTTTGTACACAATTGATTTTCAAATCTTACATTTTTCAGCAATTCAGATTAATCAGAAAAATCAATTGTTTTTTAGTTTTGTGGGCAGCCTCTCACTTTTCGTTCAAAATCTTTGCCGAAATGATTTTGACGTCATCCACTGGGCGGTCGTTTTTGCCGGTGGCGACATTCTGGATTTTGTCGACAACGTCCATACCTCTCACCACTTCGCCAAAGACGGTGTAAGAGCCGTCGAGATGCGGTGTGCCTCCAACGGTGGAATAAGCGTCAATCTGCTGCTGTGTGAATTGCACGGGGTTCTTGGCATACCAGTCCTCGGTCTGCATTATTAGCTCATTCTGTAGAGTCATCAATGCAGTAGTATCGTTTTGAGCTTGCAGTGACTCTATTTCGGCGATATGCTCTCGTGCTAACGTCTGAAATCTCATCGCCTTTGCTTGGTCGGCAAGCCTCTCTATCATGACATTGAGCTGGTATTCAGAATATCGGCGGCCGGTAACAATATAGAACTGCGACCCCGAGCTTTTGCGTTCCGGATTGGTCTCGTCGCCCTCGCGGGCTGCCGCCAGTGCTCCGCGCTTGTGGAAGAGCTTGGGATATACTATCTCGGCTGGCAGGTCATAGCCTGGTCCACCACTGCCAAGCAATGCGTCAATCGTGGCAGTCTTTGAGTCGGGATCACCAGTTTGAATCATAAAATTATTAATCACTCGGTGAAATAGCACACCATCGTAGATGCCATCATTTACGAGCTTGATGAAGTTGTCGCGGTGTTGCGGCGTCTCATTGTATAGTGCCAGTTCTATCTCACCGAGCGTGGTGACGAGAAGCACTCGTGTGGTGTTGCTTATATCTACAGTCATAACAGGTGTTTTATCTTCATTGGTTGATGTTACATTATCATTGGCAATCATTGCTCTCGTACTGAATGTCAGTGCGATAATAGCCGATATCGCAACAAATACTGTAATATACTTTTTTGTCATAATTTTTCGTTTATCGTTATTCGTTTATCGGAGATCGGGAATCGGGGATTTGTTATGGGTTATCGCTCCACTCTCACCTCTCACCTCTCCAGTATAACCTCTCACTCTCCACTATAACCTCTCACTCTCCACTATTATCTTATTCTCTATTCAGCGCAAAGCGCTCTCTTCTAAATGCCTATAGGATAGAGTCTCTTGTAGATGCGGCGGAAGTTGTCGTCGCTGGCGATGAGTGAGGCGGCGCGTTCTTTATAGTCGTCGCCCCATATAGAGGATGCAAGCACTCCCAGGTAGGCTCGCTCGCGGTCGGCAGTGATTGCCGCCTTTATAAGGCGGTCAATCTGAGGAGCGTAAAGCTCTTGGTCTATAGCATGAAGATAGCGGGCGGTACTCACTACAAACTGCCCGGTTTTGTCAACTTTAATGATGCTGTCAACCAGTTCGTCAACCTCTTGAGAGAAATCGGCTTTGTTGATATTATTTGCGATGTACTCGTAGGTGAGTAGGCCATTTTCATCGCTCGCAAGCCGTTTACTTAATTCGTCATCCATATAAAGATAGTTTTTTTCGTTGCAAAGGTATAGAGAATTTTCCAAATCACAAAAAAAATGTGTAATTTTGCAACTTAATTAAAATTGGTGCAATGAAGAGCAACGACATAATCGTAAAAGGCGCGAGAGTCAATAACCTGAAAAACATTGACGTTACGATTCCTCGCAACAAGTTTGTGGTGATTACCGGACTTTCGGGGTCAGGAAAATCGTCGCTGGCGTTCGACACCCTCTATGCCGAGGGGCAGCGACGATATGTCGAGAGCCTCTCCTCTTACGCCCGCCAGTTCCTGGGCCGCATGTCGAAGCCCGAGTGTGACTTCATCAAGGGACTGCCACCGGCTATCGCCATTGAGCAGAAGGTCAATAACCGCAACTCCCGAAGCACTGTGGGCACCTCGACTGAGATTTACGACTATCTGCGACTGCTCTTCGCCCGCATCGGCAAGACCTATTCCCCAGTCAGTGGCGAGTTAGTGAAAAAACACACTACTGCCGATGTCATCAATGCCATCAAGCAGTTGCCCGACGGCATGAGGTTTGCGCTGCTCTCTCCCATCATTCTGCCTGAGGGACGCGACCTGAGCCAGCAGCTCGACATCTTGCTCAAGGGGGGGTACTCGAGATTAGAGAACGACGGCAAGTTCATTACCATCAACGATGCGATCAATTCAAGTGGCGAGACACCGCTACACTACCGTCTTCTTATAGACCGCATGGCGGCTCCAATAAGTAATGACGACGAGTTGCGGCTCCTTGACTCCATCGCCACCGCGTTCTATGAAGGTCACGACGAGTGCGTGCTGCTCATCTTCAATGCCGACGGCACAACGAGCGAACAGGTGTTTTCCAAGCGATTTGAGGCCGACGGCATCACATTCAAGGAGCCTAACGACCTGATGTTCAACTTCAACAACCCCATCGGTGCCTGCGACACCTGCGAGGGCTTCGGTAGTGTAGTTGGCATTGATGAGAACCTTGTCGTCCCTAACAAAACGCTGTCGGTATATGACGACGCTGTGATGTGCTGGCGCGGACAGGTGATGAGCGAGTGGAAAAACGTCTTCATAGGCATAGCATCCAAATATGGTTTCCCCATTCATAAGCCCTACTACCAACTCACTCAAGAGCAATGCGACCTGTTGTGGCACGGATGCTCAGAATTCCCAGGTATCGATGGCTTCTTTGAGTGGATAAAGAGCAAATCCTACTCAATCCAGTATCGTGTGCTTCTTGCGCGCTATCGAGGCAAGACAATGTGCCCCACCTGCAACGGCTCGCGGCTTAAAGTCGATGCCAACTATGTGAAAATCAACGGCAAGACCATTGGCGACTTGGTGCATCTGCCCATCGACCAACTTGCGCAGTGGTTCAAAGACCTGAAACTCGACAACGAGGATGCCACAATCGCCAAACGCCTGCTCACCGAAATCAATAACCGTCTCTCCTTCCTCATTGAGGTAGGACTCCCCTACCTCACTCTCGACCGACTGTCGGGGACGCTGTCGGGCGGCGAGAGTCAGCGCATCAACCTCGCCACGTCGCTTGGCAGCACGCTGGTGGGCTCCATATATATCCTCGATGAGCCGAGCATCGGTCTGCATCCTCGTGATAATGACCGTCTTATCCGTGTCCTCAAGAAGCTGCAAGCACTGGGCAACACAGTGGTGGTGGTCGAGCACGACGAGGAGATTATGCGTGCCGCCGACTATATAATCGACATGGGACCAGAGGCAGGACGGCTGGGCGGAAAAGTAGTGTATCAAGGCACTATCCAGAGTACAGAGTTTAGAGTACAGAGTACAGAGTACAGAGCAACTCTCCACTCTCCACCCTCCACTCTCCACTCTTCCACCATTAGCTACACCCTCCAATACTTGACTGGCGATTTGAAGATTGCACTGCCAAGCCATCGCAGGCGTTGGAATAACTATATCGAGATAAAAGGCGCGGCGCAAAACAACCTCAAGGGCATCGACGTTAAGTTCCCGCTCGGCGTGATGACGGTGGTGACAGGCGTGAGCGGCTCGGGGAAATCTACACTAGTGAATGATATACTCTACCGAGCTTTAGCACGGCAGCTTGGCGAGAGCGCCGAGGCTCCAGGCACCTATTCCGCGATTGGCGGTGACATCGACTTGGTAAAGGCGGTGGAGTTTGTCGATCAAGACCCTATCGGCAAGTCGTCACGCAGCAACCCCGCGATATATCTAAAGGCGTTTGACGAAATCAGGCATCTCTTTGCGCAGCAGCAGCTGGCGAAGCAGATGGGCTATAACGCTGGTTTCTTCTCGTTTAACTCTCCGGGCGGACGCTGCGAGGAGTGTAAGGGCGACGGCAAGATTTCCATCGAGATGCAGTTTATGGCAAACATCACCCTCACCTGCGACACCTGCCACGGACGGCGGTTCAGCAACAACGCCCTCGAGGTGCTTTACCGGGGCAAGTCGGTATATGACGTGCTGGAGATGACAGTTAATCAGGCGATTGAATTTTTCTCGGAGGAAAACACCTTCAACGAGAAGAAGATTGTGGCGCGACTCAAGCCGCTGCAAGATGTGGGATTAGGTTACATCAAACTCGGACAGTCATCTTCTACCCTCTCGGGTGGCGAGAACCAGCGAGTGAAGCTCGCGAGCTTCCTCAGCGGTGAGAAAAAGGCGCACACACTATTTATTTTTGATGAGCCAACTACCGGTCTGCACTTCCACGACATCAACACGCTGATGAAGTCGTTCAACCAACTCATAGACCGAGGCAACACTATCATCATCATAGAGCACAACCTTGAAATTATAAAATGCGCCGACCATATCATTGACCTCGGTCCCGAAGGAGGAGAAGGCGGTGGCACAGTCGTTACCACAGGAACTCCCGAACAAGTAGCTCAGCACCCCACCAGCCACACAGCAAAATATCTAAATCAAGTTCTGGAGAACTTGAAGCTTTGAGGTTAGAGTTCAGTGGTTAGAGAGACAACTCCGCCAAAGTTTTGGAACAAACCACGCATTTTCACGAATTGCCACTAAAAGCCCAGCTTCACTTTTTTCTCACAAAGTTGCATTTTGTGGCAAAAAGCCTCGCATGCTCGATGTTTTTCAAAATAAGGTCTCAAGGTTAAAAATTCCTGCATGAGCAGGCTTTATGACAACGAAGTGGCAACTGCTCTGATAATTATCTATCAAAAACTGAAAAAACGTTTTTAGGAACCAGGAATGCCGAGTCTTAGCTAGCGCATGATATGTGTTAACCTTTCCGAATGAAGCGGTCATGGCATGTCTTGACCCTACATGCCTGGTACCCTGAGCGTGAGAATTTTATCAGACCTTCAAGTTTTATAAAGTTTTAGAACATCAAATCAGGTACTCCATCTTCAGTTTTCAACGATAGAGGCGAAACTCGTCGGTGTCGCGCCAGGCGGGGAATTTCTCGCGGAAGCTGGCGAGGTCGGCGGGCGAGAGCTCGGCTTCAATAATTGGCGAGTTGCTCCTCTCCCCTATTATTTTGCCTTTGAAGTCAACTATCAATGAAGCCGCTGTGGCATATTCCAGGCCTTTAGGGTCGGTGCCGCATCGATTCACGCCACACACGAAGCACTCGTTCTCGATGGCTCGTGCCTGAAGCAACGTCTTCCAGGGATGCAGGCGCACTTTGGGCCAGTTGGCGACCACAATCAACACATCGTAGGCATTATTGACATTTCGGCAGAAGACCGGGAACCTCAAGTCGTAACACACTATCAACTTGATATTAAAGCCCCTGAACCTCACTATTGGCGAGGCTTTCTCTCCAGCCGCATAAACATTCTGCTCGCCCGACATGGTGAAGAGGTGCTTCTTGTCATAGAACATCTCGTCGCCATTAGGCTCAAGGAAGAAGCCTCGATTGTAGAGATTGCCAGAGTGGTCGGTAGCGAGGAAACTGCCAGCGAACGCCACGTTGTAGTAGCTCGCCAAGTTCTTAAGGTATTGTACTGTCTCTCCCGAGTTCGGCTCAGCTAGTTCGCGGGCACTGTCATCAACGATAAAGCCAGTGGTGAAGAGTTCGGGCAGCACAATAATGTCGGTGCCATTAGACACCCTCTGAATATTACGCCCCAGCTGCTCAAGGTTGGCATATTTGTCGCCCCACTTGATGTCGTCCTCAATAAGAGCTATTTTCAAATTTTTTGTAATCATAGTGGTTTATTTTGTGTCTTCATTAAGCCCAGTAGTGAATTTCTCAGGGTATTTGCCCTTGCAATCTACAGTGTCGTAGTAGCGCTTGATGGCAATCATGTCGGCATCTACGTCGTCGGTAGGCTCAAAGATGCGGTCTAGGCACACAATCTTCTTCTCGTAATTGAAATATCCAAGCACAATGGGCACGCCAGCCTCTTTTGCGATATATAGAAAGCCTTTGTGCCAATGCGGGTTACTGCTGCGAGTGCCTTCGGGCGTCACAGCCACAGCGAGGTTGTCACGGCGATTGAAAGTGTCGATAACTCCGCCTGTGACATTAGTGCGGTGTTCTCGTGAAACGGGAATGCCGCCTAGCGCGCGAAGCAGATACTTGAGTGGGAAAAAGAACCAGGTGTCCTTCATCAGGAACTTGGCTTTCATTCCCACCGAACGGCTAGCCAACTCGCCCATGATAAAATCCCAATTGCTGGTGTGCGGCGCCACACAAATGACGCATTTATTTATGGGTGGGATATTCACAACAAATTTCCACCCATGATTTTTCATGATGCGGCCCAAAAGTTTACTTATCATACTGCTTCGTTGTTCGTTTATTGTTTATCGAGGATTTAGCTAACAAGCTGACGAGCTGACGAGCTGACAAGGCAAGTGTTAAGTCAAACGAGCAGATACGACCAGAAACCACAATGCTCTTGTTTTCATTTTTAGACATAAGAACAAAAGTTCATAATTTTGTCCTTTGTACTTAGTACTTTGTCCTTTGTACTTAGTACTTTGTCATTCGTCCTTCGTCCTTTGTACTTTGTCCTTTGTCCTTTGTCCTTTGTCCTTAGTCCTCTAAACACTAAACTCTAACCTCTAAACTGCGCGAAGCGCATTGTCTTGTCAGCTTAATCTTCTATTTCTTGACGAGAGCGTTCATCTCGCTCACGATTTTCTCGCTCTCCTCTTTCATATAGTTGCCAATGGCTTTCTCCACCGACTTGAAATAGGCTCGACGTGCTTTCTTGTATTCCTTGCCGTTGGCAAAGTCTTTAGGCACCTTGTCAAAATCTACCGACACACGGTTCACTGCCTCGGCCTGAAGCAGAGCGATGTCAAGCACAATCTTGTCCCAGTCCTCGGGATTAGTGTTCTCAAATGTGTCTTGAGCGAAGAAGCACTCACCTGCCATCTCACCACATGCGTAGCCAATGGCTTTCTTTAATTGTCTTTTGTTTGCCATAATGTATTTTCATAAGCAGACAAGTAAACAAGCTAACAAGCTAACAAGACAAATGTAATTGCTGAAACTTGTTTAATTGCCTACTTATCTTATTGTTAAAAAATTAAGTATAAAATTTCAAATAATTTAAATTCCCAGGTCGTGGCAGATGGTGTCGATTTTAGCGTCAGCCCATTCGTTCTTGGCGTCATACTCGGCAGCGCTCTCGAGCTTGTCGTGAACCTCGACGTAGAACTTGATCTTAGGCTCGGTGCCCGAAGGACGAATCGAAACCTTAGTGCCATCTTCGGTATAATACTGAAGAACATTGCTGGTGGTAGGCATGTCGAGTTTGGTAACCTTGCCGGTCTTGACATCGAGTTCCTCAAGGCTCTGGAAGTCCTTGATGGTGACAACTGGCGAACCAGCGATTTCCTTTTGCGGATTCTCGCGGAAGTTCTTCATCATCGCCACAATCTCCTCGGCGCCGCTCTTGCCTTTGCGTACTACCGAGATGCCACGCTCCTTAGAGTAGCCGTAGTTCATATACAGGTCAATGAGCATCTCGTTCATGGTCATGCCTTTGTCCTTAGCCCAAGCGGCAATCTCGCACATCAGCGGAATTGACGAAACCGAGTCCTTGTCGCGGGCGAAAGTCTCGGGCAGGAAGCCGTAGCTCTCCTCGCCACCGCCCAGGTAGCGGCCTTTGCCTTCCATCTCGCGCATCACGGTGGCGATCCACTTGAAGCCGGTGTAGCAGTCAAACATCTTCACTCCCAGCTTGTCGGCCATGCGCTTGATGGTCTCGCTGGTAACGATGGTCTTAACGATGTACTCATCGCCCTTGAGTTTGCCCAGCTCGCGGTTGCGGGTAAGCAGATAGTAGTGGAATATAATCTGAATCTGGTTGCCGTTCACAAGCTCATATTTGCCCTTGTTGTTCTTGAATACCACGCTGATGCGGTCGGCATCGGGGTCGCTGGCGAGAGCGATGTCGGCCTGAGTCTCCTCTGCCTTGTCGATAGCCATCTGCATGGTTGGTGCATTCTCGGGGTTGGGCGACTCCACAGTTGGGAAGTCACCGCTCATAACATCCTGCTCAGGCACGTGGATGATGTTCTTGAAGCCCCAGCGCTCAATGGAGCGAGGAATGATGTAACGACCAACTCCATGAATTGGGGTATAGACAATCTTAAGGTCGCTGTGACGCTCGTTCACCTCAGGGCTGAGCGACAATTGGTAGATGTCCTCGATGTACTTGTCGTCGAGTTCCTTGCCAACTATCTCAATCAAGTCGGGGTTGCCCTCAAACTTAATCTCGCTCACGTCCTTGATAGCATTCACATAGTTGATTATGTTCACATCGTGTGGCGATACCACCTGTGCACCGTCGTCCCAATAGGCCTTGTAGCCATTGTACTCCTTGGGGTTGTGAGACGCTGTGATGTTCACACCGCTCTGGCAGCCGAGCAGGCGTATGCCGTAAGACACCTCGGGAGTTGGGCGGGGACCTTCAAAGAGATAGACCTTGATGCCGTTGGCGCTGAAAATGTTGGCGACAGTCTCGGCAAAGAGGCGGCTGTTGTTGCGCACGTCATGTCCTACAATCACCTTGCGCTCGGGAAGGTCTTTGAACGCCTCGTTGATGTAGTTGGCAAGACCCTGAGTAGCTGCCCCCACGGTGTATATGTTCATGCGGTTGCTGCCAGGTCCCATAATGCCACGCAAGCCACCAGTGCCAAATTCCAGGTCTTTGTAGAACGACTCTATGAGTTCGGTCTTGTCGTCGGCATCAATCATAGCCTTCACTTGCGCTTTCGTCTCCTCGTCATAGCCCTCTCCAAGCCATTTCTGGGCTTTGATGGTCAGCTCTTGAATCAGTTTTTCGTCATTCATAATTTTATTGTTTTATATTAGTTAGTATTATTTTCCACAAAAGTAGCATTTTTTTGTCAAACTGGCAAATTCAACTGAAAAAAGCCTTAAAAACTTTTATCATATTCACATGGTCGTCACATGAGGCAGTCTCACGCACCGAGTGCATGGCAAGCAAGGGATTACCCACGTCAACGCCCTCAATGTCAATCTGTCCGGTAAGAATATTTCCCAGTGTAGAGCCTCCTGCCACATCGCTGTGATTGATAAAATACTGGCAAGGCGAGCCAGCGGCATCACATAGATTCTTGAAGATTGCCGCCGAATGGGCGTCGCTCATATACTTGCAGTTGGCATTTATCTTGACACAGGGCCCACCGCCCAAAGTGGGATGATTGGTGGGGTCATATTTCTCGCTATAGTTAGGATGATGAGCGTGAGCATTGTCGGCACTCACAAGGAAGGTCTTCTGCAACGCCACGCAGTAGTCATCGAAGTTGCAGCCCTGACTCTCGGCCATGCGCTGCAGCACATTGGCGAGCACGGGCGAACCGGCGCCCTGCTTGGTGCCACTGCCCGTCTCCTCATTGTCGAAGATTGCGGCGATGCAGGTGGCTTCCTCATCGGTAGCCTCGGTGATGGCAGTGATGGCGGCGTGAGCCATGCTCAGGTCATCAAGGCGCCCCGACGAGATGAACTCATTGTTCAGCCCAAATGTGCAAGCAGGAGTTGTGTCATAAAGAAGCAGGTCAAAATCAAGAATCTCATCTACCGCCACATCAAGTTCTTGAGCAACAAGGTTCAAAAGCATGTTGCCTGTCTCAAAGTCTTTGGTCACCTTAGCGATGATTGGCAGCATGTCTTTCTGCTTTGATAGCGGGTTGCCATCATTGACGGCTCGGTTAAAGTGAATTGCGAGATGCGAAATCTGCATCAACGGGCGGTCAATCTTTATGTTTCTTGAAACCACTTCAAGCGCGCTCTTGCCCTTGAGAATCACTCTGCCGGCGATTGACAGTGGGCGATCAAACCAAGTGTAGAGGATGGGGCCGCCATAGACCTCGGTATTGAGCTTCACGATGCCGCCGTCGCAACGCATCTCGGCATTAGGCTTGATTCGGAAGCAGGGCGAGTCGCTGTGGGCGGCAACAATCTTAAAACCAGTCTCCTTGATTGGCTTCTTTCCCACTTTCACGGCAAAGATTGCCGAGTCATTTTTAGTAAAGAAGAACTTCTCGCCCGCTTTGGCGGTAATCTTCTCCGAGAGTTTTTTCTCGTTGAAGCCATTGTCAACAAGAATCTTCTTCATGGTGTCAACGGCAAGGAAGTTGCACGGACTGTTGTCCATAAACTTCAGTAATGAGTCAATGTATTTGCTTTTCATATCATTAATATTTATCAGTTTTCAGTTGTTGTTATTTACACTTGCCTTGTCAGCATGTTCGCTTGTTTGCTTGTCAGCTTAGAAATCATCACGAACAATCACACTCACCGAGTGAAGTGCACGGAACACGTTGCACAAGGTCTGCCCCCAATATTCGGTGAAATTCTCCTTGCACATTCCCAGGATTTGACGCTGCTCATCGGTGTTGAGGTCACGCAGTGAAGATACCACATTATAAAACTCCTGATATAGGTCGGCAAGGTTCTCCGAGATTGAGGCAGCAATGGGCGTGTCGCTATATTTCATGTCCTCGAGGAACACCTCTAAATACACATCGTCCTCACCCATCAGAGCGCTAAGGTTGCCACGAACCATGTCGTAAGTGGGTTCATCGAGCGATTGACTGATGAACGCGTCAAAATACTCAAGACTAGGTTCTATATCGCTGACGGTGATGTAGATGCGTGGCAACAGTTTAAGCATTGATTCAACCACACCCTCGCGTCCATGCTCGGCGCAATTCTCGATTATCTCGCAGTATTCATTGGCCATTGCAATGAATGCCAGACTTGTAGGTGACAATTTATCGTTTTCCATTATTGTTGTTCGTTTATCGTTTATCAAAGAGGTGGAAGGTGGAAAATGGAAGGTGGAAAGCCGTTCCTCGTTCCACGTTTTACGTTCTTCTATTATCATTTTTTGACATAAGAACATAAGTACATATTTCTTGTTCTCTTGTCCTCTTGTCCTCTTGTCCTCTTGTTCTCTTGTCCTCTCCACTCTTAAATATAAAGTTCATTCTTGACAATATATTTCTCGACAGCCTCGGGGACGTAGAAACTCACGCTCTTCATCAGCGCCAGCCGTTCTCGCACTTGTGTTGAAGACACCTCAATGAGTGGAGCCTCCACCACCTTTACCCTGTCGCTGTATTTCTCGGGTATCACAATGTCATAGCCTCGACGTGGATAAATCAGAATATGATATTTTGAGATTATCTCCTCGCCATTCTTCCACTTGTCGAAGACGCACCAATTGTCGGCGCCTATCACGAGATAGAACTCGTCGTCGGGGAACTTCGCCTTTAGAGCATTTAGCGTGTCGATAGTATAGGACGGCTTAGGCAAGTCAAACTCAAAAGCCGATGTGGTGACGTTCTCGATGCGTCGCGACACGAGTTCGGTCATGCGCAACCTGTCATAATCGCTCGCCAAGCCACTATTCTTCTTT
>ERZ842401.6156-NODE-6156-length-12938-cov-5.015291_pt1 | contig 12938 bp, 8 predicted proteins | sample MGYA00521270_ERZ842401 | MGnify/ENA primary metagenome ERZ842401 (study PRJEB31892, sample SAMEA3878208) | bioreactor metagenome | biome: Moose rumen | place: Sweden | collected 2011-10 | study: EMG produced TPA metagenomics assembly of the PRJEB12797 data set... | reverse complement strand
TTAACTTATAATACATATCACATAAATATTCTGCGGTTAAGATATTACCATTATCTACATATTCATGTGCTGTTTTTTCAAACTCAGCAAACATAGTCTGACGATATATAGTAGTTCTTATTTTATCTAACATTGACGTAATATAGAGAAGTTTCTCATTCTCACTAGAAGCATGCTCAATCATGTAACTATTTAATAAGACTTCATTAACTGTTGAAGCTATTTCTGCTAAAAATATTACATAGTCATGTGTTGCAAATGGTTGATTTTTACAAGAAAAGTATGTATGCATTGAATGACCAAGTTCATGAGCTAGAGTACTTACATCATTATACTCTTCTGTATAATTTAATAATACATACGGAACTGTATCATATGATCCAGTAGAATATGCTCCGCCTCTTTTATTCTTATTTGGATACTTGTCAATCCATCTATTATCAAATGCTTCTTTTAATTTATTTGTATATTCTTCTCCATATACTTTTAATGCATCTAATACTAATTCTTTCGCTTCTTCAAATGAATATTTTTTATCTAATTCTTTTACTGTACTTGCATATCCATCATATAAGTGAAATTTATCTAGCCCAAGCATTTCTCTTTTTATATCAAAGTATCTGTATAAATTTGGTAAGTTTGAGTGAACTGATTTTATTAGATTCTCATACAATTTAACTGAAATATTTTTATTATCTAAATAACTTTCTATTGATGAACTGTATCCTCTTAATTTTGCATTTATACTATCATAATTAAGTATGCTTGAATAAAGTGATGTAATTGTATTCTCTAATGATTTATATCCGTCATAAAGATTTCTAAATGCATTAATTCTTACATCTCTACTGGTTGATCTAATATATTTTGAATATGCGTTTTCATCAAATTCTTGTTCTTTCCCATTTTCATCAATTATGTTTTTAAATTTCATATCTGCATTTGTTAAATAACTGTATGCATTATCAGATGATTGAAATACTGGAGTAAAGGCTGCTATTATCTTTTCTTCTTCTTCTGATAAAGAATGCTTTTTTTGTCTTAAAATTGATTCTATTTCATGTTTAAATGGTTTTAATGAGTCTTCTTTTTCAATATACTCTCTTATTTTATTTTCATCTTCTCGTATAATTTTTGGATCTATACTAGAATTTATTTCACTAAATTTTGTATATAGAAGCACTGCTTTATCATATAATTCTTGATACACGGAGTTTGCTGTATCTTCATCTTTTTTACAATGAGCATATGTAAACATTTTATCAATTAATCTGACAAATTCTGATGCATCTTCATAGTATTTTGCAAAATCTTTACTACTTTCTAGTAGCTTTTTACTGTCTTCTTCTAATATAGGTAATAATTTTTCTAGTTTATCATAGTCTTTGTTATATAAATCAATATTTTCATAAATTAACTCTAAATTCCATTTATCTTCATCTTTTACTTCTTCTCTTAGCTTTGTATTCATCAATATCTCCTATATTTAAGAAAGTAGTCCTTATGACTACTTTCTATTATTCTTCTTCGTAATCTGCTTCTTCTGTATCGTCGTCTTTAGATTTTTTTGATTTTTTATCTTCTTTTGTTTCTTCCTCATTTTCTTCTTTTGCAGCTTGTTCATAGATTCTTGCTCCAAGTTCCATTGCTTTTTCTTGAAGTTTATCTTTAGCTTCTTTTAAATCATCTAAATCTATTTCTTCTTTAGCAAGTTCTTTATTTACTTTTTCAATTAATTTCTTAATTTCTTTTTCTTCTTTTTCTTCAACTTTATCTCCTAAATCTTTTAATGATTTTTCAGTTTGGAATACTAGTTGTTCTGCTTCATTACGAGCTTCTGCTACTTCTTTTCTCTTAGCATCTTCTTCTTTGTTCTTTTCTGCTTCTTTCATCATTTCTTCTACTTCTTCATCAGATAATGTAGTTGATGATGTAATTGTAATTGATTGTTTCTTATTTGTTCCTAAATCTTTAGCAGTAACGTTAACTATACCATTTGCATCGATATCAAATGTAACTTCAATTTGTGGTACTCCACGTGGTGCTGCTGGAATTCCTGTTAATTGGAAATTACCAAGAGTTTTATTGTCTGCAGCCATTGGACGTTCACCTTGAAGAATATGGATATCTACTGCTGGTTGATTATCTGCAGCTGTTGAGAATACTTCTTTCTTAGAAGTTGGAATTGTTGTATTTCTTGGAATTAATGTAGTCATAACGCCACCTAATGTTTCAAGACCAAGTGATAGTGGTGTTACATCTAGTAATACGATATCATTTACATCTCCAGTTAATACTCCACCTTGAATTGCAGCACCCATTGAAACTACTTCATCTGGATTAACTTCTTTTGATGGTTCTTTTCCAAGTTCTTTTTTGATTAAATCATATACCATTGGAATACGAGTTGATCCACCAACAAATATTACTTTGTCGATATCTTCTTTCTTTAATTTTGCATCCTTTAATGCTTTTCTAACTGGATCTAGTGTTGATTCAACTAAATCACGAATTAAATCTTCAAATTTAGCACGAGTTAGTGTTAAATCTAAGTGAAGTGGTCCTCCATCTTCTCCTTGAGCTATAAATGGAGCTGATACTTGTGTAGAAGTAACTCCTGATAAGTCTTTTTTAGCTTTTTCAGATACTTCTTTAAGTCTTTGCATAGCCATTTTATCTTTTGATAAGTCTATACCATTTTCTTTCTTAAATTCATCTACTAAATAATCCATGATTGCTTCATCGAAGTCATCTCCACCAAGCTTGTTGTTACCATTTGTTGATTTAACTTCAAATACACCATCACCTAGTTCTAGAATTGAAACATCGAATGTTCCTCCTCCTAAGTCATAAACTAAGATTGTTTGTTGCTTATCTTGTTTATCAAGACCGTATGCAAGTGCTGCAGCAGTTGGTTCATTTATGATACGTTCAACTGTAAGACCAGCGATTTTACCAGCATTTTTAGTTGCTTGACGTTGAGAATCGTTAAAGTATGCTGGAACAGTAATAACTGCACGATCTACTTTTTCTCCTAAATAGCTTTCTGCATAATCTTTCATATAAGAAAGAATCATTGCTGAAATTTCTTCTGGTGTATATTTTTTATCTTCTGCTTCAACTTTTTTACCAGAACCCATTAATCTCTTAATACTACTGATTGTATTTTTATTAGTTAATGCTTGACGTTTAGCAGCATCTCCAACTATTCTTTCACCTTTTTTAAATGCTACTACTGAAGGTGTTGTTCTTCCTCCTTCTGGATTTGGAATTACGACAGGACTTCCTGCCTCTAATACTGACACACAACTGTTTGTTGTACCTAAATCTATACCTATAATTTTACTCATTATTTATCTCTCCTATTCATCTATTTTATTAATTTTAACTGTCGCAGGACGAATTACTCTATCCTTTAACATATATCCTTTTAATAGTACTTCAAGTACTTCGTCTTCATTATGCCCATCTACTTTATCTGTAAGTAGAGCTTGTTCTAGTTTTGGATCAAATTCTTCACCAACTCTACTAATTGGAGTAACTCCATACTTTACAAGTACATTATTTAAATCTGAAAACATGATTTTAAAACCTGATAAGAATTTTGAAAATGCGTCTTCTAAGTTATTATCATCATATTTAACTGCTCTTTCAAAGTTATCAATTACCGGAAGAAGGTCTACTATAATATCTTGATTACAATATTTTTTAATTTTTTCTACTTCTTCGTCTTTTCTTTTTCTATAATTAATTAACTCTGCTTGAGTATATTTAACTTTATTAGCAAGTTCTTCACTTAATTTTTTTAAGTTTTCATTTTCTTTTCTTAAAACTTCTATTTCTTGATCTTTGTTTTCAATTTCTGAATCAAGATCATTCATTACTTCATTTATTTCAGGTTTTGTTTCAATGTTTTCTTCAATATTTTCTTTTTTCTTATCTTTATTTGCCATACTTTATTACCTTTCAATGTTTTCTTTAATATATTCAAGTATTCCTACTACTCTTTCATAATCCATTCTTTTTGGCCCAATTATAGCAATTGTTCCATTATCTTCTTTAGATTTGTAATTAGTTTTTATTACAGTAACATCATCATCTATATTGTTTTCTTCTCCAATATAAATTTCTATGTTGTTACTATTATCTTTATGAATACTTCTTATATTATCTATTACATCTTTGTTTTCTAGTTTACTATATAGTTCTTTCATCTTTGTACTATCAGTAAACTCAGGTTGATCTAAGATATTATTTTTTCCTTGAAAATTAACGTTTCCTTTTACATTAGTGAAATCTGTAAACACATTATAAAAGGCATTATATATTTGTTCATGTTGCTCAACATATCTTCCGATTATTGGCTTTACTTCATACTCTAATTTCTGTGACACCTCATCTATTGGTGTACCTACTATTAGGTTGTTGATTAGTCCTACGGTTTTCTTTATTTCTTCTTGTGATACATCTTTTAATGATATCGTTTTATGTTGAACGTGTCCCTTATCTGTTACAACTATTACTGTTATAAACTCTTCATTTATTGGGATAACTTCAATTTGTTTAAGAAGGTTATCGTGTGATGAACTTCCTAAAACAACAGTTGTATAGTTTGTCATATCTGCTACTACTTCTAAGCTCTTAGATATTGTATCAGATAAGTTAAGTTGATGATTGTCGAATATTACTTTAAGTTTGTACATATCTTCAGCTTTCATCTTCTTAATACTCATTAAATTATCAACATAGTAACGGTAACCTTTTTCGCTCGGTACTCGTCCACTAGAAGTGTGTCTCTTCTCTAGTAAGCCTAAATCCTCTAAAGCTTTCATCTCGCTCCTAACGGTAGCTGATGAACACTTTAATCTCTTACAAATGAGATTGGAACTTACTGGTTTAGTTAATTTAATGTACTCTTCAACTATTAAAGTTAGTATTTTTTCTTCACGTTCTGTCAACATGAAAATCAACCTCCTAGCACTCAAATTCTTAAAGTGCTAATTTAATTATACTACAACTTTAGCACTTGTCAACATATATTGCTAAAAAAATAGAATAAAAAAACAGAAGTTAATACTTCTGTTTTACTATTTATAATAAACATTTTTTCTATCTACAACTATTACTGGCCTTATACCATAGTCATCTTTATTATTTCCTGCTGCAGTTGTTATTTTTTTGTTTTTTGCATCAAATACCCAAGCATTATGTTTTACAGACGATGATACTTCTTCAATCCAATAGCCATAAGTACAATTACTAAGATTTGATATACTACAAAAGTCATCTGTTCTTTCGAATAAGAAATTATATGTTGTGGAATTAACACTATTTGTATGTGTTGTATCATTATATATCGTAGTTATACCAAGTGCACTTTTTAATTCACTTAATCTTGGAAATCGTGCTGAGCGATCCTTATATTCAAAATTTGCTACTTTTTTGGCTCCACTTTCATCTAATATATTTACCTTATGATTTTCGCTATCACCTGGAAGTATTAATGATGTATTTTTCCAAGATGCTGTTGATGGTAATGATGAAAAAGCTGTTGAAGGTTTTGTTTGATATGTTACAACCCCACCAGATGCTGATGAATCATATGCAACACTACTACTTTTTTGTGCAACTGGATATGTTACACCGTTCTCATTAATAGTTTCCGCATTACTAAAATAAATAAATACAATATTGTTACTATTTGTATCTCCATTTTCTGGTGCTAAATAATAAAATCTTTCATTTTCTGTATCGAATGCTCCATCTCCATTAACATCGCAATCGAATGCATCCCCAACTTCTAATGTATCACCACTATATAGTTTACCAAAACTATAATGTAATGCTGTTGATTTTTTACATATTGTATATGATTTAATTTCGAGATTATTTAATTCTTCTTCAACTTTATGTGTAAAATCGGATGATGTTTTTTTTCTAAAAGCAATTGTACTATATAACATTCCCATTATTAATATGGCAATAATTAATATGCTATAAATAATTGTAGAAATTGCAAATCCTTTATTATTTATCTTTTTCATATCCTCACATCCTAGTAATAGTATAACATTACTTTTTTAAAATAACTACTATCTTTTCTCCATATTTTTTTGTTTTTACTTCTTTTAATGAATCAGGTATCTTAATTTTATTTATATTGTCTGTTTCACAAACAATTATTCCTTCTTCATTTATCAAATCGTACTTGCAAATCAAATTTAATGCTATACTTATATAGTTTTCTTTATATGGTGGATCTAAAAATACTATATCAAATTTATAATCATCTTTTAAATATACTAAGGCATCCTCATAATCTTTATTAATAACAAGCCTTTCTTCTTTTATACTAGATAAATTTTCTTTAATAACATTAATGCTTATTTTATTTTTATCAACAAATACTACGTCTTCTGCTCCCATACTGAGTGCTTCTATACCTAATGCACCTGAACCTGCGAATAAATCTAATATAGTACTATCTTTTACTTTATTTTGAATAGTTGCAAATAAAGATTCTTTTACCCTATCCATTGTTGGCCTTGTTCCATTTATGTCAAAACCTTTTAATATTCTTCCTTTATATTTTCCTTGAATAATTTTCATTTCTTATCTCCAGTTATCTCTCTTAGTATTCTATTAATACTTAATATCTTATAATTAATTCTATTCTCAAGATGTTTATATTTCCTTATATCATAATCACTACTTATATCTTCGTTATATTTGATTTTATTTAATAACTCTTTATTATTAGATATTTTATTTTGAATTTCTTTTATCTCAATAATATCATTATCTTTATTTAAACTATTTTTTAAATTTAGAATCAAAGTATTTAAGTTCATATAATCACCACTTTTTTAAAAGAAAAACACTCATATTTCAGAGTGTTTGAAGGTGATGCGCACAAACATCGACCTAGAAATTCTAAAATATATCTTTAGAATTTCTAATATTATATTATCAAATCTATTTAATAATTGCAAGTATTTTTTTTAATTTTTTATTATATCTAAAAATTCCTTTATAAGTGTTATATTATTATTCATTTTCTTTAATTTGTCTTCTGTCGTTAATTTATATTTTTTTCTCATTTCTTCTTCCATAAACTTTATATATGATGGATTTCTGTTTAATATATTATACCAATATGAATTTTCTTTAAGATATCTTTTTAAATTTGGATTATTATCTATTTTTATTTTTAAATCAACTCTCATTAATCTTCGAAATATTTGTACATCGGTCTTGCTTCGTAAGGAGTGTCAATTTTAGCACCTTTTCCTATTCCTATTTCTTGTAATAATCCAATTGCTTTTTGTATGCTTTCTATGTTACTTTGCACATTATTTAAATCTATTTTTTTAAGTGTATTTACTATATCGTTTACAGCAAATGAGTCTTTTTTAACAAAATATTTATTCCATACTGAGCTATTTTCTCCATATATATTATATAACTCATATAGTTTTTGCCAACTAATATTATCATTTATAACATTCTCAGCTAGTTCTGGATGAAGTCTTGCAAAGGCTTTAAAATCTTCTTTTGACATCTTATCACCTATCAAATTTTACGTTTTAAATAAAAAAAATAGAACATAAAGTTCTATTTTTTAGTGATTTTCTAAATAAGTTAAAATACAGTAATTGTATCCGTTTTCATCAGTTCCGTATGTTACCTCATAATCTGGCTCTTCTATTTGAGTTGGAGCTTCTGGTTTTGCATTAGTTGATCCAATAAATTTACCATCAAAATATCTAAATGTTCCATTTACTCTCTTAACACCTATTCCTTGCGAACTTCCAACGGCTTGAACAAGTGGACTAGTTGTTGATGGATTAGCATTTATTCCTGTTCCTTCTAGATGTCCAAATATCATTTCTCCGGTGTATTGATATACACCATACGCATTAATTGTATTTTTTATATCAATAGTTCCGCCTAACATATTTAATGTTCCTGTATTATATATACCGTAACTTGTCGTGCTATTAGAAATTACCATATCAGAACTATTATAATTTAATGTTCCAGAATTATTTATTCCGTAAAAATTATACGTTGAATACCTATTGCTTATATCCATATCAAAATTATTTAGAGTTAAAGTACCAGTGTTTTCAATTGCATTATAATTTCTATTATAACTATCTGCGAGTATTATTTCTAAGTCAGAATCATTTATAACTAATCTATCACTATTTATAATTTGTCCTTTTAAAGATACATTTTGTATATTCATAATATTGTTATTAATTATATAATTATATACTGAACCTTGATTTATATTAATTGTTCCTGTATTTTCTATTTTACCTTTGGTATTGGTATTTATTAAATCTAATTCTAATTTTCTGTTGTCTACTGCTGTATAATAATTGTTTCTGGTTTCTAACTCACAGTTTTGAATAGTACTCTTTGTTAATGATACATTATCATCTGAGTTTGATACAATTGTAGGAGCTGAATAATCTGAATATAATTTATCACTTGTTAATTCATATGTTCCGTTGTAATTATATACTGCACCTCGTATTGAATTTACATCAGTACCATTTATTTCAAGTGTTCCACCTTCGTTCGATATTGCATTATATATATTAATATTAGAATCGTTTATTTCCATTGAACCTAGATTTTTAATTTTTCCATTATTACTTGTTATATTACTATCTGAAATAGTTACTGACTTAAAATCACTATTTAGTAATACTTCGTCTTCTGTACCAGTACTTACTAATTCAATATTATTAATTGTCAAATTGTTATCATTTGTTAAAAGAATTAAACTTGCACTTGTTTCAATCCTTCCTTTAGTGTTTGTATTACTACTTGTTATTGTTGTTGTTCCAGAATTCATTATCTTTTTATTAGCTGTTAGAGTATAATTATTTAAATCTATTGTTAAATTTTTATCTGGTATAGTTATTTGATCATAACTACTTGCGTTATCGATTAAAGTCAATGTATCATTTTCAATTGCTTCTCCAAGCGCCTCGTTTATATCTTTGTACTTTTTACTTGTTCTATTATTTTGAATTACTTCAGTTTGTTTTATTAGATATGTAGCTATATATACTTCATCATCTATTGTTTCATTTTCTGTTTTTTCTTGTGTATCTGTTGCTAGAACGTTAAAAGTACCATTATATGAACCTGTTTTACCTTTTAACACTCCATCATAGAAATTAGCGGTTCCACCCGATATATATATTCCATATGAAGTTCCTGTAATATTAGGAGATGCAATATCTATTCTACCATTATTTTCTCCTAGATTTAATGTACCACCTGTCTGATAAACTCCATATGTTTTACCAAATATCGTTCCCCCTAAAATATTTGATGTACCGTTATTACTTATACCATATTTATTACCTGTAATTGTTCCACCATTAATTGTTAGGTTCTGACTGTTATTGATTGCTGCTATATCTAAATTATTAGATGTAAATGTACCTCCATATATGGTTGTATCTGCATAGTTTGATATTGCTGCATGCCCATTTCCAGTAAATGTACCTCCATATATTTCTGCGATTGAGTTATCTGAAACAACTAATCTTGCATAAGAAGAATAACTTAAACTAGATAAAAAATTACCATCATTAATAGTTACCCTTTCTTTATTAGCTTCTACTGAAGGAAAAATAGTATTCGCAAATGTTCCATTATTTATATTTGTTGTCCCATTTGTTAAATATAATGTTGCTCTATAGGCGTTTACTGAACTTGAGGCTGTTGATTCAAAATAACCCCCATTTATTGTAGTTACTCCACCAGTTTTAAATATGTCTACTATATCTGATGAACTATTTGTAAAAGAACCATCATTAATCACTAATGTACCATCAGTTTGTTCAACTAGGTATTTTATACCACGATAGTTTCCTTTTTCTATTGTTAAATTGTTATTTGTATTTATTAGTTTAGAAGAGTTATTGATTATTCCCCCTGTTATTTGATTATCTACTGGGTTATTGTCTGTTAATGTTAATGTTCCTTTATTAACTAATGTTTTACTTGTATTATATGTATAACTATTAAAATCAATTGTTATATCTTTTCCTGATGGTATTTCTGCAGAATCAGTTGTAGAAACAGTCTTCAATAATTTAATTGAACCTGTTGTAGTAATATAATCTATTGCGTCTTGTAAACTATTAAATTCTTTACCATCATTTGTTTCTAAAAAGTTTTGTTGATTTATAAGATATGCATTTTTATATGTCTCACCATCTAGTTCTTCAGTACTTTCTTCTAAACAACTTTTTGTTTCTAAATCACTTATTGTAGCACTATAACCACCATTTTTACCTTTAAGTATTCCATCATAGAAATTGATATTAGAGTTTTGGTTTTGATAATATATACCATATTGTTCACCTATTATAATTGGTTTACTTATATCAATTTCATTATCTTTTTTACCAATTGTTAAGTCTGTAGGATAATATCCATTATTTTCTATTCCGTATGTTTTACCAATAATAGTACCGCCTGTAATTGTCATATAAGGGTGAAAATTAGAGCCACAATAATTCATAACAGCTGATTTAGTAAGTGATTTTATTGTTCCTCCTGAAATATTTAGTGTAGTGGAATTAGCAATGGCTGAACTATTAGTAGATATGAATGTACCTCCATTGATGTTTGCATTACAATAGTTATTTAGCGTTCTTTCTTTAGTTGAAGTATAAGTACCATCATTGATAGTAAACACCATATCATTTCTATCTGTGCAGTTTAAAACTTCGCTATTTTCGTTTGTTGCAGTTAGATTGTTTATCGTAACAGTTCCTTTTCCTGATGCTTGTACTGCTTTTCCTGTTGTTGTACCATTATTTATTGTTGCTGTACCTCTATATGTAGATATAATTGTATTTCCGGTTGCGTTCATATTATCTACTGTTAATGTCCCTATGTAATTATTTACAACACTACCATAATTTGCTGTACTTTTAAATGTTCCATTTGTAATGTTTGTAGTACCTGTATTGTTATAAACAACAGTATTTCCTTCGTAGTTTCCATTTATTATATTAAGTGTTGCTTGGTAATTATTTTTAACCATATATTGAGCTAAACTAGTCATTTTTCCAGTATCTTTTGTATCTTTTATAGTAAGTATTCCATCGTTATTAAATGTTTTAGTTAAATTAAAATTATTACCATCAAGATCAAAAGTTATGGTTTTTCCACTTGGAATTGTAAAATCCTTTGTATAATTTGTATCATTTAATAACGTTATTGTTCCTGTAGTTTCTATATGATTAATTGCTTTTGTCATATCATTAAATTCTTCACCGTCATCCGTTTTTACAAAGTTAGGTTGAATATTTAAAAAAGCAGTGTTATAAATTTCATTTTCTTCTCTTTCTTCTGTACCACTATCTACAAAATAACCATCTCTAAGTGTTGTAAACGAACCATGGTAAGGATTTCCTTTACTTTTTAATATTCCATCATAATATTCTGTAGTTGTTCCGCCTATATATAGACCTGTAAGTTCCCCCTCTATAACTGGAGTGTTTATATTGTATGCTTCACCATTTTCTCCTATTTTTAATACAGCACTATCTGTTGTTTGAATACCATATTTCTTTCCTTTAATATCTCCACCTTTTAATATTAATGTTCCAGTCAAATAATCTACTTCAGTAATATATATAGCTGTACTATTTTCTGATATAAATGTACCTCCATTTATTGTCACTGTATTACTATTTATATATAAAGCGTTATTATTTGTTGATGTGAAAATACCTCCATTTATTGTAGCAGTGCCTAACTTTAATGTAATGGCATTTTCTGATTTAAATGTACCTCCATTTATTGTAATTAAATAATCTGATGTAGGAGAAATTATACTATTATTGGTTGTAGTAAATGTTCCATCATCAATTGTAAAACCACCATCTTTAATATAAGGTCCAAATATTTGACCACGATTTGATTTATATGTTCCATTTTTAATATTAATTGTTTCACTGTAATGAGGATTTATTATATAGCCATAAATTGAAGTATTATTATAATATTCTTGAGAAAAATTAGTTGTAAATGTACCATTTTTTATTGTAGTTGTTCCACCATCAACGTCTAGTATTGTTCCTGAATAAGTATAATCATAATTAGTTGTAAAGGTACCATTTGAGATTATTAAATCTCCGGATGTTTTACTCAATAATGTTTGATATGTAGTAGAATATGTACCATCTTTTATTTCTAAAGTACCGCCTGTCTGATAAATAGCATTAGTCTTGTTTGGACTAAGTACTACATTTTCTATTTCTAATGTTCCAGCTTCTTGTTTAATACTTGAAAAATTACCACCTGTAAGTTTTGTAGTACCAGTAGTATTATTTATAAATGCATAACCTGTTGATGTTAGTGTAGTATTACCATCAAAAGTAATGCTTGAAGCTGAATTATTATTTAATGCTGCACCACTAAGTGCTGTAATGTTTGAATTTTCTACTGTTATATTTCCATTATTGTCTATATTATTATTATTTGTTGTCTGTGTAATAACTACATCTTCAATTGTTAAATCTTTATTATTTATTATTGATTCAGCTATTTTAAAATTACCAGTTTTATTTTTACTATCTTTTACTGTTAATGTTCCATTATTTGTAAGTTGTGCTCCATATGTTAATGTATGTCCATTCATATCTAATACTAATATTTGATTTTCATCAACTGTTACTTCTGCTGATGACTCAAAATCTTTTATTATATATACTGTTGGATGAAGGTTATCTGTATCTGCTACTGCATATTGTAACGAGAAGAAATAGAACTCTTCTCCATTTATTGTCATTGCAACTCCATCTGGATGATCTATTAAATATACTTTTTGATATTCTATATTATCTATTTTTATACTATCTACATAGATGTAATATCCATCTTCTTTTCCATTA
>ERZ842401.6154-NODE-6154-length-12944-cov-10.555435_pt1 | contig 12944 bp, 10 predicted proteins | sample MGYA00521270_ERZ842401 | MGnify/ENA primary metagenome ERZ842401 (study PRJEB31892, sample SAMEA3878208) | bioreactor metagenome | biome: Moose rumen | place: Sweden | collected 2011-10 | study: EMG produced TPA metagenomics assembly of the PRJEB12797 data set... | reverse complement strand
TTTCGGAGTATATAGCCCCGTAGTGAGCATACACAGGAGAGCGTACTGTGCTGTTTATGCCGTAATTCCGTAATTACGTTATTCCGTTTTAATTGGGGTGGTGAGGAATTTTTTTCTTCCTCGGATGAAGAATTCAAAGTGTGACTATATTTATACAAATATAGCCTAAATGTGTAAAAACATAGGCTTTGTTTGTAAAAATATAGTCACACTTTGAATTCTTTGTGCCTATGAAGAAAAAAACTGGTCGCGCACGAGCGAAAACTGTAGCGAAGGCGGGAGGAATCTGTTTGCCGGCAGCTTTTCTGTTGTGCGAGGGCTTCGGAAGTCGACAATCGTGTGGTGTGTGTTGTTCGGTTTCGGAAAGGCTTTTTTTTGTAAAAAGTTTAAATAAACGGTTTTCGTGGCGTTTCGCGTGTCAAAATGTTGTAACTTTGCGTGGCAAAAGTATGCGAAGCCGCGATATTGACGACGATAATCAACACAAATAATTCTTATACACGATGAAATTTATCATTTCCAGCACTGCGTTTTCGGCTCGTTTGCAGGCTCTGGGCCGCGTAGTGACAAGTAAAAACAGCGTATCCATTCTCGAGTGCTTCTTGTTTGACATTCACGATAAGAAACTCACGCTCACGGCCTCCGACAACGAGAACACGCTCACCTCGGTGCTTGACCTTCAGGAGCAGGACGGTGACATTCGTTTCGCGGTGAACGCCAAGAAGATGCAGGAGGCGATGAAGTCTATCCCCGAGCAACCGCTTGAGATTTATGTCAACGAGCAGACGCTTGAAATCACGGTGGCTTACCAGAACGGCCAATACCGCTTTACCGCTCAGCGCGCCGATGAATATCCCGTCCCACCGTCGCTCGACGGCGACATCACCGAGTTGAGCCTTCCTACCGCGCGCCTTGTTGCTGCGGTGAGCCGCGACCTCTTTGCCACCGCCGACGACACGTTGCGCCCCGTGATGAACGGTGTGTACTTTGACGTTACCGACGGCAGGGTGTCGTTCGTGGCAAGCGATGGCCACAAACTCGCTTGTTCCTCCCTGCTCGACACAGCACCGGGGCAAGAGGGCTCGTTTATCCTGCCAAAGAAGCCCGCCGGATTGCTAAAGAGCTTGTTCAACAAGGACGATGAGCTCGTGACGGTGCGTTTCAATATGCAAAGTGCCGTATTCTCCACGTCATCAGCCACGCTTACGTGCCGGCTGATTGACGGCCATTATCCGAACTATCGCAGCGTCATTCCCACCGCCAATCCCAACGAGGCAACGCTAAACCGTCAGGCACTGCTGAGCGTGTTGGGTCGTGTGATGATTTTCTCCAATGTGAACAGCGCGCTTGTGAAGCTGACGTTTGACGCGGGGAGTCTGAGCGTATCGAGTTCAGATATAGACTTCAGTATGTCTGCCGAGGAGAAGATGCTTTGCGACTACAAGGGTATGCCGTTGCGTATAGGTTTCAAGGGTCCGTATCTATCTGAATTGCTTACTAATCTGGAGAGCGAGGAGGTGACATTCCGCTTGGCCGATGGTACGCGCGCCGGTGTTATTGTTCCCGCCGAGCAACCCCAAGGCGAAGAGGTGCTAATGCTTCTTATGCCGATGATGCTCAACGATTAGCACTACAACGTCGCATTTTAAGAGGTTTATACGGTTTAATGCCTATGGGCAGAACTATCCTAACGTGTCCGTTGTGATAGGCGTGGAGCATTAAACGTCATAAACCTCTTACGGTGTCTAAGCTTGTGTCGGCATCATCGTTGCCACCCCTTGAAGCAAAGTATGCCGCCTTTCGGCGGGGCTTGAAAAGAGATGAGGCTCGGGAGAGCCCGAGAGCAACTTGCCGCTCATTTTTATCATTCACGTATAGTTTTCCTCCTTTATGCACATCGTTCTTGGCATCACGGGCAGTATAGCCGCCTATAAAGCCTGCACGCTTATCCGCCTCTTTATGAAGGGCGGCCACGAGGTGCAAACGGTAGTCACACCGTCGGCGCGTGAGTTTATCACTCCCGTGACGCTCAGCACGCTGACGCGCAAGCCAGTGATAACAGAGTTTTTCAGCAGTCGCGATGGCTCTTGGAACAGCCACGTAGCACTTGGCCTGTGGGCCGATGCTATGGTAGTGGCTCCGGCCACGGCTTCCACGCTGGCAAAAATGGCCGCCGGCGTGGCGGATAATATGTTGCTCACGACATATCTTTCGATGAGAGCCCCCGTGTTTGTAGCCCCGGCGATGGACTTAGACATGTACTCCCACGCTGCCACACAGCGTAGCCTGCAAACGCTTCGTGGCGATGGCGTAACCATCATAGAGCCTGCCCGTGGCGAACTGGCGAGCGGTTTGGAGGGTAAGGGACGTATGGAAGCCCCCGAGCGTATCTACGAGGAGGTTTGCCGTGCATTGTCCGAGAGAGCGGAGCAGGCGTGTCGGCGCGGCGGTCTGCGTGGCAAGCACATCCTTGTCACAGCCGGCCCCACCTACGAACCCTTAGATGCCGTGCGCTTTCTCGGCAATTGGTCCTCGGGCAAGATGGGTTTCGCTCTGGCTGCCGAGTGTGCCAAACGTGGTGCAGAGGTAACACTCGTGAGCGGCCCGGTGTCGCTCCCCACGCCCGAAGGAGTGTCGCGGCGCGACGTCACCACCAGTGCCGAGATGTATGAGGCGGCGGTAGCCACCTTTCCCTCCTGCGACGGGGCAATACTGTGCGCTGCCGTGGCAGACTATACGGTAGAAAACCCCTCGCCGGCCAAGCTCAAGCGCACCGCCGCGCCGCTCACCCTGCGCCTCACCCCGACGCGCGACATAGCGGCGGCACTCGGGAGAATGAAGACCGCCAAGCAACGCCTCGTGGGCTTTGCCCTCGAAACCGACGACGGCATAAGGCACGCCGAGGAGAAAAGGCAGAAGAAGAACCTTGACTTCATTGTGTTAAACTCCCTTTCCGACCCCGGCGCCGGCTTTGGCGTTGACACCAACAAAGTTTCTATCATTTCGGCCAGTGCCACCAAGACTTTCCCGCTGAAAGACAAACGAGCCGTGGCCAAAGATATTATCGACGAGTTATGCACACGCTTCGAACCGTAGCCGCCTTAGCCCTGAGCCTTGTGGCCGTAGCGTTGCAGGCACAGGAGATTACGGCGCGCGTAAACATCAACCACCAAAAGATTTCAGGCACCGACGTGGCCGTGTTCGACAACCTACGGCAGGCTGTGGAGCAGTTTATCAACGAGCGGCAGTGGACACAACTACAGTTTGCACGCCACGAGCGCATCAACGCCACGTTCAACATCACGGTGAACAAATACGACCAGAGCGAGCATCGTTTTGAGTGTACGCTCACCGTGCAAGCCACGCGCCCCGTCTTTGGCTCCAGCTACACCACCCCCACCTTTGCCACGTCCGACGAGAGTTTCAACTTCAGCTATCAGGAGTACGACAAGATGGAGTTTCGCCCCGACGTAATAGACAACGACCTCACCGCCCTTGTGGCTTATTACTGCTACCTTATTATAGGAATAGACCTTGACACGTTTGCCCCGCTGGGTGGCACGGAGCCGTTGGAGGTGTGTCGCACCATCACGCAGACGTGTCAGAGCCTGGTGCTCTCGGCCAAGGGGTGGAAAGCCTTTGACGATATGAAAAACCGCTACGCCGTTATCAACGACTACTTAGACAGCGGAATGGAGTCGATGCGCCAGTTGATGTATAAATATCACCGCGAGGGGCTCGACATTATGGCCGAGAACGCCGAGCGTGGACGCGCTGCCGTGACCGAGGCACTGATGCTCCTGCGGCAAGCGCACCAAGACAAACCCCTCAGCCTCTTGCCACAACTATTTACCGAGTTTAAGCGCGACGAAATAGTGAACATCTATCGCGGCAAAGCCAATGCCAAAGAAAAAGACACCCTCTACGACCTCCTCTCCTCTATCAACGCCTCAATGAATACGTCGTGGCGCGAGATACAGCAATAAAACGTTTTGTTTCCGTATGAACGTAGCCGAACTGCTTCGTGGCTCGGAGCACCCCGCTTTCTCTTTTGAGATACTCCCGCCCCTGAAAGGTGCGGGGCTCGGGCGTTTGCGCCACGTGGTGGAGATGCTGCGCGAGTTTTGCCCCGCTTATATCAACATCACGACGCACAGCGCAGAGTATGTATATCGTGAGCGCGCGGACGGATTGTTGCAACGCACCGTCCTGCGGCGCCGGCCGGGCACCGTGGCCGTAGCCGCCGCGTTGCAATACGAGTACGGCATACCGGTGGTGCCCCACGTGTTGTGTCAGGGCTTTACGCGTGAGGAAACGGAGTATGTGTTGCTCGACTTGCAGTTTCTCGGCATGACCCACGTCTTAGCCCTTCGCGGCGATAAACCCCGCGCCGCTGGCCTCACCAAGCCCCGGCAGCAGGGCGATGCCAATGCCCATACGACCGACCTTATCGAGCAAATCAATGCTTTCAACGAGGGGTGTTTCATTGACGGCACCACAACCGACGCGCCGCCGGAGCCGTTCACCTACGGCGTGGCGTGCTATCCCGAGAAACACGAGGAAGCCCCCAACGGCGCGGAAGATTTACAATGGTTCAAGCGTAAGGTGGAACTCGGTGCGGGCTATGGCGTGACACAACTCTTCTACGACAATGCCGCCTATTTCCGCTTCGTGGAGCAAGCGCGTGCGGCAGGCATCCGCGTGCCTATCGTGCCGGGACTGAAGCCTTTTACGCGCCTTGCCCAGCTCAACACCATTCCCAAGACGTTCCACTGCGACTTACCCGAGGCCTTAGTGAACGAAGCCGCCCACCTGCACACCGACGACCAAGCGCGGGCCTTAGGCATAGAGTGGGGCATAGCGCAGGCGCGCGAACTCATTGCAGCGGGAGTGCCAGGCATACATTTCTATTCTATGGGTGCCGCCGAGAGTATCAGGGAAATCGCAAAAGCCGTGTTCTAAACGTGTGCTATTTATGCTATTTAGTGAAGTCATAGGACAAGAAACCGTTAAGCAGCAACTCTTAGCGCAGCTGCGCACGGGGCATATCCCCCACGCGCAACTCCTCTACGGCCCCGCCGGCTGCGGTAAGCTGCCTCTCGCGCTCGCTTACGCCACGGCTCTGCTCTGTCGCCAGCCCGTGTCGGGCGAGGCGTGCGGCCAGTGCAGCGGCTGCAGAATGACGCAGAAATTAGAACACCCCGACCTGCACTTTGTGTTTCCTATAATAGAGAATAAGAAAGTCAGCGACAACTTTCTTACAAAATGGCGTGAACTGCTACGGCAGTCGCCGTACTTTGATACGAAAGAGTGGTATTCGCAGTTGGGCGTCACCACACAGCAGCCGCGCATCTATGTGTCGGAAAGCGAAGAGCTATTGCGCAAGATAAGCCTCTCGTCAAGCCAAGGCGGGTATCGCGTGCTAATCATCTGGCATCCCGAGCATATGATGGTGCAAGCGGCCAACAAACTCCTCAAAATCCTGGAAGAGCCACAGCCCGGCACAGCCTTCCTCCTTGTCAGCGACCATCCCGAGATGCTCCTCGAGACAATCCTCTCACGCTGTATGCGTATGGAGTGTAAGGCCCTGACGGTGGCGGAGGTTGCTGCGGCCCTGGTGGCCAACTACGGTCTCTCGCAATACGATGCCAACGTCGTGGCACGCTCCTCGGGCGGTAGCTACACGCGTGCCGTAGCACAGGTGACAGCCGCCGGCGAGGAGGAGTTGTTCCTTGATATGTTCAAACTCCTGATGCGCAAAGGCTTTTCCCGCCAGGTGCGCGACCTACAAGCCTGGTCAGAACAGATAGCCGACTGGGGGCGCGAGAAACAACGGCGCTTCTTACAATATATGCACCACGTGGTGCGCGAGAGTTTTATCCGCAACCTCGGCCAACCCGCGCTGAACTTCACCAATACGCAAGAGGCCGACTTCCTTACACGCTTCTCACCGTACATCAATGAGCGCAACGTCGAAGGCTTTGCCGCAGAGATTGATGCCGCGATGCGCGACATAGGGCAGAATGCCAACGCTAAAATAGTGTTCTTCGACTTCGCACTTCAATGCCTGACGCTCGTTAGGAAATAATACGTTTTCTCTTTTATGCCACACACAACTTCAACCCGATATATCTCTGGCGACGGACTTTCCACGCTATGCGCCGCTTCGTGTAGCCGGCAGGACAAGCAGCTCAACTCCTACGACTACCTCGCTGGCGTGCCAGGCAACCTCGAGGCCTGCAACCTCGTGGAGGTGCAGTTTAAGAACACACGCAAGGCCTACTACGTCAACGACAACCACCTCGCACTCACTAAGGGTGACATCGTAGCCGTAGAAGCCAGCCCCGGCCACGACATCGGTGTCGTGTCGCTCACGGGGACGCTGGTGCAGCGCCAGATAGAGAAACTGGGCTATAAAACGCCCATCGAATACAAGCGCATCTATCGCAAGGCCCGCCCGCTCGACCTCGACAAATGGCACGAGAGCCAGGGCTTGGAGCAAGACACGATGATACGTTCGCGCGAGATGGCGAAAGAGCTGGGGCTGCAAATGAAGATTGGCGATGTGGAGTATCAAGGCGACGGACAAAAGGCCATCTTCTACTACATCGCCGACGGGCGCGTGGATTTCCGCCAGCTCATCCGTGTGCTGGCCGATGCTTTCCACGTGCGTATAGAGATGCGCCAGATAGGAGCACGCCAGGAGGCCGGACGTATCGGAGGCTTCGGGCCGTGCGGGCGTGAACTTTGTTGTGCCACGTGGATGACGCGCTTCAACAGCGTGAGCACCGTGTCCGCACGCTTTCAGGACATCGCGCCGAACCCGCAGAAACTCGCCGGACAGTGCGCCAAGTTGAAGTGCTGCCTCAACTACGAGGTGGATCAGTACATAGAGGCCTCGCGAAAACTACCCAGCCGTGAGATAGACCTTGAGACACAGGACACCACGTTCTATTTCTTCAAGGCCGATGTGCTGTCGGGAATGGTGTCGTATAGCACCGACCGACGTATGGCCACCAACCTCGTTACCATCCCCTCGACGCGTGCCTTTGAGATAATCCGTATGAACCGCGAAGGCCTGCGCCCCGCGCGCTTAGAGAGCGATGCCGACTATAAACCCAAACCAAGCACCGACCTCCTGGAGGGACAGAGCCTTACACGCTTTGACAACCAGCAGCGAAAAAGAAACAACCGACGGCGTAACAACCGAGGAAACGCAAATCACTAACACGGCGCATAAAAGCCCACGGGCTAAGACAACCGCAAAAAAGTTCGTCTTCGACAGACTTTTGCTCGCCAAGGCAAAGCCGAAGCAAGCTTCGCTTTGCTCTTCTGGCTTAACGCAAAAGTTCGTCTTCGACAGACTTTTGCTCGCCAAGGCAAAGCCGAAGCAAGCTTCGCTTTGCTCTCCTGGCTTAACGCAAAAGTTCCTTTCTTTTTGTGTCGCTTGTGTGCTGTTTGTGTGTTTACTTTGAGGCTAACGCACGAGCATCGTTTTCCTCCCCCTCCCATTCCTTATAATATATATATGTCTCGTCTCCCGCTCTTCTTCATACTTTTGCTCCTTTGTGCTTGCACCGACGCACCGCAGTACGGGCGTTTCAGAAGTGTGCCTGTGGCGGGGTGGAATAGGCGCGACGTACAGGTGTTTGATACGGACACCCTACCGCCGGGCATCTATCAGGTGAGCATCGCGGTGCGCAACAGCGTGGCGCATAGAGTGCCTTACAAGGCTATCTTCCTCTCCGTGGCTCAGCAATGGACGGGTCGCCCCGATACCCTCGGCGCGGTTTTTCAGCTGCAACACGATACGCTGCTTTCCTTTGCGCTCTACGACGACAAAGGCGACTTGCAGGGCAACGGGCTTTCGCTCCGTAGCCACGAAATGCCTGTATATACCGCCACACTTACCGACTCCGCCGCCGCACGTATCACCATAGCCCACCGAATGCGCACGGTGTTGCTACCGGGCATAGAGGCCGTGGGCGTTGTGGTGAAACGTTTGACGTTATCCAACGTCCAATAACGGCGTGGCTGCGCTTAGAGATTTATATCCCTTTTAGGATATAGCCCCAAAGCGCAGCCACGTTCTTTGTTTGTTAATAGGCCTATTATCGGTAGAAGCGCGTGGACGATAGCCATAGGTCGCCGCCACCATCAATGAAATCCATAATATGTAGGTAGCCCTCGCGTGTCCAACGATACTTGCACTTGTAGGTCTCGAAGTCCAGGCCATAAGGAGGTATCATAAAGTAGATGTAATTCTCCGAGGCATACCACCCAAACTCAAGTATGTCGCCATTGGCATATTCTATAAAGCCTGTCTTGTCGGTGCGTAGCACAAAGTAGCTGTCGCTTTGGGTGTCCCAGTACTCGCCCATCATTTCCTCTTCCCACGGATCGTCGTCGCAGGAGCTGAACGCTCCGGGGACTAAGGCTAAGAGTAGAAGCAGTGAAAGAAGTTTTGGTTTCATTGTTTAGATTTAAGTGTATGGTTGTTTCGTTTTATTCGGCTTGCAAAGTTGGAACTTTTTAGCGGAATAGCCTTACGCCGCGTGGCTTTTTGTTTTGTGCTTTTGGATAGGGTCTTTCAGAGCGGCAGCGTTAGTTGTTTAGGGTAGGGGGTTAAAGTATCACTTTTCGTCCGTCAATGATATAGATGCCGTGTGGTAGGTTGTGTCGGCTTTGTCCTTCTATGCGTCGTCCATCAATGGTGTATATGCCTTGTGTGGCGTTGGGTGTAAGTTGCAGCCGTGCGAGGCCTGTGGGCAACTCGGGCAGGAGTTCGTTGAGATAAGCGATATTCCGTTCGTACCATGCCTTGACGTATGCTATCTCATCGTTGATGTCGGCTGTGAGGTTGCACGCCGTACCCCAGAGGTTGTACTCGCGTGTCCAGGCACCGCTCTCGGTGAGCAGTGTGGCGTAAGTATCAAGTTTTTCGGCCAGATGTTCGGGCGAGAGGATTGTTTGGCTCAGGTTGTGCCACTTTTGTCGCAGGCTGTCGCGGAAGCCGAGCAGGTTTTTAGAGAACAGTCGCGCAAGGGGATAGACGCGTGTGAGGTAGGTGGTGTCGGCGGTGATGTCGTTGTGCTGTCCGTCCCAAAGCCCGCCGAGCGAGGAGTCTATGTCCCAAACGGTGAAGAGCATACGTTTGCCTGCTTTCTCTATGTTCTTTGTGCTGATGTACATATTCTTCATTCCGTTGTCTTCCAGGTTGTACGCCAGCTGGAGCAAGGCGTAGTTGAGGAGGTTGTCGAAGTAGTAGTTTTCCTCAAAGTTTTGCTTAAAGCGTGCTTCAGACATCTTGCCGTAGTTGATGAGGTTGCGCAGCGGTGTCCAGGCAGCGGTGGAGGGGTAGTCGTCGGGATACTCCAACTCCCAGTTTCCCCAGGTCACCGTGGTAGATAGTGTGCTACTTGGCACGCTTTTCAGATAGGTGTCGTCGCCCCACTGCTTTCCTTTGTAGAGCAAGCCGCGCGGTGTAACGACGGTGCTATCTAAGTTGAAAGCCACTTTTGTGAGGTTCAAAAGTTTGCGGTTCACCTTGTCGGTAAGGCAATAGATGCCTTTGTACTCGCCGCTGACGAACACTTCCACAAAGCGTCCCACGGTGCCGTTGCGCTGGTTGTAGTTAGTGTTGTAGGGTACGGAGTCTATTTCGTTCCAGGTGTCAAAACACACGCGGTTGCGCATACGTATGCGGTCAACGTACATAGCGTCAAGGATCCAGGTGTGCGTGTTGCGCAGTCCCAGCAAATTGGCATCTTGCTCCGTAGTAGCGTCGGCCTCGTAGAGTTTCACGTTGTAGGGTTTTTTAGCGTAGCGTTGTGCGGTGGCTCCTCTGACTTTTGTCAGAGCCGTGTATGTGGTGTCGATGCCTGCATAGTCGGGGTCTTGTAGTCGGAAGGTGCCTTGAACATAGGCTGAGCCGTTAATGTTCTCGGCGTTGAGCTCGGCAATGGGCAGGGTGGTGAAGCACAGTGCGCCAGAGAGGATGTTTTCTCCGCTGTTGTCGTAGATGATAAAGGGGTAGCGTTTGTGGCACGACACATCTGTGATGCGGAGTCCTGCCTCAGTGGTTGTGGCTTCTTCTACTTCCAAGCGATACGCCTCGGATGTCTCTGCGCCGTCCCACGTCACGCTGATGTCGTAGTCGGTGTCAGCATCTTTCTGCGCCATTGTCACGAGGCAGTCGTTGCGGCTATTGAGGCGCAGGGGTGTCTTGCCGTTGAGGTGCATTGAGGATAGGACTTGTGCGGGCATCCCCTCGCCGGTAACAAGTGTGCCATCCTCGGCATAGACATCAAAGGTGGAGACGTAGTGGTCGAAATTCCACGAAACCATCAACGATGTGACTTGCTTGCTTGAGCCGTATTCTCCTTCCCAGGCGTAAACGCCCAGACACCACTCGGGCATTGCTGCCGAGGCGAAGCGGAAGCCGTCGTTCACATAGTCGAGGGTCCACACAGCACTGTCGCCGAGGAGTGTGTCGTTGGTGCGCACGATATGTTCGACACCCGAGTACGACGTTCCCTCCCAGTTGTAGGAGTAATGGTATTGGCGCATCTCTAAGTAGCGTTCCGTGGTGGCGTTTTGCAGTGTCCACCCGTTGGTGGTGCGGCGTATGTACCACCACTGCGAACTGTTTTGCGAAATGGTTTCTGCCTCGGTGTGGTAACTCAGCGTGCTGTACCCCACATCGTCGTAGTAGTAGTACATCTGTTGGTCTGCCACCATTCCTTCTACGCCGCGTGCCACGAGGCGGTAGCGGGTGTTGGGGTCGAACTTCTGTGCGCTAAGGTTTGTTGCTGTGAGGACAAGAGCGAGGAGCAGTAAAGTCTTTTTCATACTAAAGGCTTGTTGTTTGTTTTTTAGGCTATGGTGTTTTGTGTTTTGCTTGGTTTCGTTTGTTCGTGTCGCGCAGCGTAGAGGTGGCGGCTCAATTTTTTTCAGAAGAGCGGCGAGAGTATTCGTGTGGCACTTTCTCGTAGTCGTCGCATTAGGCTACGTTTTGCCCAGCGCGAGGGTTCTATCTCGCGGCATTGTGTCTGGTCCCTCTCGAATTGTTGCCGCACGGAGCGGCTTACGTTGTGGTCGTAGATAAGTGCGCTCACCTCAATGTTATTAAGGAACGAGCGGAAATCCATATTGGCAGAGCCCACGGCACACCAGTCGTCGTCCATCACTAAGCACTTGCTGTGTAGGAAGCCGCCCTCAAAGAGCAACACGCGTACGCCGGCAGCCAGCAGTTCGGCCACATAACTGTCGTTAATGCGTCGCAGGAGTTTTCCGTCGGGTTTATGGGGCATCATCAGCCTCACATCGATGCCCGACATCGCCGCTGTCTTCAACGCGTGCAGGAAGGGCTCCGTAGGCATAAAGTAGGGTGTTTGCACATAGAGGTATCTGCGTGCGTGCATCACGGCCCAAGTATAGGCCATCATCAGTTGTGGCACGGCGGTGGTGGGGTCGTTGGTCACTATCTGCACTTGCGGCACGCGGGTGTTGGCAGTGGCAGCGTTGTTCTTTGTATTCGGCAGGGTGGGGTGGCTATCGGTTGTTGGCGGTTCGTTTTTCGGCTTATACTCCACGCCTTTTGTGACAAACTGCCAGTCTGTCAGAAAAATCTGCTCCAACCGTCTCACTGCCGCCCCGCCGAGGCGCAGGTGTATATCGCGCCACACGTTGTCGTTGCTGCCCAGATATCGTGCGGCGAGGTTCATCCCGCCGATATAGCCTTGCTGCCCGTCGATGACGCATATCTTGCGGTGGTTGCGGTAGTTTATCTTGTGTGTCAGGGATGGGAAATGTACGGGCATATATGCCTCCACCTCTACTCCGCCGTGGGCTATGTCGCGAAAGAAATGCTTCGGCACCCGCCAGCATCCCACGTCGTCGTACAGCAACCGTGTTTCCACGCCGCGTTTGGCCGCTTCTTTGAGGGCCTGGCCCACTTGTCGCCCCACTTTATCGTCCTCTATGATATAACTTTCGAGATAGATATAGCTTCTGGCTGTTTTGATGTCTTCGAGGAGGTGTTTGAGGAAGTCTGTTCCGTTGTAGAATATCTCCGTTTTGCCGAGTGTTTCCACTGGTGCGCCAAACTCCTGGTCGCAAAGGCTTTTGAGGGCTTGGTATCGGTCGGTGGTTGTGGGGGGTGTCTCTGTTGCTTCGAGCCAGGACTTGTGGCGGTGTGGTGTCTGCAAGCGCTTTGTGAGCGGCAGCGCGCGTTGCCGCCGAATGTTTCGTCCAAAGAAATAGAAGAAGCAGAGCCCCACGCCGGGCAGCAACAAAATTGCCACAATCCAGGCTATCGTACGTTCGGGTTGGCGGTTTTCAAGCATCACAACAAGCACCGTTCCCACTACCAGCAACAGATACAAGCCATTAAGCAACCATATAAAAACGTCTGACATCATACAATCCGCGACAAAGGTAAATAAAATGGATGAAGAGGAGGCTTTTTGTAGCCCCTACCTACGTAGAGTATGAGTGATGCGCCCTAAATGTCGGGCGTAAGGACGTCGTTAGAGGCAACTCGGATTTTGTGTTTTTTATAGGTAAGAATGTTTCTTCTCCGTTGGTTTTTGCTAATCATTAGTGCTAAAAAGTTTGCAAATAATTCTTTTTCTAAAAAAAATCTGGCTTTTGTCTTTGGTCGTAGAGCGGGTGTGGCCTACTTTTGCGTGTCAGAACGAACTTTTGCGTGAAGCCTGTAGAGCGAAGTGGGGCGAAGCTTGTTTCATTTTGCCTTGGCGAGCAAAAGTTTGTGGGAAACGAACAATCAAAGTTTTTTCATCTCTATATAAGTTCTGTGAGGCAGCGTGCGTCGTGAGACGGGTGCTGCTTATTTTTTGTCAGCGTTTTGTCGTTGTCCGAAGAAGAGTGGCTCAGCGGATTTCCCCAGTTGATAAAGCCTGAGCTAATCAAGAATAAAGTTG
>ERZ842401.6153-NODE-6153-length-12945-cov-5.314973_pt1 | contig 12945 bp, 11 predicted proteins | sample MGYA00521270_ERZ842401 | MGnify/ENA primary metagenome ERZ842401 (study PRJEB31892, sample SAMEA3878208) | bioreactor metagenome | biome: Moose rumen | place: Sweden | collected 2011-10 | study: EMG produced TPA metagenomics assembly of the PRJEB12797 data set... | reverse complement strand
CAAAAGGTGAGTTTTGCGTCTGGAACGGTCTGACGCTCCGCACTACGGTTAATGACAAGGTTCAGACCGAGTGCACCGCCATAGTTGTCGGCCTGGACGACAAGCCATTCGAAAAGACTGAAAAAATCACCTGGATAGAATAGTTCCGGTCATGAAAAGACTTTTATTTGCACTTGCACTGAATTGTTATCTGCGGTCGCGCACTTACAGCAAAGAACAATATGGCTTCAAGACTGCCCTGTGCCTGTGGTTGACCCGCTATGCCGACGAAGATTCAGGTAATTGGAGTCTCCAAGAAGGCGCAGTGCAAAGCGGATACTCTGTCCGGCAGGTGTGCCCGGTGTCCCAAAAAGAGGTGGACCAGACACGAAAATACGGGGTTTTCGTAGCCGGTGTCCATAATAATAGGACACCGGGCACACTCTTCAAGTAAAGAAGAAAAGAGAACTACTCTTCCGGAACCATCACATACTCGATGCTGTTCACGCCGGCGGCAACGATAGCGGCCACGTCGCGTACTTTCTCAGGCGTGAGGGCTTCCACCGCAGCTTCGTAGGCGGCATCTTCGTCGCCGTAGCCTTCGATGATATTGCGGATCTGGCGCATCCAGTAACGGTTGGAGATACGCTGCTCGGGGATGTTCTTCTTGAGATTCAGCACAGCCTTTTGGAACTCGTCGTCGGTGGGTCCGTAGGCGCAGAACTCGTTAAGCTGGCGCTTTGCCACCGTGAGCAGGGTGTCGCAGAGTTCGGGCTTGCACTGGAACTGTACCATGAAGGTCGCCTGCTCGTTGGGATACTTCTGCTGGTTCCCCATGGTATGGGCGCCATAAGTGCCGCCGATTTCCTCGCGCAGCGAAGCGACGTAACGCATATCCATTATGAACGACATCGCGTTGAGGGCAGCATCCACCTCCGCGCCGTAGGCGACGGGTGCATGATAATAAAGGAATACGGTGCTCTGAGGGGTCTCCATCCTGGTAGGATCCAGCATCTTCACATCTCCCGTGGCAAGACGGTCGTTGTTATCCACCCATGCGGGAGCCTTCTTGCCCTTGGGCAGCGAACCTATATACTTCTCCACGAGAGGCTTCACTCCTTCGGGAGTCACGTCACCGACGATCACGAGCTTGAGCCCTGCAGCATCGGCGAACATGCGGCGATAGTTCTTCTCGACCGTAGCTATGCTGGCGTCTTCGAGGGTCTGCATGTCGATCGTCTTGTGACGGGGGTTCTTGTTGTATGCGAGATCGGAGAAGGACCTCTGCATCTTGAAGTTGGGAGTGTTCAGCACATTGGGAAGTATTCCCTTGAGCTGGTTAACGCCCACCATGTACTCTTCTTCGTCGAAGCGGGGCTGCACATACTGCAGGTACATGAGCTGGAAGGCAGTTTCGAGGTCCTTCTTGGTAGATGTGGCCTGCACTCCGTTGTAGAGATTGTCGAGAACGGGCTGCACGGAAACATTCTTGCCGGTGAGCATCTTGCCGGTCTGCGTTCCGGAGAATCCTGCAACACCCATGTTCTGGTTGTACATGGCCCAGATATTGTCATCGAACGATGCAAGATCCTCATCGGGCACGGTGCTGACACCGCCGTCGCGGTAGAGACGGAGCAGTATCTGGTCTTTCTGATGATCGGTGGGGAGCACGTACACTTCCACCCCGTTCTTGAGCGTCCATACAGTGCTGCCGTAGGGGCCCTGTGCGGTCTTTTTGACCTTGGCGCCCTTCAGGGTGGCGGGATCAAGGAAGTCGCTTGCGATTTCCTCTCCCTCGAGAGGCTTGATGTCGGAGGCTTTCACCTTCGCAAGGATCCCGGAAATCTGCTCCGCGGTGGGAGTGGCGATTCCCTCTTTCTGAGGACCGGTGTAGAGCACGACCAGATTCTCTTCGGTAAGGAGCTGGGGAGCAATCTGGTTGATGACGCCGACATTCAGGGAAGAAAGAATCTGTTTTCCGAGTTCGAGATTGTCTTTGGGATCAAGATAAGGGAACTGGTCGAAGAAGTTGTTGAGAAGAGGCCTCACCAGCTGGGGATTTTGACGGGTGTCGGCACGTTCTGCAGCGGTCTCGAGGCCGGAAATCAGATTGGCCTTTGCACGGTCGAATTCATCGGAGAGGAAGCCGAAGCGGTGCATGCGCTCAAGTTCGGTATAGAAAGCCTCGAATCCTCCGAGAATGTTGTCTTCTTTGAGAGTAACATCGCCCATTGCAGCCTCGATGGCCTCATAAATGAGGTTGGAGATATAGAATCCGCCGCTGATGTAGGGAGCGTCGGCCTTGGCGGTGATGTCGGAGAAACGCTCATCCATCATCATGGAGATGATACGTTTGATATACTGCTGCATTTCGCCGGCGATGGTGGCGTTGATCATCTCGGGAGCGGCCTCGCTCTTCCATGCCATCTCGATGGTGGGTGCGGAGTTCTCGGGGTCGGTGATCACGCCGATGACAGGTTCCTTGTTGGCAGGGAACGGGATTGCGGGCTTGGCTGCCGGATTGGGTTCGGCTGGGATGATGCCGAAGATCTCCTTGATCTTGTCCTCGGTGCGGTCCACATCCACATCACCTACCACCACTACTGCCTGCATATCGGGGTGATACCAGGTCTTGTAGAAGTTGTGCAGGCTCTGGGGATCGAAGCCCATGATGCTCTCTTCCAGACCTATCAGCGTGCAGGAAGCATATTTGGTGTCGCCGAAATAATAAGGGAGGCTTGCCTCGAAACTGCGCCAGGAAGCATTGCGGCGCTGGCGGCGCTCCTCGCGGATGACTCCACGCTCGGCATCGATCTCATCGGTGGCATTGGTCACGAAATGAGCATATTCGCAAAGGACCAGCAGGCAGGAATCGACAACTGTCGGGCGCTCCACAGGGATATTGTTGAGCATGTACTGGGTTTCCTCGAAACCTGTGGATGCGTTGATATTGCGGCCAAACTCGGCTCCGATGCTCTGCAACCAGTTGAGAATACCCTTTCCGGGGAAATGCTCCGTGCCGTTGAAGCACATGTGCTCCAGGAAGTGGGCAAGGCCGTCCTGGTCGGGAGTTTCCTGAATTGCGCCCACGTTGGTTGCAAGATAAAACTCGGCACGCCCTTTGGGCAATTCGTTATGACGGATGTAATAAGTGAGTCCGTTGTCAAGTTTACCGACCTTTACGGCCGGATCGCCAGGAAGCGGGCGAAGCATGGGATTATCTTGCGCGAAAGAAGAAACTGCCGCAGCGGCGGCGAAGAGAAATAGAAACAGCTTTTTCATTGCAATAGCACCTTTTTTTTGCAAAGATATAATTATTTATTGAAATTCAATATAAAATTATCGAATTATTTAAATATGCCGTGAATTTCTGCAGCCGTCGGCAGCAGCTGTACCAGCGATTCCGGTTCCAGTCGCCGGCCGATGATGCTCCCCTCCGGAGCCACCATATACATTTTCGGAGTGGAAATCACTCCGTAAAGGCGCAGATAATCACTGCTCACCGAAGGATCCCAGCAATGCACCAGTTTTATGTAAGGATTATTCACCTTGAAGGTCCTCCGGAACTCCCGCCATGCCTTGCGGTCCCGCCCGGCATAAAAGCAGACCAGCGTAAGCGGAAAATCCACACTCCTTTCAAGTACCGAAGGCAGTACCCTTGCCTCCAGCACGCATTTGCTGCATGCCGTGTCGTAAAACCACAGCAGACTGGACACACCCGCCTGAGGCACATCTGTCTTCCTTCCGCAGGGTTTGCCCGCCTTGAGCACCGGTGCATCCATACCAAGCAGGGTGTTGCGGTTCATGTTGCAGAACATCTCCGCCTCCAGGCCGGCAAACTCTCCGGGAAAGGTCAGTTTTCCGCTTGCGAACCAGTTGTCGTACAGCCAGATGGCAACAGCCTCGTCGCCCATCACCGGGGCATCCTTGTAATAATTGAAAAGGCTGACCGCGATATGCCGGCGCATCAGGGAATCGCGTACGGAACTTATCAGGAACTCGCACTCCCCCTGCTTGGTCTCGATGCTTTCGGGCTGGATGGCGGCAACATACCTGAGCACAAGGCTGTCCAGCAGGGCATACGCTCCGTCTGCAGACTGCTGTGCGCGCAGTCCTATGCCAGTCACGAAGGCCAGAGTAAGGCAGAGCAGCCGGCGCATCATTTTACGGAAGGAAGCTTCACCCCTTCCGGCATAAAGAGGCTGGTGTCGCCGTTGTGCCTCAATATGTCGCGAACCGCCGAAGAGGATATGTGCGCGAACTCCTGTGCGGTAGGGATTATGATGGTTTCTATCTCCGGAGCAAGACGGCGGTTGGCATCGGCGATGCTGCGCTCATTCTCGAAATCGAGCATGTTGCGCACGCCCCGCACGATGTGCCGTATGCCGAGCTCGCGGCAGATGTCGATGGTCAGACCGTCGTAATTGATGATTTTCACGCCGGAGATGCCGGCGGTCGCCTGGCGGATGATGTCCAGCTTCTGCCCGGTAGAGAAGAAACCGCTTTTGTCCTGATTGATACCGACAGCCACGACGACCTCGTCGAACATCGTGAGAGCACGTTTCAGAATGTTCAGATGTCCTTCGGTAAACGGATCGAAGGAACCGGGGAATAAAGCTACAGTTGCCAATTTATGGGGGTTTTATGTTCGTTCAACAAAATTTCGTTTGCCTTCGAGAAATGTCTGCATCCAAAAAATGCGCCACCGGCAAGGGGACTGGGATGAGCCGCTTCCAGCACATAGTGCCGGGATGTGTCGATAAGCGCCTTCTTGCTCCGGGCGAAATTTCCCCAAAGCATGAACACTATTCCGGAGCAATTGTCCGAAATATACTTTATTACGGCGTCGGAAAACTCCTGCCAGCCTATCCTGCCGTGCGAGGTCGGCTGCCCGGCCCGCACGGTAAGCACCGAATTCAGCAGCAGCACGCCCTGCCTCGCCCAGTTCTCCAAATTCGGACGTCCGCTCATCTTCACGCCAAGATCGTTCTCGATTTCTCTGAAGATGTTGCGGAGCGACGGAGGAGGAGTCACCCCGTCGGGAACCGAAAATGACAGGCCCATGGCCTGACCGGGTCCGTGATAGGGATCCTGCCCAAGGATTACCACTTTCAATTTATCGACAGGAGTAAGTTCAAAGGCGCGGAATATCTGGCTTCCGGGAGGATAGACCACCGCCCCGGAGTCTTTCTCTGCATGCAGAAAAGAGACAAGCCCTGCAAAGTAAGGCTTGTCGAACTCACTTTGCAAGGCCTGTTTCCAGGATTCTTCGATTCGGACTTCCATCAGAAAACAAAGTCTATTACATCATCGATGGTTTTCACATATTGGAAGGTGAGACCCTTCACATATATCTCCTTGATGTCTTCTATATCTTTCCTGTTTTCTTCGGACAGGAGGATGGTATGGACTCCGGCCCGCTTGGCTGCGAGGATCTTTTCCTTGATTCCTCCAACCGGGAGCACGCGCCCTCGGAGAGTCATCTCTCCGGTCATGGCGATTCCCTTCTTGATTCCCTGGACGCGGAGGGCGGAGATCATTGAGGTCACCATGGTGATGCCGGCGGAAGGGCCGTCCTTCGGCACCGCGCCTTCCGGCACATGCACGTGGATGTCCTTCTCCGCGAAGGTCTTTGAATCCATTCCGGCCATTTCGGGATGAGCCTTGATATACTGATATGCGATAGTGGCGGATTCCTTCATCACGTCGCCCAGGCTGCCGGTCATGGTGAGTATGCCCTTGCCACCGGAGACGGAACTCTCGATGAAGAGGATTTCACCTCCGAGCTGGGTCCACGCGAGGCCGGTCACGATGCCGGGGCCTTCGTTGCCCTTCTGGGTATCGTGGAATGCCGTCGGCAGGCCCAGGTATTCCTTCAGGTGCTCCTTCTTGATGGTATCGGGATGCTCCTGTTCGAGAGCTATCTTCTTGGCAGTCACACGGGCGAGCTTAGCTATCTGCTTTTCGAGTCCGCGGACGCCGGATTCATGGGTGTACTGGTCGATTATCTCGCGCATGGCCGCCGTGTCAACTTTCAGGTCGCCGGCCTTGAGGCCATGTTCCTTGCGCTGCTTGGGCAGCAGGAAGTGCTTTGCGATCTCGAGTTTTTCTTCGGCAAGATAACCGGTCACGTTGATTACCTCCATTCGGTCGAGCAGGGCCGGCTGAACCGGCGAAATGCTGTTGGCGGTGGTGATGAACAGCACCTTGGAGAGGTCGTAGTCCAGATCGAGGTAATTGTCGTGGAAGGTAGTATTCTGCTCGGGGTCAAGAGCCTCGAGAAGAGCCGAAGACGGATCACCCTTGAAATCGGAAGCGAGCTTGTCGATCTCGTCGAGCACTACTACCGGATTGGAAGTGCCGGCCTTGGCTATGCCGTTCAGGATCCTGCCGGGGAGCGCTCCTACGTAGGTCTTGCGGTGTCCGCGGATCTCCGCCTCGTCGTGCATGCCGCCGAGCGAAATGCGCACGTACTTGCGGCCCAGCGCCCTGGCGATGCTCTTGCCCAGGCTGGTCTTGCCCACTCCGGGAGGACCGTAGAGGCAGAGGATTGGCGACTTCATGTTGCCTTTGAGCTTGAGCACGGCCAGATATTCGATGATGCGGTCTTTTACGGTATCGAGCCCGTAATGATCGTCGTCGAGCACTTTCTGGGCGTGCTTGAGGTCGAGATTGTCGACACTGGTCTCGTTCCACGGCAGGTTGAGCATGAAATCCAGATAATTGTACTGGATGCTGTAATCCGGGGAGTTCGTGTTGTAGCGGGAAAGACGGTTCAGTTCTTTTTCGAAGGTATCAGCTATTTCCTTTGGCCAGTCCTTCTTCTCCGCACGTGCCTTGAGGGCGTCGAGATCCTCGGCGTCGTCCATGCCGAGTTCTTCCTGGATGGTCCGCAGCTGGCTGTTCAGATAATACTCGCGTTGCTGCTGGTCCATCTCGGATTTCACTTTCTGATTTATGTCCTGCTTGATCTTGGTGAGCTCCAGCTGCATGTTGAGCATGGAGAGAAGCTTCATCGCACGCACCTTGATATCGTCGTACTGCAGCAGGTCCATCTTGTCGGAGAAGTCGTCGACCTCCACGGTGGTGGCGATGAAGTTCACCAGGAACTGGAAATTGTCGATATTGCGGATTGCTGAAATCGCCTCGCGCGAGGCCATAGATGTGTTGCGGATAATGTGGCCGGCCTGCTCCTTGAGGGAGTCGGCTATAGCCTTGATGGAGGTGCGGTCTCCTTCCGGAAGATAGTCATCGAGATAATGTACGCGCCCCGTGAGATAGGGGTCGTAACTGATTATCGCGTCGAGCGAAAGACGCTTGAAGCCCTGCAGAATGGCAGTTATGGTGCCGTCCGGCATCTCCAGACTCTTGATTATCTTGGCTACCGTTCCGTATTGGTAGAGATCGCTCTCCGATGGTTCCTCGACTGTAACGTCGGTCTGCGGCACGCAGGCTATGAACATATCGCGCTGCTCGGCCTCCTTGATCAGCCGGATGGATTTGTCTCTTCCTATGGTGATGGGGAAAATGGTGCCGGGGAACAGCACTGCATTGCGCAGGGCAAGTACCGGCAGGATGTCGGGCAGGATGGACTCGTCTATTTTCTGAAGGCCGTCCCCCTGCATTACCGGAATGATGCTGACCTCAGCTCCGGCAGGAAACATATATTCTTTATCTCTCATAAATTGTCAAAATGTCAGTGGAAGAAGGCATTTCTCCCGGCGTACAAATATAGTCAATCTCCGTGCCACTGACAAGAAATGCCATTTAGGATTTTGATTATTAAAAAATTAACTCTATTTTTGCAAACCCAAATTAGGGAACTTAACCAGATTTAATATTATTATGACTAAAGCAGACATCGTTAACGAGATCGCCAAGAACACAGGTCTCGAGAAAATTCAGGTTCAGGTTGTCGTAGAAGAATTCATGGCAGCTGTAAAGGGTTCAATTTCAAAGGGTAATCCTGTTTACCTCCGTGGTTTCGGCAGCTTCATCATCAAGCATCGCGCATCCAAGGCAGCACGCAACATCACAAAGAAGACCACAATCAACATCCCCGCCCACGATGTCCCGGCATTCAAGCCTGCAAAGGTTTTCGTTGCCTCCCTTCAGAAGTAAACTTTAACAATTTATAATATGCCTAGCGGAAAGAAGAGAAAAAGACATAAAATGGCTACGCACAAGCGTAAAAAACGCTTGCGCCTCAACAGACACAAGAAGAAATAGTCGATAGAGGCTCGTACGGGGGATCCGGCGGGCCTCTGATTTTTAAGAGAACACCAATTTTTTCCACAAATGGACGAACAGAAAGTCGAAAAAGACCTTATCGTCGAAGAAAGCCTTGCGGAAGTTCGCATTGCGCTGATGGAGAACCATCGCCTGATCGAACTCAACAAGGAATCCAACGAGGGTCACAGTTTTTCGGTGGGGAGCGTCTTCCTCGGAAGAGTAAAAAAGCTCCTCCCCGCCTTGAATGCGGCTTTCGTGGACATCGGCGACAGCAAAGAGGCGTTCATCCACTACCTCGACCTCGGTTTTCACTTCACAGCCTTCGACACTTTCGTGCGCGAAAGCAATCCGAACAAGAATCTCAAAGGCCTTTACAGTTCCATAAAACTGGGGCCTGTGCTCGGAAAGGAAGGACGCATAGAAGACTACCTGAAGGTCGGGCAGATGATTATCGCCCAGATCGTCAAGGAACCGATCTCCACAAAAGGCTCGCGCCTGACTGCGGAAATTTCATTGGCAGGACGCAACATCGTACTGATGCCTTTTGCCGACAAGGTCAACGTGTCGCAGAAGATTTCGAGCAAAGAAGAGAAAAAGCGCCTGGAAACTCTCGTCAAGAGCATACTTCCCAAGAACTACGGAGCCATAATCCGCACCGCCGCCGAAGGCAAAAAAGCGAGCGTGCTGGTGGCCGAGGTGCAGAGCCTCATCGACAAATGGGAAGGTTCCTGGAAGCAGATTGCGAAAAACAAGGGTGTGCAGCTTCTCTTCACGGAGTACTCCAAAACCACCACCATCCTCAGGGATCTCCTGAACGATTCGTTCAGCAACATCTACGTGAACGATGCGAAGATCTACGAGGAAACCAGAAAGTACATCTCCCTCATTTCCCCCGAGCAGGAGAAGATCGTAAAACTCTACGACGGCAAGGAACCCATCTTCGACCATTTCGAAGTGACGCGCCAGATAAAGAGTTCCTTCGGAAAGGTAGTTCCCATGAAGCAAGGCGCTTACCTTGTAATCGAGAGCACCGAGGCGCTGAATGTCGTAGACGTGAACAGCGGCATCCGGGCAAAGACTTCCGACCAGGAAGAGAACACCTTCGAGGTGAACAAGCTCGCAGCCGAAGAGATTGCAAGGCAGCTGCGGCTGCGCGATATGGGTGGCATAGTGATCGTGGACTTCATCGACATGGAGACACAGGAGCACCGCAACGAACTCTTCAAGTACATGACCGAACTGATGAGCACGGACCGTGCAAAGCACAATGTGCTGCCGCTCACCAAGTTCGGACTCATGCAGATAACACGTCAGCGCATCCGGCCCGTCACGGAAATCAACGTGATGGAGAAATGCCCGCTTTGCCATGGCACAGGGAAAATCGCATCCACGGTCATCATCGACGAGCAGGTGGAACGCCGCCTGGCTTATTATGTGAACGAGAAGGGGATGCGTGATCTTACCCTGCGCACAGGGCCCATCCTGGGAGCCTACCTGAGCAGGGGCTCCTTCGGATCATCCTACATCGCCAGATGGCGCAGGAAGTACCGTTGCAAGCTGAAACTGGTGGAATCCACCGCAAACAGCATCCTGCAGTATGAATTTCTGAATCCTAAAGGAGAGGTCCTCGATTGACGGGGACCTTTTTACTGCATAAGTTTTGACAGTATCCCGCTGGGGCTCTCAGCTGGCGGTCAAGTCATTGATTTACAGTACTTTCCTGAAAACAAATCGTCAAAAAAAGACGATTTGTTTTCAGGAAGTAGTTGAATGTCAATATTTTAGCCGCCAGATTAAAAAAGGCCGTTCTTCGGGGTACTTTAGGGGCAGGGCCCCTAAACAAGTTGCCTTCAGGCCCAAGGCCTGAAGGCAATGCAGGCATTGTGCCCGCCAAAGCCGAGGGAGTCGGAGATTCCGAGGGTGCAGGCCACCTTCTCCGCCACATTCGGGGTGTAGTTGAGATCGCACTCGGGATCGGGGGTATCGAGATTGATGGTCGGAGTGACGATGCCTTCCTTCAGCGAAAGGACGGTGGCGATAGCCTCTGCGGCACCGGCGGCGCCAAGCATGTGGCCGGTCATGCTCTTGACGGAGGTGATATGAGCCTTATAGGCATCTTCTCCGAGGGCCAGCTTGTATGCCTGGGTTTCGGCAGCGTCGTTGAGATGAGTGCCGGTGCCATGGGCATTGATATAGAGCACGTCATCCTTGCTGTAACCGGCTTCCTGAAGGGCAAGTTTCATTGCCTGGGCCTGGGTGGTTCCGTCGGGACGCGGTGCAGTGGAATGATAGGCGTCGCAGGTGTTGCCGTAGCCCACCATCTCGGCATATATCCTGGCCCCGCGGGCCGTTGCATGCTCAAGACTTTCGAGCACCAGCATCGCACCTCCGTCTCCCATCACGAATCCCCCGCGGTTCAGGTTGAAGGGAAGGGATGCGTATTTGGGATCTTCTGCACGGGACAGAGCCTTGGCGTTTGCAAACCCTGCAATGCCGAGAGGAATGGTGGAATACTCGCACCCGCCGCTGATGATGGCATCGGCATAGCCGTATCTGACGGCGCGGAAGGCCTCTCCCAGATTGTGCGAAGAAGTTGCACAGGCTGTCACCACATTGATGCAGGCGCCCCTTGCATTGTTCTTGATGGCTATATGGCCGGCTGCGATATTCGATATCATCGAAGGTATGAACATGGGGGAAACCCACTGTCCGGAAGGATCTTCCACCATTTTCTGGGTTTCCCTGTACTGGATTTCGAAACCACCGATACCGGAGCCTACATACACTCCAAGACGGAAAGGATCGATGTTGGCGTCTTCCCCTTCGGATTTGAGCCCTGCATCCTGCATGGCCTGACAGGCCGCCGCAACGCCATACTGGGTAAAAAGAGCCTGTTTGCGGACAAAGGGTTTATCCATTCCGTACTGCATGGGATCGAAGTCCGCGATCTTGGCGGCGATATGCACCGGAAGTGCAGATGTGTCGAATTCGGTAATGGTATCTATCCCGCAGACTCCGTTCTTGAGGTTGCTCCAGAAAGTGGGAACGTCATTTCCTATGGGAGAGATGATTCCCAAGCCTGTGACTACTACTCTGTGTTCTTCCATATCAAGCAATTATATCGTACAAATATAGTGATTATTTCGGTATTACCATTCGAGTACCGCAGTCGCGCTCAGGAGTCCGGCTCCGAATGCGCTGAAAACCAGAATGTCACCCTTCTTGAACATTCCCGCGCGATTGCATTCGTCGAGCAGTATGGGGCAGGAGGCGGAGGATGAATTGCCGTGGTCGAAGATGTTGGTGGGAAACTTTTCGGGTGCAACTCCGAGCTGGGAGCGAATGCCGTCGATTATGCGTAGATTCGCCTGATGAATCATGTAATAACTTACCTGGTCGGGAGTGATGCCGGTGCTCGACAGGATGTCCTTGATATCGCGGCTGGATGTGCTCACCGCAAAACGGAAAACTTCCCTGCCACGCATTTGCAAGGGCACATCCGTCTCGTTCCTGCTCACGTAGGGAGTGGGCTGGAGAGTACGTTTCTCGTAGAGTTTGTCGGGATCCGGCTGCGCCGAAAGGCGGGTGCCCTTCAGATTGTCGCCCTCTCCGAACACTGCTGCTCCGGCCCCGTCGCCGAAAAGCACGCATGTGCTGCGGTCGCCCCAGTCCACCATACGGGTAGGCTCTTCCGCACATACGACAAGAACCTTCTTCACTTTGCCTGAACGGAAATAACTGTCTGCCATATCCATCGCAAAAATAAATCCGGGGCAGGCGCAATTGATGTCGAATCCCGGGCAGGAAACCCCGAGCTTGTAGGCTACGAGACTGCTAAGGCTCGGGGTGACATATTCGTTCACCACATTCGAGCAGATGATAAGATCTATCTCCGAAGCCTCCGTACCGGCATCTGAGAGCGCCTTGCGCGCCGCATCGGCAGCGAGATCTTCAAGTGTCTCATCGCTTATGATATGACGCGTCTTTATTCCCGTACGCGGGCATATCCATTCGTCGGAAGTATCAAGGAATTTGGAAAGGTCGTCGTTGCTGACCTGCATTTTGGGGAGGGAACTGCCTGTTCCTAAGATTCTCATATTGAAGTTTAAGTTTAGTCCGGGGGCAAAGATAATAAATTATCTTCGAACGACCAAACGCACCAGAAGCGCCAGCAGCAGAAGCAGGAAGGAGCCGCCTGCTGCCTTTTCCGCGCCGCCGTGAATCAGCAGCAGCGCCGCGAACACCAGCCCGATGCCGAGAAGCTGCGTAAGCCCGGGCCGCTCCCCAAAGCAGAGGATGCTGACGCCCAGCGTCACCACCAGACCCAGCTTGGCGAAGGCCGCGGTCAGCGCCGCACCGTTTGCCCGGATGCTGGACTGCATGGCGGTGAGCCCCGCCACGAAGAAAAAGCCGCCGATCACGCCGCATATCAGCGTGCTCAGACTGCCGTGCAGCAGGAGAGAGCGGTCGGGCATCATGAGAAGCCCCACCAGCACGCAGGTGATGTAATTGCCGAGAATGATGCCGTAGCGGTTACCCTTCTGGGCGCGAAAGGCCTTCAGGACCAGGGACATGGCCGCGCTTCCCAGCATGGCCAGAAACAGATAGAGCATGAGAAAAAGCCTCCGAAGCAGACTGCGCCCTATCTTAGCACAATCTGACCGCTTGTGAAAGGGTGGATTCAGAAAAAAGTTGACAGCCGCGGGGCGCCCGTTTAATATTAGTATATCAGAC
>ERZ842401.6152-NODE-6152-length-12945-cov-5.658573_pt1 | contig 12945 bp, 7 predicted proteins | sample MGYA00521270_ERZ842401 | MGnify/ENA primary metagenome ERZ842401 (study PRJEB31892, sample SAMEA3878208) | bioreactor metagenome | biome: Moose rumen | place: Sweden | collected 2011-10 | study: EMG produced TPA metagenomics assembly of the PRJEB12797 data set... | reverse complement strand
CTCAAGGGAGGAGAAAGGGAGTAAACCCCACCCGACCTCCCCTCAAGGGAGGAGAAAGGGAGTAAACCCCACCCGACCTCCCCTCAAGGGAGGAGAGGAGAAGGGAAAGGAGGAAGGGAGAGGGAGGGGAAAAATGAACAAAAAAAAAGAACAAAAAAAGAACAAAAAAAGAACAAAAACATGAACAACAGCAAGAAAAAACACAAAAAACGCGCGCGCACTTGCATATATGAAAAAAAAATAGTAATTTTGCACGTCAATTTGGCTTATTATGCAAAAGAGCGAATTTACAGCGGAAGAAGATCTGATGATCCAACACGAGTTTGAGGCGTTGCTGGACGACTACGCGCATACGCTCCACCGTCAGAAAGTGGAGTTGATCACGCATGCGTTCAATTTTGCGTACAAGGCTCATTACGGAGTCCGCCGGCTAAGCGGCGAGCCGTATATCATGCATCCTCTTGCAGTCGCGCGTATCTGCGTGAAACAGATAGGACTGGGCAGCACCAGTATCTGCGCAGCACTTCTGCATGACGTAGTAGAGGACACGGATTATACAGTAGAGGACATCGCGGGCCTATTCGGCGACAAGATAGCGCAGATAGTAGGCGGTCTGACGAAGATCAGCGGCGGTGTTTTCGGCAGTCAGGCGAGCGAGCAGGCGGAGAACTTCCGCAAGCTGCTGCTGACGATCAGCGACGACATCCGCGTTGTGCTGATCAAGATTGCCGACCGGCTTCACAACATGCGCACGCTCGGTTCGCAGCCGAAAGACAAGCAATACAAGATAGCCGGCGAGACAGAGTATATCTATGCGCCTCTTGCCCACCGTCTGGGTCTATTCCCGATCAAGACGGAGCTGGAGGATCTGAGTTTCAAATACGAGCATCCGGAGACATGGCAGGAGATCCATGACAAGCTGGAGGCCATCAAAGGCAGCAAGTTGGAAGACTACGAGGCCTTCTCCGCCCCGATCCGTGAGCGTCTGCAGAGCATGGGTTACACCTTCACGATGAAAGCTCGCATCAAATCGGTCTATTCGATATGGAAAAAGATGATGAGGCAGCAATGCGCCTTTGAAGACGTGTATGACCTGATGGCCGTTCGTATCATCTTCACTCCGAACGAATCAATGAGCGAGAAGGACCAGTGCTGGATGATCTATTCCGCCATCACGGAGATCTACCGTCCCCATCCGGAGCGCATCCGCGACTGGATCTCGACGCCGAAAGCCAACGGTTATGAGGCCCTACACGTGACGGTGATGGGCAAGAACGGCGAATGGGTAGAGGTTCAGATCCGCACGGACCGTATGCACGAGATAGCCGAGCACGGCTACGCGGCACATTGGAAATACAAGACCGGCGAGAGCGACGACGGTCTGGACAAATGGATTCAGGAGATCAAGGAGGTACTGGCTCATCCGGACAAAGACGCGATGGAGTTTTTAGGAACTTTCAAGCTGAATCTGTTTGCACAGGAAGTATTTGTCTTCACTCCGAAAGGCGAGATCAAGACCCTGCCGTTAGGCGCAACGGCTCTGGATTTTGCGTTCCTGCTCCACTCCGAGTTAGGCGAACATTGTATCGGCGCCAAGGTCAACCATACGTTAGTACCGCTGTCCTACCGTCTGAAAGGCGGCGACCAGATAGAGATCCTGACCTCGAACAGCCAGCATCCGCAGCGCGAATGGCTGAAGATGGTGACCACGGCGAGAGCGCGCAACGGTCTGAACCAGTATTTCCGCCGCGAGGAGAGGCGTTATATCAAGCACGGCGAGAAGCTGGTGGAGGACGCTATCCTAATGGATAAAGACCTCGCCGCCGACCGCGATCTGGCTTTGGCACGGTTATTGAATTATTATGATTTGACGCAACCGAGCGAGTTATACGCGCAGGTAGGCCAGGGTTCCATCCGGCTGGATAACATCCACGACATCGTCTATCCGAAACGCAGCCTGCTGTCGTACGTGCCGTTCATCGGCAAGCGTAACAACCTCTCCCCGACCCTCCCCTCAAGGGAGGGAGAGAAGGATGCAGTGAAGCCGAAGAAAGGTCCTCACACCATCGTGCTGACGGACGAGAACCTGGGCAAAGAATACATCCTGAGCCAATGCTGCCATCCTATCCCGGGCGACGAGGTGCTGGGTTATCTGGACGCAGAAGGCATGATGCACATCCACAAGCTGGACTGCCCGGAAGCGGCATTGCTGAAGACGAGTTACGGCAAGCGGTTATATTCCGCGACATGGAACACCCACCGCGTGCAATCGTTCGTAGAGACGATCGAGCTGAAGGGAATAGACAAATTCGGCGTGTTCATCCAAGTGCTACAAGCTATCACGACGGATTTCCACATCAACATGCGCGCCATCAACATATCCAGCGAGGACGGCATCTTCAAAGGAACGATGGAGATTTATGTATACGACAAAAGCGAACTGGAGGAATTGCTGAAAGCGATCCGCAAAGTTGAAAACATAAAAGAAGTTAAACGATATGAAAAAGATTTTTAGCACTCTCTGCATGGCTCTGGTAGCAGTAGCCATGATGGGTCAAGACCCTGTTATCACATTTGAAAAGACCGAACATGATTTCGGCAAGATCAATGAAGCCGACGGCCGCGTTTCCACCGTTTTCGAGTTCAAGAACGAAGGAATGTCCCCTCTTATCCTGAGCAACGTGCGCGCCAGTTGCGGCTGCACCACCCCGACATGGACCAAAGAGCCCATCGAGCCGGGTCAGACAGGCAGCATCACCGTTACATACAACCCTAACGGACGTCCGGGCCGTTTCCAGAAGACCGTGACGATCACCTCCAATGCGACCGAGCCTACGAAACGCGTGTATATCAAAGGAGAAGTGATTCCGAAGCAAGCCAAACCGGTAAACAAATACACGGTATTGGTAGGCGAGTTGAGCATGAAGACCAAGACGCTTGATCTGGGGACCATCAAGAAAGGCGAGTCCAAGACCGGCGAATTAGAATACGCCAACCTCTCCCAGAAAGAGCACAGCGTAGCCCTGGCGACCAGCCCTGCAGACAATTTCCTGATCAACCAAGTGACCCTTCCGACCGTAAAAGCCAACGAGGTTGGCAAATTCATCTTCTCGATGGACACCAAACCAGCGAAGCTGTACGGTCCTGTAGAGGTTCATGCCTATGTAGTAGTGGACGACAAGAAGAACATCTCCGATCCATACGAGCTGACAATCAGAGCCAATGTGGTAGAGGATTTCAGCAACCTGAGCGTAGAGGAAAAACAGGAAGCTCCTATCATCGAGGTAGAGCAATACATCAATCTCGGTAACATCTCCGCCGGAAAAGTACACAAAGAGCTGTTCCCTGTCAAGAACGTAGGTGTGAATCCGCTGGAGATCCGCCGTGTCTATGGCGTAGGCGAAAACATCTCTGCCAAAGCGTCCAAGCCCATCAAATCGGGCAAGAAAGGCAATGTGACCGTTGAGATCAACTGCAAAGAGATGCAACCGGGCGCATACAGCCGCGAGGTAGTGATCATCACCAATGACTACCAGAATCCTATCAAACGCGTGAAAGTGGATTTCTTTGTAGAATGATAGACCATCCAGAAAATAGCGACGAATACAAAGGTCTGACGGTTAACGCAGGTGTAGAAAACCTGCCTTCCGTCAATCCGTATGCCACCTTCCGCCGCAAGAAGACGGTGCTTACCCCCGAAGCTTATTTCGAGGGTATCCGCCGTGGCGACATGACCATATTGAGTCAGGCGGTAACGCTGGTAGAGAGCAATCTGCTTGCGGACCAGGCCATAGCCCAGAAAGTGATCGAGTTATGCCTTCCCTACGCCGGCAATTCCATCCGTGTAGGTATCACCGGAGTGCCGGGAGCAGGCAAATCCACTTTTATCGAAGCTCTCGGCAGCGAGTTATGCGACCAAGGTAAGCGTCTTGCCGTTCTGGCTATCGACCCGTCCAGCGAACGTAGCAAGGGTTCCATTCTGGGCGACAAGACCCGCATGAATGACCTGTCCGTCAAATCCAACGCCTTTATCCGTCCGAGCCCGTCAGCGGGTTCATTAGGCGGTGTAGCCCGGAAGACCCGCGAGACGATTGTGCTATGCGAGGCGGCAGGGTTTGACACCATCCTGTTGGAGACAGTGGGTGTAGGACAATCCGAGACAGCGGCTCATTCCATGGTAGATTATTTCCTGCTGCTTCAGGTAACAGGCACCGGCGACGAGTTGCAAGGCATCAAACGCGGCATCATGGAGATGGCCGACGGCATAGCCATCAACAAATGCGACGGAAATAATATTGAACGCGCGCGCGTAGCCCGCGTCAGTTTCAAGAACGCATTAGCCCTGTTCCCCCCGTCCGAATCAGGATGGAAGCCCGACGCCATCTGCTGCTCGTCCATCGACCACAGCGGCGTGATGGAGGTATGGGAAAACATAGAACAGTATATCGCCTTCACCAAATCCAACGGTTACTTTGCCCTCCATCGCACCGAACAAGCCAAGTACTGGATGTACGAGACCATCAACCAGGCACTTCTGGACGGGTTCTACAAAAACGAACAGATGGAACATCAGATAGAGGTAGCCGAACGACAGGTATTGAACAATGAGGTAAGCAGTTTCGTTGCTGCCCACAATCTATTAACCGAATATGGCAGGAACAAGCAGAAATAACAAACGTCCCCAGCCAGCCACGATCATCAAAGTAGGCGCCAACGAGACGGGCAAACTACCCCCTCAGGCGCAGGAACTAGAGGATTCTGTACTGGGAGCGATCATGATAGAGAAAGACGCCTACGGTACTGTAGCGGATCTATTGAGACCGGAGGTCTTCTACAAGGACCAGAACCGTCTGGTCTATGAAGCCATACGCGAGCTCGCCGTAAAAGACCAGCCTATCGACATACTATCCGTAGGCGAGAAGATGCGGAGTCTGGGTACGCTGGATAAAGCCGGCGGCGCGGTATATCTTGCGGATCTGAGCCGCCGCGTAGCCTCGACAGCCCATCTACGCTATCACGCAGAGATCATATCCAAGAAAGCGACAGCGCGCGACATCATAGCCTTAGCCGCCCAGATAGAAGAAAAAGGATTCGACGAGACACAAGATGTAGACGAGCTGATGCAAGAAGCCGAATCCGGCATCTTTGAGATCTCGCAACGCTCGCAAAAACGCGACGTGACGCAGATCGACCCCGTGATAGAAGAAGCTTTCGCCCGCATGGAAAAAGCCGCCAAGAACACCGGTTCGATCAGCGGTATCCCATCCGGATTCCACGCCTTAGACAAGATCACCTCCGGCTGGCAGACACCGGACCTGATCATCATCGCAGCCCGTCCGGCAATGGGTAAGACGGCTTTCGTTCTATCCATGGCCAAGAACATAGCCGTTGATCATGAGATACCGGTAGCCATCTTCTCGCTGGAGATGAGCAACGTGCAGTTAGTCAACCGCCTGATCATGAACGTATGCGAGATAGAAGGCGACAAGATCAAGACCGGCAAGATGAGCAAGGAGGACGCCAAGCGTCTCAACACAAAGATAAACATCATGAAGGGCAAGCCACTGTATTTGGACGATACTCCTTCATTGTCTATCTTCGAGTTACGCTCCAAAGCCCGCAAGCTGGTCCGCGAGAAAGGAATCCGACTTATCATCATCGACTACCTGCAGCTGATGAACGCCCAAGGCTCCAGTTTCGGCAGCCGCGAACAAGAGGTATCCATCATCTCGCGCAACCTGAAAGCTCTCGCCAAAGAGCTGGACATTCCCATCATCGCTTTGTCCCAGTTGAACCGCGGCGTAGAAGCACGTCAGGGCGTGGAAGGCAAAACGCCCCAGTTGAGCGACCTGCGTGAGTCCGGCGCCATCGAGCAAGACGCGGACATGGTATGTTTCATTCACCGGCCGGAATACTATCATCTATACAGCGACGACAAGACCGGCAAGGACTTGCGCGGTCTGGCCCAGATCATCGTAGCCAAGCACCGTAACGGCGCGACCGACAGTATATGGCTGCGGTTCCGTGGCAAGTATGCCAAATTCCAGAACGAAGAAGAAGCTATCGATCCTGATGAGATAGGCATAGGCGCTCCGAGCAACGGAGAGAGCGTGTCCATCCAGTCCAGCATGAACAGCGATATGGGGGCAGTATCATTCAGTCAGCAGATGACACCCGATGGAGCCGTTTACAACAGCATGGGAGAAGATATCAGTGATCCATTACGATAAAAATAATATTTCAAAACATATGCAAAGAACAGTAATTACAGATGCCTTAAAACGTACTGATTTCGGATCGGAGATCAACGTCCGCGGCTGGGTTCGCAGCCGTCGGGGCAATAAAAACGTATCGTTTATAGCCCTGAACGACGGCTCAACGATCAAGAACATCCAGATTGTAGTAGATCTGGAGAAATTCAGCGAGGAGCAACTCAAACCCGTCACTACCGGTTCGTGTATCTCTGCAACAGGTATTCTGGTAGAGAGCCAGGGAGCAGGTCAAGCCGTGGAGATCCAATTAACGGAATTGGAGGTTTACGGAACGGCAGACCCGGAGAAATATCCGTTACAGAAAAAAGGACTAAGCATGGAGTTTCTGCGCACGGTAGCTCACCTGCGCCCCCGTACCAATACATTCGGTGCCGTATTCCGCATCCGTCATCACATGGCAATGGCTATCCACACCTATTTCCATGAACACGGATATTTCTATTTCCATACCCCATTGATCACCGCCAGCGACTGCGAAGGAGCCGGTCAGATGTTCCAAGTAACGACCAAAAACCTCTATAATCTCAAGAAGACCGAGGACGGTCAGATCGACTACAGCGACGATTTCTTCGGCAAGATGGCCGCATTGACCGTAAGCGGTCAGTTGGAAGGCGAACTGGGAGCTATGGCTCTGGGTAAGATTTATACCTTCGGTCCTACCTTCCGCGCGGAGAACAGCAACACGCCGAGACACCTAGCTGAGTTCTGGATGATAGAACCGGAAGTAGCCTTTATCCAGAAAGACGAGTTGATGGATCTGGAAGAAGATTTCATCAAATACTGCGTCCGTTGGGCTTTGGAGCATTGCATGGATGATCTGGAGTTCCTGAACCAGTTTGTGGACAAAGGTCTGATCGAACGGCTCAAATCCGTTGTAAACACCGAGTTTGTCCGTCTGCCTTATACCGAAGGAATCAATATCCTCCAAGAAGCTATCAAGAACGGCAAGAAGTTTGAATTCCCCTGCAACTGGGGAGACGACCTGGCATCGGAGCATGAGCGTTATTTGGTAGAAGAGCACTTTAAGAAACCGGTCATCATGACCGATTATCCGAAAGAGATCAAAGCATTCTACATGAAGATCAACGAGGACAACAAGACGGTACAAGGCACCGATGTACTCTTCCCGCAGATAGGAGAGATCATAGGCGGTTCCGTCCGCGAGGAGAACCTGGATTTGCTGAATGCGGAGATCGAGCGTCGCCATATCCCGATGAAAGATATGTGGTGGTATCTCGACACCCGCCGTTTCGGCAGTGCTCCGCACGCCGGTTTCGGACTCGGTTTTGAGCGTCTGATGCTGTTCGTAACAGGCATGCAGAACATCCGCGATGTCATCCCGTTCCCGAGAACCCCTAAATCCGCAGAATTCTAATTAATACATATATCCATAAAAACACTAACAAACAATCGTTATGAGAAACAAACTCTTTTCACTGATGTTTGTGCTATCCATCGGTATTACCGCATTAGCACAGACGTCACTCAAAGGACGAGTGATTGACGAGACCACCCAGACTCCCGTTGTAGGCGCCAAAGTGACCCTCGCCAACCAAAACATCTCTACCACGACGAATGCAGCCGGAGAGTTTTCCTTGCTCTATCTGGATGCGACGGACGAAGAGGTGCTGATTGAGGCAGACGGCTATCTGGCCGCCCTCGAGTTAATCAATCTGAAAGCAGACCAAGCGAATAAGATGGAGGACGTAGCACTGCAACAAGATATCGTAGTGCAAGCACAAGACGAGATTCTGCTGAACCTGACGGAAGAGGAGATGACCGATGACGAGGGTCGTTCCCAATCGCAGGCTTCTTCCTCGTCCGCGTCAACCGATGTATTCAACTCCAACACTTCCTTTGCCTGGTCCACCGCACGTTACCGCAACCGCGGCTACCAATCGAATGCAGAGAATTACTACATCGAAGGATTGAATTTCAGGTCTGCAGAGCGCGGTCAGTTCAACTACTCGGCTATGGGCGGTCTGAATGACGCCAGCCGCTACAAAGAGGTACTCAACCCGATCGAAGCGACGAACTTCACCTTTGGCGGTCTGGGTCAATCCACCAACTACCTGATGGGTGCCAGCCGTTATGCCCAGGGCTGGAAAGTAGGTGTAGCCGGTACGAACAGGAACTACAAAGCACGTGTGAATGCCACTTATTCCAGCGGAGTATTACCCAACGGATGGGCTTTTGCCGCCCAGCTGGCATACCGTTTCTCACCCTACATCGACAACAAAGGCATCATCGGAGAGGGTATCAAATACTACTCGCTCGGTTATTTCTTCACCGCAGAGAGGATCTGGACAGACAAGCGTCTCAAACTGATCACGTTCGGTGCTCCGACAGAGCGCGGACAGAACGCAGCGGTGACACAAGAGGTATATGACCTGACAGGATCGAACAACTACAACCCATATTGGGGTTATCAGAACGGCAAGGTACGCAACTCACGTATTGTCAAATCGTATGACCCGACGGTTATTGCTGCCTTTGAATACAATATTGACGAACAGCAGAAGATGAAAGTAGCCGCCGGATATCACTACTCATGGTACTCCAACTCCGCGCTGAACTTCTACAATGCTCCTGATCCGCGTCCGGATTACTACCGTAATCTGCCATCCTTTATGTGGGACGGACAGATTGCCAACCCCAACAACGAGACTTCCGCCCAACAACTATTCGATGATGCAGGCAACCACTATCCCTGGGGTCTTTTCATCGGAGAAGACATGAAAGGTAACAGTCTGGGATCCGGATTCGAAGATCCGATGAATCCGGGGGCATGGGTTGGTCCGTCGGTGAACAAAGAGCAGTATATGAATCTGGTTAATCTCTGGAGAAACCGCGACAACAAGACGACCCAGATTGACTGGGAGAACATCTATGCTTCCAACTACGCCAACAATGTCAATGACCCGAACGCCTCAGCGCGTTATATCCTGGAGCGCCGCCATAACGACATTCAAGAAGCCAATGCCTCGTTCAACTATGTCAATACACAGTATGAGCACCTGAAGATGACTCTGGGCGTAGAGGGCAAGTTTTCACAAGGTATCCACTATAAAACCATTGACGATCTGCTGGGAGGCAACCAATGGCTTGACGTAGATGCTTTTGCCGACCGCGACATCAAGGAACTTGCGTCCAACAGCGGCTTCACCCAGGCGGATATAGCCAATGTCCGCAAAAACGAGATCGCCGGTGACTACAACCAGATCGTGAAAGCAGACGGACGCCGTTTCGGCTATGACTACCGCATCAATATGGGTAATTTGAAAGCCTGGTTCCAAAACGAATGGACCTTCAATGAGGTTGATCTCTATTATGCGCTTGCTTTCAATTACAGTTCGATGCAGCGTACGACGAACATGCTCAACGGCCGTGCATGGTATCTGACAAAAGTAGCAGAAGAGCGCGCTATTGGCGACGGCAGCATGCGATATCTCTATTATGGGCACAACTCATACGATGCAATCAAGGCGGCAGAGGCTAACGGCACTCTCAAAGCCGGCACCACCTATACAGGCGACGCCCATCATTTTCTGGATCCGGCATTCAAGTTAGGAGTGAACTACAAGATCAACGGTCGCAACCATTTGAAACTCAATGCCATAGCAGAGACTCGCGCTCCTTATGCGCGCGATGCATATATTTCCCAGCGCGTGCATGACCGCGTCGTATCCAATATCTATACCCACGACCAGGCAAAAAACCTGACTGAGTTCTACGCCGCCAGCGAGAAAGTGGCTTCCGCCGACCTGACATATGAATTCAACTACCCGATTGTACGCGGTCGTGTAACAGGATTCTTCACCCAGAGCTGGAACGGAACCGAACTCAACGGATACTATGACGACGAGGCTCGTACCTTCGTTAACCAGGCTCTCACCGGCATTGACAAACGATACATGGGTATTGAGGCAGCCGCAGCAGTCAAACTCGGCACCTATTTCACATTGACCGGTGTAGCTTCCGTAGGCGACTATCGCTATACCAGCGATGCCCGAGCCATCCAATCCGCAGAAAACGGCATGCCGATGACCCAAGACCAGTCCACCAAGACCCTTGTGTTCGAGACAGAGGACAAAGTGCTGCTGAAAGGATTGAAACTCTCTACCGGACCGCAAGTGAACGCCAGCCTCAAACTATCATTCTTCCATCCGAAGATGTGGTTTGCGGACATTACCGTCAGCTACCACGACTGGAACTATCTCTCTGTTGCCCCCAGCCGCCGTATGCAAGGTCTTTACACGGGTACGCGTATTGACGGAACGGCAGTCAACGGATGGTTCGGCGACGAGAACACCAACGCAATCCAGACGACCGACGGACAACTCCTCCGCTGGGATTTTGACGAGGCAGGAAACGTGGTTTATCAGAATGCCGAACTGGACGCGAACGGTGTTCCTGTACTCAAATATCCGTTCAACGTAATGACCATGCAGGAGAATATAGCGGCAACCAACCCGCTCAACCGTTTCCTCATCGATGCTTCTGTAGGCAAACTGCTGTACCTTCCGAACCGCCAGTCCCTGTCTATCAATCTGAGCGTAACGAACCTGACGAACAACACGCATTTCAAGACCGGCGGTTATCAACAAGCCCGTCTGCCGCGTGCCGTACGTCAGGGCGAGAAAGACTACCAGAACTCGGTTATTACCGCTAATGCGTGGAAATATCCGTCCAAGTACTACTACGCTTGGGGTGCTAACTTCTTCTTAACAGTAACTTATAAATTCTAAGCACTATGAAGACAATCAAATATTTATCGTACATGGTACTTAGTACCTTTGTACTGTCGGTTATGACTTCATGCGAGCCGAAAGCATTAACGCAGGATGATGTATTCTTGGATCCTGCGTCGCTCGACGAGATCCTCGCAGAGGAGAACCCGGAGGGATATACGATCTATAACCTCAATGATTTCCTCGATACGTTTATGACCGAGGAGGGTACGTATCATAATGATACGACTCCGTATCGTGAGCGTTCCTATGATGCCACGCATAATTTGTATCTCTATTCGATCGATACACTGCCTTCCGGAGGTCCCGGTGCACTCGTACTCCGAGCGGCGGCCCTTGCGGCTGTTGCCGCTGACCTTGGCGGCCTTCCCCTTCCCGAGGTAGTCTATGACCTTGAACTGGCGACCGACCTCGAACATCATGTCGTCCATCTTGGGGAGGTCCATGCCCCTGCCCTGGTCCTTCTCCTCATCCTCCTTCTCGGGAGGGTCATCCTGCCGGTCCTCCTGATCGTCCTGAGGGGGCTCCCGGTCGTCTTTCTTCTCATCCTGCCGGTCCTCGGGCCGGTCGTCCTCATCTGGCTCAGGGGGCTCCTGCGGAGGCTCCGGCTCGTAGCGGCGCCTGTGGACCAGGCACATGGCCGCGGCGCGCTCCACGTCGCTCCTGGTGACCGAGTCCCTCCTGTCCAGGGCGGCCAAGGCTATGGCGGTGTTGGTCACCGCGATGTCCCCGCGGATGCCCTCAGCGCCCACCTTGGCGCAGAGCTCGGAGATGATCAGGCGGAGCTCGTCGGACACCGTCACCAGCGGGACTATCTTCCTGGCGTCCTCTATCCGGGCGCGCTCGTCCCTCTGCTCCTCGTCGTAGGAGCTGCAGAACCCCCTGCGAGAGTCCTCGAAGGCGATGCGGCGCGCGACGATCTCCCTGCTGGCCTCGCCGCTCTCCTCGGGGAGCACGCTGACGCATATGTCGAAGCGGTCCAGCAGATGGTCGCTGGCCTCGCGCTCCTCCGGGTTCATCGTCGCGACCAGGACGACGTCGATCGCCGACGTGTCGGAGACCCCGTCGCGCTCGGTGCGGACGGTCCCGGTGAGAACGGCGTCCAGGACGGCGATGGAGGCGCGCTCGTCCATCAGGTTGATGTCGTCCACGAACGCGTATCCGCCGTCGGCTTCTGCGAGAAGGCCCTTCTCCAGCCTCGCCTCGCCCGTGTCCAGGAGCCTCTCCATGTCCACCGACCCGAACAGCCTCTCCATGTCCGCCCCGGCGGGGATGTTGACGGTCCTTTTCCCGGTGAGGCCGTCCATGGACCTGCACAGGACGGTCTTCGCAGAACCGGAAGGCCCTCTTATCAGCACAGTGCGGATCCCGGGGCTGCAGATGGCGCATCTGATGGCGTTCTTCGCGGCCTCCATGCCCATGACGGCGGAGAACGGGAAGCTCAGAGGTCCTTCAGACATTTCTCGAGTTCCTCGCGGTCGATGGAAGAGTCCTCGAACGGGCGCCTCCTCATGCGATGGGACAGGACCAGGCCAGCGACGGCGACGATGTCGTCGGAGACTATCCTGTCCCTCCCCTCGAAGGCGGCGTTGGCCCTGGCGGCCTTCATCATGACGATGTCGGCCCTGTGGCCGTCTATGCCGAAATGTGACGTGATGGTGACGACGGCGTCCAGGACCTCGGGCCCTATGGAGACCGTCCTGACGCGGGCGGCGGCGTCCTCGATGCGCCTGCGGAGCCTCTCCGTCTCTTCGGAGCGGGACCTCACGTACCTCTCGGGGCCGTCGTCGAACTCCAGCCTCTTCCTGACTATCTCCGCGCGGACCTTCGGGTCCCTCTCGCCCTTGATGTCCACCGAGAGCCCGAACCTGTCCAGCAGCTGCGGCCTCAGGTCCCCCTCCTCGGGGTTCATGGTCCCCACC
>ERZ842401.6151-NODE-6151-length-12946-cov-3.177255_pt1 | contig 12946 bp, 14 predicted proteins | sample MGYA00521270_ERZ842401 | MGnify/ENA primary metagenome ERZ842401 (study PRJEB31892, sample SAMEA3878208) | bioreactor metagenome | biome: Moose rumen | place: Sweden | collected 2011-10 | study: EMG produced TPA metagenomics assembly of the PRJEB12797 data set... | reverse complement strand
TGTGGATATCTTCCGTTATTTTACCACATTTAGAGACTTATTCCGTATTTCCTTAAATATAGATATAAAATAGATATGAAAGGATGGCAGATATGGTCATAACAAGCCTTCGGTTGCCCGATGATCTCTACGAGGCAATGACAAACTACGCGAAAGAACAGGAACTCAGCAAAAATCAAGTCGTGAAAATGGCGCTCCGAGCGTTCCTCGGCGTGCGGAAGGATGGGCTGGCAGTTAGCGGAGTTACAGGAGAAGACATTGCAGCAGCAAGGATGATTGTTAAGGCGTATGTGGAGTAAAAAACGAGGAGGGAAGAACATGGAAGAAAAAAACAAGTGTTCAGACGAATATGCCCAAAAGGAGTCTTTATTAGATGATAATACATCAAAAATGATGACACTATTGAATTGGTCATACGATAAAGCATTATCTGGATTGCCGCTACCTGGGTGCGAATCGGTTGATGAATTGGCGCAAAGTTATATAAATGGCGATGGGACATTGTCCCAAAAGGTAGAGTCTTTGATACGCTGGCAAATAGCGAAATGCTCAACTTCGGGTTTTTTAACCAGTTGCGGTGGGGCGATAACGCTACCAGTTGTTCGCGACCAAAAGAAGCAGACAGTCAAGAAGTCGGGCATCCTTGAAATGGTGGAAATCAAGGAAAGCATTGACGACATTGGCGGCCTTGAAAATCTGAAAGAGTGGCTGAAGCGCAAGGCGGAGGTTTTCAACAACAGCAAAAAGGCGAAAGAATATGGTGTGGATATGCCAAAAGGCGTATTACTCGCAGGGATGCCCGGCTGCGGAAAGTCTCTGACCGCAAAAGCGGCGGCGGCCACCTTCAATGTGCCGCTTTTGCAGCTTGATATCTCTATGCCGAGGGAGAGGAGAAAGTTAAGCAGGACAAGGCGCGGGCCTTTGCTTGGTACAAAAAAGCGGCAGACGCAGGGGATGCCGTGGCCATGAGTGCCGTGGGATATTATTATGAGCATGGCGATGGCGTCGAACAGGACAAAGAAAAAGCCGTGGAGTGGTATATGAAGGCGGCGGAGGCAGGGGGTGACTGCGCCATGCTCGCCGTGGGCTACGCTTACGATCACGGCGAGGGGGTCGTACAGGATAAGAAGAAAGCTATCGAATGGTATCTAAAAGCCGCCGAGGCTGGAAACGGCGTCGCCATGAACAACATGGGGTACGCCTATGAGCATGGCAATGGCGTGGAGCAGAATCTTGAAAAAGCCGTAGAGTGGTATCGGAAAGCAGCGGAAGCCGGAGATACCAATGCCATGTTCCAAATCGCCTATGCCTATCGCCAAGGTGAAGGCGTCGAACAGGACTACGAAAAAGCTATGGAATGGCTCCGCAAAGGGGCGGAAGCGGGAGAGCCGATGACCATGTGCGGCTTGGGGCTTCATTATGAAAAAGGTTATGGCGTGGAGAAAAATATGAAAGCGGCGATCGCTTGGTATGAAAAGGCCGCCGAGGCGGGGGATGCCAGCGCGATGAACAATTTGGGCAATGTATATAGCGATGCAGAAAATGACGAGTACGATCTGGTGAAGGCGGTGGAGTGGTACAAAAAGGCTGCCGAAACAGGCAACGCCGATGCCATGTACGATATGGGGTACGCCTATGAGTATGGAGAAGGCGTTGAGCAGAATCTTGAAAAGGCTGTGGAGTGGTATTTCAAAGCAGCCCAAAAAGGAAATGCGGCGTCCATGTTCGCGCTGGGCATGGCCTACGATTTTGGAGATGGATTGGTTCGCGATTTGACGGCGGCCGCTGCATGGTATGAAAAAGCCGCCGTCGCCGGAGAGGCGTTTGCCATGTATGCGTTGGGGACGCTTTATCTGAACGACGAATACAGTGACAAAGATGAAACGAAAGCTACAGAGTGGTATTTGCGGGGCGCGGAAGCGGGCGACCCGAGCGCGATGAACGGCTTGGGATTTTCTTATGATCATGGCAGGGGCGTGAAAGAAAACAAAGAAAAAGCGGTCGAGTGGTATCGGAAAGCTGCCGAGGCGGGCGATACGGACGGCATGTGCAATTTGGCGTATAATTATCTGCACGGCGAAGGAATTGAGAAGAACGTAGAAAAAGGGATAGAGTGGCTTCAAAAGGCGGTCGATATGGGAGCGTCAGATGCGATGTTCGCTTTCGGAGTTCTTTATGAGAACGGCGACGGCGTGCCGCAGGACAAGGAGCAGGCGCTGATGTGGTATCGCAAAGCCGCCGAAGCGGGCGACAAGGACGCGGCGGAGAAGGTGAAGGAACTGGAAGGACAGGCGGGCGACGAATAATTGTCGCTTGCAGGGCATAGAAAAGCGCCGTGTGAAGGTACACGGCGCTAAGTGGATAGAGAAATGTGCGGGACTCGTTCATAGATGCAGGAAGCGTCATTTCCCGGCAAACAGGAAATCGGGACGTCCCGCAAGATAGATGGGAATATTGACAAAGGATTCTTCTTGTTTGTAGTTCCGTTGGGAGAGCCGGATTGCGCGTTTCGGCGCGTATTTTTGCAGATAGCGTTTGAAGCTCGCAGCCATCCGGCTTTGTCCGGCTTTGACCTCGACAGGAATAATCTGCGCTTTGTTTTGCAGCAGGAAGTCGATTTCATGCGCGCTGTTCGGCGCGTAATAGCAGGGAACGGTTGGAACTTTCCCTATCATTTGCTGCAAGGCAAAGTTTTCGGTCAATGCGCCTTTGAACTGGTACGGCGTTTCCAAGATGATGCCCTCATTGTCCACTCCAGCCATTTGCTTTAGAAGTCCCACGTCAAAAAAGAATAGCTTGAAGTGGTTTTGCACAGTAAAAGCTGGAAGAGGATGTTCCGGCTTGGACACGTTGTAGATACGGTGCAGGATTCCGGCGGAAACGAGCCATTCCACAGCTTCCTCGAATTCTCTGGCGCGAGCGCCCTGTTTGACGACGCCATAAGAGAATTTCTCGTTCTCCTTTGCCAGTTGCGGAACGATGCTGCGGAACACCATCAGAATGCGCGCCGCATTGATACGCCGGTTGTATTTCGTGAAATCGTGTTCGTACACGGACAAAAGCTCGGATTGGATCTGCGCGACACGTGAAGGATCGTTGCGCTGTCCCCATGAATGAACGCACTCCGGCATCCCTCCGACAATCAGATAGGAATGATATGCGTCCAGCAGACGGGAATGGAACAAGTCAGGGATTTCATCGTTTGGGACAAGCTGCTCATAGTAAGCGGAAAGCGCTTCGTCCGTGGCGGCAAGGAACTCCGCAAAGTCCAGCGGATAAAGAGTAAGGACGTTTACTTGCCCGACAGGATAGGATTTTGGCGCAGAGAGAAACGTGCCGAGCAGACTTCCGGCGGCTACGATATGGTATTCGTTGGCCTGTTCGTGGAAGTATTTCAGGGAGTTCAGTGCCTCTGCGCATTCCTGCACTTCATCGAAAATCAGGAGCGTTTTCCCCGGCCGGATTGGCGTATTGCTCATCAGGCTGAGAAGGCGGAGGAGCTGCTGCGGATTCTTGTTCGTGGCAAACATGGATTTGAGCTGTTCCTCTTCGTCGAAATTCAAATAGACCGCGTTTTCGTAGCAACGTTTTCCAAATTCGCGCATTAGCCAAGTCTTGCCAACTTGGCGAGCGCCTTTCAGAATCAGCGGCTTGCGATCAGAATCATCCTTCCATGAAATCAAGCGTTTCATGGCTTCGCGTTCCATGCAATCACCTTCTATACACAAAAATCGAAGTTTATGATTTACAATTTTACACCTTTTCTTTATTTTTTGTCCAATAAAAATACACAAAAATAAAAATCGCATTAGAGTGGAAAAGAGATGATGGTTTATGGAAGCAGCGGAGTTGTATCAACAGGGCGAGGCATAATTGCTTCTTATGCTTCTTGGCACCAGGGAGCTGCCGCTGTGTGACGTTAACGAAGTCGTGCAAAGCAGTGGCAAGATTGGACGAGGCCGCGAATATCCTTTTTGGTCTTTCGTATCAAACCAAGGAAGTAGGACAAGAGAAAGATTTCGTGCAGATTGTTGTATATACATCTGTGGCATAAGGTGACTCATCGAAAAATGTTGCATGACAAACACGCCCCGAGTCAGCGGTAAGGGGCGTTTGCTATAGGAAACTATGCAGAAACGGAGGGAGATTATGCCGAAGCAAAAGAAGCTGCCGAAAGCGGTTTTGGAAGAATTGGAAGAGAATCCGAACATCAGCGAGAGCATCGTGGAGGCCGCCCGCCACGCCACGATTCGCGATGAAGGCTGGAATAGAATCAGCGGTGACGGTCACGAGAAGGACGAACGGGAAATAGAACTTCCCGAAGTTATCGAAACAGGGCTGACTATAGGCGACTTAGTGGTATCAAAAGACGGCTGAAGCCGGGGACGCTTACTCCATGCTTGCGCTTGGCAATGCCTAAGCCGCTGCGGGCAATGGAATTCGTCTGGGCTGCGCATGGATGACCGAAAATGGGAGCAAAATAAATGGCGATTCCCCCGTACCTGTGGTAAAATAATAATAATATTAGAGTCCCCTTTTCATCGAACCCAAAGGAAGAGGTATTCTTATGGAAGTGCAGAAACCATACAATCCTATGAACGACGTGCTTTTAAGTTCGTCTTTTTCTTGGAGATACCGAAATACCAGTCAAAACCGGTAGAAAACATGACCAAGATGGAAAAATGGCTCGCCTATTTTGCGAACCGGATGAACGAACAGGAACGGGAGGCGTTGGCAATGAGCGAAATGGCAATCCGAGAGGCGATGGACGCAGCAAACATCTTCATGCAGAATGATGAGCAAAGATTGGCCTATATCAATCGCGAGATGGCGATTATGGATTACAAGTCCGATATGGAAGGGAGCAGGGAAGCTGGACGCGAAGAAGGGCGCGAAGAAGGAAAAATTGAGATGGCCTTGGAAATGCTGAAAGACAAAGTAGACTTCGATAAAATTGTGAAGTACAGCCAGTTGTCGCGGGAAAAAATTTTGGAGCTCGCAAAGCAGCGCAAGATTATCTGACACAAATCCTGTTCAGGAACCAATTTGTATGTCCCCTGCCCTTTCCCCGTCAAATAAATATCCCCCGGCTATGTCGGGGGATATTTATTTTCGCTTTTTCGTGCGCGCAGGAAGAGCCGGAGCAGAGCGTCGCGCGGATCGGCCTGCTTTTTCAGGACGCTTTCGACGGCTTGCGTAATGGGCAGTTCTACGCCGTAACGTTCGCCAAGGACGAGCAACGCGGCGGCGGTGGATACGCCCTCCGCGAGTTTTTTCGACGGCAGGCCGCGCACGAGATTTTCCCCAAATCGGCGGTTGTTGCTGTGCGGGGAGAAAAGCGTCGCTTCATAGTCGCCGAGGTGCGAAAGTCCGTAGACGGTCGAAGATTCGCCGCCCATCGCGCCGACGAGGCGCGCGAGCTCGGCTGCGCCGCGCGCCATCAGCGCGCCCTTGAGACTGGGAAGACCGAGCCCGTCGAGCATTCCGGCGGCGAGGCCGACCACGTTTTTCGCCGCGGCGCCGATTTCCGCGCCCAAAAGGTCGGAGGTATAGTAAAAGCGAATCAATGGACTCTCCCATGCGTCGGCGAGGCGCGGCGGCAGCGTCTCGTCTTCGGAGGCGAGCAGCATACAGTTCGGCACGCCCGCGAGAAAGTCCTGCACATGGCCGGGGCCCACCCAGACCGCGACGGCAGGATCGCCGCCGAGCTCTTCGCGAAACACGCAGGAGAGCCGCTTGCCGCTCTCCTGCTCCAGTCCCTTCATGCAAAGGACGAACGTTTTTTTCGTCCAAAGCGGGCGGGGCAGCGTGGAAATCTCGCGGCAGAGCGCGCGAAATCCTTGCGCGCCGACGGCGATAATGACGACTTGGGCAAAATCGAGGGCGTCCGTCAGCGTGTCGGACAGCCGGACGGTTTTCGGAAGCGTCAGGTATTCGTTCTTTCGCGCCGCGCGGAGTTCTGCAAGTTTTTGCGAGCCGGGGCGCCCCCACAGCAGCGCGCCGCAGCCGATATGATCCGCGTGCCATGCGTGGAACGAGCCCCAGCGGCCGCAGCCGAGGACGGAAACATTGCCTTTGGTCATGAACGTTTCACCCCCAGTAAATCACGGACGACTTCGCCCGCGAGAATCAAGCCCGCAACGGACGGTACGAAGGAAATCGAGCCGGGCGTTTGCCGCCGCGCGCCGTTTTCTTCACTGGCGGGAGCGGGGCGGAGCGGAGGCTCTTTCGAGTAAACGACTTTCAGGCGCGGCACGCCGCGCTTTTTTAGTTCTTTCCGCATGACTTTCGCCAGCGGGCAGACGCTGGTCTCGTAAATATCCGCGACCTCGAAGAGCGTCGGGTCGAGTTTGTTGCCCGCGCCCATCGCGCTGACGATGGGGACGCCGCGCCGCGTCGCTTCTTCGGCGAGGGATATCTTCGCCGACACGGTGTCCACCGCGTCGACGACATAGTCGAGCGGCTCGGCAAAGAACGTTTCTGCGCGATCCGGCGCGTAAAATTCGGTGATCGTTTGGACGTCCGACGCGGGCCGGATTTCCAGCATACGCGCGCGCATAACGTCCGTTTTCTTCTGTCCGACGGTGCGCGTCGTCGCGTGAATCTGGCGGTTGATATTGGAGACGTCGACGGCGTCGCAGTCGACGAGCAGAAAATGACCGACGCCCGCGCGAAGGAGCGCTTCCGCGGTAAACGAGCCGACGCCGCCGAGCCCGAAAATCGCGACGCGCGCCTGCGCGAGACGCGCGAGGCCGTCCGCGCCGATGAGGAGCGCCGTGCGGGAAAAAACGTCCGTCATGACCTGCCTCCCATGAATTTTGCCGCTTCGCCGCGCGCCAGCGCGTCGCAGCGCTCGTTCAGCGGATGTCCGGCGTGGCCTTTTACCCAGTGGAAACGTACCGTATGCGACTGAAACGCTTCGTCGAGGGCGCGCCAGAGGTCTTGATTTTTGACCGGTTCGCCCGTCGCCGTCCGCCAGCCGTTCCGTTTCCAGTTTCGGAGCCAATATTTCGTGAACGCGTTTTTCAGGTATTGGCTGTCCGTGTAGAAATCGACGATTGCATGGGGAGGAAGAGCAGAGAGCGCTTCAATGCCCGCGCGAAGCTCCATGCGGTTGTTGGTCGTCGAGGGCTCGCCGCCGGTCAGCTCGCGCTTCGCGCCGGTTTTTTCGTCGACGATGACCGCCGCGTATCCGCCGGGGCCGTCGGGATTTTTGAGGCAGGAACCGTCCGTGTAGACGGTGAAGTCGGCCGGCGGTTCCGCTTTTTTCTGCGCGGTTTCGGCGCGGGCAGGGGATGTTTTCGCATGGGCGCGCGCCAAAGGCTCGTCGCCGAAAAGGGATTCCATTCCGTTCGGGCCGAAAAGCCAAGCCTGCGCTTCCTGCGGCGAAGAGAATCCTTTGTATATCGCGCCGGTGAAGCCGTCGACTTGCGCGCGGCATTCGTCCCACGAGGTGAAAAGTCCGGTCGTTCGGCCGCGTTTGACCGCGTATACTTTTTTCTGCGCCATCGTTTGCTGTCCTTTCGTCTGTAATCTTCAAGTATAAAAAGGAGGCAGACACGAAGTGATTTCGTGCGCTGCCTCCTTTTCCTATGTTCCTTTCCAACGTCGGACCGTAGCCCCCAGGCGCCCCCGCGGCACATGAAACGATTCGTTTACCGCTGCTCCCTTCCGGGCCTGACGGGGTTCGCGAGGTTCCATTGCGCGGGACCCGAACGCTGCGGTCCGACCTTGGGAAGAATAAAGAAGAGAAGCGCATCGCATGGCAATGCAATGCGCTGTAATTTCTGGCGGAGAGTGAGAGATTCGAACTCTCGGTACAGTGTTCGCCGTACACACGCTTTCCAGGCGTGCTCCTTCAACCACTCGGACAACTCTCCAAGGCTTGAATGACATACCCTACTCAGTATGCAGCGTCGCGCGCGAATAGAAACCGCACACAACAACATATAATGTAGCACACTTGTCGCGTCGTGTCAATGCCTTTGTCGGCGTGGGAAAGATACATTGCGCGCGCGGGGCGGATATGATACAATAACAAAAAAGAATAGGCATGAGGAGGAAGCGGTATGGAGCTCAAGAATTACATGGAGACGCTTGTCCTCGATCAACTGGACAGCGTGCTCGCGAAGTATCCCGACTGCTGCAAATGCGAGCGATGTCGTCAAGATATCGCGATTCTCGCGTTGAACCATTTGCCGCCCAAGTATATCTCGACCAATAAAGGAAGCCTTTATATGAAGCTCAGTACGATGTCGGTGGAGCGTTCGATCCAAGTCGTCGAGCAGCTGGCCAAGGCGATCGAGACGGTCAAAAAGAATCCTCACCACGATGAAAGCCATTGAGCGAACAGAATAAACCCCGAAACTTTCTCAATCGGGACGTTTCGGGGTTTATTGCGTTTTCCGTATGGTTTAGGAACTGTCACGAAATACATTGCACATCGGACTTGTCTGATACTAATCTCAGTTAAGATTTTTAATCTTTACTGAGATTTATGAGACGGCATTTGCGCCTATGGCGCAAATGTAGCCTGCGAAGCAGGCGCATCTTCGGTCAAAATTTTATATAAAATTTTGGTCGAAGATTAGTATGAATTTCCGTGTGCTTCGTTGTCGTCAGTCGCCGTAGCCCGCTATGACTCCTTCCTCCGCCTCGCACGCGAAAATTCACGTGTGCCCTGTGGGTATCCTGCGCCATTGGTATAATTTATTTCGTTCCAGTTCCTTAGCGGGCTTTCGGAGTAATCGCGAACGCGCGAACCGGCAGTCCGGTTGCGCCGACGATGTTCGGCCATGCGGCGAAGAGCAGCGCCCCAGCCGGAGCTACGCGGTCGAGGTTGTTCAACACTTCGATCTGCAGCTTGCCCTTTTGGAGCACATAGCGCTCGCAAGCGAGGTCGCCTGCCTTGGCGGCTTCGGCGGAAGCGTCGGTGTCCAGCGCTTCATGGCCGTTGGCGGCGGCGTTGCGCGTCTCATAAAGGTATTTGAGCGCGTCCAGCGACCAGCCGGGGAAGTTTTCGCTCCCGTCCTCGGCGATGCCGGAGAGGGCGTTCATGTCCGGCCAGTTCTTGCTCCAGTCGGTACGAAGGGCGACGAAAGCGCCGTCGGGAATCGCGCCGTATTTCTCTTCATAGGCCTTGATGTCCGCCGCTGTCGCTGCGTAATGAACGTCTTTTTTTACTTTGTCGGTGACGTCGATCACGCAGAGCGGGCAGAGCATATCGTGTACGCCGTATGTTTCCGACAGCGGGGCGTTTTTTATGAAGTGCCCCGGGAAATCGATGTGCGTGCCGAATTGCCCGGGAAATTTGAACGTCTGGATCAGGCAGTCGAGCATCTCGTTTCCCCAGTCGAAGCAGGTTTTTCCAAGCTCTACGGAGCTTTCGGGAATGCCGGCCCAATACGGGCTCTCGTTGTCCAGCGGGTGTGTAAGGTCGATCCATTCGTATGCGCTTGAGCGCAGCTCGCTCAATACGTCCCAAAGTTTGTAGCTCATGATAAACGCCCCCATTTCAAATCGTGTTTTAATTCATAGTTTAACACTATGCTAAGTATAACGAAACCGCGCGGCACTGTCAAGAACCGCGCGGTTTCAGCGTTATTCCGTGTTTTCGGTTCGGCGCGCCCGCAGGCCGAACCCAATCCAAGCGGCGGCGCCGAGGAGAACGGCGACGAGACTCGTCGTTTGCGCCGAAGTGAAGAGCCCCAGCACTTTGTCTGTATAGTCGCCGCGAAAATATTCGAGGAAAAAGCGCGCGGCGGAATAGAGAATCACATACAGGGAAAAGGCTTGTCCTTTTGCGTGGGAGGTCGCGCGATACATCAAGAGCAATGCGAAAATTGCCATGTCGAGCTGGCCCTCCCAGACTTCGGCGGGCCAAAGCGGCTGGTCGCCGTAAGTCCGATAGGCGAGCGTCGAGGGCGGATAGAGGAGCCCGAAGCTGCCGCCGGTCGGAGCGCCGAACGCGTCGCCGTTCAAGAGGTTGGCGCAGCGCCCGAGGGCTTGTCCCAAAATAACGGCGGGACATACGATGTCCGCCATGGCCCAAGTGTCTATGGCGTGTCGTTTGGTGTAGAGAATGCCGACAATGGCGCCGAGCAGGACGCCGCCTTGAATCGCCATGCCGCCCTGCCAGACGTTCAGGATTTCCGTCAAATGGTCGCGGTAGTAATCCCAGTCGAAGAAAAAGACGTCCCAAAGCCGGGAGCCGAGGATGCCCGCCAGCCCGCAATAGATGCCCATGTCGGCGATATGGTTGTGCCCCCGTCCGTCCTGCTTCGCGAGAAAATAGGCGACGCCCGTCGCCAGCACGATGGAAAGACTCAGCACAAGGCCGTATGCGCGGATCGGGAAATCGCCAATATAAAAAAGATATTGATGCATAGCGCCCTCCCCGAGGAAGAAAAATCTGCTTATAATTATAAGAAAATTTGGGGGAAGAATCAACCTTTTCGCCTTTTCGTTGCAAGGCGGGCGGTTATCGTGTACAATAATGCAGTATGACAACGCGAACGGATGGGAGGGCTGTGTGCCGATGCGGTCGCTGGGTTGGGCGTGCCGCGCGCTTTCGGGGGCGCGGCGCGTTTTGGGCGTTTATATTTCGGATGGAGAAATTTTTCTTGTCGCGATGGAGCGGAAAGAAAACGGTCGTTTCTTTGTCCGGCAGGCGCGCACGGAAAAAGTGCGGCCGACGGACAGCGCGCCTTGGGAGTCGCCGGAACGGCTTGCCGACTATCTGGCGCGTCTCTGTGTGACACACGGACTTCCTTATGATAAGATAAGCGTATGTTTGCCGCGGGAACTTTTTTTCGTTTACGAGCGGACGTTTCCGCCGATGGAACGGGCGGAGCTGACGGCGGCGGCGTATTGGGATATCGAGACGAATGTGCCGTTTGCCGAGGGCGCATACTGGGCGGGGTTCGGCGCGCATGGTGAACAAATCGAGCTCGCGGCGCTTCCGACGGAGTATGGACGCGACCTCGTGGATGCAATGGCGGCGGCGGGCCTTTCCGTCGAGGCGTTTTCCATGGAGCCGCTTCGTTTTACTTATAGAAGGGAAAACGGGCGCGTCGTCTGGCGCGAAATGGAAGCGGAGCTTTCGGCGGCTGCTGTGCGTGAAGAATGGGGACGCGGACTTTCGACGGCGCTTTATGCGGCGTTTCGCGTTTATCGTCCGACGGTGGGCGTCGAGTTTTTGCCGGAGGCGGAGCGGGGGAGCCGTCTCTGGCTTTGGCGAACGGCAGGAAACGCGCTTTTTGCCTGCACGCTGGCAGTCGCGGCCTTTTGTCTCCTTTGGAATCTTGTGCAGATGACGGAGGCGGACGCGCGGCTTGAGGACTTGCAGCAGGAATACGCCTTGGAATCGCGGACGCGGGAGCGTATGGCGGCCGTCACGGGCGAGCGCGAGAAAATCGCCGACGCGGAAGGAGTGCTCCAAGGACTATCCCGCGGGCGTCTTTCATGGTATTCTGTATTTAGCGCGCTCGGCGGGACGACGGTGGACGGCGTTTATTTGACGGAGCTCGATGTGCAGGAGGACGGCGCGATTCTTTGCGGCGGTCGCGCGCCAAGCCACGCGCGCCTCGTCGAATATTTGGAGAGGCTGGCGCAAGACGAGCCTACGCTTCGGGAAAAGCCGCTCCTGCAAGAATCGGCGGCGGACGAGCGCGGGGAAATTCATTTCAAAATGAAATTGCGGTTTTGAGGAGACGGTATGCAGGCGAAACAGACACAAAAACGATTCGTTCTTTTGGCGCTCTTTTCCGTAGTTTTGGCCGTCTCGTTTTACGGTTTTTTATATCTGCCGCAACGCGCCGAGCTCTCCGCCAAGCAGGAAGAGACGGCGCGCTTGCGGAAAGAGATTGCGGCGGCGTCGTCGTTTCGGCGCGCGCATCCGTCGCCGGAAAAAGAAGCGAGGTCTCTGGAGAAGAGGACGCGCCTCGTCGACGCAATGATTCCGGCGCAGTTGGACGGGGGCGCTTTTTTGGCCGCGGTGGAAAAAATGGCGGCTTCGTCGGGCGTCATTTTGCTCGGCGTTTTGCCGGAAAATGCGAGAATGACGGACGGGCTTGCGGCGGAAAAAATGCGGCTGTCCGTGAGTGGAGACTATTTTGCCCTGTTGGATTTTTTGTATGCGTTGGAGCAACAAGGGCGTTTTGTGAAAATCGACACGATGCGCGGCAAGGTTGAGGACGGCGTGTTTAAGGGGGATTTGGAGCTTTGGATTTACGCGCGGTCGATTTGAGGTAGAAAGAAGGAAAGATGATGGCAGAGTTTCGTTTTCTGACGGCGGGAGAATCCCATGGACCGGCGCTTACGGCGATATTGGAAGGGATTCCGGCGGGGCTTCGGCTCGACTTGGGGAAGATCAATGGCGACCTCCCGCGGCGTCAGCAAGGCTATGGGCGCGGCGGACGCATGAAAATCGAGACGGACAAAGCCGAGATTGTGTCCGGCGTGCGGTTCGGCGAAACCCTCGGAGGGCCAATCACGATTCAAGTGAGGAACGCGGATTTCGCGAACTGGACAGACCGCATGGCGGTCTTCGGCGGCGCCCAGGAGCTGTGCATCGTCCTGGGCGGCTGCGAGGGGCAGCCCAACGCCTATTTCTGGTCGGGCAACACCGATCTGGCCATGGATCACACCTATTTCCCCGTTAGCCACTACAATCTGGCGGGGGACGCGGCGGACGCCATCACCGGTTTCGGCAAGCAGCAGAACTTTCTGGTGATCTTCCAGCCGAACAGCGTGGGCCGGGCGGTGATGGGCACCGAGGAGATCGGCGGCCGCACCCAGATCACCATGAACTACACCCGCATCCACGCCGGGATCGGCTGCGATCTGCCGCAGACCATCCGGCTGGTGGAAAACAATCTGGTCTGGTGCAGCCGGAAGCACGGGGACTGCCTTTTGAAGGACAGCAGCGCCGCCTATGAGGACAACA
>ERZ842401.6150-NODE-6150-length-12946-cov-5.326584_pt1 | contig 12946 bp, 9 predicted proteins | sample MGYA00521270_ERZ842401 | MGnify/ENA primary metagenome ERZ842401 (study PRJEB31892, sample SAMEA3878208) | bioreactor metagenome | biome: Moose rumen | place: Sweden | collected 2011-10 | study: EMG produced TPA metagenomics assembly of the PRJEB12797 data set... | reverse complement strand
GGCAAGACTTGAACATCTTCTTGCCGGTGGGTATATCGTTTTTCACCTTCCAGTCGCTGAGTTACATTATCGACATCTACCGCCGCAAGATAGAGCCTGTTGACAATCTGCTCGACTACGCCTTCTATGTCTCGTTCTTCCCGCAGCTGGTGGCAGGACCCATTGTCAGGGCTAGCGACTTCATCCCGCAGATGTATAAGCCCATCCATGTCACGCGCCAGATGCTGGGTACGGGGTTCTGGTTTATTATCATAGGTCTCTTCAAGAAGGCAGTCATCAGTGACTACATTGGCGAGAACTTTGTGGCTCGCGTCTTTGAGAACCCCATCCAGTTCAGTGGCATCGAAAACCTGCTGGGAGCCTACGGCTTTGGGATGCAGATTTATTGCGACTTCTCGGGCTATAGCGACATGGCGATAGGCCTGGCGCTGCTCATGGGATTCCATTTCAACATTAACTTCAATAACCCCTATAAGGCTGCGTCGGTGACCGACTTCTGGCGGCGATGGCACATCTCGCTCAGCACGTGGCTTCGCGACTATGTGTATATCTCGCTCGGGGGCAACCGCAAGGGCAAGATACGACAATATCTCAACTTGTTCATCACCATGCTGTTGGGAGGATTGTGGCATGGTGCGTCGCTCAATTTCGTGTTCTGGGGGGCGCTACACGGCATAGCTCTGGTGCTGCACAAGATATGGATGACGATAACACGCGGCGCAAAATTTGTGCAGTCCAAATTCTGGAACGTGCTTATGGTGATTGTCACCTTCCATTTCGTCATCTTCGCGTGGATGCTGTTCCGCAATGCCGACATCACCTGGAACGGGTTTTTCCGTGGTGGCGAATGGGGAAACCTCGGCATCATGCTCTCGCAGATTTTCACCAGTTTCCATCCCGAATTGTTGCCCGAGGTGGTAGCCAACTATTGGCATGTGTTTGTGCTGATAGCCTTAGGCTATGCCCTCCATTTCGTGCCAGACAAACTGTCGCAGCGCTGCCGCAACGCCTTCGTGAAAATGCCCGCGTTCCTCTATGTTTTAGTGCTCGTGGCACTGATTGTCATCATCGTGCAAGTGAAGACTAGCGAAGTGCAGCCATTCATCTACTTCCAGTTCTAGTCTTTCTTCTTGACACCCATGCGGGCTTCTACCACGTTGAGGACGTAGTCGCCCACTGTCTCGCACTCATCGAAGAAGTCTCCGTACATAGTGCCTATGGCATAGCTGTACTTCTGCTCGTTCACGTCGTTGAGGTTCTCGGTCTTGATCATGTCGCGGTAGTTGTCAATCTCCTTCTCGATGTTATAGGCGCGATTGATGTCGCTATGCTCCTTGTAGTTTACCAGAATGTTGTTCATCTCGGTGAGGCTGTTGTCAACAAGTTCCATCATTGTCTTGATGTTCTTTAGTTGGTATCCTGAGAACTGTTCCTTGCTGGTGCGGTATCGGTTGATGATGCGTGCGAGCTTGTAGCAACTGTCGCCAATGCTCTCTATCTCGGAGATTTCTCGCAGCATGGCGCGCATCTTGGCCTTGGTGTCGTCGCTGAGGTGCGCGTCGCTCACGTCATGCAGGTAGTTGGCGATGTCAACCTCCATCTGGTCGCTGATTTCCTCATATTTCTCGATGCGGGAATATAGCTTCACAAATTTGTCATTATCCTCCTCGTCGAGCAGGGTTCTCACCATGCCAAACATGCTCTGGATGCGCTCGCCAAACGACTTGATTTCCTTCTGAGCCTCAAGCACCGAGAGCTCGGGGGTCTTCATGATACCCGAAGTGATGAAATGCAGTTTGAAGTCGTCTTCCTCATCCTCACGGCGTGGCTTGATGATAGCGCACACGAGTTTCTCGATTTGCGGGATGAACCAGATGAGGATGGCGGTGTTGGTGATATTGAATGCCGAGTGGAAACCGGCGAGTACTACCGAAATCTTGGCTAAGTTGGCCTCATAGCCTGGATCGGTAGCTGCCATACCCTGATCAAAGCCTGCCATATTACAAACGAGTCCAACAAATGGCTTGAGTAGGCATAGCGACCATATAACACCTATGATGTTATATGTGAAGTGGGCTAGGGCAGCGCGCCGTGCCTGCACGTTGGCGCCCATAGCGGCGATGTTGGCGGTGATGGTGGTGCCAATGTTCTCGCCGAGCACAAGCATGATACCCTGCTGTATGCTCATCACTCCTGTGGAGCACAAAATCATGGTGATAGCCATCATGGCAGCCGAAGACTGTACGCATAGGGTAAGTACGCTACCAATGACGAGGAAGAGCAGATAGCTCCACATCGAGTCGCCAAACTGCGAGAAGAACGCCATGATGCCTTCGCGCATCGCGGGGTCGGTAGCAAAATTGGTGCCCGTTTCCTTGAGTGTGCCCAGTCCTAGGAAGAGGAATGCCACACCAAAGAGGAAGTCACCAATCACGCGACGCTTCTTCATGTAAATCAAGATGATACCCAAGAAGAAGGCGGGATATACAAAGTCGGTGATGTTAAACGAGAATCCCAAGCTCATAATCCACGCGGTGACGGTTGTACCGATGTTGGCACCCATAATCACCGAGATGGCCTGGATTAGCGTCAGCAAGCCTGCGTTGACAAACGACACGGTCATCAGCGTGGTGGCAGTAGAACTCTGTACTGCTGCTGTAACGGCGACACCGGTGAGCATTCCCGTGAAACGATTGGTGGTCATGGCGCCTAGCACACGGCGCAGCTGTGGACCCGCCATCTTTTGAAGACTCTCGCTCATTGACTTCATACCGAACATGAGCAACGCCAGCGAGCCTATGAGCTTGAAAACAATCCAGATATCCATAGAATGATAGTGATAGAATAACGTGATTTGATTTATTATTGGCACAAAGTTAGATAAAAAAATCAATTTTCAAGGTCTAATTGTCATTTTTTAGGATAAAAACGGGTCATCCGATATTTGGAGTGATGGATATGTAGCATTCGGCAAAGTGTTATATCTCTGATAGATCTTGCGAGAAGTTTTTAGGTGTTTAAGTTCCGACTCACGACATCTGCTCGAGTGCGTTAGATGCTCGGGGCGCGCGCTACGTGCTTAAAACTAAATAAAAATTTTCTCAGTGACTATGGAATTTTCAAAATAATTTTAATCAAATTTTTAGATAAAATGCTCACGCTCGCAAGGCTTTGAGCAAGCTCAGCTTTGACTCGCTTAATCGCATTTTTCTGAAAAATCTGAAATAAGAATGGTTTTTAACACATTGAAAATCAGCTGTGTGTAAAATCAGGATATTCAGATATTTCAGTTGTTTATAATGAGATTGGAAGTTTTGCAACAGCTACTCCCTACAATCGCATTTCAAAGTTTGTTACAACAATTCTGGTAGTTGGAAAAGCTTGATACCGTTGGAGCCTTTTATGAGAATGTAACTGCCGGTCACTGGACTAGTGGTGAGAGCTGCTTTCACGGCTTCCACGTCGGCAAACTTGCGGTAGTCGCAATCTACAGCCTCAAACTCGCTTCCCACGAGCCACACGTCGTCGAACGAGCACTGCTTTAGCTTCTCTACCACTGCCACATGCTCCTGATGGCTGCTCTCGCCCAACTCGCGCATATCTCCCAAAATCGCCATCTTGGGACTTACCTGCATCATCGAGAAGTTGTCGATTGCCGCCGACATCGAGGTGGGGTTGGCGTTGTAGGCGTCCACGATAAGGTGGTTGCGGCCGGTCTCGGTGAGCTGCGACCGATTGTTAGACGGCACATAGCCCGCTATCGCCTCGCTGATGGCGCTGGGCTCAACACCGAAGTGCAATCCCACAGTCACCGCCGCCAGCACATTGTCGAGGTTGTAGCTGCCAATGAGGTGGGTAGCCACTTCGTGCCACTCGTCACACTCTCCACTGCGCCATCGCAAGCGCAAGAAGGGGTCACAAGCAACGATTTCGCCCTGAACATCGGCATCCTTTTGATGCGGAGAGTATTTCACAGCCTCGATGTCTTTTGGCAATATGCCCATGAGATGCTCATTGTCGGCATTGACAAAAATCACGCTACCGTCACGGGTGGCGAGGTTGTCGTAGAGTTCGCCTTTGGTCCTTATCACGCCCTCAAGCGAGCCGAAGCCCTGCAAGTGGGCCTTGCCCACGTTGGTGATAAGTCCGCAGGTGGGCTCGGCGGTCTCGACAAGGGTCTTGATTTCGCCGGGATGACTGGCGCCCATCTCCACCACCGCAATCTCATGCTCTGGCGAGAGTCGCAACAGCGTCTTGGGCACACCCACGTCGTTGTTGAAATTGCCTTCGGTAGCCATCACGTTGAACTTCTGCGCCAGCACTGTGCGCACCAGCTCCTTAGTCGTGGTCTTTCCGTTGGTGCCAGTGATGCCCACGATGGGAATGTTGAACTGGCGGCGATGCTCCCGCGCCAGGTCCTTGAACGCCTGCAGCGAGTCGGGAACAAGCACCATGCGCTTGCCCTCAAGAGGCTGAGCCATGAACTCGTTATAAACCTGCTCGTCATCGACCACAGCGAGGGCACTACCCTTCTCCAGCGCCTGAACGGCAAACTTATTCCCATCAAACGACTCTCCCTTGAGAGCGATAAAGATGCTGCCCTCGGGGCAATCGCGGCTATCGGTGGTCACCACCGGGTGCTGCTTATAGAAAGCGTATAGTTCTTGAATGTTCATACTTAAGTTTCGCAAGTTGATAACTTGCTCACTGGTTTATCGTTTATAGCTTATCGTTTATGGAAGACAGTGATGAGGTTATGGGCCTTGCATCCTCTAGGCGCTTTTGCCTACAAGGCTGCATTGTCCCTGCATAACATCAACACTATTCTCTAAACCTTAATGTTCATATTATTCAGTTAGGGGTTTAGACAGAGGCCTAAGTTCTGGTATGCGCTCCTCTCCATCTTTGGGCGATAGTGGGCGATACACACACTTGGCAAGTCCCTTCGATGGCCATATCCACCAGTCGTCGCCCTTGAAGCCGCTGAGCAGTCCCTCCAGGTCTTTCTCGGCGTGGGCTTTGCTGTAATAGCACTGGCAGCACAGGCGATAAACGGTCTTGCCCTTGACGGTGGTCTTATACACGGGATAGAACATCACCTCACTCATCTGCTCAGAGTGTTTAATAGCTTTTTCGAGCGAGGAATAGCTGCCGCACACGATGTAGTAGATGGTGCGTGGCTGCTTCTTGGTCTTGGCTTGTGCATCGATGGCACACATAGCCATCAAAGCAATCATTAATAGTGGTAAACCGATTTTTGTAAAACGTCTCATAATAAAAAGTTAAGAGTTAATAGTTAAAAGTTAAGTGGAGAGAGGAGAGTGTGTTTTTAGTTGCGGGTTGTCTCAAGGTAAATGTCCTTGATCTCAAAGCTTTGCGGCAAGTCGATCTTTCGCTGCGTGTAAACGCCTCCAATCACGTTATTGAACGTTTCGTGGAAGAGATAGTAAGTCACGTTGCCGTTGGAGGCAGTGACTTTCCTCACGCCGTAGAAGAATCCGTCTTTATATCGGCACATGACCATGTTAGTCAGGCCTGTGTTATAAAGATTGGCGCTGCTTGCCCCACTGTTGACTACCGCAATTTTTCCGTTGTCCAAGCTTTCCACATAGCAAATCTTGTTGGCACTGGTAAGGAAAATCTCTTTAGAAGATGCCTTAGGAATTAAGTTGTAATTAAAATTCACCGAGGTGGTGCTTGTCCCCGAGAGGTAGCAATCTACCCAGTCGTTGTAGGTGTGGTTCACATTATACCCATCAATCACGGCCTTGTCCATCTCCTTCTTCACTACTGCCAAGCCATGGTCAACGGCAAAATTTTCATAAAGGTAAGTTACCGAGCCGCCGTGAACCTGGTTGGGGCCGGTGGCTGGCAACCAGTAGCCTTGTCCATGTGAGGTGGCAGTTCCCGTTGCAGCATCCTGCAAGAAATAAGAGTCAAGACCCGCTTGATAGGTCAACGCCACCTTTTGGTTCACATAGTCGGCCTTGACGAGTGGGAGATCGTTACCGCCGGTGTCATAGAGCAAGCCATTGTTCTTGAATATCATGTAATTGCCATTGCTGTAGTTGGTGAGATAGAACACGTTTCCGCTCTTGTCGGCATAGAGCCATGGAGTGCCACTCGACACGTCATAGCGCTTGATAAAGGATCCATAAGCATAGGGATTGGTGCTGCGGTGTATTTCGCTCTTCGAGCCATTGGTGACCCAGGCAAAGCCGTTGCCCTTGCCCACCTCAAAGCGCGCCACCCATTGGTCGCCGGTCACGCCACTCAAGGATGGATGGCTGGTTCCTTTATTGTTGTAGTAGATGGAGGGCACCTTCACCCCGCTGGCGTTGAGCTGCGAGCCGGCAACCCATATCGAAGGCTCCACCTTCACGGTAAACTGGTAGCTGTAGGTGCCACCGCCTGGCGAGGTGTAACGGAAGTTCACCGTCGATGTTCCCACCTCCATTGCCTCGATGGTGATGGTGTGGGCAGTGTTGTATTCGTAGCATTTCACGCTGGTGGTGTTCGACGAGCTATAGGACTGCAAGATGCCGTCCCACACGGTGACGCCAGCCTCTTGTGGAATAAAGTTGATAGATGCCCCCACAGGCATATACACCACACTACCAGTGTTATTCAAGGTAATTTTGGTGCTATTGTCGAAGGCATGGTAGTAAATCATCGAGAAGTCGCTGGTCCAAATCGACGAGTAGGCATCGGGGCTGTAGATGAAATGTGTCTTGCCAGGCGTGAGCGGATAAGTCATTTCGCTCTTATAGCCTGTCTTGCCTTTACTCAGGTAGTGATAGTAGTCGTAGGACTGCATGATGCCGTAGGCATAGCCAAATGTGGTGTTGCCCGAGGTGACAAAGTGAGCCACCGGGGCCTTAGACTCTTTGTAGTAGTCGTTCTCGGTAATGCTGTTGATGAGTGCTACGTGAGCGTAGTAGGTCACATAATCGCCTTGCGAGGGCCTTATCACTTCGAGCTTGCTCTCCATCAAGGTGAGGTTGAGGTTGATTGCCACCGTGGTGCCGCTGCGTGTGTAGGTGCCGCTGCCGGTAGCCAGGTCCACGGGCACATCAATGTTCCACACTTGGGCGTTGGCATAGTCGGCGTTGCGCACCCAAGCCGCCTTGATGCTACCCGAGGTCTTGAAACCCGCCTTGTTGTTGCCGTTGATGTCCTTGAGCAGCCACTTGCCGCCACTGCGCACGAGCACATACATGTTCTCCTCCACACCATCGAGGGCGATGAAAATCACGTCCTCGTTGTTCTTCCAGGTGTGCTGCACCGGAGTGGCCGACGAGGTGACGCTGATGTAGTCGCTCATCTTGATAGAGGTGATTGCCGGTGTTGAGCCACCGTTGAGCAGCACATTATAAACCGCTGTCACGTCGGCCGCTGTCACCTCGCCGTCGCCAGTTATGTCACTGGTGCTGTAGTAGGTGGTGGTGCCGTTTAGCAAGTAATTGTAAAGCTCCGTCACGTCGCTTGCAGTCACCACTTGGTCGCAGTTCACGTCACCAACCACAGTCGCCGTCTCAGGCGCAATGGTGTAGTAGCTTGCCGGATAGGTCGCCGCCAGCGTCATCGCTGCCATCAGAGCAAACAATGAGAGTAATAATGATTTTTTCATAGCCATATAGTTAAAATGATGATAGTATTCTTATTTCTTGTATTGACGCGCTAGCGCTGCCATCTCGATGGCTGCCTCGGCGGCTTCGGTGCCTTTGTTGCACAATGCGCCGCCAGCACGGTCGAGAGCCTGCTGCTCATCGTCGGTTGTGAGCACACAAAAGATGATGGGCACATCTTGCGTGGCGTTGAGCATGGCGCAGCCCTGAGTAGCGTTGTCGCACACATAGTCGAAATGCGGCGTGCCACCACGTATCACGCAGCCTATCATTATCACGGCGTCGAACTTGCCGCTGCGAGCCATCTGTGCTGCGGCAAAGGTCAATTCCACCGTTCCTGGCACACGCTGCACGGTGATGTCGTCGCGGCTGTACCCCGCCTCCACGATGCGGTCAATTGCTCCATTAAGCAGCGGTTCTGTCACTTGGCTGTTCCATCGTGCCGCCACAATGCCCACTTTAAGCCCCTCAACATGAGGGAGCTCGATTGAAATGCTGTTATGTAGTTCAGTTGACATATTTTTTATAGTTCACAGTTTATAGTTCATAGTTCATAGTTTTTCTAGAGATTCTAGAATTTCAAGAAAATCTAGATTATCTAGCACTGGCAGACAAGGCACGCCTTGTCCCTACTTAAAACTTATCACTTAACACTTACTAAAAGATGCTCTTGAGCAGGGTCATTATGTTTGTGTTCTTGTTTTTATTGTTGAGGAGGTTTTCAATTTCTATGAGTTCATTGGTAGCGTTTAGGCGCTTGGCGAGGGGGTGCAGCGACTGTAGCAGCTGCTCGGCGCTCTCGCGGCGGTTTGCCACCTTGTTAAGGGCCTTGGCTAGACCTATAGATAGCACCAGCTCTTTGTGCTCCATGTGGCTGCTCACCTTCTTTTGGTAACGCAGCGCTTTAGTGTAGTATTTTGCGGCATTGCGTCCGTTGCCCATCTCAAGCATGATGTCGCCTTCTTTCTTGAGAGAGTTGACGAGGTTGATAAGCGCCTCACGCGTCTTCTTGCTGTCGCCATTGCTGAGCATACCAGTGTAGAGCTTCACCTCGTCGTCGTAATGCTTGAGCACATTCATCTGCTGAGACTTAGAGGTGATGATGCTCGTTGAGGCCTCGATGGCATAGAGCAGCATGGGCGAGAAGCGACGCTCATTCTTCTTCACCAGTCGCTCAAAAAGCTTCTGGCACTTGGTGAGCTCCTTCTTAGCCCTCGCCCCGTCGCCAATGCTGTTGTGTACCGACGCGAGGTTATAGAGCAGCGAAGCGAGAATCGCCAGGAAGTCCTCCTTCTTCTTGTTGGTGATTTCTGCCATTTGCATCAAGGCGTTCTCGGCGGCACCCAGCGCGAGCATGTGGTCGTTGTTAGAAATGAAGATTGTCATTCTTGCCAGCCACAGCCAGCTCACATAGAGGCGCGGCATGTCGCTGTAGTTCTCGTCAAAGACCAGGGTGTCGATTAGCGGAGCGGCATCCTCACTACGGTCATTGGTGATGAGGTAAAACACATGCCACAGCTTCACCTCCAACATCTTGTCGCGGGTCATCGACTCAAAATCGGGCATCTTGTTGAGCTGGTCGATTTGAGCCTTGGCAACGGTGATGTCGTTAACCAGTTTTGGGAAAGAGGCGTCTAAGAGTAAGGGCTTCATAGTTCAGAGTTTAGCACTTTGCGCTGATTAGCGATTAGCGATTAAAGATTGTAGAGCCATTTATCTCATCTCTGTCTTCGATAAACGAACAACGATAAACGATATATGTACTTATGTTCTTATGTCTAAAAACAGTTCATAGTTCACCCTATTTTGTGAGCTTGGGCAAAGTCGGCACTCAAAGCATTATTGTCACTTGCGGCGCAACAGGCTGCAAAATCAAAAGCGCTGTTCACCACCTCCTGCCACACTTTGGGTTCCATAAAGTCAATATCGCCGTGCTTGATGTCGCGCGCAATGAGCTGATGTATCACGCCGGCAATAAATCCTGCCTGCCAGCCCAGATGATTGTTGCTCTCACAAGAGAAAGGCACCACGGACTTGTCGAGACCTTTGTAGATTGTGGCGCTAGTGTCGGGAGTGATGTGGATGTAGGTGGGACCGTAGAACTTGATGTGGTTGTTATACACCTTGTCACTATCCTGATTGGGGAACATGGTGTTGATGTCGTTGGCATGGTCGACGACGATGTTCGACACCTCAAAGTTCTCAAGTATGTTAGGCATCACTTTAGTGAGGTTAAACTGTGTGCCATGCTGGAAACCAGGGAGATAGATGAGTATCGCCTTGCGCTCGGCGGCATAGCTCAGCAAGTCGTAGAGCCTCTCGCGCTGAGGCTGGTCGATGGCATAATAGGAGCCAAAGAGCACGATGTCGTCCTCATCGATGCGTGGCCATATCACGTTGAAACGGGTGGCGGGATACTCGCCATAGTTCACTATCATGTCTTGCTCGCCGTCCTCTTTGAAGATTGCGGCAAAAGGCGTGGAGCCGTCGGTATATCGGTCTATAGATTTAGTATCTACATTATGTTTTTCAAAGAAATCCACCACCCAGTCGCCCACCTTGTCGGTGCAGCACTCGCTGACCATCGACACTGGAAGTCCCAAATCGCCGAGTGCCGCGGCAGTGTTGCTCACGCGTCCCCCCACAAAGGCACTCACAGGCTGGTGATTGTGATAAACGGTGTCGAGAATCGACTCTCCTATGGTAATGATTTTTCGCATTTTATTATGTTAGTTTTTTTATTGTTTCTAGTTATTGAGTGGTCGAGTTTTCGAGCGGTCGAGTTCTCGAGCGGTCGAGTTCTCGAGCAGTCGAGTTTTCGAGCAATCAAGCATTGTTAATTATGCATTGTGCATTATGCATTAAATTAAGCATTATCTAAGCGGCTTTTGCGGCCCAGGTAGCCGCCGTGGTGGCGCTTGGCATAATCCTCGCGGGTGAAGCCTGTGGCTTTCATCGTGTTTACCACCAGCACATCGCCCATCACGGTCATCATGGTGGTCGAGGTGGTGGGGGTGAGTCCCAGCGGACACACCTCGGGAGCGCCGCCAGTGGCGAGGCACACGTCGGCAAGCTGTGCCAGCTCGCTGTCGGGGTTGCCGGTTATCACGATGATAGGCACTTGGTTATATAACTCCTTGGCTAGCGACACGAGGGCCACTATCTCGGTGGTGCGCCCCGAGTTGGAGAGCAGCAGCATCACGTCACCAGGCTGCAGCACTCCCAAGTCGCCATGCTGCGCCTCGCTGGGATGAAGGAATATGGCGGGTATGCCCGTCGAGGAGAAAGTTGTGGCGATGTTGTCGGCAATCTGTCCACATTTTCCCATGCCCGAAGTCACGAGTTTCCCACCCTTGTCATGCACGCGTCGCACAATCAGCTCCACGGCTTTCTCATATCCATCGGTGACGGGAATGTTGCTTATCGCCTCACTCTCGGCAGCCAGGATTTCTATCATAGTTTGCTTAACGTCCATAGTCAACTATTTTTTCGGTATGCAAAGTTACGGCAACAATGCTAAAAAAACAAAGATTACGGCTTTTTTCTAAGAAAAAAGGATTGTAACGGCTGCCAAAAACAGTAAATAACTCAGAATATATTTTTCAAAAGTGCCTTGAATTTGTGGCTTTGCAAAAAATGTATTATCTTTGCGATGTGATTGTTTCGCATCAGTATCAATATGCTTGATGACACTAATCATTTTTTTATTAACTTTTTAACCCTATTTCTCATGAAGAAAATTTTTACTCTATGCTTTATGGCTGTTGCCTTGATGGCAAGCGCCAACACCTACACACTTAGTCAGCTCGCCGAGCTGGTTCCAGCTCTTGAGGATGGCACTGGTGTTGCCGTGGTTGACGGAGCTTATGTCATCCAATTGCCAGCTTCGCTGCCCGACGGCGTTAGCGGACTTGGCTATGACGACAACAACATCGTGCTCACCAAGACCTACTTCACCATCAATGGCGACCTTATCATCAGCGAAGGCGAGACGTTGCTCTTTGCCGGCTCAGCAACGATGGAAATCAATGGCAACCTCACCATCACTAATGCCACCATTGGTGCCGCCGAAGGCTCGGAAGGCACTGCTAAGGGCTTCCGCATGTACATGGAAGGCGCGTCGGCAACTATCACCGGCAGCACCTTCAACTACGTGGGCATCAACTATGGCAACGGCACCGAGGAAGGCTGCCTCACCGCCACCGGTTGCACCTTCAACAACCACAACACCAAGGGCGGTAATGCCGTTATCAACTTCACCTCTCTGAGCAAGGGCAACCTGGTTCAGGATTGCGTATTTGAGAATCCCACCCTCTCGGCAGTGGCAAGTGGCGCCAACGTGGCTTGCGGCATCACCATCAAGGACAACGTCATCAACAAGCCAAACGCCAGCGCCCGCCTCTATCCAGGCATCAACATGAGCGCTACTGGTCCTTATGACATCGTTATCGACGGCAATGAGGTGCACGGAGCCGCCGCTGAGACTCGCTCTGGAGGTATCGCTCTGGCTTGCCTGCTCGGCAATCCTCCCACAGGAACACTTTATGTCACCAACAACTTCGTTGAGAACTGCTCTTACGGCATCACCCTCACTGGTCCTGGCAACGTGCGCATGATAGGCAACACCGTGCTCAACAACAAGTACATCGCCAACCCCAACAATGGTGGTAGCGGTCTTAACATCACCTGCAACTCGGCAAACGTGATAGCCAAGGCCTATATGCAGGACAACCACATCGAGGGCAACGTGTGGGGCGTTACTGTTATCGGCAACGTTGACATCAACGCAGGCTACGTAGAGGAGGCAAGAGAAATGGAATACAACCCAGGCGGAAACGTATTCAAAGACAATGGCAATGGCGACCCATACGTGAAGTATGACTGGTACAATAACACCGCTAACACCACCTACGCTCAAGGCAACACCTGGAACGTTGAGGTTCAAGATTTTGAGCATATCGCTGAGGTGGTTGTTGACAATGCCGACGACTCAACACTCGGACAGGTTATCTACATGCCAGCAGCAGCACAAACCGCTATCAGCAACATTAATGTTGACATGGGCGGCAACAGCCAGCGCTACAACATCTTGGGACAGCCCGTTGACAGCAACTACCGTGGCATCGTAATCGAGAACGGCAAAAAAGTCTTGGTTAAGTAGGGAGAAGTCATGTCTTGTCCTATCAAGCAGAACTGAGAACACTAAACGTTAATCAAGAGGGCGCATCATTTTTACTTGATGCGCCCTTTTCATGTATTTACTTTACTCAAGTTTCTAAAGTTCTAAAACTTTATAAACTTGAAGGTTAGAGGTTAGA
>ERZ842401.6149-NODE-6149-length-12948-cov-5.325215_pt1 | contig 12948 bp, 13 predicted proteins | sample MGYA00521270_ERZ842401 | MGnify/ENA primary metagenome ERZ842401 (study PRJEB31892, sample SAMEA3878208) | bioreactor metagenome | biome: Moose rumen | place: Sweden | collected 2011-10 | study: EMG produced TPA metagenomics assembly of the PRJEB12797 data set... | reverse complement strand
GCAGGTGCACTCGAGTGAGCCTAACGGCGGCAATCCCCCCGGTGCCGCTTCTTTGAAACCCTTTAAGTCCCTATTTTCTTCCATTCTCATTGCATTCTGATCAGATGTTGCAGTTCAAGCGTGTGCATTCCGAAGTTGGATGATCCGATCCCTCTTTTCCCATCGTTATTGACGGCCGGGCCAACGTATCAAATACTTCCGATATTCTACTCCGAAGAGCGCATGAAAGACGGTACGTTATCGATGATATGGGAGGCCCTGGGGAACGACAGACTCACCACCAGGGATGCCAGCGAGAGGCTGGAGAATCTGTTCGGCTACCGCTGCCCGGACGATCTGGCCAAGACCTTATCCAAATACCGCAAGGCAGGCACCGTGAAGGGAGAGATCTCCATGGACCTCGGTGGATGGGTATGGTGGGTCGATGACGAATGCCGTTCGACGGGGGAAGACCAATGACCTATGAGGACAACGAGATTGCGAAGGTCTGGGAGACACTGCTGTCATCCGACAAGTACCGTGTGATGATCGCTGATATCAGCGATAACTATCCCAACAAGAAGAGCGTCAACGTGGATTACGACGACGTCAACATGTACGACATCACCTTCGCATCCTATCTCCTGGAGGAACCCGACAGGTGCCTGGAGATCGCCAAGAAGGCGGTCATGGACCTGGTCCCCAACATGGACCGTCCCGGACACGGGATCAACGTTAGGCTGTTCAACCTTCCCAGAGACGCCAAGGTCGAGATCAGGAACCTCAGGGCGGACCACCTGGGAAGACTTGTGGCGGTCGAGGGTCTGGTCAGGAAGGTCACCACCGTCAAACCCCGTATGACCTATGCGCTATTCAGATGTGCCAGATGCGGTTCCGAGATATGGATGGAACAGACGGGTATGCTCCTCAAAGAGCCCATGATGTGCAACAATCCGGATGGGAGCTGCAACAAGCAGGCCACACGTTTCATACAAGATCTCAAGCAGTCCACATACACGGATACGCAGAAGATCGAGATACAGGAGAGGCCCGAGGGACTCAGGGGAGGATCCCAGCCCGAGAGGCTCGTGGGTTACGTGGAGGATGATATCGCAGGAATCGTCACCGCAGGTAACAGTGTCACTCTGAACGGTGTGCTCCGTTCCGTCGAGAAGACCGACAGGGACAAGTCCACGGTGTTCGAGACATATCTCGATGTGATATCGGTGGATTTCGAGCAGCACGAGTACGACGAGATCCAGATCACGGAGGAGGACGAGAGGGAGATCATCAAGATGTCCAAGGATCCCAACCTCTATGACAACATCATCAGATCCATAGCTCCGTCCATCTTCGGTATGGAGGAGCAGAAGAAGGCCATCGCCCTTCAGCTGTTCGGAGGCTGTCACAAGGAGATGGACGACGGTACGAACCTCAGAGGTGACATTCATATCCTCATGATCGGAGATCCCGGAGTCGCTAAGTCCCAGATCCTCAGGTACATGAGCAGTCTCGCTCCCAGAGGTATCTACGCATCGGGAAAGTCCGCTTCGGCGGCCGGATTGACCGCTGCCGCGGTCAGGGACGACTTCGGTGACGGAAGATGGACACTCGAGGCAGGAGCATTGGTCCTTGCGGACAAGGGATTGGCCTGTATCGATGAGTTGGATAAGATGACGGACCAGGACAGGTCCTCGCTGCACGAGGCAATGGAGGCCCAGAGGATTTCAGTAGCCAAGGCGGGTATCAACGCAACTCTGCAGTGCAGATGCTCCATGCTCGCGGCTGCCAACCCCAAGTACGGAAGGTTCGAGGAGGAGACCAGCATCTACGAGCAGATCGATCTGCCCGCACCTCTGGTATCCCGTTTCGACCTCATCGAGATCCTTACCGATAAGCCGAATAAGAAGCACGATCAGCAGCTATCCTCGCACATCCTCGACACGCAGAGGCGCGGAGAGGCGAGGATGCTCCCGGAGGGTACCGAGATCGAGGATCTCGACATCAACGAGATAATGACCCAGACGAACATCCTGAAGCCGGTTTATGCGATAGAGACGCTCAGGAAGTACGTCGCATATTCCAAGCGTATCGTCCCTGTCATGACCGCTGACGCCCAGAAGATCATCCAGGACAGTTTCCTGAGGATCAGGGGACTTGGGAGCGGAGGTTCCGTTCCGATCACCGCAAGGCAGCTGGAGGGATACGTACGTCTATCGGAAGCTTCCGCAAGAATGCGTCTCTCCCGTACGGTAACGGAGCAGGACGCCAACAATGCAGCCGAACTCATAGAGGCATACCTCAATAGGATAGCCGGTAACGGTGACGGAACATACGATATCGACAAGATTGCCAGCGGAGTCTCCAACAAGGACCGTAACAAGCTGGATACCATCCGTTCCATCCTCAACGAGTTCGGAGCGGACGGAATGGCCCTCGAGGAGATTGTCATACACGCCAGCAGTCAGGGACTGGATCAGGGGGAGGTCGAGCGTGCCCTCAAGACCCTCAACGATGCAGGTGATATATTCAAGAGCCCCTCCGGAATCTACAGGATGACGTGATAACATGTACGCCAGGATTCACAGGAACGAGCGCGACGCCATATTGGCGGCATGCGACGAAGAGCTCATTGGAAAATCGTTCAGCGACGGCAGGGCCAAGCTGGACGTCAGCGAGCTCTTTTACAAGGGAGAGTCCATCGACAGGTCCGCTCTCGCGGAGAGGATGAAAAGCGTATCCATCATGAACCTAGTCGGTTCGGAGGTCGTGGCCGTGGCCATCGAGGAAGGATACGTCTCCGAAGAGGATGTCATCGAGATAGACGGCATCAAACATGTTCAGGTAGTGTTAATGTGAATTTCTGCGTGAAGTGCGGCCGCGATTGCGAGGAATCCCTAGACGGCATGTGCATAGACTGCTGGCTGGACGGGCGCAGGCTCACCGAGCTACCGCACCACGTGGACCTCAGGGTATGTACAAACTGCGGAGAGTTCCAGTTCGGGGACAGATGGGTCAAGAAGGAACTTACCGATGCCGTGCAGGATGCAGCAGTTGATAATCTGTCCGTGATCCGCGACGCGAATGTCACCGGAGTGGCAACGGAATACGAGTGCCAGGATCCCTACGTGTATGTGGTAAAGGTCCACTCTGAATGCGATGTCATGGGATACGTGACAGAGGATGTGGCATCCACCATCGTCCGCATCAAGAACAACGTCTGCAAGAGATGTTCGAGACAGTTAGGAAGTTACTACGAGGCAATCCTTCAGATCCGTACCGGTGCCAAGGGAGGACTTACCGCGGACCAGAGGGAGAAGTCATTGGCGTTCACCGAGGAGTACGTTGCAAGGGCCGCTGCCACCAACAAGTCCCTTTTCATCACCAAGATGGAGATCGTCACCGGTGGTGTCGATGTCTATCTTTCATCAATATCGTTGGGAAAGAACCTCGCGAAGGAGTTCTCCGAGGTGTACTGCGCCGAGACCAAGGAATCGCCGAAGCTCGTGGGACAGACCACGGACGGACAGGACATGTACCGTCTCACCTATCTTGTCAGGCTTCCCGAGTATCACACCGGAGACGTGGTCATCTTCGAGAACAGGTACTGCAAGCTCACCCGCGTATCCGGCAACGGAGGAAGGATCCTCGACCTGATGAATTTCAGGGAGAGATCCGTCAGGAAATCCGATATGCCAGACATCAAACTCTACGAGAAGGAGGACGACTTGAAAGAGGCCACCGTTGTGAACATCATGGGCAACGAGATACAGGTCCTCCATCCCGACAACTACTCCACCGTGGACCTGAGGGTCCCGGAGGGATACGAGTGTGGCGACACCGTGAGGACGGTCGTCATCGACGATGTCCTGTACCTGGTACCGTGAGACATAACACTTTATAGAGTATTCGTGTTACTGAAGGTCATGAAGACGGTGATGGCTGCTGCTCTGGTTGCATTGCTCTTAGCTATGGCTGTGACCCCTTTTGCAGAAGAATCCGACGGAGCCGGGATAATAGTCACCGACGGTATCGGAAACGTCATCACCTTGGACGGCCCCGTTGACAGGATCATCACCGTAGGTACAGGGATAACCGCCACCGTTATCGGTGTCGGCGCATTGGACAAGATCTCCGTATGCGACAATTACGCTTACAGGAATACGGATTCCATTTTCGACGGTCTCAGGACCCTGGTGGATGAGGGGAAGGTCCTCGCAGGCGGTAACATCTACTCCAGCGGGATAGACCAGTTGAAGAAGGATATCATCTACGTCTCCGATCCGGATACAGGCAATTTCGATATCGAGAGTGATGTCATCGTCGTCACCGGTTCCGAGACGTACAGGAACAACATCGTTCCGTACCTGAAGGAGAACGGGTTCAGGAACATCATGCAGTGGTCGGATATCACCGAATACGCGGATATCATCGGTTTTGCAAAGACAATCTCCATGGTATGCAACGGAAAGGTCGTGAAACCTGTCGAGGACATGGAGTACATTTCAGATTATGTTAAGGAGGAATTGGCGAAGGAATCACCTGCGCCTAAGGATGCCTTCTACGTGACATTCTCCGCCAATGTGTTCAAGGTCGGTAACAAAGGGTCCCTCGCCAATTCGATGATAATAGCGGCCGGCGGGAATTCAATAACATTGGATCCATCGCAGAGTACCAGCACATATGAGACCAACCTCACCGAACTTGTCTCGGAGCACCCCGGATGCATAGCGTTCGCCGACAACAGCATAGTATCCGATCAGGACAAGCTGAAGATGCTCGAGGCACAGATCGGCGACAAGGCGACAATCGTCCCTCTGCAGAGTATTTGGAACAATTACACACTGAAGAGCTCCGAAGGCCTCTGGACCATGGCCTGCGCCATGTACCCCGACATCTTCGAGGGAGATGTGCCTTCAGTTGATGCGGAAACGGAACTTGGGGCAGTCGAATACTTCCTCGCAGGGCTTGGAACGGTACTGGTGGCCATAATCGGTTCATACATCTTCATCTGGAGGAGACCCTGATACCATGGAGAGCAGGACGAAGACGATCATAGCGGTAATAGCATTGATTATAGCTGCGGTATTCTGTATCTTCAAGGACCTCTCATGGGTGTCCGCCAACGTATCATATTCATTCCAGGAGGTCTGGGATGCCCTAATCGGAAACGGTTCATGGGCATCGGAGAGGATCGTACGCGACCAGAACGCACCTCGTGTGGTCGCTGGTATCCTGGTGGGAGCAGGATTGGCGATAACCGGATCCGCCATGCAGGCTGTATTCAGAAATCCTCTTGCATCCCCGTATATCCTCGGTCTCTCGTCCGGAGCCTCCCTCGGAGCGGCTGCAGGGATCATCTTCACCATACCTTTCATCCCGTCGTTAATTGCATCACCTATCCTGGCATTTGTCACCTGTTTCATCACCATGGCCTTGGTCTACTCGATGGCACGCGCAGGTGGGACCGTGCGTACGGAGACGCTGATCCTATCCGGAGTCGCTGTGTCATCGCTGATGTCCGCACTGGTATCATTCATGACCTTCATCTCTGGGGATAAGTTGGAAGGCATAGTGTTCTGGACCATGGGTAACCTCGGCAACGCCGATTGGAACGAGATTGCATTCATGATTCCGGTGATCGTCCTGTGTTCTCTGTTGCTGATGTATCAGGCCAAACCGTTGAACGCTATGATGCTCGGTGATGCCCATGCTCTCGACCTGGGAGTCGACGTGAAGAAGGTCAGATTGTTCGTACTGGTACTCTCCACATTGGTGGTCGCGGCAGCGGTGTCCTTCGTGGGAGTGATAGGATTCATCGGTCTCGTCATCCCTCACATAATCAGGATCCTCCTCGGCCCGGACAACCGCCGTATAATGCCTCTCAGCCTCATAGGTGGAGCATGCTTCATACTCATCTGCGATTACATATCGCACGTCATCGCCCCGCAGTTCGGTACACTGCCTATAGGAGTGACCACCGCGCTGATCGGAGCACCCATATTCGTATATCTGCTGATCAGGAGACGCAGGGAGGTGGGTTGGAATTGAGCTTCGAGGTCAAGGATCTTAGGTACACATACGAGGACTATCTCGTCCTCGACGGGATTACCCTTCCGATAAAGGACGGGGAGATAATCGGTATCCTCGGTCCCAATGGATGCGGAAAGACCACCCTCCTGAAGAATCTGAACAAGAACCTCTCGCCCAAGGGTGGAGTCGTCATGCTCGACGGCCAGGACCTCCAGGAACTCACCAAGAAGGATATAGCCAGCAAGATCGCGGCCGTTCCCCAGACCAATGAGATCCACTTCGCATTCACCGTCAGGGACATCGTAGCAATGGGAAGGATGCCTTTCCAGTCGATGATGGGAGGAGAATCCTCGGAGGATTCCCGCATAATCGACGATGCCATCGAGAAGACCGGCCTCAGTGGTTACAGGAACAGACTCATAAACACTATGAGCGGAGGCGAGAGGCAGAGGGTCATTATCGCAAGGGCGATAGCCCAGACGCCTCAAATTCTCCTGATGGACGAGCCTACCCTGCATCTGGATATCAGCATGCAGTTCGATGCCCTGAAACTTGTCAGTTCTATCTCCAAGGAGAGCGGGATGACCGTCGTCATCGTATCCCACGACCTTCCATTGGTCTCCAGGTACTGCGACAGGATAGTCATGATCCACGACCACAGGATCTTCGCCGTAGGCACCCCAGAGGAGGTACTCACGCCGGAGAACATGCGCATCGTGTTCAACGTCGATGCCGATCTGGTGATGGACCAGAAGATAGGCAAGAGAACGGTCATGATCCATGACTCCCTCGGCCGTCCCTGAGCACAGAGCGGACCTGTAAAATACATGTCGTTACCTCCAGTACCTTATGATAAAACTGCCCGAGCCTGTAGAGGACGTCGTATACAATCTTCTGCGTCTGGCGAACACTAAACTCCCCGAGGATATCGGATGGGCCATGGAGGCCGCTTCCGGATGGGAACAGAATCAGATCGCTTACACACAGCTCGGTGCCATCATGGACAACGTCAAGAAGGCGGAGCACATCGGAGTCCCTATGTGCCAGGATACCGGAATTCCGGTGTTCTATGTCAAGGGCAGATTCGATTCTTCAATTGGCAAGGACATCGCCAAGGCCGTCGAGAGGGCCACCAAGGAAATCCCTCTCAGGCCCAACACCGTGGACCCGATCACCCGTGAGAACTGCGGATCCAACCTCGGTCCCGGCATGCCCATAATCCATTGCATCCCCACCGACGACGAGTTCACGCAGATCACCGTGCTCCCCAAAGGAGCGGGTTCGGAGAACATGACTCGTCTGTCGATGCTCAACCCCGCTGACGGTGTCGAGGGAATCAAGAAGTTCATCATAGACTCCGTTCTGGACGCAGGAGGACGCCCCTGTCCCCCGACGATCGTCGGGGTGGGTATCGGAGGGACATCCGATGTATGCGTTTCAATGGCCAAGGAGGCCCTTATTGTTCCGATCGACGAGGAGAACCCCGATCCGGTGCTCAGGAAGCTCGAGGAGGATGTCTTCGTCGCATTGAACTCATCCGGTCTTGGACCGATGGGGCTCGGAGGATCCACTACATCCTTGGGTGTCAGGATTAAAAAGTGTGCATGTCACACCGCTAGTCTTCCAGTTGCAGTGAACATCGGATGCTGGGCCACCCGCCGTGCATCCGCCAAGATCACCGACAACGGAGTGGAGTATTCCCAGGGGGTGAAATTCTGATAGCGCTCAAGGCACCCCTTTCCGAGGAGACCGTCAGGTCCCTGAAGCTCGGCGACACCTGCTATATCTCCGGTCTCATCGTCACAGGACGCGACGAGATGCACATCCGTGCCATGGAATATGTCAAGGAAGGCAAGGAGGTCCCCAAGGACATTGAGGAATCCGTTCTCTTCCACTGCGGACCCATCATGAGGCGGAGGGATGACGGATCCTGGGCCGTTGTTGCCGCGGGACCAACCACATCTGCCAGGATGAACAAGCTCGAACCCGATTTCATAAGGAAGTTCCACGTCCGTGCCGTCATCGGCAAGGGAGGTATGTCCAAGGATACCATCGAGGCCATGAAGGAGGTCGGATGCGTTTACCTGGCTGCTACCGGAGGTGCAGCAGTCAGTCTCGCAGAGGGTCTCCGCAAGTGCGTCGGAGTCGAATGGCAGGACCTAGGCATGGCGGAGGCCATGTGGAGATTCGATTCGGACAAGTTCGGACCGTTGGTCGTAGCTATCGATGCCAACGGCAACAGTCTTTACGATAAGGTCAATTCATCACTCGTCAGGCCTTGATTCGTCGTCTTCCTCTTCAATCTTGACGACCGGAAGGTCGTTGATGACTGCGATGGAATCAGCGGTGCTGGGTCTCTTCACGAAGTATATCGTAATGGTGGCGATCAGTACGAGGATCAGCAGACCGAATAACTCCAGAGTATGGGTGAGGTCCAATCCGAATATGATGATGTGATCCTTCTCCGTGAGCCTGTAGTCGTATGCGCTCTGAGAAGGCTCTATATCCTCCATCGACAGGCCGTTGAATCCGGATGCCGATATGGACAGTTCATAGGTTGTCCCGCTGGGGCAGCTGAAGAAGAAGTAACCGGTATCGTCGGTTGTGGTCGTGAGGATCGTCGACGATGATTTTATCGTGACATCCGCCCCGCTCAGGGGAACTATGGCGTTACCCCTCTCTGTCGCCACGGTACCGAAGATCGTTCCGATGGTACGGGAAACTATGGCGGTGTAACCGGAGTTGTCGAAAAGGTCATGCACTCCTCCAGATTCGCTCTCGGACTGCAGGGATATCTCGTACATGTTGGAATCCCCGGTCTTCAGGAGCTCGGAGCACCATCCTTTGACCGTGTATTCGTCAAGATCGAAGGACATGTACTTGACGCTGGGGTCGTATTTGACCCTGAAAAGACCGTTGTCGTCGGTGACGGTGGTCTCGTACTTCTCGTAACTCTCGCCGACTGAGAACCATGTGGTAATTGCCAATCCCTGTATGGGGACACGGTCCTGCTGGGGCGGGATCTCGAAGACGTATCCACGGAGGTAGTCGATGGGCGATCCCGGATCGTCCCCGTCATTCTCCTCGGCCATTACGGTGTCGGCAGCACAGACTATGAACGCTAGCGAGAACACCGCAAGCGAGGCCAATACCAATCCGAGCACCTTTTGGTTCATGAGTCCAAGAAGCGTTCAAATGATATTTATTATGAATCTGAGTTGAATCGGTACTTGTGTCACGATTCATTGCCTTCCGATGAAGGAACGTATCTTTCTCACGAGGGAGTTCCAAGACCTCTTGTTCTCTGGTCCGCTGCGGACATTGTAGTCGACCACAATGTCCATCACGATGATGACCGATTCCTGGTGGAATTTCTCGCAGATGTCCCTGGCGATGGAATATACTGTATCCTCGGGGACGTTCAGAAGTGTGACCATAAGGGAGTTCTCCTCCACCCAGCTGCCGTCATCGTGGAAATAACCCCCTTCCATGAAGGTTACGAAGAACGGGGCCTTGTATACCTTGCATATCTCCCTGAGACGCAGCTTGTAATCAGAGATGTCAAACATCTGCTTGCGGGTGTCCTTGTCGAGAAGCCCTACGTATATCCTTGACTCCAGCATGATCCGGTCCCCGTACTGTATGTGGAGTAGAAGGTTCATCTGATAAGACTTCCTATGCACTATCCCGGATGCAGGCGGGTAACTGCGATGAGCGAACCCTTATCTAACGTGAACCCATGGTCGGTATGAACATGTCTGACGGACCTACAAGATTCCTGCCGGAGCATATCCGTGATTCACTGGATACCATCATACCGGCCCAGAGGCCCGCCCACAACATCTGTTTGTACAATTTCGAAGCTTCCAACATAGCCGCGGATGTCGTGTCATCATACATTTTCGAGAACTCGCAGGTCCAGGTCCATACCATAGTCGACCGCATGGTGCCAGCATGGGTGAATGAGACTGTGGATGTCGTTATAATGTCCTACACCGGGAACAGCCCCGAGATCGAGGAGGTCTACAGCGTCGCGAAGAAGCGCACCTCGAGAATCCACTGCATAACGTCCGGAGGGAAGCTCAGGGAACTGTGCGAGAAGAACGGGGATCAGCTGCTTCTTTTACCGCAGGGATTGTCCAACAGCGATGCCACCGGTTACGAGATAGGGATCTTGGCAAACCTTTACGATTCTATGGGTATCGGAGGCATCTGCGAGGCGATGATGGAGGCCCTTCCGAGGATATCGGAATACAGGGACTCGATATGGGATTCCGAATATGCCAGACATCTCGCTGGATTCATTGGCGGAAGAATCCCGGTGATCTACTGCATAGGAGAGCTCAGGGCTGTCCACAAGAGATGGAAGATGCTCATCAACCAGGTCCTCGGGAGATTGGCGTTCTCAGGCGAACTCCCTGAATTCGACCACAACGAGATCGTAAGCTGGACCGAGGACTCGGACAGCAGGGATTTCGTCATCCTGCTGTTAAGGACACAGACAGAATCACAATTATTGGACAAGATCGTCGGTACCGTGACGGAAATATTGCCGGAATACGATCTGAACATCGAAATCATAGGACTCAACGGAAGGCTCATGGAGAGAGGCATCAAGGGAATAATCCTGGCAGATGCGGTCATCAGCATAATGAAGGAGGCCCAGTGATGTCTGAGCAGGCAAGGGCCAGACTGCACGAGTTCCTCGATGATCTGAGGAACACTCTGGACACCGATGTCCATGTTGACGGAAAGATCGAGAGCGTCTTCATGGGAGGCATGGGAGGTTCCGCCATATCGGCGAACATAGTCGCGGGATGCTGTTCCAGGTACTGCGACATAACCATGAGCATGAACAGGTCCCCCATCGTTCCCCGCTGGGTCGGAAAGAACACATTATCCATCATCTCATCATATTCTGGAAACACCGAGGAGACCCTCGAGATGTACGAGAGGTGCAAGGAGTATGGTTCCCCCATCATAGTCATAACATCAGGCGGCAAGCTCAAGGAGATGGGCGAGAGGGACGGTTACACCGTGCTCTCCGTACCGTCCGGTTTCGAGCCCAGGTATTCCGCGGGATACATGATCGGATACCTCGGCGGCATCATGGCATCCATAGGTCATCCCGAGTTCAGGGACAGGATGAAGCAGTGCCTCCCGTCCTTGGAGAACTTCAGGAACTATCTTGAGATCCCGGGGTCGAGGGCACACCTACTGGCACAGAAGTATTCCGACTGCGTCCCGGTGCTGTGCACGGAGAACAAGTTCAAGCCCGTATCGTTGAGATGGAGGGCGGCATTCAACGAGAATGCCAAGACGATCTGCTTCGAGACATCCCTTTCGGAGTTCAATTATTTCGAGACCACCCCATGGGCATCCTACAAGGGCAAGAGGATGAGATTGATCGTGCTCGCGGGGGAGGACGACCTCGCAGGCAACGGACTTGTCAAGAGGGCCGTGAAGAACATCGAATCCCTCGGATTCCCGTTCGATTTCGTCGCCATAGGGGGGAGTTCCCATGAGGAGAGGCTGTTCCGTGCGTTGATCCTAGGGGATTATCTCACAGTCTACATAGCCGAGGCCGCAGGTATAGACCCGGAGGTCACCCCTGTCATCTCCGAACTTAAGAGAAGGATCCGCAGTCAGTGAGATCTCTCGAAATTTGATTATATCCTTTATCCGATATCATCGGCGATCAAATGAAGATGTTCGGCACGAACGGGATCCGCGGAATCGCCAACGAGTACCTCGATTGCGAATTATCCATGAATGTGGGCAGGGCCATTGCTTATGTCCTAGGTCCGGGACCCATCGCCATAGCTGCGGACACCCGCATATCGTCGCCGATGATCTTCTCTGCGGTATCCTCGGGACTGATGTCCATGGGTGTCGACGTCATCGATCTGGGTATGGTCCCGACGCCTGCTCTGCAGTACTTCGTGAAGACCCATGACGATGTCACCGCAGGTGTCATGATTACAGCTTCACACAATCCTCCCGAGTTCAACGGCATCAAATGCGTGTCCGGTGACGGTACGGAATGCTCCCGCGAGGAGGAGTCCGCCATTGAGGAGGTATATGAGAAAGGTGTAGATATTGTATCATGGGACAGGATCGGCAACATCACTCGTGTCGACGACGCAGGCGAGAGATACATCGAATCGATCGTATCCAAGGTGGATGTGGAGGCCATAAGGAAGGCGGATCTCAGGATCGTCCTGGACTGTGCGAATGGAGCATCAGTGCACACATCACCTCTTCTTCTGGAGAAGCTAGGTGTCTCGGCCGTGGTCATCAATGGTGAGGCCGATGGTATGTTCCCCGGCCATTACAGTGAGCCTGTGAAGGAGAACCTCACAGAGCTCATGGAGACCGTCAAGGAGATTCATGCGGACCTCGGTATCGCCCATGACGGTGATGCGGACCGTTGCGTCTTCGTCTCCGATACGGGTGAATACCTCCCGGGAGACATCGGTCTGGCTCTGCTGGCCATTCTCGCCATGAGGAACGCTTCCGGAAAGAAGCAGCTTGTCTCCACGGTGGCCCTTTCCAACATGGTCGAGGATGCCGTATCCGCCGAAGGCGGGGAGACAATACGCACCGCTGTGGGTTCACCCGTCGTCGCCCGTAAGATGATGGAGACCGGAGCACCCATAGGCGGGGAGGACAACGGAGGCATAATCTTCGCGGACCACCAGTTCTGCAGGGATGGAGCGATGGCCGCCGCCAGGATGATGGAGTTCGTGGCCAAGAACGGTCCCATCCAGGCCCAGGTCGACAGATTACCCAGATATCAGACGATCAAGGTCGCCGTGGCATGTCCCGACGACATGAAGCAGAAGGGCATAGACGAGATGGCCAAGAGGCATTTCGCAGACAGGTTGCACAGGACCGACGGACTCAAGATATCCTACGACGACGGATGGGTCTTGC
>ERZ842401.6148-NODE-6148-length-12949-cov-82.410811_pt1 | contig 12949 bp, 14 predicted proteins | sample MGYA00521270_ERZ842401 | MGnify/ENA primary metagenome ERZ842401 (study PRJEB31892, sample SAMEA3878208) | bioreactor metagenome | biome: Moose rumen | place: Sweden | collected 2011-10 | study: EMG produced TPA metagenomics assembly of the PRJEB12797 data set... | reverse complement strand
AGAACGGGAAAATCCAATATTTATTTTGTATAAACTAATTTTGTCCACTTACTTATAAGATTTCTCTTGCAATCCACGCACAGGCCTCAGCGTCGGCCAGTGCGTGGTGGTGATTCTCCAAGTGGTAGCCACAATATTCTGATACAGTATGCAACTGATGGTTGGGCAATTGTGGGAAAGCACGACGAGAGGCGACACAGGTACAGAAGAACGGGTAGTCAGGGTAGTCCATCTGGTACACGCGGAAGACGGCCTTCAGGCAACTTTCGTCGAAAGCTTTATTGTGGGCAACAAGGGGAAGGCCTTCAATAAGAGGTTCTATTTGCGCCCATACCTTTGGGAATATGGGGGCATCGTCGGTATCGTCACAGCACAGTCCATGCACTTGGCTGCACCAGTAATTATAATAGTTCGGCTCTGGCTGAATAAGAGAATAGAACGAATCTACTATCTCGCCATCCCTTACAATTACTACACCAACACTACAAACACTGCTTCGTTCGTTGTTTGCCGTTTCAAAATCTATCGCTGCAAAGTCTTTCATTTGTCTTGACTGTATTTGTTCCACATCCAAGGATGATGCGCTCCTTAAGTTGCTGGTTGTCTATCAACAAATTGCTGACAGAGATAGTATTGAGCAGCCAACTACGAAGTGAGCCTTTCTTGATTTCATCAGCATTGGCGATGTAATAATGGTAGCCGCCCTTTCGTTCACACTCGATGATGAGTCCGAACATTTCTTCAGCTGCAATACGCCATTTGTGGAATGTGCGGAGTGCCAGTTCTACACCTTCGCTCATATCGTTGTCGAGCCACTTCTCGTTGATTTCCTCAAAAGTGATGCGGCGAGCCTTGTAGATGGTTTCTACAAGCCAAACATACTTATTCAACAGGTTCTTAGGCATAATTCTGTTCTATTGTTGACTGCAAAGATAGTAAAAACATGCGAATAATTGAGGCACAAGTTAGAAAAATTAATCCTTTTTTATGTGCACCTTCACCTGATGAAGAGTCGTCCGGAGGGTACACAAGGGAGCGGATAGAAGACACATCTATGAAAGTTTGCAATTTTTTATCGAAATGTCATAATTCGCTCTAACATACAGATTATTAATGCGTTAAATGCTATGACATTGAATTTCGAAATGTCATAATTCCTATGCTTTTTGAGCTGCCTTCTGCAAAAGTCTGCTTCAGACTGCTGAAAGGGATATAGTCTCTAAAAGTAAAACAACTTGTTTTACTTTATTAAAGGCATACTAATACACGAAAGAGATGGCATCTATGAGAGTAAAACAACTTGTTTTACTTGTTAACAACCTAGGACAGGCCATCTACTTAGTGAATTAATAGACAATTATGAATAGTCGCCTAACATAATTATAGCACTATTCATAAGATATTAGACGGTACTTATTAATAAAAAAAGGTAAAAAATAGGGCGTTTCGTTCGTTATATGGATGAAAATGATTATCTTTGCACATTATTTACAACATCTAACATCTGAACGATATGAAGATTTCACACATTGAGCATCTGGGCATTGCCGTCCAGAGCATCGAAGAAAGCCTGCCGTTCTTCACTGACGTGCTGGGCCTGGAGTGTTATGCAACGGAAGTAGTTGAAGACCAGAAGGTGAAGACCGCCTTCCTGAAGTGTGGTGAGGTGAAGCTGGAGTTCCTGGAGCCCACATCACCCGAGAGCACCATCCAGAAGTGGCTTGATAAGGGCAACAAGGGTGTTCACCATGTAGCTTTCTGCATCGAGGACGGTGTAGCCAATGCGCTGGCTGAGGTTAGTGCTAAGGGTGTCCGTCTGATTGACGAGAAGCCTCGCAAGGGTGCTGAGCAGCTGAACATCGCCTTCCTGCATCCGAAATCAACCTGTGGAATTCTGACGGAGCTCTGCGAGCATCCTGAATAAATTGATAATTGACAATTGATAATTGATAATAAAACAATGAGCAAGCAATTAGAGAAAATCAAACAACTCATCGAGAAGCGTGAACAGGCTCGTCTCGGTGGTGGTGAGAAAGCCATACAGAAGCAGCATGAGAAGGGCAAGTATACTGCCCGCGAACGCGTAGAGATGCTGCTCGACAAGGGTTCTTTCGAGGAATACGACATGTTTAAGGAGCACCGTTGCCACAACTTCGGCATGGAGAAGAAGCAGTTCTTGGGTGATGGTGTGGTAGCCGGTAGCGGTACGATCGACGGCCGTCTGGTATTCATCTTCGCACAGGACTTCACCGTTCATGCCGGTTCTCTTTCAGAGACCATGAGCCAGAAGATCTGCAAGGTGATGGATATGGCCATGAAGATGGGTGCTCCCGTGATTGGTATCAACGACTCGGGTGGTGCACGTATCCAGGAGGGTATCAACGCGCTGGCCGGTTATGCAGAGATCTTCGAGCGCAACATCCTGGCTTCAGGTGTGATTCCCCAGATCAGCGGTATCTTCGGTCCCTGCGCCGGTGGTGCTGTGTACTCCCCTGCCCTCACCGACTTCACGCTGATGATGGAAGGCACGTCATACATGTTCCTCACCGGTCCTAAGGTGGTGAAGACCGTTACTGGCGAGGACATCGACCAGGAGCATCTGGGTGGTGCTTCGGTTCACGCCTCTAAGTCGGGTGTTACCCACTTCACCGCTAAGACGGAGGAAGAGGCTGTCGAGATGCTGAAGACCCTGTTGAGCTATATTCCTTCCAACAACATGGAGCTGGCTCCTCGCAAGAAGTGCTCCGACCCCATCGACCGTCTGGAGGATTCGCTCAACGAGATTATCCCCGAGAACCCCAACGAGGCTTACGATATGTACAAGGTCATCACGGCTATCACCGACGACAACGAGTTCTTCGAGGTACAGCCTAAGTTCGCCAAGAACATCATCGTAGGTTTTGCCCGTTTCAACGGTCAGAGCGTAGGTATCGTTGCCAACCAGCCCTCTTGCTATGCTGGTGTGCTCGATGTTAACGCTTCTCGTAAGGGTGCCCGTTTCGTACGTTTCTGCGATGCTTTCAATATTCCTATCGTATCGCTCGTCGACGTTCCCGGATTCCTGCCCGGTACCGGTCAGGAGTACAACGCAGTCATCTTGCACGGTGCCCAGTTGCTCTACGCTTACGGCGAGGCTACTGTACCCAAGATCACCGTTACCCTGCGTAAGTCGTATGGTGGTTCACACATCGTGATGGGTTCTAAGCAGCTCCACACCGACCTGAACTACGCATGGCCCTCAGCCGAGATTGCTGTGATGGGTGCCTCGGGTGCTGCTGCAGTGCTCTACGCTAAGGAAGCTAAGGCTAAGAAGGAAGCTGGTGAGGACGTTAAGGCCTTCATCGCTGAGAAGGAGGAAGAGTATAACGAGCTCTTCGCCAACCCCTATCAGGCTGCCAAGTACGGCTATATCGACGATGTCATCGAGCCTCGCAACACGCGTTTCCGCATCTGTCGCGCTCTGGCTCAGTTGGCTACTAAGCGTGATGCTCTGCCCGCCAAGAAGCACGGTAACATTCCTATGTAATTGACAATTGATAATTGAAAATTGACAATTATGAAGAACGAAGTTTATGCAGCCATTGCGATGGCACTTTACGAGTTCAAGGGCAACAACGTCCACGACAAGGAGCCCGGCATCATTACGATTGCCGAGAAGCAAACCCAGTGGAATGGTTACGCCCTCACAATGACAGAACATCCATAAAACAGACAGAGCATGAAGAAAGAATATAAGTACACCATCAATGGCAACCAGTATGAGGTAGCCATCGGTGATATCGTAGAAAACCAAGTTGTCGTCATCGTGAATGGCGAAGAGTACAAGGTAGAATGGGAGCCCGAGGCCGAACCCGAGAAGAAGAAGGTTGTGCTGGGCAAGCCCAAGGCCGAGGCCGCTGAGAGCAGTGCTCCTTCAGCCTCTGCCAACGTCAATACCAACAATGCCGTCAAGTCACCGCTGCCTGGCACCATCACCTCCGTTGAGGTGAGTGTCGGTGACGAGGTGAAGGCTGGCGACACGCTGGTCGTGCTGGAAGCCATGAAGATGGCCAACAACATCGAAGCCGAGAAGGACGGTAAGGTTACCGCCGTCTTGGTTCAGGCCGGCCAGAGCGTCATGGAAGACGATGCACTCGTGGTGATTGAGTAGAATTAAAAAATTAAAGAATTAAAAAAAACCGCTCAGGATATAATCTTGAGCGGTTTTTTTATAATGTGTTCCCCTCTTTGGGGAAAACCACTGTGGGCTTAAACTGCTTCGCCTCCTCGAAGTCCATCAGGGCGTACGAGATGATGATAATGGTGTCGCCCACCTGCACCCTGCGCGCAGCAGCACCGTTCAGACAGATGCAGCCCGAACCGCGCTCACCCTTGATGATATACGTCTCGAAACGCTCACCATTATTGTTGTCGAGCACCTGCACCTTCTCGCCGGCAATCATATTGGCCGCATCCATCAAGTCCTCGTCGATAGTAATGCTCCCCATGTAGTTCAGGTTGGCCTCCGTCACTGTCACGCAGTGCAGCTTCGATTTCAAAACTTCTATCATCATGATTCCTTATATTTGATATGGTCAATTAAACGTATGGGCGTCTTACCGCAATATACGGTGATGCAACCCACCACATAGGGTGTGTCGTCCCAGTTCTCAATGTCCTGCAGCGTGTTGCCGTCGACGATCGAGAAATACTCTACGTCCAACCCCTCTACCGCATTGATATCGCTGACCACCTTGTCGTGCGTCTCCTTCACCGTATGCTTCTTGGCATAAGTCACGCTCGCCTTCAGTGCCTTGTAGATATTGGGCGCAATGGCACGCTCATCGGCTGCCAGCAGCGTGTTGCGCGAGCTCTTGGCCAGTCCGTCCTTATCGCGAACGATGTCACACTCTACGATCTGCACCTGCAGTCCCAAGTGGCGCACCATCTGCTTCACGACGGCTATCTGCTGCCAGTCTTTCTCACCGAAGTAAGCCCTTGTAGGCTTCACGATATAGAACAGTCGGCTCACCACCTGGCATACGCCATTGAAGTGGCCGGGACGATGTGCGCCCTCCATCACGGTCGATACAGGCGGATATTCAAACTGTCGCTTGTCGGGGGTAGGATACATTTCCTCCACCGATGGCGCCAGCACGTAGTCAGCACCACACTCGTCCAGCAGCTGGCAGTCAGCGTCCAGCGTACGTGGATAGTTCTTCAGGTCGTTCTTGTCGTTAAACTGCGTCGGATTGACAAACACCGAAACCACCGTTATCCCGTTCTCCTTCACGCTACGACGCACCAGCGATGCATGTCCTTCATGCAGTGCGCCCATCGTAGGTACCAGACCAATCTCTTTTCCCTGCTTGCGATCTTCAAAAAGCTGGTTCTGAAGATCCACAATCTTATTAAATACTTTCATCAATTTTCTATCTATTAACCCTATAGGTCATCGTTTTGCGGGTGCAAAATAACAACATTTTTAGCAAATAAGGAAAAAATATCATAAAAATATGCCAAAATAGGGGCTAAAAATCCTTAAAAGTGCACGTTTCTTCGGATTTGTGAATTATTTTTCGTAACTTTGCAAAGGATTAATAGCACCAATATGGCAAAAAAGATTCTGTTCATCAACCAGGAGATCGTTCCTTACGTTCCCGATACCGAGCTCTCGCTCATGGGTAAAGCTCTCCCGCAGGCTATGCTGGAGAATGGTCACGAGATTCGTACGTTCATGCCCAAATGGGGTACCATCAACGAGCGTCGCGGCCAACTTCACGAGGTCATTCGTCTGTCTGGTATGAACCTGATTATCGACGATACTGATCACCCTCTGATCATCAAGGTAGCCTCTATCGCGCAGACGCGCATCCAAGTTTATTTCATTGATAATGACGACTATTTCTCGAAGCGCCACATGACGGCCGACGAGACGGGTCAAGAGTATGCCGACAACGGCGAACGCGCCATTTTCTTTGCGCGTGGTGTGCTGGAGACGGTGAAGAAGCTCCGCTGGGTTCCCGACATCATCCACGTTCAGGGCTGGATGGGTGCCGTAGTGCCTCTCTACATCAAGACCGCCTACAACGAGGAGCCCTCGTTTGCCAATACCAAGGTTGTCACCTCGCTGTTCACCAACACGCTGAAGTCCGATCTGGGCAGCAATTTCAAGCAGTGCGTTGAGTTCCGCGATGCTAAGTCTTCGCTGCTGAAGAAGTACAACGACAACTTCGACTTCGTCGAGCTGGGTAAGCTGGCCATCGACTATAGCGACGGTGTCATCGCCGCCAACAAGAGCGCCAACAAGGAGCTGTTCCAGTATGCCAAGGATGCCAACATCCCCACCCTCGCCTATCCCGGTGAGGACTTCAAGGACGCATACGAAGATTTTTACGAGAAGATATAAACGAAAGTAGTATTTCAAGGATAATATCATTAAGACTAAGCAACTTCAAAGATGAGAAAAATAATCATCGCAGTGATTGCGCTGTTCATTGTAGCCATCACTTCATGCAGTGACAGCACCGACCGCATCGGTAACACGCTGACCACTCCTGCCGACAAGTTCGACGTCACGACCGACACTTTTGTCGTTTCCACACGCTCCATCAAGGCCGACTCCGTGCTGTCGCGCAGCGTATACAGCTATATTGGCCGCCTGAAGGATCCCGAGACCGGAACCTACATTACCAGCGACTTCATGACGCAGTTCCACATTCTGGAGAAACAAGCTTCTAAGATTTTCCCCGACAAGCAGACCATTGCCAACCAAAGCGGCAAGTTCGAGCCCATCTGCGACTCCTGCTTCGTGCGCGTCGTTGTCAACAGCTATCAGGGCGACTCTTTGGCCGCTATGCACCTCACTATGCGCGAGCTCATCAAGCCTATTGAGGAGAGCGGCACCTATTACACCAATTTCGACCCCGCAACGAAAGGCTATCTACGCACTGATAATAATGCTATTCGTCAGGATGCCGTCTATTCGATGGTCGACCTCACCGAGAGCGACAGTCTGCGCAACATCTATAACATTCGGGGCTACTACGAGAACTTCGAGATCCGTCTGAACGACCCCTATACCTCTCGCGATGGTGAGCTCTATAACAACTACGGCACATACATCATGCAGCAGTACTATGCCCACCCAGAGTATTTCAAGAACTCGCAGGCCTTCACCCGCAATGTGTGTCCCGGTTTCTACTTCCAGATTCGCGATGGTCTGGGTGTCATGACTGAGGTGGCCTACGTTCAGGTTCTGGTCTATTACCACTACGAGATTGGCGACTTGCTGTATGTCGAATCTGCTTCGTTCAACTCCTCCGAAGAGGTGCTCCAGACCACCCATATATCCAACAACAAGGAAGGCATCGACAAACTCGTAGCCGACAACGAGTGCACCTATCTGAAGACGCCCGCCGGCATCTATACCGAGGTGACGCTCCCCGTCGAGCAGATCAAGCTGAACCACGAGAACGACACCATCACGTCGGCCCGCATCGTGTTCCACCGCATGAACGACAAGAGCCGCTGGAGCGACATCATCCTCGAGGAACCCACCAGTGTCCTCATGGTCACCGCCGACAGCCTCTATACGTTCTTCGAGGAGAACAAGGTGCCCAACAACAAGACATCCTATCTCGCTACGTTCAACACGACGTATAAGACTTATACGTTCAACAACCTGTCTTCGCTCATCAACCACATGTGGGCGAAACGCTACACAACGGAGAACTGGAACAAGGTAGTGCTTATTCCCGTTCAGGTAGAGACCTCTGCCTCATCCACGTCGACCACCGTCTCTACCGTTTCCAACGAGATGAATGTCAACAGCGTGCGGCTGGTAGGAGGCAGCGAGAACAAGCATGTTCCGGTGCGTATCAGCATCATTTACAATAGGAATAAGCAAAACTGATGGCCGATAACTTCTTAGAGAAGCATTACGAGGAGTACGAGGCACGCAAAGCCGCGTGGCTTCGCAAGAAGAAGCATCTGCCCAAACAAAAGCATCATCTTCCTGAACGTCCGGAAGATGATGCTTTATAATGCTTATCCTATAATCGTATATTTCGCAAATTTCAGCAGCAGCTGTTTCGTTCCAGCATTCTTGAACTCCACCGTAGCCTTGGTGTTCTCGCCCGTTCCTTCCACCTTGACCACCCGGCCTACACCGAATCGCTGGTGTTCTATCACGTTACCTTCCGCCAGTCCGATGTTGCCAATAGCCGACTGCGGGCGCGGAGCCTCCCGCCTCACGGGCACTAGTCTCGGCTTCGCATCAGCCACGAATTGCGTGGCCACAGGCCTTGGGTTTTGCACGGGACGTCTATAAGATGCACTAGTATGACTAGAGATACTAGAGATACTAGAGCTACTAGCCCCCCCTTCCACATTAAGCAAGCTCGGCTCTATATCCTTGATGAATCGCGAGGGCGAGTCCATCTCCATCTTGCCATAGCGGAATCGGTTCTGCGCACACGTCAGTATGCAGTGCTTCTCCGCGCGTGTTATCGCTACGTAGAGCAGTCGGCGCTCCTCCTCTATCTCACGCATTGAGCCGACACACATCGGCGACGGGAAGATATTCTCTTCCAGCCCCACCACGAAGACCGTTGGGAATTCCAGACCTTTCGCTGCGTGTATCGTCATCAGCGACACCTTCGGCAGTTCCTCGTCGCCTTCGCTGTCCAGATCGGTCAGCAGCGCTACCTCCTGCAGGAAGTCGCTCAGCCCCGTCTCCTGTTCGCGGTCCTCCTCCTTGCGGCTCTCCACGAAGTCCTGCATACCGCCCAAAAATTCCTCCAGGTTCTCCTGTCTCGACAGGTCCTCGGGGTTGCTTGAGCTATAGATATCCTTGCTGATGCCGCTCTCTATGATGATGCTGTGGCCCAACTCGTAGGCATCCTCTTTGTCGATGCGTTCGCGCCATCCGTCCACCAGCTGCTTGAAGGTCTCCAGCTTCGTCAGCGTACCCTTCGACAACTTCAGGTCGAACACGATGGGCTGCGCTATCACGCGCCATAGGCTCACGCTGTGCTGGTTGGCCGTCTCTACGATCTTGCCCACCGTCGTGTCGCCGATGCCACGTGTCGGATAGTTGATGATTCGCCGCAGCGCCTCCTCGTCGTCGGGGTTCGCCACCACGCGGAAGTAGGCTATCACGTCCTTGATCTCCTTACGTTGATAGAAGCTCAGTCCGCCGTATATCCTATACGGTATGCCGTCCTTACGCATCTGTTCCTCGAACGATCGGCTCTGTGCATTCGTGCGATACAGGATGGCGAAGTCGCTGTATTCACAGCGGTCCTGCCGCTTCAGCCGTTTGATGTCGTTGCAGACGATCATCGCCTCCTCGCGGTCACTGTAGGCAGGCTTCAGCATCAGCTTCTCGCCCTTCTCGTTCTCGCTGTACACCTCTTTCCTGATCTGGCGTTCGTTCTTGTGTATCAAGCTGTTGGCAGCCTGCACGATGAGCTGTGTCGAGCGGTAGTTCTGCTCCAGCTTATACAGTCGCGCTCCTTCATATTGCTTCTGGAAGTCCAATATATTGTCGATGTTAGCCCCTCGGAAGCTGTAGATGCTCTGTGCGTCATCGCCCACCACGCATACCCTTCCGTGCTCCTTCGTCAGCAGCAGCACGATGGCCTGCTGAGCGAAGTTCGTGTCCTGATACTCGTCCACCAGCACATATCGGAACCTGTCGACATATTTCTGACGGACGTCCTCATGGTCGCGCAGCAGCACATACGTCTGCACCAGCAAGTCGTCGAAGTCCATCGCGTTCGCCTGTCGGCATCTTTCCGCGTACCTATTATATATATGGCTCACCATCGGCCGCTTGTGTTGCGCGTCGTCAGCCGCCCACGAGCTCGTAGCGTACTGCTGCGGCTGTAGCAGATGGTTCTTCGCCATCGATATGCAGTCGGCCACTGCTGCCGGCTTATACGTCTTGTCGTCCAGCTCCATCTCTTTGATGATGCTCTTCACCAGCGACCGCGAGTCCGACTGGTCGTAGATGGTGAAGTTCGCTCCGAAGCCTATGCGCTCCGCCTCCGTACGCAGTATCCGTGCAAACACCGAGTGGAATGTTCCCATCTGCAGCCGCTGAGCCCGCTCCTGCCCCACCAGCCGTCCTATGCGTTCCTTCATCTCACGAGCCGCCTTGTTCGTAAAGGTCAGCGCCAGAATGTTCCAAGGTGCCATATCGTAGTGAGCCAGCAGATACGCTATCTTATACGTCAGTACGCGCGTCTTTCCCGATCCCGCACCCGCTATCACCAACTGAGGGCCGTCGCAATACACGACGGCCTCTCGTTGGCTATTGTTCAGCTGACTCAGCAAGCTGTCAACATTCATTTCCATGATTATCTTACAACAATCTTGTCTCTATTATTAATATATACACCCTTCTTGGTCGGCTTGCCTTGCAACTGACGTCCGTTGAGGTCGTACCACTTCTCAGTTCTCAGTTCTCCACTCTCCACTGAATGTATTCCCGTCGTACCGCCAATCTCCTGCAAGGGGACATAGCGCGGAGCAGGCTGCGTGTTCTCCTGACGATGAACGGTAAAGGCCTCGAAGGGACGCACCTCGCGATAGTCGCGCTCGAAGACGCTGCCCTCTAGATAGCGGCCGCGCACCTCGCCCACGTTCAGCGCCCATACCTCCGACGAGCGTTCCTGGCGCTGCATCGTCGGTATCATCACGATGCTCTGATCAGCCATTGCCGACGCCTTCACCTCCGTTACAGGAATTGTGGCGTTCTCAGCTGCGAAGGTCACCCGTCCTGCCAGATTATTGTTGTCCGTATACTCCGAGCTGTTAGGCATACTGATCACGTAAGGCGTGTTGGCCGCGATGCCGGTTGCCGGCTGCAGTCCGTTGCTGCCCAACTCGCGCAACCAGAAGTGCCTGTTGCTAGCCGTATTGCCAAACGGAGCTATCGTGCCCTTTGTCTCGTGCGTGATCGTCTGCACGTCGAACGGCAGCGCTATCGACTCCCATCCTCTGCTCACGCCCACCTGCGTAGACTGTGTGAAGTTACGCGTATAACTGATGCGCTCCGCCGTAAACGTCTGCGGCACGTAGAAGTTGTTATTGACCGTTGTAGCATCCGTCAGCACAATCTCCCTTGCCTGGCCGTTAATCACCACGTTCTGTACTGAAGAAGGAGCAAGCGAGGCGTTATTCACGTATACCAGCAGGTTCGGGTTCTCTATCTGCGCATAGATGCTATCAGGGATAGCTGAACTGCCAGCCTGTATGGCGGCAAGAGAAGAACAGCCAATGAACATCCTGTTCATGTCCACCACCTTCTCCGTATTGAAGTTGGACATGTCAAGGTTCGTCAATCCAGAACAATCAAAGAACAAGCCGCTCATATACGTCACATTTGCCGTATTGAAGTTGTTCAAGTCAAGGCTCGTCAGTCCAGAACAGCTCTGGAACATTGCACTCATTTCCGTCACGTTAGCCGTATTGAAATGACTCACGTCGAGGCTTGTCAGGCTAGAACAGTCTGAGAACATTAAAGTCATGTTCGTCACATTAGCCGTATTAAGATTACTTATGCCTGATATGGTAGTTAATTGTCTACAATCTAAGAACCAATAGGCTGTACTGGCCAGAGTTGTACAATTGGCAAATGAGGCATCAAACACCACTGATGTTATAGAGTTTACATGATTAGACCAAGGCTGAGAAGGCGCATCACCAATACTACTAGCAACACTCATACCATTCCTTGCTGTCATCTGGTCATCATAGTAGAACGTCAGCACGGTATTGTTCTCACTCAGCACAGCATAAGGTTCAGAAACACCATCAGCGGCCCACGATTTCGTTGGCAGCAACACTGCAATCATCACTAGTAACACGGATAATAGTCTTTTCATAACACTCTTTTGTTTTAAGTCTTCTTCAATTTATGGCAAAGATAATCATTTTTTGGGGAATGACAAAGGAAAAAGAAAGAAATATATCGCAAAAGATTTCCCCAAATATTTGGAACCTATTATTTTTTTACCTATCTTTGCAATTGATATCAATTCATTATTACTAACACTCAACGACTATGAGAAAACTATTTTTACTCTGTACCATGACCATCTTAGGTCTCGGACAGTTGGCTGCACAAGACTATGAACGCGGCATTTTCAATCATTTAGGTGCAAACTTGAACGTCGGAACGGAAGGTATCGGTTTCGGCATTGCAGCTCCATGCACCGACTATCTGGAGTTTAGCCTGGGCATCAATTTCGTTCCCGGAATCAAGATTGACGGCGACGTATCGATTTATTTCGACAACGTGATCAACCCCATCGACAACAAGGTGAACATCAAGGGTAACATGAGCCGCACCATGATCGATTTCAAGGCCAATGTCTATCCTTTTGGCGACCGCAGCTCCTTCTTCGTAGCAGCCGGTTTCTCTTTCGGAGGCAAGAAGATCTTCGAGCTCACCGGCCATAACGACTACATTGCGGAGCACCCCGAACTGCGCCAATACATTCACGCCAATCTGAACGACTATAGGCTTGAGTTCGACGACAACGGCGACATCAAGGGCGATGTCCGTGTGAAGAGCTTCCGTCCCTACCTCGGTTTAGGTTTCGGCCGTCTTGTTCCGAAGAATCGTGTCGGATTCCGCTTCGAACTTGGTTGCCAGTTCATGGGTAAGATGAAGGCTTATCAGAACGACAACGAGTTAGCCACCGATGCCGTCAAGAAAAGCGACGACGACCTGTCGAAAATCCTCGACAAACTCACCGTTTATCCCGTTCTGAAGTTCACCCTGACGGGCCGCATCTTCTAACACCACACTCGGGACTGTTCCATCTGTGCCACTTGTAGTACCGGGGGACAGTCCCGAATACGTCTAACGCCCAGCCGTCCGAAGAAATTCTTTCAGCCGCCCGAAGAAATTCTTCCGACGGCTCGGAGACATTCTTTTGAGTCATATCTCTCAGGA
>ERZ842401.6147-NODE-6147-length-12951-cov-6.942308_pt1 | contig 12951 bp, 22 predicted proteins | sample MGYA00521270_ERZ842401 | MGnify/ENA primary metagenome ERZ842401 (study PRJEB31892, sample SAMEA3878208) | bioreactor metagenome | biome: Moose rumen | place: Sweden | collected 2011-10 | study: EMG produced TPA metagenomics assembly of the PRJEB12797 data set... | reverse complement strand
GTAAAGGGGCGTGCAGCCGCCGGATTGATTTCATCCAAAAGCGCTCTTTTTAGGGACACCCGGGCACAAAAAAAGAGGCCGACCCTTTATAGTCGACCTCTTTGGTAGGGACGATCGGACTCGAACCGATGACCTCTTCAATGTGACTGAAGCGTTCTAAACCGACTGAACTACGCCCCTGAAGTTGTTTGCGGACTGCAAAAGTAGTGTTAATTATCCGAAAATCCAATTCTTCTGGGCAAAAAGAAGCGGATGGCGGTCTAATAGTAATCGGCGTTGTAGCGTGTCAGAATGTCCATGTGCATGAAATTGTCTTTGTGCTGAGGCTCTTTTTTTAGGACAATCTTGTCTGAAAGTGTGCTGACGGCGTTGTATACCTGCTCGTCCGGATGCTGGGTAATAAGCATGTCCACGGTCCCGCGCCGAAGAGCGGAGAGATTCCTCTCAAGGTTGTCAAAACCTATGACTCTGCATCCTTGTCCCATTCCGCGCTCTTCGAGGTAGGAGGCGACAAGATGGATTCTCGAATTAAACATGACGATGTGGCGGACATCCGGATGTTCCTTAAAATAAGCGTCCAAGGTCTTGTAGATGCTTTCTTGATCGTGAGGGTCTATGAAGACGTTGCTAACCTCACTGTCGGGGGAATGCTCGGCAATATAATCCATAAAGCCGGCCCTGCGGTTGATCGTCGGGTCGGATTGGCTAGTCTTGTCCCTTCGGATGCGGACTATTGCAATGTTTCCAATCTCCTCTCCTCCGGAAAGAAGGTAGGCGCATAGATAACCGCTTTGATACATTGGCATTCCGTAGTATGCAAGATATCCGTCATCTTCAATTTTCGAGTCTATAAAGACGTAGGGGATGTTCTTCTCTCTGAGTGCCCCGGCGAAGGAGAGAGTGTCGTTCTTGAACATAGGGGCTATGACAACGCCGGAAGGATTCATCTCGATCACCCTTTGACATGCCTCGCGGAAGGATTCCAGGTCATATTGGTTGTATCCAATCCTTTCCACCTTGACTCCGAAGGTCTTCTCTGCCTCTGAAGCCCTGGACAGACCATCTTCAAGAAGCTCCCAGAACTCTCCTTTTTCATAGAAGGGGAAGACTACCGCTACGACGTGCTGCTTTCTGGAAGCGAGCATCGATGCGAATATATTGGGCTCGTATCCGAGTTCTTCAATCACTTTCATGACCTTGTCATAGCTCTTTTCTGATACTTCGCCTCTTTTATGAATGACGCGGTCTACTGTTCCTTTTGACAGTCCGGATAGTCTCGCAACATCCTTGATTGTTATTTTTCCTTCCTGCTTCATCAGCGTTCCTTCTTTTTGTTTAATGTGCAAATTTAACAATAAATTCCGTGTACGTGCACGAAATCTGGGATAAAATGCTAATTTTGCAGAAAATAGTTCGAATCAATATGCCTAAAATCATCACTTTCGGAGAGATTATGCTCCGCCTTGCGACTCCGGATTATCTCCGTTTTGCCCAAGCAGGGACCTTCAATGCCACATTTGGTGGGGGAGAGGCAAATGTCGCTGTATCACTTGCCAATTATGGGATGGAAGCCGAATTTGTCAGCCGTTTCCCGGATAACGACATCGCCCGTGCGTGCCTTGCTGATTTGCATAAGCACGGAGTGGGCACGAAATTTTCCATCACAGGTGGAGACCGTCTCGGAATCTATTTTCTCGAGACCGGTGCGGTTGCCCGTCCGAGCAAGGTCGTTTATGACAGGGCCCATTCCGCAATATCGGAGATTCGGAAAGGGATGATTGATTGGGACGAGGCGTTTAAGGGTGCCGACTGGTTCCATTGGACAGGAATTACTCCGGCTCTGAGCCAGGGCGCAGCTGACGTTTGCCTCGAGGCCGCAAAGGCCGCAAATAGGCTTGGAGTTACCGTTTCCTGCGATCTGAATTACCGCAAGAATCTTTGGAAATATGGCAAAAAGGCGTCCGAGATTATGCCGGAGATTGTCGCATGCAGTGATATTATCCTTGGAAACGAGGAAGATGCTGAAAAGGTATTCGGCATAAAGCCGGAGGGTTTCGATGTGACCTCGACGGGAGGAGAAATCGACCAGGCCCGTTTCCGCAGTGTAGGGGAGCAGCTCATCTCGAAGTTCCCGAGGGCAAAGAAGGTCATTATCACTCTTCGCGGCTCCATCAATGCCAACCACAATACTTGGGGCGGCGTGCTATTCGACGGGGAGAAACTATATGAGTCGAGGCGTTACGATATTACCCACATAGTTGACCGCGTCGGAGGAGGGGATTCTTTCATGGGCGGACTCATCTATGGCCTCCTTTCGTATAAAGGTGATGACCAAAAGGCCCTTGATTTTGCGGTGGCGGCTTCGTGTCTGAAGCATACTATATATGGAGATTACAATATGGTAACCGTATCCGAGGTCGAGACCCTCATGAAAGGAGACGGAAGCGGAAGGGTATCAAGATAAAAGAGTTATGGCAAGATTTTCAAAGATAAAGGTCCTCGAGGCCATGAATTCGACCGGAATGGTACCGGTTTTTTACAGCGGCGATCCCGAAGTTTCAATGAGAGTTCTCAAGGCCTGCTATGATGGGGGAGTGAGGGCTTTTGAATTTACCAACAGAGGCGATTTTGCCCTGGACGTTTTCAAAAAACTAGAGCTTTTCGCCCGTGTAGAGTGCCCAGAGATGATTCTTGGAGCAGGTTCGATTGTGGATGCGCCGACAGCGGCGATGTATATTCAATATGGGGCAAATTTCATCGTCGGTCCTTATTTCAACCCGGAGATTGCTCCTCTTTGCAACCGCCACCTTATCCCCTATACCCCGGGATGCGGTTCGGTTACTGAAATAGGCAGCGCCCATGAGGCGGGATGCGACCTTGTCAAAATCTTCCCGGCAGGGAATGTCGGCGGCCCTTCTTTCGTAAAAAATATAAAGGCTCCGCTCCCATGGGCGCAGGTAATGGTGACCGGAGCAGTAGAGCCGTCGGAGGATAATCTTTCCGCATGGTTCAAGGCGGGAGTGTTCTGCGTCGGTATGGGCTCCAAGCTTTTCCCGAAAGAAGTGATTGCAGCTGAAGACTGGGGAAGAATTTCTTATCTCTGCCGCAACGCGCTTGATATTATCAAGGCAAACAGATAATCATATGAGTACACAAAAAAAACTAATGACCTCCTGGCGCTGGTGGCTATGCTCGCTGCTTTTTGTCGCTACGACGGTCAATTATCTCGACCGTCAGGTGCTCTCGCTCACTTACGATGAGTTTATAAAGCCCGAGTTCCACTGGTCCGATGCCGACTACGGCACAATTACAAGTTTCTTCTCAATCTTCTATGCTATAGCATGCCTTTTCGCCGGTAAGTTTGTCGACTGGATGGGGACGAAGAAGGGATATCTCATTTCAATAGGAGTCTGGTCTTTTGGAGCAGTTCTCCATGCCGCCTGCGGCTGGGGAACCGCACTTTTGGTAGATGGTGTAGACAGCGCAGCCGCTCTGAAAGCCGTTGAGGCCGGAAGTAATGTAGTTCTTGCAATATCCACAACTTCGGTCTACCTTTTCCTTCTCTGTCGAGGCATCCTTGCCCTCGGTGAATCCGGCAACTTCCCTGCAGCAATAAAGACTACTGCCGAGTATTTCCCGAAGAAGGACCGTGCGTTTGCGACTTCTATCTTTAATGCAGGCGCTTCTGTGGGCGCTCTCGCAGCCCCTCTTTGCATCCCTCCTCTCGCAAAGCATTTCGGATGGGAGATGGCGTTCATTATAATCGGTGGTCTTGGATTCATCTGGATGTTCTTCTGGGCCTTTATGTACGACAAGCCGGAAAAGAGCAAGCATGTCAATGCCGCCGAGCTTGAATATATCCATCAGGATGATGAGGAAGAGGCAAAGGCTGCTGCGGAAATAGCTGAGGAGAAGTCGATTCCGCTCATTCAGTGCTTTAAGTACAAGCAGACTTGGAGCTTCATTGCCGGAAAGTTCTTTACTGACGGAGTATGGTGGTTCTTCCTGTTCTGGGCTCCTTCATACTTTGCCAACCAGTTTGGCGCAAAGGCGTCAAGCCCCCTCGGGCAAGCTCTCATCTTCACTCTTTACGCTATTGTGACAGTGATCTCCATTTTCGGAGGATATCTCCCGAAGCTCTTTGTCGAGAAGAAGGGGATGCATCCATATTCTGGCCGCATGCTCGCCATGCTCATTTTCGCATTTTTCCCAATAGCGGCGCTCTTTGCCCAGCCTCTTGGGATGAGTTTCAACAGCCCCTGGTGGCCCGCAATTCTCATAGGCCTTGCCGGAGCAGGTCATCAGGCATGGTCTGCCAACCTTTTCTCGACAATCGGCGATATGTTCCCCAAGAGCACAATTGCATCTATTACCGGAATTGGTGCTATGGCAGGAGGAGTAGGCTCGATGATAATCCAAAAGGTGGCAGGTAATCTCTTCACCTACGCAGAGAATGCCGGATCATCCTTTACCTTCCTGGGATTCGAGGGCAAGCCGGCCGGTTATTTCATCATGTTCTGCTTCTGCGGGGTCGCTTATCTTATAGCTTGGGCGATAATGAAGAGCCTTGTTCCGAGGTATAAGAAAGTTGAAATTTAGCGCGGTCGAAAATTGTGAGAAAAATTTTTCCCGCTCTATTGTAAGTAGCGAATTATCCGACAGTTAGGTATCAAAAACCTCGGTCGAAAAAGTTGAAAAAAATCTCGAAAAGCGTTTGTTTTTCGGGATTTTTTTGTATCTTTGCATTCCCAAAATTGGAGCGATAAGCACCCAACCAGCTGAGTTTCAATGAGTTAGGGATTTGTAAGGAAATTTTTAAAGTAATACAGCAATGTTACAACCGAAAAGAACAAAATTCAGAAGGGAACAAAAGAACCGCATGAAGGGTAACGCCGGAAGGGGTAACCAGCTTGCGTTCGGCTCATTCGGCCTAAAGACCCTTGAAAATTGTTGGCTTACTGCACAGCAGATAGAGGCTGCCCGTCAGGCCCTCACACGTCACATGAACCGTGAAGGTCAGGTTTGGATCAGGATATTCCCTGTCAAGCCTTTCACAAAGAAACCTCTCTCCACCCGTATGGGTAAGGGTAAAGGTGATCCTCAGGGTTTTGTAGCTCCAGTCACCCCCGGCCGTATTCTTTTTGAGGCTGAAGGTGTTTCTCTCACAACCGCTAAAGAAGCTATGCGCCTTGCCGCACAGAAGCTCCCGGTCGCAACAAAGTTCGTTGTCCGCAGGGATTATGTTGAAGAATAATTTGATGGAGGATTAGAAGTATGAAGATAACAGAAGTACGCGAAATGTCGATAGCCGACCTACGCGACCGCATTGAAATCGAGAAGAACAACCTCGATACAATGAAGCTCAATCACGCTGTCTCTCCGTTGGAGGACACTTCCAAATTCAAGAAGACCCGTCAGGATATTGCTCGTATGATCACTATCCTTGCCGAGAAGGAAAAAGAGCAGAATCAGTAAAGAGTAAAGTCCTATGGAAAGAAATCTTCGTAAGGAAAGAGTAGGAGTTGTGGTCAGCAGCAAGAACGACAAGACCATCATCGTCTCGGTCGAGACCCACGAGAAGCATCCTATTTACGGCAAGTTCGTAAAGAAGACCACAAAGTTCGTCGCTCAAGACGACAAGAATGAGTGCGGAGTTGGTGACCGCGTCCGCATCATGGAGACCCGTCCCCTCAGTAAGACCAAGAGGTGGAGATTAGTAGAAATCGTTGAAAAAGCCAAGTAGTCATGATACAGCAGGAAACACGTTTACAGGTGGCCGACAACAGCGGAGCTAAGGAAGTCCTTTGCATCCGTGTCCTTGGCGGTACAAATCACCGTTATGCTACGGTAGGTGACACTATCGTCGTTACAGTAAAGAGCGCAATCCCTGGCGGCGACGCCAAGAAAGGGACTGTCACCAAGGCTGTCGTAGTCCGTACAAAGAAGGAAATCCGCCGTCAGGACGGTTCTTATATCCGTTTTGATGACAATGCATGCGTCCTTCTCAACAATGCGGGCGAGCTTCGCGGCACCCGTATCTTTGGCCCGGTCGCCAGAGAGCTCCGCGAAAAATACATGAAGATTGTTTCACTGGCACCGGAGGTCCTTTAAAAGAATAAGAATCATGAAAAAGTTCCATATCAAAAAAGGCGATACCGTTTATGTAAACGCCGGAAACGACAAGGGAAAAACCGGAAAGGTTCTTGAGGTTCTTCGCGACAAGGATCGCGTAATTGTAGAAGGTGTCAATATGGTATCAAAGCATACCAAACCCAACACCCAGAACCCTCAGGGTGGTATTATTAAACAGGAGGCAGGAATCCATATTTCCAATGTCCAGCTCGTTGACTCTACGGGCAAGCCTGTAAAGGTCGGCTATAAGGTCGAGGATGGAAAGAAGATCCGCTATTCCAGGAAATCAGGAGAGGAGATTAAGTAATTATGGCAAAGAAGAATAGCAAGCCCGCAGAAGTTCAGGCACTTCCCAAGGGATATGTACCTTCTCTCAAGAAGGTCTACAAAGAAGAGATTGTTCCCGCACTCGAGAAGCAGTTCTCTTATACTACTGTCATGCAGGTCCCCAGGCTCGTCAAGATTACCCTCAATGAAGGTGTAGGCGATGCAACTCAGGACAAGAAACTGGTTGAGGAGGCTGCTGAAGAGCTCTCCATCATCGCAGGACAGAAGGCTGTCATCACCTCCTCCAGGAAAGACATCTCCAACTTCAAGCTCCGTAAGGGAATGCCTATCGGTGCAAAGGTTACCCTCCGCGGTGTCAAGATGTACGAGTTCCTCGAGAGGCTCATCAGGGTCGCTCTTCCTCGTATCCGTGACTTCAACGGTATTTCTGAGAAGCTCGATGGTCAGGGCAACTATACTCTCGGTATCAAGGAGCAGATCATCTTCCCTGAGATCGAGATCGACAAGAACCCTCGTATCCATGGAATCGAGATCACGTTCGTTACTACCGCCAATACTGACGAAGAGGCTCACGCCCTCCTCAAGGCATTCGGTCTTCCGTTCAAGAAACACAATAACTAAAATACAGACAGATGGCAAAGGAAAGTATGAAAGCCCGCGAGGTTAAGCGCGCAAAACTCGTTGCCAAGTATGCCGCAAAGAGGCAGGCTCTTAAAGAGGCCGGCGACTATGCAGCTCTTGACAAACTCCCTAAGAATGCCAGCCCGGTACGCCTCCACAACCGTTGCTCTCTCACCGGTCGTCCGAAAGGATACATGAGGGATTTCGGCCTCAGCCGTATCCAGTTCCGCGAGATGGCTTCTCAAGGTCTTATCCCCGGCGTAAAGAAGGCATCCTGGTAGCAGAATACACTTATTATATATTATCAATCGGATATCGGGCGCAAGGTGCGCCGGTCCACAAAACGACAAAAAAATGACTGATCCAATTGCAGATTATCTGACTCGAGTCCGTAACGCTTACCTCGCAGGTAAGAAGGTCGTCGAAGTCCCTTCATCCAACATGAAGGTAGCGATCACGAAGATCCTTTGTGAGAAGGGTTACATCCTTAGCTACAAAGTAGTCGAGGGAACCCCTTGCAACACTATTAAAATCGCTCTTAAGTATCATCCTCAGACCAAGACCGCAGCCATCAAGAAGATTGTCCGCGTTTCTTCTCCAGGTCTTAGGAAATATGCTGACGTGAAGAGTATGCCGCGCGTTCTCAACGGCCTCGGCATTGCTATTCTTTCTACGTCCAAGGGTGTCATCACTGACAAAGAGGCTAAAGATCTCAACGTCGGCGGTGAGGTTATCTGTTATGTTTATTAATATAAAGTAGATATTATGTCAAGAATAGGAAAATTGCCTGTAAACCTTCCGGCCGGAGTTACCGTAGAGGTGCTCGACGGCAACGTTGTGAAGGTTAAAGGACCTCTCGGTGAGATGAGCCAGAAAGTAGATCCGGACATCAAGGTTACCGTTGAGGGTTCCGAGATCAAAGTATCCCGTCCTAATGATCTCCCGAGATTCCGCTCCATGCACGGCCTCTATAGGGCCCTTATCCACAACATGGTGGTCGGTGTTTCCGAGGGATTTACCATTAAGCAGGAGTTCGTCGGAGTCGGTTATCGCGTTCAGGCCCAGGGTCAGCTCGTGACCATGTCTCTTGGGTACTCCCATGACATCCAGCTCATGCTCCCCGATGAGGTCACAGCAGAGACTCCCCAGGTCAAGAAAGGAGAGAATCCCGTCCTCATTCTCAAGAGTAAAGACAAGCAGCTCGTAGGACAGGTCGCGGCCAAGATTCGTTCGTTCCGTCGTCCTGAACCTTATAAGGGCAAGGGTATCAAGTTTGCCGGCGAGCAGCTCCGCCGCAAGGCTGGAAAGACAGCTTCGGCTAAATAATCAAGGAGGATAAAGTTATGGCATTGAATAGAATAGAAAGAAGAAGAAGGATTCACTACAGAATCCGCAAGCATGTCAATGGCACAGCCGAGCGTCCTCGCATGGTCGTGTTCAGAAGCAACAAGCAGATCTACGTCCAGGTCATCAATGACCTCGAGGGCAAGACCCTCGTCGCAGCTGCGTCCAACGACAAGGCTCTCGCTGCAGAGTGCAAGGGCAAGAGCGGTATCGAAGCAGCAGCCATCGTAGGCAAGGCTATCGCAGAGCGCGCCAAGGCTCAGGGAATCACCAAGGTCGCTTTCGACCGCGGAGGATATCTCTTCCATGGTAGAGTTAAAAGTTTGGCAGATGCTGCCCGCGAAGGCGGCCTCGAATTCTAATATTTCAGGACTATGGCAAATACAAACGTAAAAAGAGTAAAGACGTCTGATCTTGAACTTAAGGACAGACTTGTAGCTATCAACCGTGTGACCAAGGTCACAAAGGGAGGTCGCCACTTCCGCTTTGCTGCCATCGTTGTCGTCGGAGACGAAAACGGTGTCGTCGGCTATGGTCTTGGAAAGGCGAATGAGGTCACTGCGGCTATTGCCAAGGGTGTTGAGGATGCAAAGAAGAACCTCGTTAAGGTTCCTGTCATCAATACGACTATCCCTCACGAGCAGGTTGCACATTATGGCGGCGCAGAAGTATTCATGAAGCCTGCAGCTCCCGGTACCGGTGTCAAGGCCGGCGGTGCTATGCGTGCAGTTTTCGAGTCTGCTGGCATCCAGAATGTCCTTGCTAAGTCAAAGGGCTCATCCAACCCTCACAACCTCGTAAAGGCCACCATCGCAGCTCTCACCGAAATGAGGGATGCATACACAGTGGCTGGTCTCAGGGGTGTTCCCATGAGCAAAGTGTTTAACGGATAAAAGGAAAGAGATCATGGCAAAACTTAAAATCACTCAGGTTATCAGCAAGAATGGCGAGACCAAGAGACAGAAAGCTAATCTCCTTTCCCTCGGTATCCGCAAGATGAACCAGACTGTTATCGTTGAGGACAATGCGGTCAATCGCGGTCAGCTCGAGAAAGTTCAGCATCTTGTCAAGTTTGAAGTTATCGATTAAGGAGGAGAAAGAGATGAAACTTGAAAATCTGAAACCCGCAAAGGGTTCAACCCACAATAGCAAGAGAGTAGGTCGTGGACAAGGTTCCGGCAAGGGTGGCACTGCTACCCGCGGTACAAAGGGCGCCCAGTCACGTACAGGTTACTCCCACAAAATTGGATTCGAAGGTGGTCAGATGCCTCTCCAGAGACGTCTTCCCAAGTTCGGTTTCAACAACCCTACCAGAGTTGAGTATCAGCCGGTCAATGTCGCCGCCCTCCAGAAGCTCGCAGAGGCCGGAATCAACAAGATTGACCTCGAGACCCTTATCGCTGCCGGCCTTGCTCACAAGGGCGACCTCGTTAAGGTCCTCGGAAACGGTGAAATCTCCGCAGCAGTGGAGGTCTCTGCAAATGGCTTCTCCAAGTCAGCCGTTGAAAAAATCGAGGCAGCAGGCGGAAAAACAACCGTAATCGAATAAGCGATGAAGAAATTTATCGAGACAATCAAGAACATCTACAAGATTGAAGAGCTGCGTACGAGAATCGGCTATACGATGCTCCTTATCGTGATCTATCGTCTGGGCTGCTATATCGTGCTCCCGGGCCTTGATCCCAATATGCTCAGCGCTCTCCAGGGAAGCACTCAGGAAGGTCTGGTCGGCCTCCTCAATATGTTCTCCGGAGGAGCGTTCGGTAACGCTTCAATCTTTGCGCTCGGTGTGATGCCCTATATCTCGGCATCCATCGTAGTCCAGCTCCTCGGCATGTTTGTCCCTTCTTTCCGCAAGATGCAGATGGAGGGAGAAAGCGGCCGCAGGAAGATGAATCAGATTACAAGGTATCTTACCATCCTGATTCTCGCAATCCAGGGCCCTGCTTATGTGACAGGTATGATTCCGCGTTCTGCAGTCGCTGTGGGCTGGAGCAATTTCATGTTCAACCTCGTCTCTACCCTTATTCTTATGGGTGGATCGATGTTCGTCATGTGGCTCGGAGAAAGGATTACTGATCGCGGTATCGGTAATGGTATCTCCCTTATAATCATGATTGGTATCGTGGCTCGTCTGCCGTTCGCTCTTGTGGCGGAGGTTGGTCAGAAGCTCAGCTCCAACAGCGGTGGCGGACTTCTCCTGCTCGTAGTCGAGTTCGTTATCTGGTACTTCGTCATCATCGCTACCATCGCTCTTGTTCAGGCAGTCAGGAAGGTTCCAGTACAGTATGCAAAGAGAGTTATCGGCAACAAGCAGTATGGCGGAGTTCGTCAGTACCTCCCGCTCAAGATCAATGCGGCCGGCGTTATGCCTATAATTTTCGCCCAGGCCCTCATGCTCTTCCCTATGCTCTTCTCGCTCAGCGAAAAGACCAGGGGTATTGCAGCGACGATCGGAAACTATACGGGATTCTGGTATAATTTCATTTTCGCAATCCTCGTCATTGTCTTCACGTATTTCTATACGGCTGTCACTGTCAATCCTCAGATGATGGCGGAAAACATGAAGCAGAACGGCGGTTTCATCCCCGGTGTAAAACCGGGTAAGCAGACCATGAAGTATCTCGATGATATCCTCGACAGAGTGACCCTCCCGGGCTCCATCTGCCTTGCAGTCATCGCGATTCTTCCTGCCCTTGCAATCAGGATGGGTGTGCAGAACCAGTTCGCAAGCTTCTTTGGAGGTACTTCCCTCCTGATCCTTGTGGGTGTTGTTCTCGATACTCTCCAGCAGATTGAGGGTTACCTGCTTATGCGCCATTATGACGGACTTATGAAGACAGGTCGTCTGACAGGACGTTCCGGTATGTAGTTTTTCAAAAGTATCAGAGTAGAAGATGGTCAGGCCGAAAACAGAAGAAGAGATTGAACTGTTGAGAATCAACGGTGACCTTGTATCAAGGACACTTGCTGAGGTCGGAAAAATAGTCGCCCCTGGTGTGACAACTGAGAAGTTGAATGAGGTGGCTGAGACCTTTATACGCGACAACGGTGCAATACCGAGCTTCAAGGGTTTCGAAGGCTTCCCGTCAGCTCTATGCATCTCGGTAAACGATGTAGTTGTCCACGGTTTTCCGTCGGACTATGTCCTCAAGGAAGGCGATATCGTTTCCGTAGACTGCGGTACTTTGTATAAAGGATATAACGGAGATTCGGCTTACACCTTCCCTGTCGGGGAGGTGGACGCCGAGACCCGTAAGCTCCTGGACGTCACAAAGGCGTCCTTATACAAGGGAATAGAAGCTGCGGTGGCCGGAGGCAGGACCGGTGACATCGGACACGCGGTGCAAACGTACGCTGAGTCATTCGGATTTTCCGTAGTCCGCGAATTGGAAGGACACGGAGTCGGTAGGGAAATGCATGAGGATCCCGGTATCCCCAATTATGGGAGAAGAGGTCATGGTGCCCGCCTTATTGATGGAATGACAATATGCATTGAGCCTATGATATGTGCAGGAGGAAGAGGTGTTGTACTTGCAAGAAATGGTTGGGCGGTACATACCTCGGACCACAAGAATGCGGCTCATTATGAGCTTACGGTTGTTGTCCGTAAAGGCCGGGCTGAACAGCTCTCTACCTTCGATTATATAGAGAAAGACGGAAACATTAAATTTTAAAGTGATATTCCAATGTCAAAACAAGTAGCTATCGAGCAGGATGGAACAGTAATTGAGACCCTTCCGAACGCGATGTTTCGCGTCGAACTTGAGAATGGTCATGTCCTCCTCTGCAATATTTCAGGTAAGATGAGGATGAACTTTATCCATATCCTTCTTGGTGACAAAGTTAAAGTTGAAATCTCACCTTACGATTTAACCAAAGGAAGAATTTCTTTCAGATACAAATAAAAAAGCATAAAGCAATGAAAGTCAAGACATCCATAAAGAAGCGCAGCGAAGACTGCAAGATCGTCAGGCGCAAAGGCCGCCTCTACGTTATCTGCAAGAAGAATCCTAAGTTCAAGATGCGCCAGGGATAAAATTCAGTTGTATAACATTAAGTTTTAGAATAGAATATGGCAAGAATAGCCGGTGTTGATTTACCGAACAACAAAATTGGCGAGGTCGGCCTCACCTACATCTACGGCATCGGGCGCAGCTCGGCCCAGAAGATTCTGGACACCTGCGGCATCGATCGCGGCATCAAGGTCGGAGACTGGAACGACGAGCAGATAGCGGCAATCCGTAATCTCATCAACAATGAGTACAAGATTGAAGGCGAGCTCCGTTCTTCCGTCCAGATGGACATCAAGAGACTCATGGATATCGGTTGCTATCGTGGTATCCGTCATCGTATCGGACTCCCCGTGCGCGGACAGAGCACCAAGAACAACGCCCGTACCCGCAAGGGAAGGAAGAAGACTGTTGCCAACAAGAAGAAAGCAACCAAATAATTGATGAATTATGGCAAAGAAAACTACAACATCAAAGAAAAGAGTTGTCAAGGTTGAAGCTTATGGCGAGGCCCATATTTCATCAACCTTCAACAACGTAATCGTATCCCTCA